>Ga0315336_1004993_pt1 | contig 14997 bp, 8 predicted proteins | sample ASW5metaG_FD_204512 | JGI IMG/M metagenome (GOLD analysis project Ga0315336, IMG submission 204512) | Ammonia-oxidizing marine archaeal communities from Monterey Bay, California, United States - ASW #5 | ecosystem: Environmental > Aquatic > Marine > Intertidal zone | place: USA: California...
AATTTGCATTCCGAGTTGGGCCATGTGTGCTCCACGCAAATCTGGGCAACATTTCTCAAGGAATGCCACCCAAAACTGCCGGTCCGATCAAGCGCAGAACACTTACACGGATAAAAAATTGTCATCGACGCATGTGCTCTGGACACGTTCATGACGCAAAATGTCAATACTATCATGATCCAGAAGATTACCCGTCGTCGTCAGATACCAGAAATTATATCGCGGATGCCTGGTGCTACACACCATCAACATCACCGGCTCGGTATGGAACGAGACGAATCGGATCAGTGGAATTCCTTCGAAGCGATCTAAGCGCTATCAGCTATGCAGACGCCCGACGCTTCCTTGATCAAACTGCGCACGACATTATTTGTTCGCTTATTCTGTGGCAGCATGTGATCGCGCCCGTCCGTCGCCGCTAGGGTTCTGTCGCCGCCCCCGCGACACTGTTATCCACTTTTCCTCATTGTCTGCAACGTCTGCGACGGCTACAACGTCTGCGACGGCTACAACGTCTGCATTGTTGTTCTTCTCCCGTTTAGCACGAGGTGGTCGACGACGGGCAATAGGTCGCCATTCATCTCCGTTGGCCTCGGCTGTTAGTGAAACGATAGCGTTCTCGCTTATCGGGAGCACGTTTTTTCGCGAAGCCCATCGACCTCTCAGATATTGCTTAACAAGCCGAAATGCCGGGGCAACAAGCGTTTCTAGGCGCTTGTTAGGACCGTCAATAAGGCGAATTCGCTCGATATCTTGCCAGCGGATTTCACTTACTTCTCCCATATGTTGGATTTCTCGCAGCGTTGGGCGGCTAGGATCGCCAGGATTCCTGCTGCTGCTGTTTGCAAGACGAGGGTTTGCAATTGCGACATAGTATGCACATATATAGCGCGTCCCGGCACTAATATAGCATACGCGACGCTTCACGCCAGGAAGAAGGCGATATTCGCTTTTCTCAATCCCAGTTTCTTCGTACATCTCTCGAACCGCGCAAATGACATCAGCTTCTCGCGCACTTATGCGCCGCCCCTTTGGGACCTCCCATAGCAGGGTTCCTTCCGCCCGTGCATCTCTTAAAGCGCGACGAAGTGCGTCTCCGCCGTCGTCTCGCATGAAGGTTGACTGAAACTTTGCGGACTTCTTGTTGTAAAGATCCCGGTTATCTCTCGTGAGCCAGATGCGGAACCACATTTGGTCAAAGTTGAGCGACCAAATATCGAGCAACTCTTCGGTTGTCATGTGCTCAAATAGCGCTGACACACAACGCAATGCAGTGTTTGAACCTGCTCGGCCGCGGGCATACCGACCGTGCACGAACTCGGCAAATGCATAGGTGTAGCGCTTATGGATCAATAACGCTTCAGGGCGCTGCGTTTGTGTGTTAACACGACACAGTATAACTCCGATTGATGTTTTCGTTGGTAGACGACTTCCTGTAGACCACTGCCTGGTTACCCTGTCATCGTCCGTTGCACGCCGAGTTGTTCGAAACTCATCTTCTCCTTCTCGAGCCCATCCGATTGACCGGCTAGGATCAACGTTTCCGCGAGCATGCCCTCCACGAACCGAATAGTTCCTATTCGACGCAGAGTACTTGCTTTCCTTTTTCCGTGGACGATACCGCCCTTTACGATTCGAACTCATCGGGCATTATATCTCTTCTCCGGCGTGGAACTCCAATGGAAAATAACAGTCCGCACCCTTAAAGTCCCAAGAGAACCTTCACGATCGAAGCCATTTTCATACCATCGACAGTGCGTGTGGTCTTTAATGCGTGACGCATCCGAGATAATGTTCGAAGATCTGCGAAGTGTCGAGTTTCAATCCATATACCTGGATGAATTGGCGACTCGACAAATGATTCCTCTAGTGTGATTTCGAAGACTGTGAACTCTGGAAACTCTTTTTTCAGGCAGTCGCGCACATATACGCTGCCATCTACAATATACGCGTCGCCATTGGCTGTAGCAAGTATTTTCTCTGCAAGTTTCTGCAAAGTGTCTACAAATTCTCCAGCTACAACACCGTGTGCACCTCGCATTAGGTAAAGCAGGAAGACAGGGTATGAGAAGTACGTTGGGCCTTCATCACTATCAATCTCTGTCATCAGAGTGTTGAGCAGATGCTGCCGATCCTGGGAAGTTGATAAGTCTGCACATGGTGCCTTGACATCTGAAATCTCGTCACCAATATTGATGATAACATCTTCTGTCAAAGATGCACTCATCTTGTTACGAGCCCCTGTATTCCAAACGGGTATAACTTCTTCGAGAGAAGTGCACAGTATATATATTGCAAGTGCAATGGCTAATCAACTGCAACCAAATGCGCGCAGCGAAGGACTCTATGGGCCCACTGCAATGAGTGGCCAGTGGGCATGGCGGGAAACTGCTCGAACCCCGGTGCGGTTCCGTGACAGAGTTATTGCACAGTTTCGTTCACCAGAGAACGTCGCGTACCTTCAGAAGCTTTTCACTGCACGGGTACCAGCTGGTCCTCTGCGATCGTTCACGCTTGATACATTTCATGATGCGCTTCTCGCCTTCTCGGAAGGTGAGGGCCGGGCACTTGAAATGCTTGGCAGTGATCCCCTGGCTCAACGCGGAGATCTTCGTCCCGCATTAGGACTCTGGGGCGAAATCAAACGACTCAACCGCGCATTCTACGAGGACCGTCTTGCCTTTCTGCGAGAGTACGCCCATACGATTGATGGATCTGCGCCCCGTGATGGTATTGATGATGATGGAGAACAGTACCATATGCGAATGTTTATTTCGGACAGTCTTCGCCCGCCCGGACTTGAACACCTGAATACTCCAGGTCCACTTTATGCAATCCGTGAAGACCAATCAACATGGGAACCACAGGGTGGCCATTCGCGGCGCAAAGAGGGATTCACCGGAGGCTCTCATGGGGCTGCTGGAGGCACTCATGGGGCTGCTGGAGGCACTCATGGGGCTGCTGGAGGCACTCATGGGGCTGCTGGAGGCACTCAAGAAGCCGATGTCTTTCTTTATGGAGATCACGACGCGCCGTGGAGCAAAGGCGACCCCAACCGCACTGCAGAACAGGCACTAGCGGAATACTGGGGCGATAATCAGGCGTCCAGCGACACAATGACTGGTGCTTCAGAAACTATGGGGCAAACGTACGGCGATGCGACTGCGTGGGGTGATCAGTGGCAGCAAAATGGGGGAACCCGCTTTATGAGATATCCTGAAGTTCCTTTCTGGCAAAAAGGCGGGCGCGAAGGGTATGATCGCGATATTGATGAAACGCTGGGAACTGCGGGGCGAGAGCTTGACAACCATGTCAGGCGCTGGGATATGGATCGAGTTCGGAAACCTCGTGGCCAAGAGTATCGCCACTACGGACCTCGTAGCGGGCATGTTGTCTAAATGCCCTGAGCAACACTTTTTGGGAACTAAAAAATGTCGACGCCTCAATTCGGGGTTTTAACGGTCGATAATTTCCTGAGCTATATCCAGGGCAGTTGCCCCATTTTCGTTTAGTTGCCACATCTCATTTAGCGTGTAGCCAAAGTCGGTACACGCGTCTGTTAATCGGTTTAGAGGCGCTCCTATATCAAAGAAGGAGATGATGACCCCAAATGGGGATCTTACCATAAGAGAAGCATCTTCTGAGGCGATATAGGCTTTCAGGAGATTGATTACTGGCTCGGGCATTGCGCTTTTCTTTTTTGCCAGTTGGCTGTTTAACTCGGCTACCATGGCGCTGCCGAGAACGGTTTCTGCAGCGTCCCAATCATTTGGTTCCACGTCTGTGGGGCGAGTGATCGTGATCACGTCGAACGATTTATATTCTGCCATTCTGACAAGGGGGAACTAACCGTATAACCTGTTTAAATTTTAGCACAAAAAAATCAGAGCAGGACTGCACTGAACAGAGTGGGATTGACTAATGCGAGCTGTCGCTGAGCCAGTGCGAGCTGTCGCTGAGCCAGTGCGAGCTGTCGCTGAGCCAGCGCGGTATATCTATTTCTAGATCTCTATTCTCCGCCTCCAAATCTTTTTCGCGTTCACGAACACACACTATCTCTGCGAGAATCTTGTTAAGACACTCAGGATCGTTGTTGTTCTTGTTGTGTGTGTACCCATCACAATAGTCTCCAAGTTCGCAAAGGATGGCGTGCTTTTGTGTCAGAAACTCAGCGCACCTCGTTAAATAAGTTACTTCGGCGATTTTATCGCTGATTTTGTCCACCAGTTTGAGCTTGTCTGCTGAGCTCAAGAAGGGGCCGTCACAGGAACTCCGCACACCATTGATATCTACGGGGTGGTCGGTGTCGTCTATCAGCTGATCCACATAGTTGGCAAGATCGTATTCACAGTCGCGGAGCGTATGGCGAACGCTGTTTCTTGCTTCAAAGGTACGGATACGCTCGGACTCTTTGCTGTCAAGAATATCGACGCCGAGATTTTCTTCAACAGAGGTTAAAGCACTGACGTTGATTTCAACCCAGCCGTCGCTGCAGCCTTTCTCTTCGAAGCAGTAGCTGTCCGATGTGGAATCCATTATTTGCAGACAAATAGCTTTAAAGGCTTGTGGGTATTAGAGCCGAACTCTAACTCAGGGATATTAACCTATTACACTATTCAATTTTAATACACTATAAACGAGGGTGAATTGCCTAAAAAAAGATAATTTGCCTAAAAAGAAGTGGGTGGCAATCATTATTTACTTCACGCGTGTAAAGACCAATTCGCCATAAAGCGACAAGTAACTGCGATCGCCGTCAGTAAGGGTGCCTGCAAGTGAGCGGTTCCGGGCCTCAAACGCAGGAATGCTTTTCACCACGCTTACAAGAGGCTGAGCTTTGAATCCTCGAGCGGTAAACTCCTTGGTGAGTGCACCAGTATTGACCAGAAATTCTTCGTAGTAGTTTCCAGCACTAAAGGGAAGCAGAACTCCGATGCGTTGACCGGTTTCCTCCAGTGTGTTGCTCGAGTACATGCGTTTCAACGAATACTTGAGAGTCTCTCCTTCGAAGATGTCCCACGTTCCTCCTTCGGGCACATTGCCACGTTTAAAGGCCGCGTGCACGGCTTCTCCGGTAAGAATGGTAAGGATAACTTGGCCACCTATTTTCACCACCCCTTGAGCAAGAGCAGCGAAGTTGCGCATTGATGGGACACTACTCAAGAAGTAGTGCACTGCAAGATTACACACAAGAGCGTCGGCGGTCGCGCCCGCAAGCCCAAGGCTTTGCAACTTTTCGAGAGTATTTACATGTGGATCTGTTGCGTCCGCGACAAGAACGTGGATAGAAGTTGCAGTACGGCGTTTCGTATTGCCACGCTTCTGCTTGGCAAAGCTGTACTTGCGGCGAACAAGCTGTGAAAGTGCCTCGCGGTCACGGTCAACCGCAACAAGATTCTGCACCTCAGCATCTAGATAGCGCCCAAGATCTTGACCCTTGCCAGCACCGATGTCGACTACCCATCTTGCGTGCTTCAATGAAGTGATGCGCTGCGTCTTCACAAAGCTGGTAACCGCTGTTTGAGCGCGATAGATTCCAGACTTTGGCCGCATAAAGTAATCCATTCCGAGTCCATCCCAGAGCTGGTTAATCGGAAACGGATCAATATAGTTGAGCCAGATGAGCTCAGCTGTGTAATAGTCGTTTCCGAAATACCGCTTCGTTAGCAAGTCTTTTGCACGATCGTCACGGACTTTCAAGGCCTCCCAGTTAGCATTCTTGGAACTGTCGCCGGCGGCAAGGCAGTCTCCCGCACAACGCATTTCCACGATACTTCCGTCAATATCGCCAAATTCTGAATCGTCGGGATGTTGATACAGATACGCGAATGGGGCACCACTGGGGGAGAACTGCACAGGGTGATAACTTCCACTGTTTGATTCTGCGCCTCGACGCCGGTCGCCGCGACCACCGCCTGTAGTGTCTCCAAAGAGTTCTGAATAACCTGGACACCATATGAGGCCAAGTGCGTCAAAGAGCTGCGGGTTAATACCAACAAACAGGAAGTGCAATTTATGCCCTGGTTTGTCAATAAATGGTGCTTTGCCAAGAACATTTGCTGGAGCACGGCGAGCCAAGAAGTCAATCGTGTTGTCGCTTTTCCACTTGAAACTCACTGTTTCCAGATAGTTTTTCCCAGGTTCAACAATGATCAATCCGTCTTGTTCGAACGGGTATTTGGCCTCGTACACTCCTAAGATAGCTTTCTTAAGATCTGCTGGGTCATCACTGACCAATTGTGTGAACGCCTTCATCACGGCCGGAACTCCAGCGGATTGAAGGTGCTCAACCGCGTCGGGAATCGCGAGAGATCTCTTTTCAATACCTACCTGAGTTAGATCATTTCCCTTACAGAGGATCACGTCGAACACATGGATTGACATTGACCCGTCGTCACCAAGAATGAATTCACCATCCACAATTGTATCACCTGGACTGACTTTTTCTTCAGCCTCGAACGAGTCATAGTATTCCTTAGATACAATGCGACCCCGTCCATTGCGAACAGTGGCGACGGCGCGTAGCCCATCGGCCTTGATTGTCAAGAATGATCCCTTTGGTGGGTATATTGCCCGATAGTCCATTCGGGTAATTGCGTGAGCTGCTGGAAGCAGCCTCTTGAGTCCAAGCTCGTGTTGAAATCTGCGCAGGTAGCCAGGGGCAGCAATAATGTATTTGGCGACTTGGTATATCTCCGCCTGCATTGCTGCTTCGCGCACGTACTCAGGATTTGCAAGCCGAAGAATTGTAGCCGCTGCAGCAGACACATCTGCTGGTCTAAGTGTGTCCCGACTCTCCGGTGGCCCAATAAATTCAGCCTCAACCTCGTAGCGAAGCAGGTGCCGAATCGCCTGATCATCATCGTTGTCAAGTCGGAGCACTGACAGATAATTTTTTGGCGTTATTGGGGGTTTAGTTCGGAACATTTGGCCGATAATCTGTTTCAAGGCCCCCGCATCACTGCCCATAATCTGCCGGGTTACAGTCATATCAACCCGCCAGTGAAGTTCAGACTTCAGTTCGGAACTACCTGTCATTGTTAACTGGAAGCTCGAGCGAGCTTTCACTCGAATAACTGCGCCCTCGTCCACGATAAATCCCTGGGGGTCCGGGCGTTCTTCGGCAAGTGCCACCGAGTATGAAATGCCGGTTAAGCTCGGCACCCGAAATGGGATAACTAAGGGCTCCTTAGTCATGAACTGTTCCCGCTTAGTTTTTCTGTCCGCGCCTTCAAAGAAGATCTCACGAATGCGCATTGCGCGCAACAAACGTTGTCCAGAAGTTCCACGACCTTTGGTCGAGTTGTCCATAATCGCGCTAACCATTAAGGTTAAATTTCCAGGACCAACAGGGCACGGCTGCCCGTCAGATCCTTTTTTCGCAAGAAGCGCCTCGTAAATGGAAGTAAAGTTCCCATGGTTAACATCCTGGAGACGAATTTCGAGTTCCGCGTTCGTATTTCCCCCTCGACTGGATTCCCTGCGGAAGCGCGTAACTATGCTCTCTAATGACGGCTTGGAGGACATGACTACCGGCGCGGAAATCACAGACTATACTATATTCTCCACAGTTTCAAATTGCACATTACACAATTTGAATGGTACAGAAGTATCAGTATACAGTGCAGCTATGAGTGTTCACATCGCAAACATGCGCGACGCTATTCAAGATGGGACGGTCCCCGGCAAGTTTAACGAGGATCGAACCACCTTTGAATTCCCAACACTCGCGTATTCTGGTGCTAGAGGCGCGACACACCTTTGGACGATTAGGATTCGTCTTCTTCACGAAACGGATTATGTCGCGATTGACGATGAGATGCTGAATCAACCCGCAACAGCTCTTCCTGATCATAAGGCGGAGATCACTGTAGAGGCGCAACAGGTGGGCGGAAAAGTTCGAGACATTGTCCCTACATACGTTAGCGTAGGCAAGAACCTCGGAAAAAAGAATGCCACCAATGCAATCTCTCAAGCGATCCGCAATGCACTTGGCCTGTATAACAAACAGAAGAAACGAGGAGACATTGTGTCAACTCCGGACGAAACAAAAGCTGATGAACCCGAGTTTGACTCAATGCCCCCACCAATGCTGGTGCAGAAGATCGGCAATACGCGTGCCGCAACACTCACGCCTGAAGATTTCGCCCGCGGAGTTACTGGGCAGTGGAAACTTAATGGAGTGCGCTTCGTTGCGTTCGCCCGCAATGGCGCGAACAGAGTGCTTGTGCGTTATTCGCGCACCGGAACGTTGTACCCAGGCCAAGAGCAAATTGTGGTTGAACTGCTTCCCATCACAAACACAGTGCCAATTACACCAGGATCATTCGGAGTCCCCACCGATGATGGGAGCGAGAAAACGCACAAAATTCTTGCAGCTTATGGTGCATTGCCTGACTCAAAAGATAACGATCCCATGCCGTACTTCGATGGCGAATTGTACTATCATGGCAAAAGTCTGCGTTGGATTAACGGTCAGGCAAGACGCGAGGACGATGATGCTCAGCTCGAGTACCGCATATTCGATGTGTTCTTTCCACATGCAATTGCTGCAGGGCACGATATGAAAAGCCGCGATCGCCAAGCGTACATTGATGCTGTCTTTGCTGCAAATGACGGGATCAAGCATCCCCACGTCCTGCGAGTGGAGAATCACAAAGTCAACTCCATGGAGGAAGCCAATGAACTTTCTCGTCAGGCCCAAAGTGAGGGGTATGAAGGATTAATCCTTCGTAAAGATGACGCGGGGTACCGATATTCCTACAACGGGTATCACTCTTCGAATCTAGTCAAGCTCAAGCCCAAATTCGATGACGAGTTTCCGGTAGTTGGCTATGCGCAAGGAACTCGTGGAAAAGATGTAGGTGCAGTTATCTGGGAATGCGAGGTCCCGAATCCTGTTAAGGCTAGCGACGCCCGGTTCACTGTTGTACCTAAGGATATTTCGTACAAGGATCGATACTCCATATACAAATGCCTAGGCGAACTTGTTGATGGGCCGGATGGCAAACAAATCACCCGGTTCGAGCGTGATATCAAAGGACTTCCGTTAACAGTTGAATATGCCGAACTGTCCACCAAAACAGGAAAGCCGCTTCAAGCAAAGGCGCTCGCGTTTCGCACTTACGAAGGCGGCCCTGATATAGATCCTGTCAAAAAGATGCTCAATGACTGCACGACAAAATGATAACCAATAAGTTACAACTGACCAGCACGCTATTTTTTACAAGTGCGCCGTTGCTGCTGTGCTTTCGGCAAGAGGTGCTTCTGTTGTGGACACTTCCGCTAAGTGAACTGCTGATTGCGCTTCCGTGGGGGGAGGTCCTGTCGGGGGTGGCATCGGGGGACTTGTCGCGACATGCTGGGGCAAAGCATTTATCATGGCACCCATTACCCGAAAAGCCTGTTCGGGCGGGTATTGCTGATCATTCTGGTGTTGATGATCACGGTATTTTAGGTTGCCGTACTGCCCGGCATTGTGCTGTTCGATGTCGTACGACCCATCATCGTACGGTCCAGTATCGTACGGGCCAGTATCGTACGGGTCGTCATCATCGCCATCGAAAGGACTTTCAGACCAATCATCGGGAAAGCCATTTCGGCTAACATGTGTATTTACAGGTAAAGTTTCGTATGCAGTGTGGACATCTGCAAGAGTAGCTGTCCAATCATCTTCCGGCGAGAATATTGGATTATTCTTGAACTTCTTTTTGTACGCTGCGCGGGCACCCCCGTTAATGATGGGGGCCGACACTTTTAACTGTTCAATCTCCCCAAGCTTTGTTTTCACGTATTCCAATGCGTCTTGTCGGTCAGGCTTAGGAACTGCGAGTTGATACATCAAGTCGCGGGCCATTGTGGAATAGCTCACCTGTGTAAGAATCGCGTTCATCTGAGTATCACCTAGTCGCCACGATGCACCCAGAAACGATGCGAGACCAATAATATAGCCTACTGCAGCCTCGGTAATACCTACCCACATAGGGGCTTGTGTCTCAGAGAATACCGAAATTAACCCTGAAGTACCCACAATACCACCTAGTGCACCCGATATTAAACTAAGAATACCGCTCCACTTTTTCGCATTACTAGCCATATGTTCATACATCCAGGCGTAACCACTTGCCTGGCGCATAGTTCGGCGAGCAACTGCGTCCATTTCTGGAGTCCAGTGTCGGGTTTCTGCTGGCGGGTGCTGACGCTGGCGACGAGGCGGTGCATGATATTTAGTATCATCTGGTGGCCTTTGTCGAGGAGGTGCACGGTATTTGGACTCGTCTTCGGGCCGCTGTCGAGTAATATCATCTGTGGGCCTTCGTCGAGGAGGTGCTGGCGTTCGTGCCCGGCCCCGCGGCGGTTCAACCGAATTACGCCTTGATGTTTGACGACCATCTATATGGCGAATAGGCATAGGCCCTGAGTAGTGCCCTCGGTCATCTATGCGCCGGCTGGGCATAGGTCCTGAATAGATTCCGTGATGATTGAGTTCCACCGGGGGAGATACACTTAATTGATTGTGTCGCCCACTGTCGCTTCTTGCTGGACGACCTCTTGCAGCGAGTTCAGTCGCATAGTTTCCGAAATGCTGATCCTGATAACGGCCTTCTCGACTAGTTTCTCTACTAGTGCGCGGCATTGATCACGACAATCGTGAACGCTCTATATGTCTGTGGAGAAATCCTGCGCACCCATATGGCAATGCAATGCCGGTCAACAAGGCCCAAAAATGCCATAATACCGAGAATCCAGGCGCAAACGCAATATAACCCGAGACCCTCAGACTCGGTGGTATAATTGTGATTCAGCGCAGTTTTGAACAATACCACCTCTTAATATATGCCCCTTCGTGATGGCGGGATACTCCCATGTGCAGCAGTATGAGTTCATGTTGTTGGGTGATGAGGACAACAAGCGACGTAGCTATGCCGGGATTACCAGCTATGAGCTGTTCTCATCAGATGGTAAAGCAGTGCCTGGAGGGGTTTACGATCTCCGCTTAGGCACGACAAACCACGGAAGTTTGTGCTTGACCTGTGTCTTTGGCAAGAAGCAGTGCGCGGGACATCGTGGGCATCACGACTTGAATGTTGCAGTTGTTCAACCGATTGGTGTTTCCGAGATTCGCCGATGGCTACGCGTTGCCTGCCTCAAGTGTGGCGCAATTGTTATTGATATTGAAAAATACGCGCGCATTCCTGCCAACAAACGTCTTGCAGTAGCTGCGACGACAGCCACGGAAGGAAAACGCTGCCCGCGCAAGAACTGCCGAGCAATCCACCCGAAAATTGTAAAGGATGACGAGGATCACTTTACCTTCTGGGCAGAACGCCCAGCAGCTGCGGGGGACGACAAGGAAAAAGTTCGCACAAAGCTGTACTACGACACTATTCGGGCAATACTTGAACGCATTAGTGATCTTGACGTTGAGGCACTTGGTCGAAGTCTGGAATCGGGGCCGAAGAAACTTACTATACGGACAATTGGGTTTCCGACGAATCCTATCCGACCGGGTGTGCGGAGCTTTGGCGGCGCTGGCAGCAGCTACCACGACAGTACTAATCTACTGCAAAACATTGTCAAGCGCAATAGCCAATTACCCAAACAACTTCCGGAAGGGATGGGACCTCTGGGCCCTGGTGGTCCTGTTGACGACAAGCTTGATCGTGCTATCCAGAACCTCCAACAGATCTACTACGACCTGATCATGGGGTCTGCTTCGACGAGCGTTACTCAGGGAAGTAGCGGCCGTCGCGGTCTCGTTGTTGGTTCCCGGCCGGTTCATAGCTTTATGCGCAACCTTCCCAGAAAGGAGGGGCGCGTTCGTGCTAATCTTCTTGGAAAACGTGTGTTCTTCATCAGCCGCAGCACTATTAGTGGGAACATGAGCTACCGCGTTGAAGAAGTTGGAATTCCTCTTGCGTTCGCCCGTGTACTTCAGGTTAAGGAAACTGTCCAAGAGTACAACCGAGACTGGCTCATGACGTTCTTCCTTAATGGTCGCCGGCAGTATCCTGGGTGCTCCCTCATCGTTCGCCGTGCTACTGGTGAAGTTCACGATGTTGCTGGCCTTCGGGACTTTCGGCTCGAAATCGGGGATGAACTCTATCGTGATGTGATCAATGGCGACTTCGCATTCTTTAACCGCCAGCCTACTCTGGAGCGTTCAAGTATCGGAGTGCACCGTGTTATCGTGATTCAGGACGTGTCCGTCCACACATTCCAGATGAATGTTCTCGCATGTGAATGGTACAACGCCGACTTTGATGGGGATCAAATGAATCTCTGGGTGGCTCGTGAACCGGGGGCTCGCGCAGAGGCTATGATTATGTCAAACGTGTCGAACTGGTTTATTAGCACGAAAACTAGTGGCCCGGTTAATGGCGAAGTGCAGGACTCGACCGTTGGCAGCTATGAGCTGACACGTTCTGGGGTTCTTGTTGACAAATATCATGCGATGGCACTATTTGCCCGGACGGGTGTAGAGCCGCCAAGGTTTGATCGCGAGCCCATCAATCATCTGTACACCGGCAGAGACATCGCATCGCTTCTGTTCACTCAGACGCCTATTAACTACAGTCGCACTCCCAGTAGTTACAGCGACGTGTACGCGCCGTATATCGCTTATGATCCGGACGAGATCCATACCACTGTTGAGCAGGGAAAATTGGTCAGCGGGGTTCTCGATAAGAAAGCTATTGGGGCCAAATCTTCGGGCGGACTCTTCCATCTCATTAGTCGGGAATTCGGTTCTCAGCGTGCATTGGATATGGTATTTGCCCTTCAGCAAATTTCGCTCCAGTTCCTTCTCTACAGCGGGTTTACTGTTGGCACCGCTGACTTGTTGCCCGGGGAGAAAGCGCTCGAGCAGATCCGCGCACTTGTCTCTAGTGTGGACCTTGAGGCTCGTGTAATTACCGATCGCTTACTTCGAGGGGAAATAGTACCACCGATCGACAGTACTGTTCACGAGTTCTACGAACAGATGCAAATCAACGCACTCAAGGTTCCCGAAGCTGAGATTCTGCGTTGGATTCTTGGCACGACGCGACCTGAGACCAATGGGTTCTTTCGCATGGTAGCAGTTGGGTCAAAGGGTAAAAACCCCAATCTCATCCATGTTACCGCGACTATTGGCCAAACTACGATCAATGGCGAGCGTATTCGTGAGCAGTTCGCGTTTCGGCGCACGCTGCCTTACTTCCAGCGCTTCGATGTTGACCCCTCTGCGTATGGATTTGTGTCCAACGGTTACATGACCGGGATGCGCTCCAGTGAGTTCATCTTCCAAGATATGAATGGCCGCTATGACCTTATCTCAAAAGCGCTGGCGACTGCGTCGACGGGATACTTCATGCGCAAAGGGATCATGAACAATCAGTCGTCGATCACCGACAATCTTCGGCGTGTCACGAAAGGTACCAAGGTAGTGGAATTCCTTTATGGTGAAGATGGTCTTGATTCTCGAGAACTTGAGAAGGTTACGTTTCGTACAACTTTCCTGTCCAACGACGAACTGAAAAACATGGCTGGTGTAGATGTTAAAAGCGCTGCTCCGGGCACAGCTGCTGAGGTCAAGATAGCTCAAAGTCATGTCGATTCTGCACTTGAAAAGATCACTGAAGATCGCGACACTTACCGCCGCGTGTTTGGTCGCATTGATGACTCGAACTTCGATCAGACCTTCTCAGCCAACATACTCATGCCGGTCAATATCAAGCGTATTGTAGAAGGTGTGTTTATTGCGTCGAAAGACCAGCCAGCGGCGCCGCAGACTGCATCCAATCTTGCATCGAAAATCGAGCGTGTGTGGGACCTTTGCGCCAAAATCCCGTATACATTCATCAATGAGATTCAGGAGAAACGCAAAAGCGCAATTCCTGAGCACAAAAAGGCTGCAGCCAGTCTGCTGTGTATGCTCATTCGTGCCGAACTTTCGCCTCGCGTACTTACTCGCCTCAGCGATGAGCAACTTACCTTTGTGATTGACGCTATTCGTCAGCGCTTCAGCATCTCGCTGGTCGACTATGGCACCGCTGTTGGCATTCTTGCTGCTCAATCAATTAGTCAGCCGCTCACTCAGTATATGCTCGACAGTCACCACCGTAGTGTTGCTGGCGGAACTAACAAGTCCGGACTTGTTCGCGTATCTGAGATTTATGGCGCCCGCAGCGTTGAAGATGAGCAATCTTCCGCGATGCAACTTCCGCTGCGGCCCGAAGCACTTGGCTCTCCCGAAGGGGCTTTCGCAGTTGCGCAGGAGATTGCTAACAATATTGAGTACGTCACTCTTCGAAGGTTCACCCGTCAGTACGATATTCTGCTTGAGCCATATGACGGGCTCGTGTACCCACCTTTCGTAAGCGATCGTGATTGGGTCTCCGAGTTCGAACAGTCACACCCTCTGGTGCGACCTCCGGGCGATCTTACCAATTGGTGCTTCCGATTTGTACTGGACAAATCAGCCCTTGTGCTCAAGGCTGTTGAACTTGAACTTATTGTGCGACGCCTTCGTGCTCGTCATCCCGGAATCTATGTGGTACACACTCCTGAATCTGTGCCTGAGGTCGTAATCCGAGTGTGGCATCGAGCTACTCAGTTTAAGCGCGGCGGCAATGCAGAGTCGCGGGCCCGTGATCTGCTCGACGGTGCTCTAGATACTCCTATTCGCGGAATTCGTGGCATCATGCGAGCCTCTGCGGAGAAGATCTATCGATACCGTGCGGATGACAGTGGGGCGTTTGTCAAAGAAGAACGTCTCGCAATCTCTACTGTTGGGACAAACTTCTACAATGCGCTGCTCCACAATGCGGTTGATTCTGATACAGCGATATCGACCAGTGTTGGCGACACGTATAAACTGCTTGGGATCGAAGCCGCGCGTGCAAAGGTGATTAACGAAACTCGATCATTCATGGCCGATGGCACTCCCAACTTGCGTCACTTATTCATCTATGCAGACGAAATGTCTCGCACAGGCCGCATTACCAGTGTTGAGCG
>Ga0315336_1004994_pt1 | contig 14997 bp, 10 predicted proteins | sample ASW5metaG_FD_204512 | JGI IMG/M metagenome (GOLD analysis project Ga0315336, IMG submission 204512) | Ammonia-oxidizing marine archaeal communities from Monterey Bay, California, United States - ASW #5 | ecosystem: Environmental > Aquatic > Marine > Intertidal zone | place: USA: California...
CCCGGGCCGAGAACGGGGCTACCCGAACCTGGAATATCGAGGTTTTGGGTCCACTTCTCTGGGGTCGTCGCCGGTGAGAATTCCACGGGCGTGGCCTCCTTGCCGAGGCCCGATCCACCCATTTTCGCCAGGGTCGAGGAGGCGTCTGGAGAGAGGCCAAAGCGCGGAGAGGGGTACTCGTGCAGCACGGCCGACCGGGGTCGAACGGCCGACAATCCGGCGCCCTCCGAAGCCGCCCACGACGCGCCTCCACCGACTGCGACCAGGGTACCGCCGTCCTCGACCCAGGCCTTGAGCGCGCTCGCTCCCCCGGCGCCAAAGACCCGGTCGTAGCCTCCCCAGCTGTTCGGGAGCACGATCGTGTTGTAGCGGGACAGGCTGGCCCCCGAGACGTTGCTCGCGTCGATCAGGCTGGTTCGGATCTCGAGTTCACTGTCGAGCAGATGCCAGGCCGCCCCGACGCTGGTGAAGTCGAGTCCGGGGCCGGCCAGGATGGCGATGCGTGGGGCCTCGAGGAGCCGCCACTTGTTGGCGCCCAGATCTGGACCGCTCTGCACCAGGGCGGTCGGGGTGGGGAACACGTCGACGCCCGCAGCCGGAGCCAGCTCCGCGAGAAGGGCCGGCACATCGACATCTGGGTTGTCCAATCGGCGGATCAAGTAGCTTCCACGGGGCCAGTCCCGGTCCGCATGTCGGACGGCCTTGGAGCCGGCGCGCACGTCTACACCGGCGTTTGAGAGCCTTGCCGCGAGGGCCACCGCGCCATCCGAGACGCCGGACCACATCCAGCCGTACCCGGGCTCACCGCTCTCGAGGCGACCCACGGGACCGTCGGCGCCGTCGACTGCCGACCACGGGTTGTTGTCGGCCTTCGCCGACCACCAGGCGTCGAGATCCAGAGCCAGCAAGGGCGACCAGGCCGTAGTGTCGTAGAGCCGCGAGCCCTTCTGCCGCTCGAGGTAGGACCGCTGCTCGGCGAGAAAACCGTCCGGCATCGGGGTGTGCGGTTCGAGGATTGCGCGCGCGAGGAGCCCGTCGGGCTGATCGAGTCGAACGCGGAAACTGCCTGCCGGCAGGAGCACGTTCTCGGCTCCCGCGGCGGCGACGTGCGACAGGCGAACCGTGCTGTCCCGGTCCAGGCGTTCGACATCCAACCCGATTTGCGAGAGCCGGTCCGCCAGCCTCGCGGCCCGTGCAGGCTGATCTCCCGACGCGAAATAATAGGCCGCAGCCGGACCTTTCTTGCCACGTGCGATGGCGTCTTGCCGGGCGCCTCGCCAATGGCGAAGCAGGTCCTCGCGACCCTCGGCGGCGGTGGTGAGGTTCGCGAGCGAGCTCACGAACTGGTGGGCCACGCTCTCGGAGTAGGTGAGGATCTCTCCATGGCCCTGTCGAACCGGTCCTCCTCCGGTTCCCGCCTGTTCGTACAGAAGACCCATGGCACCCGTGTACAGGGGCATGGCGGAGCCATAGCCGACGAAGAATTCCTCGTTCCAGTCGCCGGTGTAGTAGCTCCAACCCTCCTTGTCGTAGGCGGCCGCGTGATCGGCCGCGAAGCGTTTCCACCAGGTGAGGGTGTCCTTGGGCAGGTTCGGGTTGTACGGCCACCGGGGTGGGTTGAACAGGTAGGTGTCCTGGGAGCCCATCTCGTGGCTGTCGACCACCAGCTGCGGATGCCACGACGACAGGATGTCGGCACGGCCACGGCTCTCGGGATGAACCAAGGCGAACCAGTCGCGGTTCAGATCGAAGAGGTAGTGATTCCCTCGGCCCCATGGCCAGAATCCGTTCAGTGACAGGCCGTCGGGATCGGGATTGTCGACGGCGCCGGTCCAGCTCCCGAGCATGCCGAGGATCCGCTCTCGTCCGTCCGGATTCTCGGTTGGATCGACAAGCACGACGACGTTCTCGAGGATGCCGTTCACGTCGTCGGTCTCTCCGGCCGCGAGCTCGTAGGCGATGCGAAGGGCGGCATCGCAACTGGAGAGCTCGTCGCCGTGGATTCCGTACGCGAGGTAGGCGATCGCGGGCGTGTCCTTCAAGAGCTGTTCGACCTCGGATCTTGGCGTCGACAGGCGCGGATCTGAGAGGGTGGCGATGTCCCTCTGGATGTCGTCCACGCGCGCCAGGTTCTCCTCGCTCGAGATGGTCAGGTAGACCAGATCGCGTCCTTCGTAGGACGTCGCATAGGTTTGGAGCGTGACGCGGGGGCTCGCCTCCGCCAGTGCTTCCATGTAGCGAATGATGCCGTCATAGCGAGCCGGTCGGTCGCCGAGGCCGTGGCCGAGGATCTGGTCGGGGTGGGGAATCTCTGCGACGTAGGTGCCATCGGCGCGAAAGTCGTCGGCCAACGCGGCGGCGGCGAGCAGGATGAGCAGGGACATGGGGTTCCTCCGGGCTGCGCAGATTAACTTCCTCTGATGTCCGACTACCGACCGTTGACCTGGCCTGACGACTTCGACACCATCGAGCGCCTGTGGGGCGAGGGCGGCTGGCTGGACGAGTGCCAAAACGCGCGCTTGGGAATGGAGCGTTGGGTCGAGGGCTGCACCGGGTTTGCCGGGCTCCTCGACGGCGAGGCCGAAGCAATCGGTGTCGGCCGCGCCGGGAGTTTTCGATACGAAGATCGCGAGCTGCCCCTGAACCTGGTTGCGTCGATCAACGTGAGCCGAATCGCGCGTGGCCGTGGGCTGGGCGGTGGCGTCACGCGTCGGGTAATGCAGGCGGGAGCCGCCGAGGGCGCTGCTGTCAGCCTTCTGGGAATCTTCGACCAGGGCTACTACGACAAACTCGGCTTCGGAACCGGCTCATACCAACGGTTCGTGACGGTAGATCCCCGCTTGTTGAACGTTCCCGTGCCCGAGCGGGTGCCCGTTCGATTGGGACTCGACGACATCTCGAGAATTCACGAGAGCCGGTTGCGGAGGCACAAGACCCACGGGTCGGCGACGCTTCCCCAGGAGGGGGCAACGGCGTCGGAAATCCTCTGGGAGCTCGGCTTCGGCATCGGCTTCGAGGACAGGTCCGGGCAGCTGACACACCATTTCTGGTGTGTGCCCAAGGGCGAACACGGCCCGTATCGAATCATGTGGATGGTCTGGGAGGAACCCTCACAGTACCTCGATCTGCTTGGCGTCATCGCCACGTGGCGAGACCAGGTGATGGGCGTGCGCATGCCCGAATTCGGGTCCATCCCGCTCCAGGACCTGATGAAGCGCCCCTTTCGGCACCGCGGAATGACCAAAGGAGGGGCCTACTCGCAGGATCCGACCAGCTTTGCCTGGTGGCAGGCGAGCATCCTCGACCTCCCCGCGGCGATGGGCGCGGTGTCTATCGCGGGTGAGCCGATTCAGTTCGTATTGAGGCTGACCGATCCGCTCGATCTCGTCTCTGGAGACTGGACGATTGTCCTGGGGGCCGAGTCGACGGCAGAGCGGGGAGGGGACCCGCAGATCCGGGCTTCGGTCGGTGCGTTCTCTCGCCGCTGGTTGGGCGTGGCATCCGGCGCGGCGCTGGCGGTGAGCGACGACTTCTCCGGAGATCCCGCCCTCATTGCCGAGTTGGATCGCCGCTGGCGGATACCGAAGCCGGTCATCGACTGGGAGCTCTAGCTCGGGCCGGCAGGCCATCAACGTTCCCCGACTTTCGGACCCTTGAAGTTCACGACCATCTCTTTGGGCAACGGGGGGATCCCGGAGTCCGCTCGCACATAGATGTCGTAATACCGATGGTGATGCTGCAACACCCTCCCGAGGTATTCGTAGGGCTCCGTGAGCCCCTGGAATACCTGCCGATCGCCGCCATAGCGCACCTTGTCGGCGTGGGCGCGCGCCTGGGTGAGCACGACGATTGTCGGGTTAGGTGGCACGTGCACGCTCAGATCCGTGGCCCGGCCATCGGGATGGGGTTGGGTGAGGGCGCGATCGTGGAGTTCGGCCACGCCGATATCGGGGCCAACCCAATAGGCGAAGACGCCCGCGTCACGGACCGCCATCCAGCTGCCCGCAGGTGCATGCTCTGCAAGGAAGCGGGCGGCCTCTGCCGTGCCGTTGTCGGGCCTCACACTGTGGATGCGGTCATAGTTCCTCACGAAGTAGTGCGACTTCGTAGGCAAGATTGCCAGGGACGCGACAATCAAAGAGACACCGAGCCCGATTCGCGGCCGGCCGCCGTCGCCCACGACCGCCGCGGCGAGGCAGGCGACCAGTGTCAGGGGCGGGACGAACAACCGACCGGCCGGCATCCACAGGTTCACCCGCCAGGCGATGGCGATGAGGGCAGCGGCAAACACCGCCAGGCCAAAACGCTCGACCGTCCGTCTTCCGAGCAGCGGCAGGACGAGCAGGCCGAGCAACGGGATGTACCAATAGAACCCGTCCATGTGGGTGTACTTGAGGTTCACAGCCACGAGTTTGTCGAAGGGCAGAGACGACTTGGCGGAGAAGGTGTTTGGGACCAGCGCGCCGTAGGTGAGCCACCTCCAGCCCATCAAGAGGGACCAGATCGCGGTGGTCGGGATCGCGGTGTAGAGCGCCTCCTTTCTGTACTTCCACGCGGCGTAGAGCAGGCCCAGACCACCGATGACCAGACCTTCTGGCCGCACGATGCCCAGAAAGCCGAGCAGGAGACCGGCCGCGATCTGCCGGCGACCCTTCGTGGCAATCAGGGCCCAGCTGGCGGCGAGGAGCCCGGCGATGAACATGGCCGACTCCAGCCCGTTGGTTACCACGACCGCGTAGTGGGGGCTCAGCGCGAGGAGCAGCGGGGCCAGGAGCGCAGCGGGGTGATCTGAGCCGATCAGCTGCCGCGCCAATCCGGCTGAAAGGCCGATAGCCAGGACACCGAACGCAAGACCGCCCCAGGTCATCCAGCCATGGATGGGCATGCCGACGAGTATTCCGAGCGCCAGGAAGAGGACCCAGGCGAGGTTGGTGTAGCCCTCGATGGGCGGCGCACCTGCAGTGAAGACCAACCCGTTGCCATCGGCGAATTGGGCGGCATAGCGGGCCGAGATGAATGCGTCGTCGACTGTGGTGTCGAGGTTCGGGAGCGCCATAGCGACGTGAATTGCCGCGGCGACCACTGCGCCGACGACGAGCCACTTCCTCGGTACTGGAGGGGGTGCTTCCACCATCCGGCGGCACATAACGTTATGCGTGCCCGCGCCGGAGGCCGCCGTGAAAGCACAGTTCGAAGAGGGGACAACGCTCGACCGTTTCCTGATGGAAACAATGCGACATTATCCAGAGGCGACGGGGCAATTCGTCCGTCTCATCCAAAGCATCGGTCTGGCTGGGAAGATGATCTCCGCTCGCGTGAACCGCGCTGGACTCGCTGGCATGCTCGGTGGCACCGGCGAGGTCAACATCCAGGGCGAGTTCGTACAGAAACTCGACAACTACTCCAACGAGACCTTCGTGAGCGCGCTCGAACACGGCGGGCACACCTGCATGGTCGTCAGCGAAGAGGAAGCACAGCCCATCCTCGTTCCCGACCGGTTCCACAGCGGTCGGTACGTGGTCGCAGTCGACCCGCTCGATGGGTCGTCGAATATCGACGTCAACGCGACCATCGGTACGATCTTCGCCATCTTCAGGCGAAAGTCAGACGAGGGCGAACCCGCGGTCGTCAGCGATGTGCTCCGAAAGGGGAGGGATGTGATCGCCGCCGGCTACATCGTGTACGGATCCGGCACCGTCCTGGTCCTCGGTTCGGAGTTCGGGGTCCACGGCTTCACGCTCGACCCCTGCGTGGGCGAGTTCTTCCTCTCTCATCCCGACATCCGCATCCCCGAGGCCAAGACCTACTCCTGCAACGAGGCCTACAGCTTGTTGTGGCAGCCCGGCGTCAACACCTACATCCGTTCCTGCAAGGAAAAGGGGTATCGCGCCCGCTATATCGGAAGTTTGGTGGCTGATTTCCACCGCAATCTGATCAAGGGCGGCGTCTTCTTCTACCCCGCCACCGCCAAATCCCCGACGGGGAAGCTTCGCCTGCTATACGAGGCCTTCCCCTTGGCGTATCTGGTCGAGGCGGCCGGCGGAGCGGCCACCGATGGCGTGCGCCCAATTCTCGATAAGACGGCGAAAACGCTACATGATCGCACGCCACTGGTCATCGGTAGTGCCCACGCAGTCGAGGCCGCCACGCGGGCGTTCGCCAAGGACACACCGTTCGCGATGTGACGAATCGAGGCGCCGACCGTGAACGGAATCAGTCCGTCATGTCGTCGTCGGGCTCTCCAGGTGCCCACCCGAGGGTCTCCAGGCACTCGCGGAGGAGACAGAGCTGCTTGCGCTCCGCGGCGTCGATTCGCCCATCTTCGTAGGCGACCACGAGCGCACTCGAGAACACGCGGGCGTGCAGGCCGTAGATGTCCTCGATGTCGACGTCGAGTTCCGACTGCAGACCCTTGAGATATGCGGTCTCTTCGAACGTGATCTCCATGTCGCTGAGGGCCACGAGCAGGGCGTCGTAGTACATGCTCAAGCCCGCGTCCGCGAGGCGACCCATGCCGGTCTTGGTGCGGGAGATCCGGTTGATGCTCTCCTCTACCTCATAGACCATATGCACTTCATAGGGCAGCCGTCCGAAGCTCTTCTGGAATGGATACTTTTGTTTCGCCCTTAGCTTTCCGAAGGTGGTGAGGCCCATCGTGCTGACGACTTCCAGAAGATTGCGCCACAGGCGTCCGGTGGCCATGGCCGCCGTGCTCGCCAGCGGGCTGCCGGCGAACTCGATCTCCTCCTGGATACACGCCTCGTGCAGGGAGCGGTTCGGGCCGCGCGAGAGCATGGCGTACAGGTGCATGGTGTCGATGAACGGGATGTCGCTCCGGAGTTTCATCTTCTCGAGCTCGGGCATCAGGAAGCGAAAGATGAAGTCGGAGTTGTGGCAGACGACCACTCGGCCAGCCATATCGCGGACCAGATCCGCGGCGACCTCCTCGAAGTTGGGCGCGTTCCGCACGTGGTGGGGGAGGATCCCGTGCACCGCGGCACCGCTCATGCTGTCCTTGCCGGTGTTCACCAGCGTGTCGAGGGACAGCCGCAGCGGTTGCCCAGGGTCGGCACGGCAGATGGACAGCTCACAGATGCCGTCGTAGCCTCGCGTCAGGCCAGTCGTCTTGATGGCGATGACGGTGTAGCCGGTGTCTTTCAGGTCGAAGTCGACGATGCTCAAGGGACCCCTCCACAAGGCGGGGATTCTACATCAGAACGGCACCGTCATCTCGTTGTTCGCCTCGTTGGATTCCATCGCGCTGTTGTAGGGATCGACACCAGCCATCACATCGATGGCCGCAGCGCAGCCCGGATCGCCGATGAGCCCGCAGGTGAAGCCCCCCGTGTCGGTGCACTGCCCCGGCAGCGGCATGGGGAATGGGTAGAGCGCATTGCTGTCGAAGGTCTCTCCGGAATTCACGTTCCCGAGGCGGATGATGAAGGTCTCCGCGCTCGGCCCTCCGTAGTTGCAGAACGTCACGGTGTAGTAGGTGGCGTCTCGCACGATGGCGGTGGGTACCAGGTCGGGCAGGGGAACGGCGGTGTCGCTGTCGGTGTCGGTGTCCGCGTCGGCATCCGAGTCGGCGTCGGTGTCGGCGTCGGTGTCGGAATCGGTGTCGGTATCGGTGTCCGCATCGACGTCGGTGGGCGTTCCAAAGGTGTCGATTTTCGTGCCGCCGCTCGCGCAGGACACCAGGAGAACAATGGCCGTTGCCATAGCGGGCTTCATCTGCGGAGTGTACCTTGGCGCGCATGAGATGGTTGTTTGCACTGACATTGGTGGCCTGCGGAGACAAGACGGTCAAGATCAACGATAGCGGCGCGAGTACTTTGCCCGACGATGCACCCAAGGTCTGCAAGAGCTGTAAACAGACCTGCGACCTGGAGTATGCGCCCAGCGACAGCCGAACACACGTCGATGGGGGCGTGGATTATCCAGAGACACCTCCGGCCAGTGGCGATCACGACGGATGCTGGGCGGAGTGGGGAGCCCACGCCTCGGCGTTGAATGACGAGAACTGGGTGCACAACCTGGAGCACGGTGGCGTGGTCTTTCTCTACAACTGCCCCGGCGGTTGCGCGGCCGAGGTTGCGGAGCTCGAGACCTTCGCCGCGACCCTGGCGGAGAACACCTGGATCGTGACGCCCTATGCGGACATGGATACCCAATTTGCTGTGGTGGCCTGGAACTACCGGACAACCTCGGATTGTTTCGATCTGGATGCCTGGCAGGACTTCTACGACTACTTCGTCGACAATGCGCCCGAGTCGGTGACCTCGATGCCCGCTGCGTCCTGTATGGAGTAGGGAAAACCGGTTATCACGGCGGTTCCCCCAGGAGGCTTCCGTGGCTTGCATGTGCCATCGATTCGAAACCCTCGGAATCGCCGCCGCCGACTCGATACGGATGCCTTTCGCGGAACCGGGTGTCGAGCCTCACTATGCCCCGTCTCGCGCCGTTCGAATAGCGCATGCGGACATGCGGCTGGAGCTCGATCCCAAGGCGCGTACCTTCGTGGGGCGCACCCGTTTCGTCATCGAAGCCGTGCCCAGCTATTCCGGTAGCTTCGCCTTCGATCTAGACGAGGTCGACGTCATTGGTGTGCAAGACGGTGATGGCAACGACCTGAATTGGTCCTACGATGCCGCGCAACTTCGGATCCGGGCCACCGAGGCACCCTCCGAAGTCGTGGTCAGATGGAGCGGCCAAAATCCACAGCGAGGCCTCTATTTCACCGGGCCTACCACCCATGAGCCCGAGCGCCAGCACATGGCCTGGACCCAGTGCCAGGACGAGGACGGGCACTTCTTGATGCCCTGCCACGACCATCCCGGCGTCAAACACAGTTGGCGCATCGAACTAGTGGGACCCGCTGGCTACACGCTGCTCTCCAACGGTCGCCACGTCGAAACCCGCGACGAGGGCGAGGGCGGTCGAGTCGTCTCTATCTACGAGCAGGCAGAGCCAATGCCGGCCTACCTGTTCACCGCTGTGTGCGCCGAGCTGTCGATCATCGACGCCGACTGGCGCGGTCGCGCAGTGCGATACCTGGTGCCGGTCGGTCAGGAGTCGGCGGTCACCCGCGCGATGGGCAAGACGCCGTTGATGATGGACGAGTTCAGCCGCATCACCGGCGTCGACTATCCGTGGTCCCGTTACGACACGGTCATCGTGCACGACTTCATCTTCGGCGGCATGGAGAACGTCGCCTGCACAACCATGACAGATGTGCTTCTGGTCGACGAAAAGGGAATTCTCGATTGGGATCCCGATGGATTGGTCGCTCACGAGCTCGCCCACCAATGGTTCGGCGATCTGGTCACCTGCCAGGACTGGTCGCAAGGCTGGTTGAACGAGAGCTGGGCGACGTTTATGGAGGCCGTTTGGTGGGAGGCGGACCGCACCGTCGATGACGCCATCTGGTATCGGTTTGAAACCGCTCGGGACTACTTCGAGGAGGCCGGCGGCCGATATCGGCGCCCCATCGTCTCCTACCGTTTCCGCGAGCCCATCGATGTGTTCGACCGGCACCTCTACAACAAGGGGTCTTGCGTGTTGTGGACGCTCCGAGCCGAGCTCGGGGACAAGGCGTTCTGGGCGGGGGTGAACCTGTACCTCACTCGCCATCGTGATTCGACTGTTCACACGCGGCATTTCCAGCGCTCACTAGAGGACGCGTCTGGCCGGAACCTCGACGGCTTCTTCGAGCAGTGGGTCCACTCTCCCGGGCATCCGGTCCTGGAGGTGAAACTCGGCCGCGAACCCGGCCTGATCACCGTCGCGGTCAAACAGACCCAGTCCGGCGATGACGGCGTGCCCGACGCCTTCCACTTCACATTGCGAGTCGTACTCGTAGACGATCAGGGCGGCGAGCGCATCGTCGATCTGCCCATCCGCGAGCGCGAGCGCGTCTGGGCTGTGCCAACCGATACGGAGATCGTCTCGGTCCGCGTCGACCCCGGATACCGAGTCCTCGGTCAGATCTCTCTGAGCGGCCCCGACGGCTGGTTGGTCGCCGGCCTGAGCGATCCCGACCCGGTCATCGCGGTGCGTTCCGCCAAGGCCCTCCTGAGTTCGGACTCTTCGCGCGGACTCGCGGCCGTGCAAGCGGCGCTCACGGACCATCCCTTCCAGGGCACCCGGTCCGCGATTGCCAGTGTTCTCGCCAAACGCGGCGGGCCGGCCATTCGAGACGTTCTCATCTCCGCCCTGCAGACCGAGCACGACCCGCGGGTCAAACGCTCCCTGGTCACCGCCATCGGCCGCTTCCGCGATAGCCGAGCGGCGGACGCAATCCTCACCCTTCTGGCGGGCGATCTCGAGACCTGGCAGCTCGAAGGCGCCGCGGTCGCCGCCCTCGGCAACACGCGCGACCCCCGGGCCCCGACGGCCATCCGCGCCCACCTGAACACCGACTGCTGGTCGTTCTGGGTTCCCCAGCGCGCGCTGCTCGGTCTCGCCGCCAGCCACGATCCAACGGTCCTGGACACCCTTCTGGACCGCACCAGTACGGCGTGGCCCGACCGCATTCGAGGGGCTGCTGCGACGGCCCTCGGTCGTCTTGCAGACCAGGTCGAGTCGGTGCGAACCGCCGCGATCGAACGCTTGGTCGAGATGTTGAGCGAGCCGGGATTCCGCGCCAGAATGCTCGCGATTGGCGCACTCGGCACCCTTGGCGATCGGCGCGCTTCAGCGGCGTTGGAGACCGTTCATCGCTCCGCACCGGACGGTCGGATGCGCCGAACGGCCTACGAGGCGCTGGTCAAAGTGCGCCGTGGGCGCGAGTCGCGAGCGGGCCTGGAGCCAATCCATCGACGGATCGAGGAACTCGAGGAGCAGAACCACAAGCTTCGGGTTCGGTTGGAGAAGCTGGAGACGATCGAGGAGTGAGTCGTCTCGGGCGCCTCTACATCGAAATGTCGAGCTGGAACGGCCCCGATTCCGCGCCTCCTCCCGCGTCGTAACCGGCGATCCGGATGAGGATCTCCTCCCCTTCGAATAGGGTGGCGCGCACATTTTCTCCGCCCCCACCCAGGAGGGCGTCGTCGCAGATGAAGGCTTCGGACGTGCACTGTCGGTGCAGGGACAGGACCGAATCGAAATCGGTGCCAACAGGGTTGAGGGCGAAAGTCCACTCGGCGGACGACGGCGCAGTCCAGGTCACGATCAGGTCGTTTCCGGACGGGTAGTCGCAGATTCTTGGGTCGATGCTCGTATCGAGACCGTCGGTGTTTCCGAACTGGGTGCCGATCTGGCTTCCGAGGTCGAAGTCGGTCTCGATGATGTCGGTGGGGTTGATGTCGAGCTGGTATGTGCCCGACGCCAGATCGTCCTTCGCGTCGATGACGACCACCACGCTCTGGTTGGCCTCGACCACGAACCCAACGGACGAGGTCGTGATGAGGTCTGAGGCGTTCACGTCGTCGTTGCAGATCAACTCGTCGCCACTGCAGCCGTCGAGCAGGTAGAGGACCGTGTCGTAGGCCGACTCACTGGTGTCGAATGTGAAGCAACCAGCCGATGGAGCGGTCCAGGCAAAAGCGGCGTCAGTCCCACCGATCTGGCCGGCGCCGTTGCAGTCGGGAACAAAGTCGTCCGTGTGGTCCGTAGACAGGCCGTCGGTGACGTTGTTGCCGACCGCTGAGCCGAGATCGCTATCTGCACAGTCGAGGTCGGTGGTGTCTGTGTCCGCGTCGGTATCTGTGTCTGTGTCTGTGTCGGTATCTGTGTCTGTGTCTGTGTCGGCATCGCCGCCGGTCGGCGGGATGTCGGCCTTTTCCAGAAGCTCGGCATTGGTGAGCCAGCAGGAGGACAACACCAGAATGGGGAGGATCGCGCGCATCGCCGTGCACTGTACCTCGGCAAGGTCAGCTGCGCTTCAGGACAATCACGGTCTCGAAGTGATGGGTATCGGGGAACATCTCGTAGCAGCGAACGCCGTCGATGCGGTAGCCCTTCAGCTGTCTGAGGTCGCGGGCCGCGGACTGCACATTGCACGAGACGTAGATCACCGTGCGCGGTCGGTTCAGGGCGATTCGCTTCAGCACACCCGGTGCGCCAGCTCGCGGCGGATCCAGAATGAGGCAATCGAAGGCCACCCGCGTGGTGTCGAAACGACCGACATCGGCTCCAATGGCCTCGACAGGTCGGGTGCCCGCCATTGCGCGCAAATCGCGGATCGCCTGGCCTTCGAGCTCGACGGCGACCACTGGCGTGCCGGCGTCCGCAACCGGCAGAGATAGATTTCCGATACCGGCGTACAGATCCAGGACGCGTTCGTGACCGGCGGCCGCGGCGGTGACATGGGCCGCCAGGAGTGCGTTGATTTCGAGATTCACCTGAAAGAATGAACGGGCACTGGCCCGGAGTTGAATGCCGTTGACATCGAGGGTCAACGTCGGGTTTCCGCGGTTGATCTTCCCGTCGATCGCCACGTCTTTCAACCCGTCGAGGGGCGCGTCCCGGCGCCCGCCGGTCAGAGAATAGACGGCTCGCGCCCCGTCCGAGCGGATCTCGACCCTCGAAAAGCCCGTCAGGTCTGCGCCGCGCAACCGCTCAAGGGCGTCCTGGACCTCTGGACGGGCGATGGCGCAGGTTCCAATCTCGACCAGGTCGTGGGAGCGACCGCGACGATACCCAACACGTCCGTCGACGATCCCGAGATCGATTCGGGCGCGATGCCCCGACTGGAGCGGACTCGGGACCATTTCAGGAGGGTCGACCCGCAGGGCCTTGGCTGCCTTTAGCGACAGCGATGCCCGCCGATCCTCGGGAGTCAGGTGCGCGAGGTCGCAGCCACCGCAGGCGTCCAGCCATGGGCAAGTCGGATTCATCGCCGGCGAGGGTATCCTGTTTGCGGGAGATGTCCGTGACAGAGCTCGCCGTGGTGATCGCAACCTTGAATCGACCGGCCGCGGTCGTCGAGGCGATTGTGGACGTCGTAGAACAGGCTCCACTGGAGATCGAGATCGCGGTCGTTGACCAGTCGGACGACTCGGCATTCGACACCGTCTCCGTTGGAATCGAAGCGATTGCAGATGCCCGAATCCGGCACATTCGACGGGAGGTGCGGGGCCTGGTTGGCGCTCGCAATGCGGGTATTGCCGCGACCACCGCACCCATCGTGCTCTTCCTCGACGACGATGTGCGCCTCCTGACGGGCTGCATCGCGGCTCATTTGCGCGCCTATGAGGATCCCACTGTCGGTGGAGTCGTGGGGCGAATCGAGGAACGCATACTGCGGCCAAATGTCGCGACCACCCAGAACCGACTCGACCTGGGAGGGCGGATTCGCACCAACCTCACCGGGAGGCGGGCGCAGCCAATTCAGACTTTGAAAGGGGCGAATATGTCGTTCCGCCGGAGCGCCCTTCTCCAGGCGGGCCCCTTCGATCCCGGCTATGAAGGCACCGCATTCCTCGAGGACGCAGACATGTCGACTCGGGTGGCCGCGTGTGGCTGGAGCCTTCGTTTCGAGCCGGATGCTGCGCTACGGCATTTGTCGCTACCGGCGGGGGGCGTGCGGGTGGGGAGCGCCCTGGACACTGAGCGTTGGCGGTTCCACAACACCGCCTACTTCGTGCGCCGCCACCGCGGTCGGCGGGCACTCATGCCCATGGTTGCGACATTTTCGGCCATCGCGATCAGGCGGTCTCTCACCTGGGGGACACCCGCTGCGGTACCGTTGCTGATGGCATCGCTGGCTCGGGGATGGCGTCGAGCATGAGCAGGCGCCGCCGAGAGGAGGAAAAAGACCGTCGGGGGAGGAGTCCCATCGCGGCCGCCGTGGGCGGATTGATCCTCGGCATGTTCTCAGGCCTCGGTTTTGCTGGTTGGGAGGTGGCGATCCTCGGTTGGTTCGGGGCTGGCGCCCCCCATGGAACCGGGTTGGGGCTCGCCGTTGCAATGTACGCCGTCCTGGGTGGAATCATCGGCGCCATTGCGGGTATCAGCGGACTGTCAGAGGGCAAATGGGCCGTCGCCGGCGCGATGCTCACCTTCGCCGTCCTGCTGTCGGGCAAGGTGGCCGGGTGGATCTCAGATGCACCATTGCCCGCACTCATCGGCGCGGCGTTCTTCGTCACTGTCGTCTTCGTGGGCGCGCAGCTGCTGGCTCGGATTCCGTTTCCCCCGTACCTGCAACACGGTTTCTCGGTTTGGCTGGTGGCGTGGTTGGCGATGGGCGTGCCGCTGAATCTGCATGTGCTGGCGTCGCCGTCAGACCCTCTGGCGATGGCGGTGAACGCGCTGTTCTGCCTCGTCGCGGCGTTCTTCGGCTTGCTTGGGGGAGTGGTGGGCAAGAGCGATGGTTCGCCGGTCCTGGTGATCATCGCCGCCGGTGTTCTGGGCTGGGCGGCGGCTTGGCCGGCTGTTGAACACGAGCGTCCTTGGCCCGTAGGGGAGGGCGATCGCGCCCCGGTGGTCCTCATTGTCGTAGACGGACTGCGAGGCGATCGGCTTTCCTCCACTGGATACGACCGCAAGACGAGCCCCAACATCGATCGAATTGCCCGGTCCTCGTTCCGCTACGGGAATGCGACTTCGACCTCCTCCTGGACGATTCCGGCGATGGGTTCCCTGTTGACCGGGAGAGTGCCGTATCGCCACGGTGCGGGCATCCACGACGGGTACGTGCCGCGAAACACGGCGCTGCGGGCCGACATGGTGACCTTGGCTGATCTCTTTCGTCGCGAGGGCTATGCCACAGCCGCCGTAGTGGGGGATATGTGGCTGGATACCTATGGAATGGACAGTGGATTCGAGCGGTGGAGTGACGACGCCGGCTGGGGGGCACTGTCGGCGGCGATCCACCCGTTCACGATGATGGGCTTCGGTACTTTCGGTTGGCCAATCGACCGCAAGGCGACGGCTGTGACCGACGACGCCCTGGACTTTCTCGGCGAGCAGGAGGCCGGCGACTGGTTCCTGATGGTCCAGTATCGCGACCTCGGTGACCCCTTTCCCTACTCGCCAGAATCCATGGAGAAGCTGGGA
>Ga0315336_1004995_pt1 | contig 14993 bp, 12 predicted proteins | sample ASW5metaG_FD_204512 | JGI IMG/M metagenome (GOLD analysis project Ga0315336, IMG submission 204512) | Ammonia-oxidizing marine archaeal communities from Monterey Bay, California, United States - ASW #5 | ecosystem: Environmental > Aquatic > Marine > Intertidal zone | place: USA: California...
CTCATTGCGAAGAAGTTGGTGGCTCCCGCCTTGGTCGCCACCAATCTCGCTGACGGAGAGTACGTTGGGATGCGCTCACCAGCTCAATGCCCTGGGAGGCCATTCACATGGTTTTCTTCATCAACACCTGGGGACCCATCCGATGGGCCATCGCATGGGCCCCCGTTCTCGTCCTGACGGGTTGTGGACACTCGCATCCCCACCACGCTTCCGAAGAATCCGAGGAGAAGAGCGTCCAGGTAACGCTGTGGGGGGATCGATTCGAGATTTTCCTCGAACACGGGCCGCTCGTAGTGAACACACCCTCGACTTTCGTGACCCACGTCACAGATATCGAGACCGGTCTGCCCAGACGGGCGGGTAAGGTCACGTTCGTCCTGCGCCACGCGGGGGGCACGTCCAGCGACCCTGTCGAACATATCGAAAACAGCCCCGCTCGACCAGGGATCTACCTGCCGGAGTTCACCTTCCCCAGGTCCGGTCCGTGGGTGGTAACGATTCTCATTCCCCACGACGGGGGCCGTCGCACCCTCGAGCTGCCAAAGGTGCGGGTCTTCCAGTCTGAAGAGGAGCTCGAAACACTCGAAGAGACCCAGGCTCCAGAGGGGATCACCTTCTTGAAGGAACAGCAATGGAAACTCGGAACCAAGATCCGCACCGTCCAGAAGCGAAGAATGGTGGAACGGGTCCGTGTCGGTGGGAAGGTCACGGCCCCGCCCCGTTCCAGAGCCGCCGTCACGCCTCCACTGGCCGGTCGCTTGCTGCCGCCGCCGGGAAAACCTCTTCCCTCCCTCGGGGAGCGCGTGGAGGCGGGGCAAACTCTCGGCCTGGTCCAACCTCCGTTCACGGATTTCGTAACCGAGGTGGTCCGGGCGGACGCGGAGGTCGTGCGGGCCAAGCTGGCCCTCGATCTGGCCGAGCTCAGTCTCGAGCGGGTCGAGCGTCTCGCGCTGAAGAAGGTAGCGTCAGAACGCCAACGCAAGGAGGCCGACTTCGCATTTCAAGGGGCACGAGCCAACCATGAAGCAGCGCTCGCCCTGCGCGAAGCTTACCGCAGGGCCGGTGCCGTCTTTTCTGAAACATCGAGCCAATCCGAAGGCGGAACCGGACTTCCTTCCGTCGCGCTCACAGCCGCCATCTCCGGAGTCGTGGTCGAGGCGAACGCGGCCGTTGGGGAATACATTCAGGCGGAGCGTTCGGTCTTCACGGTTCTTGACCCAGGCTCGGTGTTCATCGAGGCGCGAATCCCGGAGTCGGACCTCCGCCGGATCGCTACTGCGCGAGCCGCTACCTACGAAACGTTGGACGACAAAGGGCGCTTCGTCCCGATCCTCGAAGGAGGTCGAGGGCGAGTGGTGCTCCTCGGACTGGAAATCGATCCGCTGACCCGAACTGTCCCGCTTACCTACGAGGTCTCGAATCCGGACGGCCATCTCCGCATCGGAATGGCGCTGAACCTCTACCTGGAAACGGCGCGTGTCGAAAACGCTGTGGCGGTCCCGAAGTCGGCAATCGTCGACGAGGAAGGCAAGTTCATCGCATTCGTCGAAGTCTCGGGCGAGACCTTCGAGAAGCGAATAGTAAGACTCGGCATCCGCGAGGGAAACTTCGTGCAAGTACTGTCCGGTCTCGCGGAGGGTGAGCACATCGTGACTGACGGAGCCTATGCCGTTCGTCTGGCGTCGATCTCGACGAAGTTACCAGCTCATGGGCACGCGCATTGACGGGAGAAAAGCTCTCATGAACTCACTCATTCGGTGGTCCCTCCACAACGCTCCTCTGGTGCTTGCCGCGGCCCTACTCCTGGTCGGTCTGGGGGTCTCCGTCACAGCCACCATGCCCGTCGAGGTCTTTCCCGATCTCACCGCACCAACCGTGACCGTCATTACCGAAGCCCGCGGCATGGCGCCTACCGAAGTCGAAAGCCAGTTGACGTTTCCCATAGAAGCGGCCCTCAACGGTGCCGTAGGCGTACGCAGGGTCCGTTCGTCAACTGCGGTCGGCATTTCGGTCGTGTGGGTGGAGTTTGATTGGGGTACGGACATCTACACCGCACGTCAAGTGGTCAACGAAAAACTGGCGTTGGTGGCAGCAGACCTTCCACCTGAGGTCCACCGTCCCGTACTGGCCCCCATTTCCTCGATCATGGGCGAGATCTTGTTCATCTCGCTCACCTCGGACCGCCACTCCCCCGTGGAGTTGAGAAGCACCGCCGACACCGTCATTCGGCGACGGCTCCTGGCAGTTCGAGGGGTTTCCCAGGTGACACCCATAGGGGGCGATAAGAAGCAATATCAAGCCGTACTCTCGGCGGAAAGGCTCTGGACGTACGGGATTTCAGTGCAACAGGTTTCGGAGGCTCTCGCATCGGCCAACTACAACGTGTCGGCCGGGTTCATGATCGAGGGGGGCTCGGAGTACCTGACGCTCGGAATCGGCCGGGTGCGTGGGATTTCTGATATTGCTGATACGGTGGTGACTGCCGTGGACGGTGTCCCCGTTCGTGTATCAGACCTTGGCCAGGTTCGGACCGGCGCAGCGCCAAAGCGCGGAGAGGGTTCCGCCAACGGTCAGCCTGCCGTCATTCTCGGGGTCCAGAAGCAGCCCGAAGCGAACACGCTCACCTTGACGAAAGACATCGACGCAGTCCTGGGCGCCATTCAAAAGAGCTTGCCCGAAGGAATGCAAATCGACAAGCGCATCTTTCGGCAAGCCGACTTTATCGAGGTCGCGGTACAAAACGTCAGTCACGCCTTGCGAGATGGCGCCATCCTTGTCGTCCTGGTCGTGTTTCTCTTCCTCGCGAACCTTCGCGCCACATTCATCACTCTGACGGCAATACCGCTATCGCTGCTGACTTCCGTGCTGGTTCTCCAGGCATTCGGTGCGAGTATCAACACGATGACCCTAGGCGGCATGACAATCGCGGTTGGAGCCCTGGTCGACGACGCGATCATTGACGTGGAAAATGTTTTCCGTCGCTTGCGGGAGAACGCCAGGCTGTCTCCTGATCAACGCACGCCTCTCCTCCGGGTCGTCTATGACGCGAGTGTGGAGATCCGAACCTCGATCGTCTTCGCAACTCTCATCATAGTCCTCGTATTCGTGCCGCTCTTTTTCCTTCCAGGAGTCGAAGGGCGTTTACTGCAGCCGCTGGGTCTCGCATACGTCGTCGCGCTTCTCGCCTCTCTCGTAGTCGCTTTGACCGTAACTCCCGTCTTGAGCTACTTACTCCTTCCAGGTAGTAAGGCCATCCGAGATGCAAACGAGCCCGCTATCGCCCGGATCTTGAAGAAGGGGTACGGAAAAGTGCTGGCACCGGTGCTACGCCACTCCACCGTCGTGATGCTTCTCGGCGGCGCGCTTCTGATCGCCGCCGTCGTCGCCTCGGGTTTTCTCGGCCACTCGTTCCTGCCGCAGTTCAATGAAGGGGCGTTGACCATCAGCGCAGTGACTCTCCCGGGGACCTCGCTCCCGGAGTCCGACTCCCTCGGTGCAATCGTCGAGAAGACCCTGCTGAGCCATCCCGAGGTCCTGTCCGTCGCGCGCCGCACGGGAAGGGCCGAGCTGGACGAGCACGCACAAGGTGTCGAGGCAGCGGAGATCGACGCCTCCTTCGCCCTCGGGGATGGGGACAAGGAGCAATTTCTCGAAGCTCTTCGCGACGATCTCGCGTTTATTCCCGGCATGAATATCACGATCGGGCAGCCTATCTCTCACCGAATCGATCACATGTTGTCGGGAACGCGCGCAAACGTCGCGGTGAAGATCTTCGGCGAGGACCTCTACACGCTGCGAGCGCTCGCGGCGAAGGCGGAAGACGCGATGTCCCGAGTCGAGGGAGTGGTCGATCTGTCCATCGAGCAACAGCTCGACATCCCGATCCTGAAGGTGCGCCTGGACCGAAAAGCGATCGCCCGCTACGGAATCAAAATCCAGGACATCACACGGACCCTGCAAGCGGCACTTGAAGGGGTAACTGTCTCGCGAGTCCTGGAAGGACAATTCTCATTCGACCTGGTCATCCGCATCTCTGAACAGGAGAGTTGGAATCCACGCACGATCGGCGACCTTCCACTCGACACGCCGGTCGGTGCAAAAATACCTCTCAAGGCGGTCGCAAAAATCGTGAAGGAGACGGGGCCCAATACGATCAGTCGCGAAAACGTTCAGCGCAAGATCGTCGTGATGTGTAACGTCGCCAAACGGGACGTGGCTTCGGTGGTCAGCGATGTGAAAACGGTCGTCGATCCGATGGTACCGGATGTTCCCGGCTACTGGGTGGAGTACGGAGGGCAGTTTGAAGCCGCCGCCTCGGCCAACCGGCTCCTCCTCGTGCTCGGGGCCGCCGTGATCCTCGGTATCGGCTTTCTCCTTCACCTCGCCTTTGGATCGGCCCGAGACGCGGTGCTCGTCATGGTCAACCTTCCCCTGGCTCTCATCGGAGGCGTCGCAGGGGTCTTCGTGTCGGGCGGAGTTCTTTCGGTAGCATCGCTCATTGGACTGATCACGGTTTTCGGGATCGCCACGCGAAACGGAATCATGCTTGTCTCTCACATCCGCCATCTTCAGGAGCGAGAAGGGATCACTGACTTCCGAGAAGCCGTATTCCGCGGATCTCTGGAACGCTTGGTGCCGATTCTCATGACCTCACTCGCCACGGCGTTGGCGCTCGTACCGCTTGCCCTCGGGGCAAACGAACCCGGAAGCGAGATTCAGACGCCCATGGCGATCGTCATCCTCTGTGGCCTCACGACTTCCATGTTGCTGAACATGGTCGTAGTACCAGCGCTGTACCTCCGCTTCGGGAGGGCTGCTGGTTCCGCCGGAGACGAATCGTGCGGAGACGAACGATGAGGACACCAAAGATACGGAAACCAAAGATGAAGGGTCTGTGGACATCGATCCCGCTCGTAGGTGCACTCTCTTGCGGGTGCGCAATGATTCCCCCTTCGCCCGAAGTTTCGCGCGCGCCCCCCGAGCGTGCCCGGGTCACAGACAACAACAGCAGGGCCCCGGAAGAGGTTCCCGAGCTCGCGGCCGGGTCAGCCGCGGAGTCAACAGGCAGAGAGGTCGAAGGGCTCACCCTCGGGCAGGCTCTGGAACTGGCTGAGCTCTGGCGTCCGGAACTCGCTTCCTTCCGTGCGGAGATCGAGGCCGCGCGAGGAGCCGCGGATCAAGCGCGCCTTTTTCCCAATCCGACCGGTGTCGCCCTCGTTGAAGCTGCCCCGTTCGAGGGACGAACAACCGCCGAGGCCGAATACATCCTCGGAATCTCTCAACCGGTGGTACTCGGGGGACGACTCACCGCCGCCACGCGGGTTCACGAGGCGGAAGAGGCGCGCCTCCTGACGGAGGCCGAGGCTCGTCGACTCGATATCCGACGGGGAGTACAGGGGGCGTTCGCAACTGTCCTCTATCTCCAGGACATCACCGAGACCCAGGGGGAACACGTGCAGATTGCTGAAAACGGTGTCGAGGTGGCGAGAATCCGTCTGGACGCCGGGGAGGCGGTGCCGGACGAGCTGCTCCGAGCGGAGCTGGAGCTGGCGCGAGCTCGATTAGAAGTACGGAGGGCACGGTCCCTGCGCGAGCAGGCCGTCTCGAATCTGGTTGCGGAACTGGGAGATCCCCAACTGCGCGTGCATTCGCTGGACGGTGCTCTCGACACAGCTCTCGAGATACCGACGCTCGAATCCCTTTCGTCCCGCCTTTCCGACGAGTCGCTTCTCGCACCGGCTAAAGCGGAAGTGGAGGTAAATCGCGCACGTCTCCGTCTAGCAGAGAGTCAGCGCATTCCCGACGTGAATCTCGACTTGTTCTACAGGCGTCTGGAGGTCACCGAGACGAACGCTTTCGACGTGGGCTTCTCACTCCCACTCCCGATCTTCGATCGCAACCAGGGCCGGATCCGCGAGATGCGGTCTCGCGTCACGGCCGCGGAGTCCCAGGTCCGGCGGACGAGAATCCAGCTCGACCGCGAGCTCCGTCAATTGCAGCAAAGGCTCGAATATGCGCTTTCTGCCTCTCGGGTCTTGAAAGAGGAAGTGGTCCCACGGGCCGAGCAAATCCTCGAGGCGGCCGAGGCGCGCTATTCCGGTGGCGACACGAGCCTCACTGACGTGCTCCTCGTGCGGCGGGAGTACATCGGCGTAAGGCTAAGCTACCTGGAATCGCTCCGCGAGGTCCTGCAGGCGTGGGCGGATCTTTCGCCTTACGTCACGCATTAGGAGCCGTCAGCTGTCAGCGATCAGCATTCAGCCCTGAAGGAGACCCAGAGGCCTTTCCCTTTTCTCCTAAGCTGAGAGCTGACGAGGCTGCGCGCTGAACGATTTCTGTCGGCCTTCCGCGAAGCTCACGAACCGATCCTTCTCCGGATCCCAGAGCTTGAGCCTCAAACAGCGTACGATCTCGGCTGGCCTGAGCGAGGTCGTGCCTGGCGACTGCAGCTCCTCCATGGAGGCCATGGCTTCCGGCAGTCGATAGAAGGGAATGTGATGGTTCAGGTGGTGGATGTGGTGATAGCCAATATTGGCCGTGAACCAGTGCATGAGGGGGCTCATCTGGATGAAGCTCGACGAGTGCAGGGCAGCGACGACGTAGTCCCAGTCCGCGCCGGGGCGGATTCTCGCCGCGGGGAAGTTGTGCTGCGCGTAGAAGAGATACGCGCCGAGCCCCGCGGCAACAGACATCGGAATGATCACCGCAAACAGCATCACGTCGAGCCCGATCATCGCGAGCCAAACAACGAGAGCCACGTGGAGTACGACCCCCACCGCCGCGTCGATGTGGCGCTTCGGATTCAACAGAAGGGCCTGGATGCCAAAGCCGTAGAAGAAGACAGTCACGTACCCGAACGCGAGGGTTAACGGATGGCGGGACAGGGCGTAGAGGAAGCGCTCTCCCGTTCCGGCCTTTCTGTAATCGTCGACGGTCATAATGGGGAAAGTGCCCACCGTTTCCATTCCCATCCGCCTGGCGTTGTTACGGTGATGGTGATCGTGCGTGTGTTTCCAGATGCTCGGCGGGGCGACGGTGATCAGCCCATAGGACCAAAAGATGACGCGGGCCACGGGTGAGTCAGTCAGTATCGCACCGTGCAGGTAGTCGTGGTAGATCACGAAGAGCCGCACGTGCACCAGCCCAGCGACGACGCTCGCGGCCAGACGAACGAACCACGGCAAGTCGATACACGCGACCCACAGTAGCGTCACGAAGATGCAGAGAGTGGAGAGAAGGTGCCACCAGCTTCGCCCTCGCTGCTCGCTGGAGAATCTGCTGGTTTCCCGCACCAGTTGTCTGCCTTCACGCATGACTTCTTCCTTCCACGGTAAGATTCCACGTTAAGATACCCCGAGATCGGGAACGGGTGTTGTCATGCTTCCGTCATGTTTTGTCACGGTTGTGTCAAACCGTCCAATAACGCACCCCGGGGGATGTTAGGGGCGGGAAGTACACGATGTCAAAAGTACGGTGAAATACTCACGGTCGTGCCCGAGCCCGTGCCCCTGCCCGAAAGGGAGATTCCGGTGAGCTGCATTGATCACGAAAAGCTACATACCTACCAAGCTGCGATCGACTCTGTTGTTATACGTCGCAGTGCGGACCCAGATGCCGCGTCTTGCCGAGAAATCGGGCTCGGGCACGAAGTCAGCGCCGAACTTACGGGCCAGAGCACCTACGGCGCAGGACAAAACCTATAGCCCGACCCACGTATCGAAAGGAAGTGAACCGGCCGTGCCGAGTCCCGCTCGAAGTACTTCCGCAGCCGCAGCACGAAGTTGTCGACCGTCCTGGTGTTGGGATAGTTGCGCAGCTGCCAGACATTCTCGAGCAACTCGTCGCGACTGAGAACCCGGTCTGAATGGTCGGCGAAATAGCGCAACAGCGCGAACTCGAGCTGCGTCAACCGCAGAGGCTTGCCGCCTACGGTGGCCTCGTGCGAATCGAAGTCGATCTGGGCGTCGCCGAACTGAAGCGTAGCGGAACCGGCATTCTTGCCCGTGTGGTCGCTCTCCCATCGGCGACGACGCAGCAGAGAGCGGACGCGCGCGAGGAGTTCGCCGAGCTCAAAGGGCTTCACCAGGTAGTCATCCGCACCCACCTCGAGGCCACGGACCCGATCGTGCGGCGAGGTGCGGGCCGTCAGCATGATGACAGGTGTGTAGTTCCCGGAAGCACGCAGTTTTTCGCACAGATCGAAACCGTTCAGGTCCGGCAACATCACGTCAAGCACGATGGCACCGTAAGCATGAGGTCGCACGAGAAGCTGTCCGGCCTTTCGTCCCGTGTCCGCGACGTCGACCGCGAAACCTTCGAGCTCGAGGTTGAGTTTCAGCCCCGAGGCAAGGTGGCTTTCATCCTCGACGACGAGCAGTCGCGTCTTCTCTTCGGGAGCGTTCATGGACGGGATTCTTCCAGGTTGCGACAGTCGGTGATGCTTCTTTCTCCTCGCGTTTCTTCATCGGGACCCAGACGTGCATCACGGTTCCTTGGCCAAGCCCGTCGGAATGGGCCGTCAGCTTGCCACCCAGCAATCGGATGAGGGCGGAGGCGACAAACAGCCCCAAACCGGTGCCGCGACGGGCATTCACCGTGTCATGGGGTACACGGTAGAAGCGTTCGAAGATTCGCCTCTGGTAACTCTTCGGTATTCCCACCCCTCGGTCACGAATCTCCATGTGGATATACCGTGCTTCGAGACGAGCCTCGACCGTGACCTCGACCGGCCGATCGAGACCCAGGGAATACTTCAAAGCGTTGTCGAGCAGATTCTTGATGACGGTCTCGAAAACGGTCCGGTCGGTTACAACGACAATATCGGGGGGTATGCGAACCTGGATGACCTCCGGCGGCTGCTTATAGTGGCGCACGATTCCCCTGGCGCAACTCTCCACGAGATCGGAAAGCACGATGTCCTGGAGAGCATGCCCCTCCCGCGGGTACGAGAGGCGGCTCGCCTGGAGCACGTCATCGATGAAGATCGACAGGCGCTCCACGTCGTCGAGCATCATCTGGCGCACCTCGACACGCTGGCCTGGCGCCAGGTCGTCTCGCTCCAGGGTTTCTATGCAGAGCTGGAGCGAGGCGAGTGGACTTTTCAGCTCGTGTGTGACGGAATCGATGAAGCGGGTCTGACGGTTGACCATACGGATCTCGCGTACGAGGAACACGCTGAACAGGACGAGCACCGCGATGATCACCGCGAAGGAGACGCTCCCCAGAACGATCAGCGTGGTGTTCTGACCCACCCTTGCGGTAAGATGCAGATTCTGGACAAGCACCAAGATCCAACCGACGAGAAGCGCGATGCTCAGCAGAACGGTAACGACACCGAGAATGATGGGTAGCGAAATGGATCTTCTTCGTGTTCGGGCCAAGCGGTTCTGCCTCACGGTGGAGTTGTTACCGTCAGCCTAACACGCCGGCCAGGTGTTTCAAAGCCAGACAGCGATGATGTACGCTCAAAGCCCATAGTTCTTAACCCTGAAGTGAGGATGCCATGAGACAGCTTCTCGTCTTCTTACCCGTGCTGATCTCCGGTTGCAGCGGGGCGCGGGCCTGCCGTTCCTTTGACGGCGATCCACGCGGACTGGACATGGTTCTGGAGGAAATCAACCTGCAGGAGGGCTTTACGCTCTCGGAAAGCCTCGAGGTGTGCGCCTCTCAGCGCGGCGATCACCCGCTCAACATACTCGTCCTCTCCGGAGGGGGTCAGAACGGAGCGTTCGGGGCCGGTTTCCTCGAAGGTTGGTCCCACACGGGATCCAGGCCCGTGTTTGACGTGGTCACAGGCATCAGCACAGGGGCCCTCATGGCCACGCAGGCCTTCCTCGGGACTCCCGACGACGATGCCGCCCTCCGGGAAACGTACACCACCGTCTCGAAGGAGGACATCATCAGCGAGCGAAGCTTCCTGTCGGTGCCGTTCTCCAACTCGCTGCACACGGCGGGACCTCTCGAGGAGCTCATCGCCCAGCACATCACCGAAGAGGTGATCGGGCGGGTTTCGAGCGCGTACGACGACGGCCGGCGGCTCTTCGTAGGCACCGTGGACCTGGATGCCGGCACGTTGCAGATCTGGGATCTGACACTCCTGGCAAACAAGCATGGCGCCGATGGGATGGAGCGCTACCGCACGATCCTTCTGGCCGCTGCTTCCGCGCCGGTCATCTTCCCACCGGTTTTTCTCGACGAGCGCATGCACGTAGATGGTGGCGTGCGGGAGCAGGTGTTCCTGCGCCAGTTCATGCTCAAGCTTTGCGACACGCTCACCGAGACACGGGTTCAGGGACCAGGTCAGGGTCCGCAGGCGACGGTTTACGTCATCGTCAACGGCAAGCTCGGGGTGGAGCCGGTGTGTGTCGATGACTCGTTGCCGGGGATCGCCCTGAGGAGCCTCAGCGCTGTGCTGGACGGCGGCATGGTCGGGAATCTCTTCCGGGTCTACGCCATTACACAGAAATACGGGCTCGACTTCCGCCTCGAGAGTATCCCGCCCGGCCTGGACCTTGGGGAACACGGCGACTCCTTCGCCTTTCACCGCGAGACGATGAACCTCCTCTACGAGGAGGGCCAGACGAGAGGCAAGAAGCAGCTCTGGAGCGAGGAGCCACCCACCGCGGAAGACATCCAGCCGTTCGTCCGGCAATGAAAGCTCCACTGGCGGTCGGGGTCGGAGGAAACGTCGAACTTGTGGGCCAGAGTAATTATGTTAGGCGCGGTAAGGAGTCATGACCACCGGCAGAGCCGGTGACTTGAGGAAGGCCCCTAAAATGGGCCTGGTCTGAATAACATAACCCGAAGCGTCAGCGAGGGACTCATGCCGCCCTCGCTTACGCTTCGGGTTATGATGGGCATCATACCCGCTTTAGGGATGGTCCTCCGCGTCCCCGGGACCTTCCTATGGAGGACCATGTTCTCTGCTCTACGCAGGAAACGGCAGAGCCTTATGGGGCCGCACCGCCAGAGGCGGTGGGACTCTTGGAATTAATTGAAAATGAGAACAGAGAATGTGAATTCCTTGCAGGGGCAGGGGGCACGGGATCGGGATCAGGGACGACAAAGCATCAAGAATTCGCTGACTCTGCGCCCCGTTTAAGGGGGCTTCCGGATACCACCGGCTACGCCGGTGGAGCTCTCTCATTCATTCCGGGGGGGACGTCCCACACCAGCCGTGTACGCGACAGAATGCTTCCTGCCTCTCACCCTCCCCAGCCAATAGATACACTCCGCTCCGCTACTGATTTATATGCTGAGGGGGGTACACGTGTTAATGCAATCCGGGCTTTCGACCACGATACAATTCGGGCAATTCGGGGGAACCAGAACGGTCGGAATGCAGTCGGGGTGCTCGGGACCGCCAGTGAACGTCCAGGCCCGTTGCGAGACCCCGTCGGCTAAATCCAGACCGCCATCGTTGTTCCAGTCGAGAACCTGCAGCCCCACAGCGGTAATAACGTCAGGACTCCCTGGGGTAGCCAGACAAAGCTCGGCGCCTGCCGGTGCCGGGAAATCGACCCCTGAGAAGAACCAGCTCAGGAACGCAACCGGGTCGGCGCCATCCAAGGCGCCATCCTGGTTGGCGTCACCGGGCTTGACGAAACTGGTACAATCCTCTATGCAAACGGCCTCTGTGACGTCGCAGGCCGCCACACACGCTGCGGTCGATACTGCGCATGCCGCACCCGAGGCAGCGAACGCGAACTCACCGCATCAACTGGCCGTAGAGCGGGTACGGCATGGGCGGGGGCGAGGCGCCGCGGAAGAGGAAATTCAGCAGGTATATTGGGTCCGAGATGTCGACGATGCCGTCGCCATTGGTGTCGGCCCCGACCACCGGATCCGGCGCGGGTCCCCCCCGGAAAAGGTGGGCCACCAGGAAGATGGCGTCAGCAAGGTCCATCTTGTCGTCGCTGTTGGCGTGCCCGCGCACGTAAAGGGTCTGGTGACGCGACAGCAAGTCGTCGTTTCCCACAGCCTTCTCGCTCGGCAGCAAGCCGTGGACCGCCCCCAGCGCCTCCAGCTCCGCGCTGTACGTGAGGTCGGCAAGGTTGGGGTCGAAAGTGTGGGTGCTGGAGGACGGGTCATACTCGACGAAGGACGGGTCGTACAGGGCGTTCTCCTGGAAGTCCACCAGCGCGTCGATGTCTCCCGCGGACAAACCGAGACCCGTCTGGCCGGGGCCGTGGGGGTTCGTGAAGCGCTCGGTGACGTTGCCGGCAGTGACGGAAAAGGTGCTCGCCGGTACTCCCGCGTTGAAGTATTCGACCACGCTGCGGATGCTGCTCAGCTCGCCGCTGTGCATGTACTGCCTGCCGTCCCTGAGCTGCCGCAGGGTGGGCGTCCTGAACTTGAAAGCGTCGGCGGGGTTGGCCGTGACTCCTGCCCGTCCACCGTCATGGTGATTCGGATCTCCCAGCACCGTTCGCGCCATCTCCTGAAGCGGGTGGTCGTTGAGCCCCAGATTGTAGAAGTTCTCCTCCACCAGCAGCCCCAGTTCATCCCCGAGTTGCTTGTTCAGCGCCGGGCCGCTGTGGCACGAGATGCAGTCGGCCCCTCCACTCGCAAGCGGGGCAGCGAAGAGCCAGGCGCCTTGCAGCTCGCTTGGCGTCAACGCCGCGTCGTCGCCCGCGAGGAAAGCATCCCAGGGCGTGTTGCGGGTGATCACCGTGCGCATGAAAGCGGCCAGCGCGCGGATCACCGTGTCTTTATTGATGTAGTCAGCAACATCGCCGCTCTGTAGGTAGAGGGCGTACTCGTCCGGATAGGCGTCGGCGAAGAGCTGGCGATAGACCGCGTTCTGCTGCAGAGCCGTTTCCTGCGTTCCCATGCGGTGGGCCATGGAAGTCGCCTGCGCGTTGTTCTCGCCCGCGGGCAGGTCATCGGGGTTGATGTTCGCCTTGTTGGGGTTCCCGGCGTCAAAGGGCTCGCCCGCCGCGCCGTCCCAGAAGAGGCGCTGGTTGAAAGCAAAGCCGATGACGGCGGGAGCCAGGCGCGGCGCGGAGTCCACCGCGTCGAAGTTGCCGTGGAAGATGATATTGTCCTGGGCATCCGTCAGCACAATTGTCGTCGGAATGCTATCGGTCAGAAGCGGATTCTGCTGCCGGACCAACTGAAACGTCCCGTTGAGGTTCATGATCATGCGGCCTTCCCCACCGATGCCGAAGTTGATCAACTGGCCGGCCTTCGAGGCCGCTTCACCGAAGTGGCAGGAGCCGCAGGAGGCCGTCTGGAGGGTGCTGAGGTCGCCGCCGAAAGCGGGTTGGATGTCGGTGGTCCGAACCGGGTCCTGGAAAAGAAGCTTGCCGAGGTAACGCTTCTCCTCCGTGATCTCGTAGAGCGGATCGATGGCACCACCCGGGAGCCGCGGCTGAGGCAGATTGAGATCGCTGTCCGGCACGCGGAGCAGTCCAATGTCACCTACGCGGTTCGTGAGCAAGGACCGCAGACCCGCGGGTGTCACGCCCTGAGCGCGGAGCGTGGGAGAGGAAAGGGTCGCGACAAAAACAAGAGCCGCCAGCAAACCCAGCCGGCCAGGGCAAAAGCTACGTGTCATGTTCGCCTCACACAGTCTACCGAGACCCCGGACCCGGCCCCTGGGGACCAGCGGGGTCACGGAGACCCATTGAAGAATCTGTTGAAAAATAGACGACCCAGCAAGCGCCGTTTCTCACCCGGCACGCACCGCTGCGGGCCACTCAGGTTCCCGTCAAAAAACCCAGTTCCAAGGGTACCGACAACCGGTGGGCAGCACAAGCCTTCTCAGGCTTCCGATGCCGAGGACGTTGGCATATAATGCGTATCCGTGGAGTTTTTACAGCGTCTGTGTCTGACCCGGGCCGCTGGTGTTCGCTGTCAATGATTGCCTTTCGATCCACAGTTTTGCCTCTTTCGCTGATTTCCTTGCTCCTCGGGGTCGGGCCGAGCCGTGCCCAGGAAGAAGCCGTCTGGAAGAAGCATGTCATGCACTCAGGCGCCTTTACGTTCTCGGGAGTAGCGGAATTCAATGACGACGGTGAGGTAGATCTCACGGACGCTGTCGGCATTCTTGACTATCTGATCAGCGGTGGGATGGCTCCGCCCGCGCCCTTCCCCGATGCTGGAGTCGACTCCACGGAGTGCCGGTAAGGCAGGGAATTAGAAAGGAAAAACGTATGACAGAGTCCGAAACGCCGCCGCCGAGTTCGCCGACCCGGGAGGAACTCAAGATGGCCCTCAAGGCCTTCAACAAGCGCTTGAGGCTCACCCGTCTCGACGACGAGTCCAAGCTGGGCGGTGGCGCCATGACCGGAGGGGGCAAGTCCGGCGTCGTGGCCATCACTCCGCCCAATCAGTTTCCCCAGTCGATGTGGGATGAGTTGGTGAAACAGGGCAAACTCAAGTACGTGGGACACGGGCTCTATGAGCCTGTCAACGCTTAACAGCCCGTTACACGCTACTCATTGTCATTGCGCCTGCCCTCGGCGTCACGAGGCGGGATGTCTAAAGTTTCCGTCCCTGCTCATCCATTACGCAAGGACCTCGGGGTTTACGACAAACTGCGGGCGTTCGCCGCGGAGCACAGCTGCCATGCCATCGGCGGTCGCTTGGAAAATCCGCGCCATCGCCTTGTCCGTGCCGGCCATGGCATGGGGCGCAGTCAGACAGCGATCCGACCGGAAGATGGGATGGCTCACGTCTGGCGGTTCGGGTTCGAACACGTCCAGCGCCACCCCACCGAGCCGGCCAGTATCGATGGCTTCGTAGAGCACGTCCAGGCTCTCGACAATGCCACCCCGCGCCAGGTTGATCAGGAATGCACCTCGCTTCACCCGGGCGAGTCGATCGCGATCAATGAGCCCCGTGTTTTCCTCAGTCTGAGCGCAGTGCAGGCAAATGAAGTCCGATTGGGCCAGCAACGAATCGAGCTCGACCAGCTCGGCTCCGACGGCCGCAGCCACATCCGAAGGGACGAAGGGATCGAAGGCTATAATACGCATCTGAAAAGGCCG
>Ga0315336_1004996_pt1 | contig 14987 bp, 12 predicted proteins | sample ASW5metaG_FD_204512 | JGI IMG/M metagenome (GOLD analysis project Ga0315336, IMG submission 204512) | Ammonia-oxidizing marine archaeal communities from Monterey Bay, California, United States - ASW #5 | ecosystem: Environmental > Aquatic > Marine > Intertidal zone | place: USA: California...
TATTTTTTTTTGTTTTTCTAATCTATCAAAGTTTATAATCTTAATTGGTTTTTTATCGATATTTGACTTTAAGTTATTTTCTTTGTCTTTTCCTTTTACTGATTTATCATTTGTATTATCTTCATTCGATTTAACAATACGATCAAATGCATTTAAATCACTAAAGGTATAATTAATTTTTGAATCTTCTGTTTTAATTATATTTTTTACAGAATGAGAACTAATATTTAGAGGAAATTTTTGAAGTTTTTCAAAATTGTTTATGTCTAACGATTTATAAAAAGAGTCATCATACTTTGTTTTTGTTGCAAAGGCTAAATCATTATAATTGTAAACATTATTATCCAAGTTTTGTTTTGAATAGGTTTTGGTATTTGTTTTAATATTCATAAGTTGCTTAAATTGCATATTATCAGAAAGTGTATAACGTACTGTTTGATTTATATGTTGTTTATTATCTTCATTAGTTGAATCAAATGCGTAGTTGTCAAAATTTCCCAAAACTTCAAAAGATCGCAAATCACTTTCAGTATAATTTGTAACAAGATCCTTTTTTTTTCGTATCATTTAAATTTTTCTCCTATGCTCACTCATTTCTTTAAAAAGATTTAATTTTTATTTTATTATTTTTACTTTCTTCTTTTAATTTCTTTTCTTTATCAAAATCTACAATCTTAATTATTTTTTTAGAGTTAAAATTAAGATTGTCTTTAAATGTAGCAGTATTATTTTTTAACTCAATATCACCTATATTGCGTGATTTTTGAATACTAGGTGAATCTACCCCTTTAGATTGACCAAACATTCCTTCAAGCAAACCTACAGGTTCAACTTTTTCATTTTCAAAAATATCAAAAACACTTCCGTGTCTAAATACTAGTACCTTCGAGCAGAGTCCTATAAACTCTTCTAACTCACTAGATAAAAAAACAACTGAATTACCTTCTTCAGCATAATTTCTAAGATGAACATACAAATCCCTTTTTGTATTTACATCAATGCCCCTAGCTGGATCGTTAAGTATCAAAATCTTTGGATGTTGGCCAAAAGATCTTGCTATCATAACTTTTTGTTGATTACCTCCACTAAGCGAAGTAATCAAATCAGATTGAAGGCCGGTTTTTATATTCAGTCTATCTAGTTCCCATTCATATATACCGTTTAACTCCAACCAATTAACAAACCCCAAAAAACCACCCCTGCTTGTTGTGCGGTAAAGGGGTATCACCATATTCTCAAAAATGCTCAAGTTGGGGAGTATGCCTTCTTTTTTTCGATCCCCAGATACGAAGGAAATCCCTAAATTTTTTGCTTCCATTAAAGTGTTAAATTTTACATATTGATTATTATTACTTATCTCAACCTCGCCACCATGAGATTCCGAGACCCCTGCTAACATCTTTACAAAATCATCTTGACCATGGCCGTCTAAGCCCGTCACACCTAAAATTTCCCCTTTGTGTAATTCAAAGTTTACTGACTCACTCTCAGGCCATACTTTTAAATCATTTGTCCTCATCACTATTTGATCAATTTGAGGTATAGGAGGCACTGATTTGACTTGCTCTTCCTTTTCTATTTTTCCTGTCATTAAACTTAATAAATTTTTTTCAGTGATATTTTTTTTATCAAGGACACCAACATCAACACCGTCCCTTAAAACTGTTGCTTTATCACTAATACGTATTAATTCTGCTATTCGATGAGTGACAATAAATACTGCAACACCGTTGTCACGCATCTGCCTCATCTTATTAAATAATCTCTCGGTAGAATCAAAATCAAGTGCTGCTGAGGACTCATCGAGGATTAACACTTTTGTATTCTCTCGCAAGAATGCTCTTCCAATTGTAATCCATGCCTTAATTGGTAAAGACAAATTAATTGCTAACGTATTTGGATCTATATATTCACCTACTAAATCTTCCATTAGCTCTTCAGCTTTTTTTATTTTTTCTCTATTTGTTAAACTTTTGTACCAAAAATCATCTGAGCCAATAAACAGATTGTCTACTACAGAAGCTTCATCTGCTATCATTACTTCCTGGTAAACAGTTGCAATCCCTAAATTACGTGCCATCACTGGTGAAGTTGGGAAGTGACCTACAACAGAAACTTTGCCTTTATCAATTGGCAAAACTCCTGAAAGCACTTTTGCAAGAGTGCTTTTCCCACATCCATTGGGTCCAACAATGGCATGGATCTCACCAAAATTTGCACTAAAATTTACTCCGTCTAACGCTTTCGTAACACCAAAGGATTTGTGAACATCTTGGACGTATATATCGCCTACAACAGATTGCTTTGTAGTTGATAACACCTCATTTCCAGAGGTGTTATCGATATTGTTTATAATTTCACTCATTAATTAATCCGTCTTAAGGATTAATGTGAGCTAGGATCATATTTTGTAGGATCAGCTGGTCTTTCAAAGAAAGCATCTACATAAGATGTAGGTGCCCAGTTTTCAATTCCAGGATTATCCCAACCCGTAGAGTTTCTATCACAATCTTCACCTAAAACTTCTGCGATTTGATCAAAACTCTTTGTTGCAGGTCCAACCAATATAGATTGAATCTTTGGTCCCTGACCTTGAAGTGTACGCATCATAACTTCAAAACCTAATTGAATTTCATCACCTGGAGGCCAAGCATAGATTGCTTCATCAATATAATCAGGATTTTGTCTCCAATAACATAAAGCTCCAAGCTCTCCACCTAATGCAATTGGTGGGATAGGATCACGTCCAGATTGAAGCAACGCCTGCAAAGTTCCTGTTTCACCTGAGGATTGAACAGCTATACCATCAAGTTGTTCTGGGTGAGATGCAAGCCACGTAGACAATTCTTTCTGTGCAACTTGCGATGTCCAGTTATGAGCTAAATGTCCAACAACTGTTATATCAGGATACATTGCTAGACCAGCTAACATTCCATCGCTCTGTTGGTCAGATGCAGAATAACCAGGAATTCCATCCATGACTACTACGTTTCCTTTTTCACCAATTAGTTCAGCTAGCCATGTACCAATATAGACACCAACTAGTCGGTAGTTAACCGATGTATTTATCGAATATGGCGACGTAGTGAATCCAGTAAAAGAAAGTGTCGGAATACCTTTACTCCAACCATATTCAATTGTTTTGTTAAGAGCAGTTAAGTTTGAACAACAGATTATAATAGCATCTACTACTCCACCATCAATCATTTGTCTCATTTGTTGAATCTGCAAAGAATCATCTAAATTAGATTGTGTAATAAGAATATCATCAACCATACCAAGCGCTCTCCACTTAGGAAGCACAACTTCCATCAAACGTTCCATGGCACCTTTACGCCAAGTATTACCAGCATACGTGCTAGCATATCCAATCGTCCAAGGTGGCTTGCTTGGGCTCTTCCAATCTTTCATGATAGCTGGTCCCAAAGGCTGATCCTTATCCATGTAATCCATGTTGTAAACATAGTCTACCATGTCTTGAGGTACATTCTCTAAACATTCTTCACATAAGTCCTGTGCTAAAACAGAAGAAGCACTGCCAATAAAAAGTGTGGCAACAAATGCAAAGATAAATTTAAGTTTAATCATAATCCCTCCCTACAATTATTAATTAATAATAAACAACATGTACTATAAATTTATGAATTTTTAACAACATATGTTACAATCTTTGAAACAAAATTGTTGATACATTTAGTTCTTAAGATAAGATTTTATGTAATTTACAACTAATTAATTAAGTTTTTAATTTTTTTTATAACTATATGGTTTTGATTAATTGTGACATGGGAGAAAGTTTTGGAATTTATTCTGCAGGTAATGATGAAGAAATCATGCCTTTAATAGATGCCGCTAATGTTGCTTGTGGTTTCCATGCTTCAGATCCAAATCACTTAAAACAAACTGTTGAACTTGCAAAAAAAAATAATGTTAAAGTTGGTGCTCACCCATCACTTCCTGATCTTCAAGGTTTTGGAAGAAGGGAAATGAAATTATCAAGTTCTGAATTAAAAAATATTATTATGTATCAAGTTGGTGCTCTTAAAGCTTTTTTGGATGAACAAGATATGCCTCTCAATCATATTAAACCACATGGTGCATTATATATGATGGCCGCAAAAGATGAAGATGTAGCTAGGGCTGTTGCTGATGCTGTTGCAGTATTTAATGTAAGTATTTTTGGTATGGTCAATACTTGTCATGAAAAAATTTATAAATATGAAAGAGGTCTTGATTTTATTGCCGAATTTTACGCTGACTTAGACTACGATAAAAATGGTACTTTGATAATTTCTAAAGGAAAAAATAAAAATTATGATAGTGAACTTTCTGTGGAGCGCTGTTTAAGAGCAATAACTGAAAAAAAAGTCAGGAATACGGGCGGCACTGATACCGTTGTTGGGGCTGATACAATTTGCGTGCACTCTGATACGCCTAACGCCATAGAAATAATCACCAAAATAAATAATGCAATAAAAAACTAAATAAATGAAAAAAATATTAATTGCTAATAGAGGTGAGATAGCTTGTAGGATTATTGAGAGTTGTAAAAAATTAAATATTCATTCGGTTGCAGTTTTTTCAGATGCAGATAAAAAAAGTAAACATGTGAGATTAGCTGACGAAGCATTTCATATTGGTCCTTCAAAAGTGCAGGAAAGTTATTTATCAGTTGAAAAAATTTTAAATGTTTCTCTTAAAGCACGTGTCGATGCCATACATCCAGGATATGGTTTTTTAGCAGAGAATGAACATTTTGCAAAAAAAATATTAGATTCAGGAATTATTTGGATTGGTCCAAAACCAGACTCAATTATATCCATGGGAAATAAAGATACTGCTAGAAAACTTGCTTTAAATAGTGGTCTGAAAATTTGCCCTGGATTAGATAATGAAGCTATTAATAAAGGTAATCTAGAAGATAAATGCAATGAAATTGGTTTTCCAATATTGATTAAAGCAAGCGCAGGAGGTGGTGGAATTGGAATGCAAATTGCAAATGACTACAGACAATTACTTGGATCTATAGAAAAAACAAAAAATTTAGCACAAAAAGCTTTTGGTAACAGTAATGTTTTTTTAGAAAAATTTATTGCTAATGCTAGACATATCGAAATTCAAGTATTTGGTTTTGGAGAAAATGGAGCTATTCATTTATTTGAAAGAGATTGCTCAATTCAAAGGCGATTTCAAAAAATCATAGAAGAAAGTCCGGCACCAAACATAGATAATTCCATTCTGAATAAAATGGCTGAATGCGCAGTTCAATTTGTTTCCAATCAAAAATATGAAGGAGCAGGAACAGTAGAATTTATTTATGATATTGATAATAATAATTTTTATTTTTTAGAGATGAATACCCGTATTCAGGTAGAACATCCTGTTACTGAGGTGATTACAAATTTGGATCTTGTTGAAATGCAAATAAGATATGCACTTTCAAACGGAAATTTTATATTACAACAAAATGAAGTGAAAAGATCTAACTATGCTATTGAGTGTAGATTATACGCTGAAGATCCATCGAAAAAATTTCTTCCATCTCCTGGGAAGATCACAAAATTACGTATTCCGAAAATTTCTAAAAATATTAGATTAGATATTGGTGTTGGAGAAGGAGATGAGATAACTTTTTATTATGATCCAATGATTGCAAAAATTATAGCAAAGGGAGATAGTAGAAATAAAAGTATTGAAAATATGATAGATTTTTTAAAAGAAATCGAGATAGAAGGTATTAAGACAAATCAATTGTTTTTGTCCAAAGTTATGCAAAATGCAAAATTTGTAAATGCAAACTATAACACAAAATTTATTGAAAATAATTTGAATTTATTTCTTGAAAAAAAGAACAGGGTAGAATCACTTGTAGTCGATGAGGAAGCAACAACAAAATTAAGATCAGAAAAAAATAATAAAACTCCTCAAATTATTTCTAATAAAAATGAAATAGATGAAATAAAAAATATAATTAAAAATGTACCTGGTAAAATATATGAAAACCCAAAATTTTTACTAGCTGGTGACAAATACATGCTGATTGAATTTGGCAATGTAATGGATCTGGAGATTAATTTTAAAGCTCAAAATTTAGCTCAAGCAATAAAAAATAATAATATTAAAGGTGTATATGAGACCGCTCCATGTTTTGCTTCAATTTTAGTACACTATAATCCTGATGAAATTAAATTTAATGATTTAAAAAATGAAATGTCATCCTTAATAAAATCCCTTGGACCCACTGATGAAATAGAGATAAATAGTAGGGTTTTTTCTTTTCCAACAGTATATTTAGATAAATGGACTAAAGAGTGCATTGATGATTATATTAACAAAATCGCAAAAAAGAAACCCGATCCTGAATTTATTACTGAATTAAACAATTTAGAAAATACTGAACAATTTATACGGGTACATTCAGGTACTGAATATTGGGTATCGTCACTTGGTTTTTGGCCAGGCCTACCTTTTATGATGCCTCTTGATCCAAGATGCATGCTGACCGCACCTAAATACAACCCTCCAAGAACATGGACTCCAAAAGGAACAGTTGGAATGGGAGGAGCTTCAACTTCTATCTATCCTGAAGTGCTTCCTGGTGGATATCAAATATTTGGCATTATTCCTGTTCCTATTTGGGATACAAAAAAAAGTTTTTCAGTTTTTGAAAATAGTATTTGTCTTTTTAAACCTGGGGATCGCGTAAAATTTGTACCTACAACATACGATGAGTTTGAACATGTTGCGAATAAAGTAGAGGATGGAACTTATGATTATAATATTATTGAGTATCAAAAATTCTCAGTTAAAAGTTATAAAAAATGGTTATCCACAATTGATAAATCTAAAAGGTTTTAGGCAATATGGTAGAAGTTCTTAAAAAAGGTTTGGAAACTTCCATACAAGACTATCCAGGGAGAATAGGAGCTCTAAATCAAGGTTTTCCAATTTCTGGTCCCATGGATAGTTTATCTTTCAGACTTGCAAATATTCTTGTCGAAAATGAAGATAAAGCAGCCGCTTTAGAATGTCAATTCACGGGTCCATCTTTAAAATTTAAGAGCAAAAGAACAATTGCAATTACAGGGGCAGACATGTTCCCCAAATTAGATGGAAATTTAATTCCTATGTGGGAAAGTATAGAGGTGAAAGAAGGTCAAGTTTTAGAATTAGCGTTTGCTATCATTGGAGCCAGATCATATATTGCTTTTTCAGGAGGTATTACTAACGAACCATGGTTAAATTCAAGATCAACTTTTCACAAAGCAGGTGTAGGAGGAATAGAAGGTAAGGCAATTCAAGAAGGACAAGTTTTGCCGTTAGGTAAATCAAACTCTGTTGCAGGAAGAAAAATTAAAAAAAGCTCTATACCTTCAATGCCTGAAAATAAAAAATGGTCAATTGAAGTTGTAAGAGGTCCAAATGATGATTGGGTTGATGAAAAAGGTCATAAAATGTTTTTAGATACTGAATGGAAATTGCAGGCTAAAAGTGACAGGACTGGTTACAGATTAGATGGTCCAGAATGGTCTTTTACTGATAAAGCAACTAACAAAGGATTGGAGCATGGATCAGAACCATCAAATATTATAGATCAAGGATACCCTGTTGGCGCTGTTAATCTCGCAGGTCAAACCCCAATAATACTAGTTAATGATGGTCCTAGTATGGGTGGGTTTATAAATCCTTATACGGTACCTTCTGGCTCTTTTTGGAAACTTGGACAAGTAAAGCCTGGTGAAGCATTAAATTTTATTAAAATTTCTTTGGAAAAAGCTCAAACACTTAGAAAAGAACAAAATGAATTATGTAGTGAATTAAGTATAGAAAAATTTGATAATTACTCTGTATTAAGAAGTAAAAAAACAACAAAAATAGATGAAATTAAAATTAAAGACTATGATCAAGAAAAAAGGAAAGGAAAGGAAAGAAATAAATTGGTTGAAAAAAAAGGATTAAATAAAATGAAGGTTCGTTTTTTCTAATTATTTTATGAGGAGCACTATTTATGACAATTGAAGTTACCACTACAGTACCAGGGAATATATGGAAAGTATTAGTTAAAGAAGGAGATCAAGTACAGAAAGGTGATACATTATTTATAATGGAAGTTATGAAAACAGAAGTTAATCACGATGCGCCAGTTGATGGAAAAGTTGTTAAAGTTAATATTGTCAATGACCAAGAAGGGGTTGATCCTGGCTCAGTAGCTATAATCATTGAACAAATTAATTAATTTATGAAAAAAAAACTTAATATTAATCAACTATCATATTTAAAATTAATAATAGATTTGTCTGATGAAATTGGTATATCAATCCACGAAGCAAAGAATATTGTAGATACTGCTATTACTTTAATAAATCCTCAAATAATAAACTATAAAAAACTTAAAGAAGAAATTTTAAACTACCTAGTACTTAACTTTTTTTCTCTTATTTGTAAGCTATAGATTTATGGGTAACAAGTTAATATTATTTAACGGGCCTACTTCTCCCTTCGGTAGAAAAGTTAAAGTAGCATCTTTAATACAAGAAATAAATATAGAAGAAAAAATTATTAATGTTTACGAAGCAAATTTTTTAGATAAACATAATCCTTTAAGAAAAGTACCAACTTTGATAGTTGATAATTCAACTATTATAGACAGTGATAATATATGTTTGTATTTTGAATCAATAACAAAAAAGAATTCATTATTTCCAAAAGAAAATTACTGGCGAGTTATGACCAATACATCTATAGCAAACGGATTAATGGAGACTATATTGGACAGATTTATGGAAGTTTCAAGATCAGAAGAAGAAAGAAGCTTAAAGTTAATAAAAAAATTAGAAATTAGAGCCTTGAGGACAATCAATTGGTTAGAAAAAAATTTAAATAATTTTCATAATAAGAAATTATCAATAGACAAAATAGCAATTGCATGTGCTTTAGAGTATACAATGTTTAGATTTACCAGTGATTGGCAAAAAGAAAATAAAGATCTTAAAATATGGTTAACAAACTTTCAAAAAAATGATTTTATGCAATTAACAAAACCTAAAACTTCATAATGAAAAAATTATTCATAATAATTGTATTTTTATTATTTTCTTCAAGCTTATTTGCTGAATTTATATTAGAACCAGTAATTTGCACTACAAAAAAAACCTCTAATTGTGGAGCTTATATCTATAATACTAAAACTGGAGAAGTTTATTTTTGCGACTCAGAAGAATGTAAAGAAGTTAAAACTCCAATTGAAATATTTATTGAAGAAGAAGAAGAAAGTGGATCATTAATTCCAAAAAAACCTAAAAAGAAAGAATCTAAAATTCCCAAAAAACCTAAAAAGAAAGAATCTAAAATTCCAAAAAAACCTAAAAAAGAAGATTCAAAATCAAATAAATGTAAAGATTCAAAAATTCCTAAAAAAGGCTGCACCTAAACTTTAAAAAGAAAGAATAACTTCAATTATATTGTATGATAAAAGTTGATCCTATTACACTTTCCGTTGTCCGAGGAGTTTTGGAAACTACACAAAGAGAAATGACCTTATCTCTAGAAAAAACTGCAAGATCTAGTGTTCTTAATCTAGCTCGAGATTATTCAACTTCCTTGTTTAATGCTACCCCTGAAATGATATTACAAGGTCAGGATATACCTATTCATCTAGGATCTTTAATGCCAGCCATGAAAGCTGTAGCTAATTTTTTTTCTAATGACATTCATGAAGGTGACTTAATTTTACACAATGACCCAGCATATAATGGCAGTCATATACTTGACATGTGCATTTATAAGCCAGTCTTTTTTGAAGGAGAGCATGTTTTTTGGACTGTATGCAAAGGTCATTTAACAGATGCTGGAGGCCCTGTACCAGCAAGTTATAATCCTGAAGCAACTGAAATTTTTGCAGAAGGACTTCGTGTACCTCCAATAAAACTTTGGGAAAAAGGTAAGCAAAGAGATGATATTTTAAATATGATTCTTACAAATATGAGAGCTCGGAGAAATCAAGAAGGTGATTTTAAAGCATTAATTGGTGCTTGTCAGCTGGGAGAGAAAAATCTTATCGGCCTTATTAATAAGTATGGTCTTGAAAAAGTAAATTTGTGTATTGATGAATTATTATCAATGGCTGAAAAACATATGCGAAAGTTAATTAAACAAATTCCAAATGGAGAGTATGCAGGAACAGCAACCCTTGAAGATGCAGGTCATGGTTTAGGTGATTTGGATATAACTGCAAACTTAACAATTAAAGATGATGCATGTGAAATTGAAATTTCCAGTCCTCCACAAGTTCCCTACTTTATTAACTCTTATGAAGGAAATTCTTATTCAGGTGTTTATTTAGGTCTGATGATGTTTGCTCAATTACCACCACCTTACAATGAAGGGCTCTACAGAAGTATTAAAGTGAATATGGGCCCAAAAGGAACTTTGTGCAATGCGGAATCTCCGGCTCCTCATGTAAACTGTACTACTACTCCTATGGAAACTTTGACTGATGCTGTAAGATTAGCTTTTGAAAAAGCTGCTCCTGATAAAGTAAGTGCTTCATGGGGCCATTCAAACGGATGCAATATTACAGGTTTCGATACAAGAAATAATGAAGAGTATGTTACAATGGTGCTTGCAACTTTAATATCTGGTGCTGGTGCTACACCAACACAAGATGGCTGGCACGCATGCGGACCAGAATGTTGTATGGGGGCTCTAGCATCTGGGGATATTGAATTAATTGAATATTCATACCCAATTATTTTACATCGATATAGCTTAGTAACAGATTCAGGTGGTGCAGGAAAATTTCGAGGTGGTTCAGGTACTTGCTGGGAAGTAGAGCCACTTGATCAACCCATGACTTTTATAATGTTTGGAGAAGGAAGAAAATATCCTTCTTTAGGATCTGCTGGTGCATTTTCAACTTTAGTTGATAATAAAGTTGGGAAAGTTGAAATTAAAAGAAACGATAAAGTTGAAATTATAAGAAAAAATATTATCGAAACAATTTTACCAGGAGAAAGAGTAGCTAATATTAATCCTGGAGGTGGAGGTTTTGGCAATCCTCTAGAAAGACCATTGGAAAAAGTAATTATGGATGTAAAAAATGGCCTTGTTTCAAAAAAAGGAGCGAGAGAAGATTATGGTGTCATTTTTACTGATCAAGATTCTAGTTAACCTTTAATGCGTACACATTATAGATTAGGAATTGACGCAGGAGGAACTTTTACTGATTTTGTTTTAGCAGATAAATCTGGTAATATTAAAATTTATAAAACACTATCCACTCCAAACGATCCAACAAAAGCCATACAAGATGGACTTCAACTAATTTCTGATGATTTAGAAATAAGTTCAGAAGATATCATTTCACAATCTGATTTATGTATTAATGGAACAACTGTAGGTCTTAATGCACTAATTCAGCATAAGGGATCTCCAGTAGGATTAATATGTACAGAAGGTCATGAAGATTCAATAGAAATAAGATTGGGCCATAAAGAAGATGGTTATCGTTACGATCCTGATTATCCTCCTGCTGTAATGTTGTCACCAAGATACCTAAGAAAAGGTATTCGTGAACGCATTTTATCAAATGGAAAAATTAAAATTCCTATTAATGAAAATGATGTTAGAGAAGCATGTAAAATATTTATCAATGAAGGTATAGACACTATTGCAATTTCTTTTATTTGGTCAGTACTAAATCAATCTCATGAAATTATTGCTGAAAAAATAGTAAAGGAAATGATGCCTAAGGCCTTTATTACTGTAGGTAGCAAACTCTATCCACAAATAAGGGAATATACGAGAACCTCTACAGCAGTTACAAATGCATACTTATCTCCAACTTTAAAAAGTTATGTATCAGCTATAAATGAATATTTTATAAATTTAGGTGGAGAAAATAATGTACGCTATTTTCAATCAAATGGAGGCTTAGCTACGGGCGAAGTAATGATTGATCGATCAGTATATGCAATAAATTCTGGTCCTGCATCTGCGCCTATAGCTGGATTATCAATTGCAAAATCTTTTAACTATCAAAATGTCATAACGGTTGATATGGGAGGAACTTCATTCGACATAACACTAACTAAAGAAGGAAGTACTAATTTAAATAAAAATATTGATTTTTTAAGATATCGCATTGGCGTTCCAATGATACAAGTTGAAACTCTTGGTGCTGGTGGAGGATCAATTGGATGGATAGATCAAATGGGATTACTGCAGGTTGGACCTCAAAGTGCAGGTGCAAATCCTGGGCCAGCTTGTTATGATAATGGCGGTGAAAAACCAACTGTTTCAGATGCAAATCTTGTTTTGGGATATTTAAATCCTGAAGGATTAGTAGGAGGTAAACTTCCATTAAATTACAAAAATGCTATTAATTCCATTGAAAAAAATATCGCAAAACCTCTTGATATTGAAGTTCAAAAAGCTGCTTACGGTATATTTACGATAGTAAACAATAATATGGTTAATGGTATTCGCAGAGTAACTGTTGAAAGGGGATATGATCCACGTGATTTTGTACTTGTTGCTGGAGGTGGGGCCACCGGGGCGCACATTACTGCTTTAGCTAGAGAAATGGGTATTGATACTGTACTTGTATCAAAATTATCCTCAGGATTATGTGCTTATGGGCAAATTATTTCAGATGTAAAATATAATTTTATGGCAACTGTTCCTACTAGGTTAAATTCATTAAAAGCAGCAGAAGAAATAAATAATGCTTTTAGAGGTATTGAATCAAAGGGAATTAAATATCTTAGTAAAGATGGTTTTGAAGAAAAAAATATAAACATTTATCGAAGTTTAGAAATGCGTTACGTAGGTCAAATACATGAATGTACAGTAAACATTGATTTTTTTGAAATAACTAATGAATCTTTAGAAAATATAAAAGAAGCATTTCATAACAGGCACAAAGAACTATACACTTATTCAGAAACAGAAAGTCCAGTAGAATTAGTAAATATAGAAAGTACTATGTATGGAAGAATTGATCGCCCTACTTACCTAGAATTAGAAAATAAAGATCAAATAAATAATGCTTTAAAAACATCTAGAAATTTAATATTTTCAGAAACAGGTAATTTAATAAAGACTCCTGTATATGATGGGAATAAATTAAGTCCTGGCTATAAAATAAATGGGCCGGCCGTTGTAGAAGAAGATACTACAACTTTGGTTATTGAACCTGAGTGGTTTTTAGAGCTTCATAAAAGTGGAACTTACATTATAAAAAGAAAAAAAACTAAATAACGATTATTCATTATTTAATTCTGAAATTACAAGATTAAATGATTTTGTTACTTCATGACAGAAACGAAGATCATCTCCTATAAAGCTCAACTTAAAATAACTTTTATTTTTTTCTCCATTTTTTTTCATCTCATCTATGTATAGATTAGTAAGATTATTCACATTTGTAAAAAAAAACTTTTCTGCTTCCTCATAAGATATCTCTCTTGTCTTTGAAAAAGAAATGATGCCATATGGATATAAAGTATTTGCAATTTGATAAAATTCACTTGCTAATTCTGGATACTTTTTTTTTGTTAGTTCTGTTATAGCTGAATATAATGAAATACACCTTTCTAGCACTGTGTGACTAGCTTTCTCATCTGTAAAAAATTCTTCAAGTGAATGATTATTTAAGGGTTCTATATTTTTTGCTACTGCACAATTAAGATATAATATACTAATAAGGGCTAAAAATTTATTCATTTTGATAATTTTATTATTTTAAATTTTGTACTTAATAATCTATATAATCATAAATTATACAAATATATATTATGAAATTACAACATCAAAAACTATTTCAAAATAAATGCTATGTTGATGGAAAATGGATAACTAGTAAAAATCATGAAACTATTGAAGTTAATAATCCTGCTACTTTAGATATTATAGGGGCTGTTCCAAAATGCAGCACTTCTGATACTAAGCTAGCAATAGAAGCAGCAAACAAAGCATTACCTGAGTGGCGATCTAAAACTGCAAAAGAAAGATCTATTCTTTTAAGAAAATGGTTTGATTTAATTATGTCTAATCAAGAAGATTTGGCACAAATTATGACAATTGAGCAAGGTAAGCCTATAAATGAATCTAGAGGAGAGATTGGTTATGGTGCCTCTTTCGTAGAGTTATATGCAGAAGAGGGAAAAAGAGTTTACGGAGAAACTATTCCAGATACTCTTCCAGATAGAAGAATTGTAGTTATCAAACAGCCAATAGGGGTAGTGGCTGCAATTACTCCTTGGAATTTTCCAAGCTCTATGATTACAAGAAAAGCTGGACCGGCTTTAGCGGTTGGATGCACAATAGTAATTAAGCCTGCGAGTCAAACTCCATTCTCTGCCTTAGCATTAGCGGTTCTTGCGGAAGAGGCAGGCATACCTAAAGGAGTAATTAATGTTGTAACTGGCTCTGCAAAAGAAATAGGTCTAGAACTATCAACTAATCCTATTGTACGCAAATTATCTTTTACTGGATCAACAGAAGTTGGAAAAATCCTTCTATCACAATGTTCATCAACAATTAAAAAGGTATCAATGGAACTTGGAGGACATGCTCCTTTTATTGTCTTTGAAGATGCAGATATAAATCAAGCAGTTTTAGGGGCCATGCAAAGTAAATTTCGTAATACTGGGCAAACATGTGTTTGTGCAAACAGAATATTTGTTCATGAAAAAATATATGATAATTTTGTATCCAAATTTACTGATGCTGTATCAAAAATTAAAGTAGGAAATGGCTTAGAAGAAGATACTGTATCTGGACCACTTATTGATGAATATTCTCTTGCCAAAGTTAAAGAACATGTTGAGGACGCTGTTAATACTGGAGCAAAAATTGCTATTGGTGGAAACATGCATAGCCTTGGTGGCAATTTCTATAAACCTACCATTTTATCTAATGTTACTGCAAAAGCTAAAATAACTTATGAAGAAACTTTTGGTCCAGTTGCACCTGTTTATAAATTT
>Ga0315336_1004997_pt1 | contig 14983 bp, 13 predicted proteins | sample ASW5metaG_FD_204512 | JGI IMG/M metagenome (GOLD analysis project Ga0315336, IMG submission 204512) | Ammonia-oxidizing marine archaeal communities from Monterey Bay, California, United States - ASW #5 | ecosystem: Environmental > Aquatic > Marine > Intertidal zone | place: USA: California...
TTCGGTGAAGATCAGGGAATCGACTCTCTGGCGGTCCACCTTGACGTAGGCATCCCAGACGAAGACAGGGTTGTCGCGGCGAGGAACATAGGTCACGGCATGGTCGGCAGCGAGCAAGGCCTCGTTTTCCCGGAACGCTTTCTTGCGTCGCCATTCGATCTTGAAATCGCTGGCGCCTCCTGCCGCAAGGATGAGTCTGCTGCTGCCTCCGCCGTCGGCGGTTTCAAGCGGGACCGTTTCAAGCGGCACTGTTTCAAGAAAATCAGGCTGTGCATGGGCCTCTACGCGCCCCGGGACGTCGAGCTCGAGGCGTGAGGTGGCGGCGCTGACGAGTGGACCCGCGATCCGCCAGATGTCATCGTTCTCAACGGCGGCCAGCGTGAACGTCAACTGGACTTCGTGCTCCCCCTTACCGCGGAGAAGGAGTGTCGCACGGGATTCGTCTTCGACGAGGAGCCAGCCGGGTTTGTCGTTTACAAGAATGCTTCCCAGCTGTGGCAAGGGTTTCCCGAGATCGCAACGCACCCAGCCATCTCGCGCATCTCTCGGTACGCGGACTTTCAAGATTGCCGTGAAGCGGGCAGAGTTTCCCTCGAGGACTCCCTTGTAGTGTGCCGAGGTAAGGGTCGACTCCAGTGGGGGCAGCTCGGGCGACGGCTTCTCTCGCGACTTTTCAATGGCCTTCAGGACGAGAGCGCGATACTCGTCGAGTTGCATGACGATCCCGTTAGAGGTGTTGCCGGTGCGGGCGCGGAATTCTTCGTACGGGACGTAAATTTCCCGTACGCGGATGGGAGCCGCTTCCGCGAGCGGTAGCAGCCCCAGGAGTCCGTAGAGCAGGAAGAGGCCGCGCATCATTTCTCCTCCGTCTCGGGGTTCTGAGGGTCGCGAGGCGTTTGTGGGGGTTCCGGCTTCGCCTCGGTTTTTTCATGAACCGTCCGCTCCGCCTCCTCCAGGTATGGGTCGGGGGCGAAGGCCAGGCGCTCTGCGCGGCGCTCGCGCAGCTTTTCGGTGAGCTGCATGCCGACGGTCACGGCGAGGGCGGCGACACCGCCTGCGAGGACGGAGGTGAAGACCTCGACGAGCGGCCCGGTCGCGAACCAGGTCAAGGCCAGCGGGAGGAACACGAGAAGGATCGCCACGCGCGAAGCCGGCCACCTGCGGCGCGCAAGGAGGAAGTAGCCGAGCGCGATCGCGCCGAGAAAAGCGACGAAGTCGCCCAGGCTGTAGATGCTGCGATCCACGTACGTGAAGCTGAGATTTCCGACCGGAGCCATCGTCTCGAAGTAGAAGGGGACGGAGCCGCGCGTCGGGACATTGACGTCGAGTGGCCCCGCGACTGTGACCGGCGCGAACGGGGCTGCCTGCTGCGTAGCGGCGGCAGCTACCCCGGGGGCGTTGCCGGTTGCCTGGGCCAGGAGGTACTTGAACCGGGACCAGAGGCTCGGGGCGGTACTCTTCCGGGGTCTCAGGTTGCCGGCCCATCGCAGATAGGTGTACTCGGGGGGAAGGTAGAGCTCGAGCTCGAGCTTGCTCACGGGGACCCCCTCGAGGACCTCGACGGTTCGCATGCGGGCGCCGCCGAGCGACCCCATTGCGGTGTCCGCCAGCTTCTCCTCGTAGACGAACACCACCGGAAAGGCGCCGGGCGGAATCTGGATCAGCGTGCCGGCGCCGTCTTTGCGCTTGCGAGGCTGTTGCGTCTTCCCCGCCACCGACATGGAAAGAATGGTTTCAGGCGGTAGCGCCAGCTCGAGGAACTGTCGATCCGTGTTCTGCACGAAGAGCATGGCTTGCGTTTTCAGCTTACGCTCCTCCGAGAGGGCGCTCTTCAGCCGGATGAGGTTGACGACCGTCGTTGCGAGCGGCTGGTACTCGTACCGCGTCAGGGTCAGGTCGAGGGATGGATCCTGGGCGAAGTAACGGAAGGCGCTGTAGATTTGCCCGCGGCGCAGCTTGTCGGAGAGAGCCCCGGCCTCGATCGGCTCCATGTTGACCGGCTGCGGGACGATCTCGAGGGTGCCTTCCTTGCGAATGGCGACGAAACCTTTCTCCGAGCGAACCTCGGTCGCGTGGATGATCGGAACCGTGTGCGCGTAAGGCCTGCCCGACTCGAGCCCCTTCAGCTCGCGCTCATGGTTCACCGTCACCGAGACGGCACCGAGGGTCGGTGCCTGCAGGACGATCTCCCAGAGCGTGCGGTCCTCGTCTGTCCCTACCCTACGGACCTCCTTCTTCTCCTTGGCCTCGACCTTGAGCAGGTTGTCGAGGGAAGTAGGAGCGCTGAAGGTCAGGCGGTCGACGGCGGCGTAGAGGATCTCGAAGTCGATGATGTGGGTGAACTTGATGCCGCCATCGGCGATCTCGACGAGGTGCTGCGCCAGAGCGTCGATCTCGGTCGTCTTCGCCTTCAGGTCGAGCTTCACCGAGGCTGGCTGCTCGCGATAACTGTAGGTGAGCGGGTTGCTGCTCCCCTCGGGGATCTGCGACATGATTCCAGCGTTGAAGAGCTGGTCGACGGCGGCCGAGACCATCTTCTCCCTCGAGATCGTCGTCACGTCGATGGCGCGAGGAGCGCTGACGCCGAAAAGGCCTCGGTCCTCCGTGGAGCCGACGACGATCGGCGGCGAGTGCGTCGTCTCACCGGTCACCGCGGAGCCATCCGCCGTCAGGTGGAAGGGCAGGCGGAAGTTGCCGATTCCCTTCGACTTCAAGCTCACCTGAATGGTGCGCACGTCGCCCGAGTCGGTGGTCTGGAAGTCTTCGACCTTGCCCTCCTCTCCCACCGACTCGACGCTCCAGCGGGACGGCACGCGGATATCGAAACGGAAGACGCCCGCCCGTGTGATCGAGTAGTCGATCCAGCCGATCCAGACGTCCTCATCCCGCCCGAGGCTGACGACCGAAGTGGTGAACGAGCGGATCACGGGAGTGATCTTCTCGACCTGCAGCTCCAGGGCGATCGGATGGGCCTGGTAACGAAAACTCACGAGCGCGTTCTTCCGCAGGGGCTCGGGCACCTCATCGCGATCGAGTTGACTGAGGCTGGTGCGGTCGGCTACTCGCACATGAAGGCCGTCTTCGTGTCCGAGCGTGACGAAGCCCGACTCGCGGGTCACCTCCTCGACACGCGGGAAGGGAACGGCCAGGGTGGGGGGCGTCTCGGGGAGGATGCGCTCGAAGCTGAGGGAGAGCCCGTAACTCGTCGCTTCCAGCGGCGAGTGCAGGCGGACGACGAGGACGCCGTCTTCTTCCAACCACTCCCGGATGTTGTCGCCGCGGACGGCAAGGAGTCGGGTCGCTTCCGGGATGCGGACGCGCAGGGTGTCCACCTGGCCACGGTGGACCTGATAGCGGATTTCCGTCCCGATGCCCAGGATGCGTTCGCCCAGGTAGGTGCGGATCGATTGCTCGGCGAAGACAACGGCACCGTCCCCGGAGACCTTTCCCGCCGGAGGCATCCAGGTGACCGAGACCTCGCGCGAGTTCCCCAGGAAGGCGAGAACCTGCGTCGTTTTTTCGAGAGTCTTCTGCTGAGTGACGGCGAGGACCGGCTCGACGTTCACGCGCACGTCCTCTTCGGGGATCGACAGCTCGAGCCGTGACACCGCGGTTGCCGGAATGCCGAAGCTCAACGTCTTCTTTCCGGGCTCCGGGACGACGCGCACCGAAAACTCGAGCGTGGCCTGATAGCGACCCGCCTGGGGAAGAAAGAGCGCGTAACCGCCGGAGGAGCCGTCCGCCGCAGGTCGGCTGCTGAAGAGGGCTTTGGCGTCAGAGAGGGAGACCGACTCGACCGCGACGTTCTGGAAGGGGAGCTCGATCTCGCTCCAGCCCTTCTTGAGGGCCTCGACCTCGCACTCGAAGGTGAAGCGGGCGGTCTTGCCGTCGGCCGCAACCTGGCCGGTGTACTTGCCGCCGCGAATCACCGCGTCGGCCGGCGGGGTGTCCGGCTCGGGCTTCGGAGGCTTCGGCTGCGCCGCTTGCCAGAGCTCGAGGAACTCCTCGTAGGGCAGGAAAATTCCGCGGCCCTTCTGCTCGAAGACGGCCTGCAGCTTTTCGTAGGGGACGTAAACGGTTTTTTCCCGGATCACCTCCGGGGGCCCTTCCTGGGCCAGAAGAAAACACCCACTCGAGAGGGTACACAGGATGTAGAGAAACGCACGGCCGATCAGACCATATCGCATGTCATTGACTCCTCACTGGTTCGTAAGATTCGAGATGGTTAGTGCTTGGGCGCGGGTGACGAGATCCGTGAACTCGTTCCACTCGGGGCGAGCACGGTACTCGGGGCTCAAGGTGTGGAGCCCCTGGATTACTTTCGTGTAGGTTCCGTTCCGGGCCCAGTAACTGTTTCGTAACAGCTCGGCGGCCTCGGCGACGCAGGCGATGAAGCGGAAGCGGTCGCTCGAGTCCTCGAGGCGCGTCGCAAGGACACCCGGGGTGAGGGGGTAGTTCGCCTCGTCGACCCGGCCGGTGCCCGTGTCGCGGTATCTTAGATAGATGCGGCCGAGATCTCCGCTCGAGCTCGACTTTCTGCGGATTTCGTAGAGGACAGTGACCGTGCTTCCCGGGCCGACCTCGCCGGCGTCCTTCTTGTCGTTGCGGAAGTCCACGTCGGCGATGTCCCTGTTCTCGTAGCCGAGCAGGCGGTAGTGGCTGACGACGTCCGGGTTGAAGTCGACCTGGATCTTGGCGTCCGCGGCGAGTACCTGCAGGGTGGATGGCAGGTGGGTCTGGAAGATTTCCGCCGCGGCGTCGATGCCATCGACGTACGCGTAGTTGCCGTTACCGTTCCGCGCCAGGGTCTCGAGCATCTCGTCGTTGTACTTGCCCATGCCGAAGCCGACCGAGGAGAGGTAGATGCCGCGCCTGGCGTAGACCTTGACCTTCTGCAGCACTTCCTCGGGACCGCTGGGGCCGACGTTGGCGACGCCGTCGGAGCAGAGGACGACGCGGTTGACGGCTGTCTTCTGCATCACCTCATCGGCGATGCGGTAGGCGAGGTCGAGGCCCGCCTCGACGTTGGTGCCGCCGCCGGGCGCTAGCGACCGGATCGCTCCGAGGATGCGCTGCCGTTCGCGGGCCGGTGTGTGGGGGAGGACGAGGTACGGGTGGGCGCCGAAGGCGACGATGCCGACCCGGTCGCCGGGCTCCAGCGCGCGGACCAGGGTCTCGAGCGCCTGGCGCACGAGCGCGAGGCGATTTTCGAGGTTCATGGATCCCGAGGTGTCGATGGCGAAGGTGAGGACGGCGTCCTTGCGCTCGAGCGGGTGGAGCTCGCGGGCTTTCACCGCGATTTTCAGGAGGTCGAGGCCCTCGCCGAAGGGCGACGGGGCTCCCTCGCTGAAGACCGAGAAGACGGCGTCGGGGTCGGCCGAGAACTCTTCGCCGAAGTTGTTGATGAACTCCTCGGTGCGCACGGTCTTTGGGTCGGGGAGCCGGCCGGAGCGGATGTTGTTCCGCGCCAGGGTGTAGGAGGCCGTGTCGACATCCATGCCGAAGGTACTGAAGGGATCCCGGCTCGTGTCGACGAACGGGTGGACGCCGTAGCGCTTGCGGAAGCCCTCCTGCCCGAGCCCCTCGTCGCCGACGGCCGGGGCCGGAATGTCGAGGGAGCGGATCGCGAACTGCTCGACGGTCAGGGTCGGGTCGAGCTCGCAGTAGTGGCGAAAGGCGCGGAGGCGGGATTCGTGGCCGGTGCGGCCGTTAGCGAACGGGAAGCGACCTCCGAAGATAAATGCGGGGGAGGTGTCGGGATCCTGGGGGCCGTAGTTGGCGGTCGTAAGAGGCTCGCTTTGTTGCACCGCGACCCTGCCACGCCTGTGAAGGCTTTGACTCTGCAGCGATGGCGTCGGGGCAGAGGCGCCCGGCGGGACGAGAACCTCAGCAGAGGGTGATGCGGGCTCGCCGCCAACGGAAAGGCGGTCATCGCCAAGGACCAAGTCTAAGCTCCCGAGTTCAACGCCCCTCTCGAGGCGGAGTTCGCGGCCTGCCACGGCGCCCCCGCCTGCGACCTTCCTGCCGTTTGTCGCGGCGGCTTTGTTGGCTTTCAGGTCGGCAAGCTGTTTCTTGAGATTCTCGAGATCGATCAATGCGCTTGTGTCGGTGTCCAGACGGCCATTGACATCGATGAGCCCGTCGAGGTTCGAGGTCCCTGCGGACCGGCTGCCGGCTACCGTGGCGGGTTTCTTGGCTTCTTGTCGCAGTTCCCGCAGAGTTTCGTTCTTCTCGGGAGCCCCTGGTGGACCGTCGTGGTCCTGTGAGCGATTCCGCCCGCGGCCGCTCTCGTCCGACAGTCCATAATCGTCCACTGGCCCCGGCATGCCGTTGTTGTCCTGCTCGCGGGTGCCGGCGGCAAACATCTGCTCGTCGGTGGGCCCATCCACCTCCCCATCCCAGTCAAACTCCGCAACCAAGCCCTCTCTTTTATCGGTCGTTGATAACGATAACGGGTTTCTGCCCTGGTCCGTAGAGAGGCGTTTCCGCTGTTTGGTTTTGCGAGCCAGTATCTCTTCTGGCCCGTCTCCACCGGCTTTGCCCTGCGTTTCCCAGCCCCAGCTCCGGCCGAGCCCGTTCGTCACCAGCGTCTTGGCGGCAGCTTCGCTCTCCGGAGCGTCCTTGCTTTTGAACTGCTCGAGGGGCCAGTCGCTTGCCTCGCCGTCAACACTGACAACCTCGCTGTTCTTCCCAAGCTTCTGGCCGGTGCGCCGCGCGGGGCGCTCCTTGCCGTTGGCCCGACTCTTATACTCCTCCCGGAACCCTTGCGCGTGGCGGGTGAGGTCGCGGTTACCGTCGAGCTTGACCGTCACGTTCCCGTTCTGGTCGCTCTGGATCTGGGCCTTGGAGAACGTCTTCTCCTCGTCTTCGCTAGCTTCAACCTCTTCCAGGGGGGTGAACTCCCTCACGTCTTCTTCGACATTCCCGCGCAGGTACCCCATAGACCTGAGCTTTTTGAGCTTCTCGCGCGACTTCGGGCTGGCTGGGCTGCTCGCAGCCACATCGGCTAACGAATCGCCCACTTGACTGAATTCTGTCCCGCCGCTGACACGAGCCTCTTTCTCAGGCCGGTTGAAGCGAGTTGGATGCAGGCCTGGAGCAAACTCCTCCACAAAACGTTTCCCGTCGCGCGCCCCGCTGCCCCTGCCGCCAGGGGCGTGACTCGCGGCAGGTGCGCTTGCGACTTCCAGGCCGTTCCTGCGGCCACGCACCCCCAGGGTCTGCACCCCGAGCACCCCCACCACCCCCACAACCAGAACGGCCGCCGCGAGGGCCGGCCAACGGCCGAAGATCCAGCGCTTCCGGCGCTTCTCCTTGGCGGCGGCCAGGACTCTATCGAGGCGCCGCGCCTCGAAGGAGTAGGTCTCGCCCCCGACGGTCTCGTTGACCTGACCGAGCGCCCCGCGCAGCTCCTCGAGCTCTTCGCGGCACTCGGCGCAACTCTCGAGGTGCGTTTCCACCTCCACCCTGCCGGCTGGGGAGATGTCCCCGAAGACGTAGGCCGTCAGGAGGTACTCCAGGTGCGGCCTCTTCCTTGCTGTGCTTTCACTCGTGCTCATAGGAGGTCCTCCCTCGAATCGTGCAGCCGCCGCGTCAGGTCCTTCATGGCCCTGTGCAGGAGGTAGCCGACGTTCGTGACCGTCAGGCCGGTGATCCCCGCGATCTCCCGGTACGACTTGTCTTCCTCGACCTTCAGAAGGAGAAGCTCGCGGTGGCGCGGGCTGAGCCTGTCGATCGCAGCGCGCACGCGGTCGCGAACTTCCTCTCTCTCGATCTTCCTTTGCGTTACGGCGGTCTCGAGGGCGGCAGCGCTCTGCGCCCGAGCCGCGACGGCCGGGGCGTGCTTGCGTGCCCGCGCCTCGCGCCGCAGGTGGCTGATGCCGATATTGCGGGCCACCCGCAGGAGCCAGTTGTGGCAACTCTCGACGTCGAGAAGCCGCCGCGGGTGACTTGCGACCTCGAGGAAAGTCTCCTGCACGACGTCTTGCGCGCGGTCGAAGTCCCTGAGGAGCCTGCCGACGAAGCGGACCAGCGAGTCCTGATAGCGGCCAAAGAACCTCCCCAGCGAATCCGTGTCGTTGCCCTCGGCATAAGCTCGCAGCAGCTGTCGGTCGGTCATGTCACCCGTGGGGGTATTCATTACTTGCGGCCACCGTGGCTCTTCCCGGATGTCGCTCTGCCCAGGCTTTTATTAGTGCCCCTTTGAGAGATTTTTCGTGCGGGTTCCCATTTATCGGGTAGAGAACGTCCCGCCCATGGACCTATTGACCGCAATTGCGGCCCTCGAGTTCCGGAATTGTGGGGGAAATGCCTCTTTACGTGGGCTGCCGAGCGCGATTTCCCCTTGCCGGGTTACCCGCAGGTCCCTTATCGTGGGCACCAAGGAGGTGCACCATGCATCGCTGCCTTTTAGCTACCCTGGGGAAGGATGCGCCCGGCGTCAACGCGGCCGTGCGCGCGGCAACGCGCCTGGCAACTCAGCAGAAGTTCGAGGTCCTCGGCGCGCAGCGCGGCTTTCCTGGAATTCTCGAAGAGCAATATCGCCCGCTGAAGCCGGGGGATGTCGGCTTCATCCTCGGCAAGGGGGGATCCCTGCTGGGCTCCGTCGACTTCCGTGTGGCCCCCGGCGCGCACGACGTCACAGACCGGCTCGCGGCGCAGCTGAAGAAATTCGACGTGGTGGTCGCCACCGGGGGGCTCGGCAGCTTCGCGCTCCTGAGTCGCGTCTACTCGACGAACGACATGGGGATGACGACCACGATGTTCATTCCCGCGTCCATCGAGAACGAGTTCCTGAATCCGGCGCCCACCCCGGGCGAGGACGACATTCATGCCGAATCCATAGGATCCGATACGGCCGCGAACACGGCCATCGAGGCCATCGACAAGCTGCGCGAGCAGTCCTACTTGACGCGCACGGTCTTCATGATTCAGTGCGTCGGCGGGAAAAGCAACTTCTTGCCGGTCCAGATCGGACTCGCATGCGGCGCCCACCGGGTTTACCTGCCCCTCTTTCCGGGGCTGACCGACGAGGGCAAGGAGGAAATCGGCCGGCTCTTCGGGGCTTCCTTCGATCCTAACCGCGTGGACATGAAGGAGCTGGTCGCCTGGATCGAGAGGATGTTCCGGGATTCCCACATGAAATATCTGAACGTCATTTTGCCGAGCGGGATTCCGCTGGGTTACATGACCTCGGAGCAGGGTCAAGGCATTCCCGGCCAGACCTACGAAGCGATCGTTTCCTCGATGGCTCCGCTCGAGCTTACGACGCTGAGAGTGGTGGACGGCTTGACGATGCACTTCGCGGGCAACGACGAAATCCACATCTGCTACGTGATCCTCGATGACCTGCAAAGGGGCGGGGCGCCCACGCTCCGTGACCGGGTCCTCGGAAGCATCTACGGGGAGGCGGCCATCGAGGAGTTCCTCTCCATCGTCAACACTCAAGACTACGACAAGCGGGGGAATCTCAACCTGCTGGCGGTCCGGGACACTGTCAACGTCGCCTGGCGCTGCTATCCGCGTTCTGCGGTGCTTCCGCTCTTCAGCGGCCCCAACCCCCGCGCTGGGGGGCTCGATCCTCTCCCCTTCTTCCGCCAGAGCCGCGGCACCGTCTCCGGTTACCGACCCCTCGCCGCTCTGTAAGGAGCTGCGAGGCGGCCTACCCCGAGAGCTCCTCCACCCCCTGGAGCACGTCCTCCGGCGTTCCCACGAGCTGGAACACCTCGTGCGAGGCCGTGAGCTTCAGCTGCGTGACTAATTCCCGCGGAGCGCTGGCGATGGCGATGCGACCCTCAACATGCTGGCGGCAAGAGAGGAGCGTTCCCAGCCCGGAACTGTCGATGAACTTGACCGCGGACAGCTCCAGCAGGATGTTCTTCGTGCCGTCTGATATCGCTGCCGTCAGCTGAATCTTGAAGCGGGCTGCCACGTAAATGTCCAGCCTCTCTTCCTCTAGAGTCAGAACCTTCCAGTCCCCAAAAGTCCGCACCTGCAGATTCATAATCTCCCTTCGGTCCAAAGGGCTGCTGCCTTGAAGTCCGTTTTTGTAAATTCTTCTGCGGACTTCTTCGCGCTTGACCTACCCAGGTGGGAGCCGCCAACATGCCCCCATGCTTTTGCGTTTTCACCTCATTCTCGTGGGCACGGGAATCCTCTTTTGCTTCGGATTCGCGCTTTACGAGCTTCTCCGGCGGTGGGGAGGGGAAGTTTCAGGGCATCTCGTCCTTCCCGCATTCTTCGTTGTCGCCGGCATCTGCCTGACGGTCTACCTGCGGCGGGTTCTCCGCTACGGTCTCCGGGCTGGGCCCCGGGACGAGTGAAAAGAGCATCGACCCCCTGCTGTGGGGCGGTCTCCCCTTTGCTGTGGGGCGGTCTCCCGACCGCCCCACCGGCTGGACCTGGATCGTGCGAAGAAGTAGCCGCCGGGTCAAACGCGAAGAAGTTGACCGCTCCCGCCTGGGTCCCGGTCAAGGTCGGGTGCGTGGGCGGGTCGGGAGACGCGCCCACAGCGGCGATTCCTCACTCCTGCTCGAAGTAGAAGACCCCCTTCTTGTTCGAGATGACGATATCATCGAGCCCGTCACCGTTCAGGTCGGCGACCTCGAACTGGGTGCCGACGCCGGAATCATTATCGATCCGGTGCTTGACCCACACTGCCTTGCCATCGACGCGCCTGAGCTCGTGCCAGTTGAGCTCGGCGGGCTCCTGGGAGCCCGGGTCGCCCTCAGGCCCGTGCGCCCACCAGCGCTTGCCGGTGATGATGTCCTGCAACCCGTCCTTGTTGAGGTCCGCCATCTTCATCGAGTGCGTCTGGGAGCAGGACTTGTCGATTTCATGGTGTTGCCACCGTCGAGTGCCGTCGGGGCCCTTGGATTGTTCCCACCACCAGATTCCGTAGTCGTGGGCAGAGCTTCCGACGATGTCCTTGTCGCCATCGCCATCAAAATCCTCGATGTAGAGGTGAGCGCTCCTGGGGCTCGGACTTATCGCGTGGAACTTCCAGTCCGGGGTTCCCCGATCCTCCGGCGCCTCGTACCAGCCGTGCGGAATGATGACGTCGAGGCGACCATTCTGGTTCACGTCGCCTATGCCGAGCCCGTGGTAGAAGCGCTGCGCGCCAGGTGCCTTCGGGCCGCTGAAAGTGTGGCCGAGCCACGGATCGCTGATCTCTGCCCCGGGAGAGAACCAGGCCATGCGCTCGTCCGGCTCGAAGCCGCAGATGAGCTCGCGCCGGCCGTCGCCGTTGAGATCGACGTACGTGGGGCTCTCATTCGTGCAGCTCGGAAGGGCCTGGTGCTCCTTCCAGTGGGAGTCCAGGCCGTCGGGCCCGGGATTCTCGTAAATGCGGACCGCCTTCCCGGGGAAACCGACAACAATGAGATCGGCGTGACCGTCCTTGTTGAGGTCATCGGTGAAGCAACAGAACGCTTCGCTGTAACCCGTCTCGGGGTCGATTGTCTTGACGGTGCTGATCTCGTGAGGCTTCCAGTCGGGTGCCTTGTACCACAAGGGACCCGCCAGGATGTCGACCTTGCCGTCACCGTCGACATCCCCCACGGCCACCCCCTCCGCGCGAAAGTCCTTGTCGACGTGCGTTTTCTTGAACTCGATGTCCGCCGCCAGGGAAGCAGACGTGAAGAGCGTGCCGAGCAGGCAGAGGGTAACACTGGGGTGACGCATGGTTTTCCTCATCGAAAGAAGGTTTGAGAATTCGCCTCGGTGACCACAGGATAGTGGTCTAAAGGATAGCGGAAAAGAGTGAAACATGAAGACGTTGATTCTCTTCCGACACGGAAAGTCGAACTGGGATCGGGACTCGGGCGATGACCACGCTCGTCCGGTCGCGGATCGCGGCATAAAAGCTGCTCGTACGATGGGGCGGTTCCTGAGCCTGGCAAAACAGGTACCGGACGCCGTGATCACCTCCTCGGCCTTGCGGGCGAGGACGACGATCGAGCTGGCCGCCGAGGCGGGGGACTGGAAGTGCCCCGTGAAAGTAACGCGCTCTCTCTACGACGCGACCCCGTTGGCGGTTCTCGAGGAGGTCCGGGCCGAGCCGCCCGACAGGACGAGTGTGCTCCTCGCCGGGCACGAGCCTACCTGGTCGGAGCTCGTGAGCCTCCTGATCGGAGGCGGGACGGTGGGGATGCCGACCGCCTGCATGGCGCGCATCGATTTCGGCGTGGAGTCCTGGGAAGCGATCGAGTACGCCAGGGGGAGCCTTGTTTGGCTCCTCCCACCGAGAGTGTTCACCAAGGGGAAGTTTGAGTTTTAGTGCTCTGGCCCATAAGCTCGATGGCGTTTACTCCGAGCCCGTGCCCGAGTCCTCGGCACGACGCTGGGTCAGAATCGGCTCACCCGACCATCAGGGTGACCGCGAGGATCACCAGCCCCAGCAGGAAGAACCCCCCGATGATGGCGAGGATGATGAGCGGGGTCTTGATGTCATCGGCGCTCTCCCGGGGTTCGTCCTCGTCCTCGTCCGAAAAGCCCGCCACCTTGTTCCAGGCTACCCGCCGACCTGGAAGCCGACGTCGGGCAGGAGGGCCACGACCAGCACCACGGCCAGGAAGACCGGGGCGCAGACGATCACGATGAGGGTCTTGCGCTCGAACTTCAGGTGCATGAAGAAGAGGGCGACGTAGAGGGCTTTGGTCAACGCCATGAGGATCAGCACGACGACCGTGATCGTCCACCACGCCTCGCCGAACCAGGCCGGCATCTTGGCTGCCGCCACCTCCAGGACCGTCAGGACGAGCAGGATCCAGAAGATCGCCATATAGTTGGGGTGCTTGTGCTCTTCTGCCATTTAACTCAGCCCTAAATCAGATAGATGATCGTGAAGATGATGATCCAGACGAGGTCGACGAAGTGCCAGTAGAGGCCGACGATTTCGATGCGGTTCACGGTCCAGCGGCCGCGGAGAATGCCGATCAGGATGACGCCGAGGTAGACGACGCCGCTGAAGACGTGAAAGCCATGAAAGCAGGTGCAGGCGTAAAACGTCGCGGCAAACAGCGGCGTCTTGTCCGCAACATTGTCCGGCATGGAGAAGAGGCTGAGGCCCTGATGAAGAATGAGGTGCTGATACTCATAGACCTGGATGCCGAGGAAGATCGCGCCCCCCAGCATGGTGAGGGCTATGTACTTCTTGAGCTGCCGGACATTGCCTTCCTGCGCTCCCACGTAGGCCTTCACCATGGTCACGCTGCTGCAGATCAGGATGAACGTGTTGAGGGCGGTCAGAGGAATGTTGAGGACTTCGTCCTCGGGCCGGGGCCATATGTCATGGTTGGCGACCCTCAGTGCGACATAGGTCGCGATGAGGCCCATGAACGACATGCCATCGGAGCCGAGAAAGAGCCACATCGCGAACTTGCCGTTCGTTACCCCCAGGACTCTTTTCTCCAACTGGTGGGCGTGGGCAGCGGCGGCTGCGGTACTCATGGTGTCGTGATGCTCCCGAAATTCACCGGGTCTGGTGGCCCGGGTGGTCTCCGTCGCTCAACCGAGCGGAAATTCAAAGCCGGTAGTGTGCTGATTCCGGGCCGCGGCGTCAATACGAAATCCGAAAATGAGACCTCCCCGGCGGCCTGCCGCTCCCGGGCTCTTTTCGGTTGAAAAACCAGTGCCGGGATGGCAAGAATCGTGTACAAGCACGTATCGAGAAGGAAGTCACTGTCATTAGAAGGAATTCACAATGGCTCATGTCGTCGTCGGACGTTGCGTTGACTGCCGCTATACGGACTGCTGCACTGTGTGCCCGGTGGATTGCTTTTGGGAAATCCCGGAACCGGCAATGCTCGTCATAGATCCGGACACTTGCATCGATTGCGAGCTTTGCGTTCCCGAGTGCCCCATCAACGCGATCTATCCCGAAAGCGAGCTGCCGGAAGCCTATGAGGAGTGGACGGCAAAGAACGCGGAGCTCTTCGAGGCGGGGGAAGTCGTCTCCGAGAAGAAGGACCCTTTGCCGGATGCCTTGACCCTGGAGCAGATCCAGGAGAAAGAAAAAGAGGCGGGGTTCAGCATCGACGAACCCTCGAAGGCCGGCTAAGCGATGGGTCCCGCCTCCCGGGCGAAAGAGCTACGCTGCTGGGCGCCGCTGATGGTCTGCGCCTTCTTTGCCTCCGCGTGCATCCGTGCAGAGCCTCAAGCCCCTGCGAAGCCGCAAGATAAATCCTTGCACCAGCGCTGGGACAAGCTCTTGAAGGCAAACGTGAACCAGCAAGGCTGGGTCAACTACAAGAACCTCCGCGGCAAGGATGCGGCCGAGCTCAAAGCTTACTTGTGGGAGCTCGCCGCCGCCGACCCTGCTCGCCTCGGCGGCAAGAATGACCAGAAGGCCTTCTGGATCAACGCTTACAACTCGATCTGCGTGCAGACGATCATCGATGAGGGCGTCCCCGCCGAGGTGCCGCACGCGATCTTCTTCGGTACCAACATTTTCAAGCTCGAAAAGTACAAGGTCGCGGGCAAGGTCAGGAGTCTCGATGAGATCGAGCACGAGATCCTGCGAGTCAAGTATCCCGACAGCCGCATCCACGCGAGCGTCGTGTGCGGGGCCAGCAGCTGTCCGCGCCTGCGCCCGGAGGCTTACACCGGTGAGACGCTCGACAAGCAGCTCGACGAGGAGGCGAAGAGCTGGATCACGGTTGAGAAGGACAAGGCGGGAAAGCGCAAGAACTACCTCGACCGAAAGAGCAAGACCTTCCACGTCTCCAAGATCTTCGACTGGTACGAAGTGGACTTCGAGGACAGCGAGGCCGGGGTGCTGCGCTTCCTGCGCAAGCATGGCACCGACTCGGACCGCGAGTTTCTGGACAACAACAAGGTCAACAAGGTCGGGATCAAGTACCTGACCTACGACTGGTCCTCGAACAAGCAGTAGGGGGAGCCCTCCGTGCACCCCTTGTTGTGGGGCGGTCTCCCGACCGCCCCACCGATTGGGCCTGGATCGTGCGAAGAAGTAGCCGCCGGG
>Ga0315336_1004998_pt1 | contig 14980 bp, 13 predicted proteins | sample ASW5metaG_FD_204512 | JGI IMG/M metagenome (GOLD analysis project Ga0315336, IMG submission 204512) | Ammonia-oxidizing marine archaeal communities from Monterey Bay, California, United States - ASW #5 | ecosystem: Environmental > Aquatic > Marine > Intertidal zone | place: USA: California...
TCTGGGTCGTCGCCGGCAAAGGGCCCGCGCCGGCGGGCAGGCGATCCGTGGGGCGGCTCGACCTGGATCACGTCGGCGCCTAAGTCGGAGAGGATCATTCCGCATAGCAGGCCACGCTCGTTAGTGAGATCGAGAACGCGGTAGTCGTGGAGCATCAACGGACCTCGGGACGACAGGAGGCGATCAGATGACCGGCCGCTCGCGGTAGGTTCCCCAGAGCTCCTGGAGCGCGGCGATGATCTCGCCCATGGAAGCGCGCGCCTTCACCGCATCGATAGTGGCGGGCATGATGTTCTGGGTGTCGTCTTGAGCGACTTCCTTGAGGCGCGCGAGGAGGCGATCAACTTCGGCGGCGTCGCGGCGTTCTTTGACGTTGCGCAGGTGCTCGACCTGACGCTGCTCGGTCGCGGGGTGATAGGGGTGGGTTTCGATCACGACGTTTTCCTCGGGCTCAACGTACTTGTTAACTCCGATGACTGGTCTCTCGCCACTGGCCTTGCGGCGGGCGTAGTCGTAGGCGGAGTCGGCGATCTGCTGCTGGAACCAACCCTCTTCGATTGCAGCGATGGTGCCGCCAAGCGCCTCGACTTGGTCGAGGATCTTGAAGATCTCGGTCTCGATTTGGGTAGTGAGGCTCTCAACGTAGTAGGAGCCGCCGAGGGGGTCGATGACAGCGGGGATATTGGTCTCGTCGGCGATGACCTGCTGCGTACGGAGCGAGAGTTTCATCGCTTCTTCGGTGGGGATGGTGAAGGCCTCATCGAAGCCGTTGGTGTGCAAGCTCTGCGCGCCGCCCAACACGGCCGAGAGCGCCTGGTAGGCGGTGCGGACGATGTTCACTTGGTGCTGCGGCTGCGTCAGAGTGATGGCGGCTGTCTGAGCGTGGAAGCGGATGCGCATCGACTCCGGCTTCTGGGCGCCGAAACGCTCCTTCATAACCTTAGCGTAGACGCGGCGCAGAGCACGGAACTTGGCTACCTCTTCAAAGAGATCGGCCTGGCTGACGAAGAAGAAGGAGAGGCGAGGGGCGAAGTCATCAACGTCGTGGCCGGCTTTAGTGATCTCGTCGACGTAGGCGATGGCGTCGGCGATCGTGAAGGCGGCCTCTTGGACGGCCGTCGCGCCGGCCTCGGCGATGTGATACCCGGAGATATTGACGGGATTGTAGCGATGCATGTGCGCGGCACAGTAGGTGACAGTGTCGCGGACGATGCGCACTGAGGGGCGGACGGGGAAGGTCCATTCTTTCTGTGCAATGTATTCCTTGAGGATGTCGTTCTGGGTGGTGCCGGAGAGTTGGTGAAGGTCATAGCCGCGGGCCTGCGCGACGGCGACGTACATGGCGAGAAGAATCCAGGCGGAGGGGTTGATCGTCATCGAGACGGAGATTCTGGTGAGATCGATGCCGTCGAAGAGGGCCTCCATGTCGTCGAGGACGTCGATGGCAACCCCTTCACGGCCGACCTCGCCGAGGCTCATGGGGTGGTCGGAGTCGTAACCCATGAGAGTCGGCATATCGAAGTCGACGGAGAGGCCGGTCTGGCCTTGCTCGATCAGATACTTGAAGCGGCCGTTAGTGTCGGCGGGGGTGCCGAAGCCGGCGATCTGTCGCATGGTCCAGGTGCGACCGCGGTACATGGTGGGATAGGGTCCGCGAGTGAATGGGAAGGCGCCTGGGAGGCCGACGTCCTCCAACGGCAGCTCAGCGACGTCGAGCGCGGTGTAGACACGCTTGAGTGGCAGGCCGGAAGCGGTACGGTAATCGGTCTTACTCTCCGGCTGGCGAGAGATGAAGGCAGCCAGCTCGTCGTTCTCCCAAGCCTGCAGGCTACGCTCTAGGCGAGTAAGCGCGGATCCGTTCGAGCCGCCGTTCGTCGCAACGGTGGATCCCGCGTTGGCTTGGGTGTCTATCTGCATGGTCACCTCCGAGGCCGCCTGTCAGTCGGCGGTGAGCCCCCAGGATACCTACTCCAACCGCGGTCGGAGTCGCGGCGGCTAGCGGGGGCCGCGGTCCGCGACGAGCTGCCGCATGGTGGAGACGATGCGCTCCGGGGGCGCGTCTTGCAACAGAATCGCAGCAACGCCCATCTCCTTGAGAGTGGCAACGTCCTCTTTAGGCATGACACCGCCGCCAACTAGGAGGATGTCAGTAGCGTCGCGTGCTTTGAGAAGGTCGATTACGCGCGGAAAGATGGTCATATGGGCGCCGGAGAGGAGGCTGAGACCGAGGATATCGACGTCCTCTTCGATAGCGGCTTCTACGACCTCTTCTGGGGTGCGATGGAGGCCTGAATAAATCACCTCCATACCGGCGTCGCGAAGGGCGCGTGCGACGATTTTGACGCCGCGGTCGTGGCCGTCGAGGCCGACCTTGGAGACGAGCACGCGGATGATGGGGCCTTCTTGGGTCACGGTCGCGCTCCCAGAGACCACCGCAGGGCGTGGATCCCAACGTACCGACACGCTAGCACGTCGTCTACGCATTCTCGGGGGAGCAAGGAGTGCTATTGGTAGACTGGCCGACTGGCCGACTGGCCGGGTGGCTGTCGGAGAACGGAGGCGACGCGTGGCGATTCAGAAGGAGATCAAGAACCTGGGGATGCCCTGGGAAGACGAGTTCGGGTACGCGCAAGGTGTCAAAGTAGGCGACACGATCTACCTGGCGGGCCAGGTGAGTCACGACGACAAGGGTGTGACGGTTGGGAAGGGCGATATGGAGGCGCAGATGCGCCAGGCCTACGCCAACATTGAGGCCGTTCTCTCAGCATATGGCGCGACGATGGCCAACATTGTCCACGAGATCACGTTCGTGACGGATATCGATGCGGCGAACAAGGTGGCGGGGAAGGTGCGTCGCGAGGTGTTCGGTGGGGTGCCCCAAGTGACGAGCACGTTGATTGGAGCGGCGCGGCTAGTGTCGCCGGACTACCTAATCGAGATCCGCGCCGAAGCCCGCGTCTGAGCGACACGGATCACATTGAGCGAGACGTGGGCTGCGGCAGTTTGAGGATGCCGACGCGCTTATCCCGCTGTTGATGGGACGCATGATCGATAGCGGCGGCGGTGAAGCCGAAGTCGACGACGTTGCGGCGCAGTGAGGCGAGCGTCTGTTCGTAGGCTTCTTCAACTAGTTGCATGGGTGGTCAAATTCGGGCCGATAGTGGGAACTCATCACGGTACGAAGATGGCGGCTTAGAGCTGGCCGATCTTTGCGTCGAGAACGTCGGCGACCGCCTCGAGCATGTCGATACGGGGCTCCGCGAAGCTGGCAACGCTCAAGACGATGGCGATATTATCGCGCTGAAAGACTACGAGGGCTAGGACGCCCACGGGGAGTCCGGGGGGCGACGAGCCGGCGACGCCTTGGATCAGCAGGCCACGCGATCGCTCGCCCACGTCGAGATCGAATTCACTAATTTCAAACCCGGCCAGGTCAGCCTCGGGAACGAATTCGGCGGTCATCTGCAACAGCGTGAGTGTCTGTAAAAACTCGAGCGTGCTTTGCGCGCCGGCGGCGTCTCGGAACACCGAAGCGGACTGAGTCACGGCGATGTCAAGACCGTTCAGCTGCGATGGGTCGGCGGCCGGATCCATGAATATGCTGGCGAGATCCATGTTGTCCGCGTCGCGCTCCAGAGCGCCGAGCCAGCCTGTGGCGAGAAAGCCGAACTCCGAAAGCGGGCCATTGCTCTGGACCGTGGGGTCATAGCCGTCGAGACCTTCCTTGGAGACGAGCCCGGTGTCCCAATAGTCCTCCTGGTTCTGCACGTAGTTGGGACCGATCTCTTCGGCCTCGAGGAGCAGGGCTGAGGCGAGAACGCGCGCGTTCTCGCCTTCGATGCTCTCGGATGGCGGGGCGTCGGGGTCAGACCGCGAGGGGCTGGGATCGTATTGATCCGTAGCAGCGTCGGCGACGACAGGCGCGTCCGCAGCTGAGTCATCGTCGCCGTCACCGCAGGCCGCAAGAACCAGAGAGAACATGGCCACGACCGCCATCAGGCCCAACCAGCGACGTTCCATAGTGTTGCCAGCCCCCAGCAGCGCCCACGTGCATCAGAGACGCCATCCGCAGAAATACGAGCGTGCAGCGTATCACCGGGCAGGTGAGGCAACGTGCGTTCCGCCGGCGGGGCGGAGGCTAGACAGGCTGGAAGAGCGGCAAGGCCAACGAGTCGTGGTCCTCCCACTCAACGCGGAGGCGCTGGCCGATCTGGAGGGCGGCTGGATCGGGGACGACAATATTGGAGAGCATGCGAAAACCTTCGTCCAGGTCGACCCAGGCAACGACGTAGGGGGCGCGCTCCTTGAAGAAGGGATGGCCGCTGCGCCGTACGACGCTGAAGGTGTAAAGCGTGCCTTCACCCTTGGACGTGCGCCAGCAGAGCAATCCGCCGAGACAGTGGGTGCAGTGGCGGCGCGGGTAGAAGACGACGACGCCGCAATCGTCGCAGACTTGGTAGCGGAGCTCATGGTTCCGGGTGGCCTCCCAGAACAGCTCGGTGTCGGGCTCGGGAAAGGTGGGGAGGGGGCGGTCGGTGTTGGCGGCCATGACTAGTCGCATCCCAGAATTATCGTGGCGGAGTTGTGCTGGCTGCCGAGGTGGCCGCCGTTGCCGTGTGCGACGGCGAGCTTGGCGCCCTTCACTTGTGAGGTGGATTGACCGCGCAACTGGCGGGTGGCCTCAATCAGCAGAAAGATGCCGCGCATGCCGGGATGGTTGGAAGAGAGGCCGCCGCCGTCCGTGTTGAGGGCAGGGCGGAAGGAGGCATCGAAGCGGAGTCTGTCGCCGGTGACGAAGGCGCCGCCGTCGCCTTTGGCACAGAAGCCGAGATCTTCGGCGGCGACGAGGACCGTGATTGTGAACGAGTCGTAGAGCATTGCGACGTCGATCTCGTCGGGGCGGACACCAGCCTCGCCAAAGGCCTCGGGGCCAGACTGGGCGGCGGCTGAGATCGTGACGTCACCTTGGTTCTCCGGATACTTGGTCGCTTCTCCGCTACCCAGTATCCAGACGGGCTCGTGGCGGCAGTCACGCGCTACTTCAGGCGCAGCGATTACAACGGCGCCACCACCATCGGAGATCATGCAGCAATCGAGCAGGCGAAGCGGGTCGGCAATGACGCGCGACTGGGTGACGTCATCGAGTGTTATATCGCTGATGCCTTGGAAGCCAAGGTCCATCATCGCCTGGACAGCTTCCGGGTTGCGCATGGCGTGGGCGCGGGTCGCGATGGCGATGGCCGCCAGCTGATCGGCGGTGGTGCCGTAGTCGTGCATGTGACGCGCGGCGACCATGCCGTAGTTCGCGATGAGCGTCATGCCCCAAGGCGCTTCCATGTTCGCGAAGGGCGCGCCTTGCGACGGAGCGGGGCCACCAGTGCCAATCGCGCGAGCGCTGCTGTGCGAGGTGGAGCCGTAGGTAAGGAGTGCGACGCGCGCTTTGCCGGCGGCGATATCGCGGCGAGCATGTGCCGCGTGAAACTCATAGGAACTTCCGCCAACAGAGGTCGTATCGATCACCTTGGGCTGGAGCTGAAAATACTCCGCGACGTTGGACTGGAGCCAGCGCCCGGCTTCCACAGCGTCGTAGACGGCGTCGACATCGCTCCAGGCGAGGCCCGCGTCCTCAAGCGCGCGTGCAGCCGACTCCGCTTTGATTTGGAGTGGACTGAGTCCGTCGACTTTGCGCTTGGGGTACTCGTAGATCCCAACGATCGCGGCGTCGCGCGCTTGGCTGGTCATGATTGGGGAGGCGCCTAGACGATCTGGGGGTCGAGGCCGGCCCAGGGGAAAACGGGCCCGCCCTCCACGGCGGAGCGGAAGGCACCTTCCATCTCGGCACAGGCCGCGTCAACCGTCCAGGGTTTGTCGCTAATCATCTCGCGCTCGATGGTCGGATTGGAGTAGAGCTGGATCTTGTAGCCCCGCACACCAAGGACGCGGCCGCTGAGCCAGTCCGAGGCAGTGCTGGCGAGATAGACGACGGGCGAGGCGATATTGTCTGGAGAACGACGCGGGTCGCTGGCGAGATCGGCCATAGCACCGCTCTGCCGGTCAGTGGGGATGTCCTGCAGCATGCGAGTCGCGGCGGAAGGCGCGATTGCGTTAGCGGTAACGCCGTAGCGATGCAAAGCGTTGGCACAGGACCAGGTGAAGCCGGTGATACCCATCTTGGCAGCGGCGTAGTTGGGCTGCCCAGGCGATCCGTGCAAGCCCGAAACCGAGGTGAAATTGATCAGCCGGTAGTGGCCTTCACGGGCCTGGCGCCAGTGGATGGAGGCGAAACGCGTAGTGTTGTAGGTGCCCTTGAGGTGAACGGCGACGACAGCGTCCCATTCCTCTTCGGTCATGTTGAAGACCATGCGGTCGCGGAGGTTGCCGGCCACGTTGATGAGGATGTCGAGGCGGCCGTACTCATCGAGCGCTTGTTGGATCATGCCCTCGGCGTCGCCATGGTCGGCGACGCTGCCGAAGTTGGCGACGGCAGCACCGCCCGCCTTGGTAATCTCGTCGACGACTTGTTGTGCGGGGGCCTGGTCATTGCCAGTACCGTCGACGCCTCCGCCGAGGTCATTGACGACGACTTGAGCACCCTCCCTAGCCATGATCCGGGAGAGGGAGGCGCCGATACCACGGCCCGCCCCCGTTACCAGTGCTACACGGCCGTCCAGCTGTCCCATGTTGCGGTCCCTTTCTTTCGCGACCGGGCTAGTCGCCGGCGCGAGCTGCAGCACGCGAGCGCGCTAGTCGTAGATGAGGCTGTCCAAAGAAAACGGTCCGGCGCCTAGCAGGATCAGAGCGACGCAGGCAGCGACCAGGATGACGTTGAGCTCGTAGCCTTGCTTCTCCCCACCCTGAAACGACATCTGAAGATTGACCTTGCTGATATAGGTGGCGACGAGCATGTTGAGCGCCAGCGGTATAGCGACCCAGCTGACCAGCATGCCCGCCAGCAATAGAAGCCCCCCCACGAGCTCCAGCGTCGCGACGGCGGAGGCGGCTAGATGCGGGAAGGGAATGCCGAGGCTGTCCATCCAATCGCCGGTGCCGCGGATGCCACGGCGCCACTTGCCGAAGCCCGCATCGACGAAGATGACGCCGAGGGCTATGCGCAGCGGGAGCGCGGCCCAGTCTATGTTCTGCAGTCCCCACGGCTGCGTCACCCAATCCAGCGTCGGCGGATCGAACACCTGCGAGCCTCCGTTAACGTATGCGACCCTAGCGCACGGCCTGAGGGGCGTCGATATGCACGCTCGCCGGACTTGCTAGTCGCCCGACGGCGGCCCCTAAAGGCCTTCCCTCTAGCCGCACTCCGGAGCGGGCTGCATACTGATCCTAATCAGATCGCTCGACGAGGAGGATGGATCCGTGGGCAAGCTTGCCGATCGCCTGCGCATCGCGAGGCAACGAGGAGACCGCCCTATGGGGTTCGCCGCACGCGAAGCGGACCCAAAGGCGCGACGCGGCCTGCTCATCGCGGCGGCGGGCGGCGAGGCGCAGGGCACCGACGTGACGATCCACAGCGCGGACCTCTCAGATGGGAGTGCTCTGGAGAAACTGGCGTCGGGCGCGATCCCAGTGGTTGGGGTGGAAGCACCGTCATTGAACCACGCGGGCGCAGCTGCGGCCGAAGAGGCGGGCATCGACTTTCTGGTGTTCGGCGTTGACAACACGACGGCGGACGCGCTGACGCGCAGCAAGCTGGACTACGTGCTGCGTCTGGACAACATGCCAAGCGAGAGTGAGTTGCGAGCGTTGGGGACGCTACGCCCGCAGTTCGTCATTGTCCCAAACGTCAAAGCGCCGGTGACGCTAGCACGGGCGTTGGAGTTACGGCAGATCGCGATGATGGCCAGCGCGCCGCTGGGAGCGTCGGTTGCATCGGATATAGATTTGGCGTCGCTGACGGCGTTGCGTGAGTCTGGCGTGGCAGTGCTGATTCTGCAGAAGCCGTCGGCGGCAGCAGTCGAGGAGCTGGCGGAGTGCGTAGCGGCGATGCCCGAGCGAACGCGCCGCGAGCGAGACGGCGAAATGGCGACGCTTCCAAGTGCGACCGGGTTCGGCGCGGACGATGAAGAGGATGAGGATGAGGACCGCCTGCAGTCGTAAGAGGCTAGTGCGAATCTTCCTCGAGCGAACTCTTGCCGAGGCCAAGCTCCACACGTAGGTAGTACAGGCCGATTCCCACCGCGGCGGTGGCGAGCGCGATCACGATCGTCCAGAGCACGATCGCCTCGCTGCTTCGTGACTCGGTCGTTGCGTCCCCTGTTTCCGGTTCCGCTTCTTCGGCGCCCGGGTCGATCACGAAGGCGAAGCTGCCAGTGGATTGCTCGCCCCCTTCATCGCGGACAGTCCAGCGTACGGAGACGGCGCCCTCCTCGGGCAGCCCTGGCCCGGGGTGAATCAGGAGTGTGCTGGCGCTATAGCCGGCAAGCTCGACGCGGGCGGCGTGGAGCTCTCGGCCCTCGCCATCGAGGACGACGGCCGTGTTCGCACCGCGCTTCAGGAGCAAGGGCTCGTCGAAGGTGATGCGGATCGCCTCCGGATGCTCGCCGACGGCACCGTCAGGGAGGGGATCGGTAGCAACCGGCTCGAGCGCGGCTGCCGACGGAATGCTCGCCAGAAGAGAAGCCGCAATTACAAGCGCAAACGCCAGCGGTGTAAACACTCGCAGCACCCGTCGAGAAAGCGTATCGGTCATCGCAGTCATGCTAGGAACCCAGGCCCACCTGAGCAACGGGCATCCACGGCGTTTCCGGTGACATGGACAGAGCTCCGAACCCACCCATATCGTAAGGAGAAGCGGGGGAGGCGGGCGTGCGACGCCCAGGGAACGGACGCAGCGTGTCGACTGCGAGGGCGAATCTTCGCCGCACCGCGCGCCCACGCAGGCGGATAGCTTGGGGCGCCGGCCGGACCTTCCTCTTTGGGGTGGGCGTGCTCGCGATATTTACGGGCATTTTGCTGGGCGCGTGCGGAGGAAAAGGCGAACCTGCGGCGGCGGATGCGCCTGAGGCCCCGGAGAGCGGCGAAACACCCAATCCGTCCCTGACGCTCGTGGAGGTCGACGCGACGGCCCCGATGGGGCTCCCGGGAACGGTCGTAGACGTAGCTACGGACGACCTCGCGAGAGCATACGGATTGCTGGAGGATGCAGCGTCGTTCGAGCGGGACGGCTTCTGGGAAGCGGCAGCGGATACTCGCGGACAGGTGGTCGAAGGAGATCTCGGAAGGGCGCTCCCACCCTCCGATCTGCACAGCGCCCAGCTAGCTCAAGCCAGTCTGCTGCTGCGATTGGGACAGGCCGGGGCGGCGATAGTGCTGATCGAGTCGGTCGACCGGACAGCGCTGGACGAGACAAACGCGAACACGCTGGACTTGCTGGAGGCCCGTGCGACGGACTCCCTGGGGGAGCGCGACTCTGCCATCGACGCGTTGACACGGTATCTCGAAGCCAACGGCGCAGCAGCCGTGACTGCCCTCCTAATGCGCTCCGATTTTTTCATCGGCGCGAACCGGGTCGATGAGGCAGAAGGCGACTTACTCGCAGCGATCGGGCACCACTCCGCGCTAGAAGATCAGGTTGCGGAGGCGCGGGTTGATCTGGGCTCTCTCTACGAGGTGCAAGGAAACTATAGCGAGGCCCGGGAACAGTACGTGGCGTTGCTCAACGAATCGCCTGGGTACGAGGCCGCGGCGCTTCATCGCCTGGGCTCGGTCGCTTGGGCGCTGGGCGACGCGATCACGGCGGAGCAGTGGTGGTTGCAGTTGTTGCAGGACTACCCGTGGCATTGGCGATCGACAGACGCGCTGTTCCAACTAGACGTAGGTGGGGTCGCTGTGAATCCGGTGGTGCGCGGGGTGGTGCTGTACCGGCACGCCCGCTCCGACGAGGCGCGGGAGGCGTTGACATCGTTCTTACAAACCGAGCCGCCGGCGGCGGAGCAGCACGTCGCGACGTATTACTTGGCGGCGATCGCGGAGGACGAAGGGCGCAGTTCGGAGGCGGTAGCCGGTTACTTGAGCGCAGTGGCGGCCGACCCTAAGGGGGATCTGGCCGACAACGCGTTATGGTGGGCGGCCCGCGTTTCTGAAGAGCTGCAGGACTTGCCGTTCGCGGCGCTACTGTATCGCAGGCTCGCGGACAACTATCCGACGTCGCCCTTCGCAGCGGATGCACGCTTCCTCGACGGTCTGATGTCGTTTATGTATGGAGACATAACTATTGCACAGTCGGTGTTCGCCACTTTGGGCGCGGAAGTCGCGACGGCCGACGCGCAGCGTGGCCTGATTTGGAGCGGCAAGGCCCTATCCCTGCTCGAGGACCCGGCCGCAGCCGCGGCCTACGCGACGGCCGCGGCGCTGGATCCGGACACCTACTACGGACTGCGAGCGGAGGCACTGTTAGAGGACCAGACGGCCGCTCCGTCGCTCACACCGCCACCGCCAGGCGTACCCAGCAGCTTGAGTGGCGGCGACACCGTGACCTGGCTGACCGCGAACTTCGGAGTGGACTCGCCGGAGCGGCGAGAGGCTGTTCTCGGCTCGGCCGATTGGCGGGCAGCGATGGATTTGCAGGCTGCGGGGCTGAGCGTGGGTGCAGGGGCGCACTTCCACGCGCTGATCGAGAGGTATGGCACCGAGCCGTGGGTACTGTACCTATTGGCGCTGCAATTCGATGCGCTTGGCCTGCCCCACCTGCGGATCACAGCAGCGGCGGCGATACTCTCGTTTTTCGCCGGAGAGGAACTCGTCGGAGCACCGCCCGAATTGCTGGCGTGGACGTATCCGACTGACTGGCAGCCGATCGCGGATCGTGAGGCGGCAGCTGGCGAGTTCGACCCGCTTCTCCTGTATTCGTTGGTGCGGCAGGAAAGTCGGTTCAATCCAGACGCCGGATCTCCCGTGGGTGCGCTGGGACTGACGCAGGTGATCGGCCCAACGGGCGGGTGGATCGCAGAGCAGCTGAGCGACGACAACTTCAACACGGCCGACCTGTTCAGGCCTCACGTGGCGATTCGGTACGGCGCGTTCTACTTGGGCGTGCAGCTAAATACGTTCGAGGGCTCGGCTGCGCTCGCGCTTGCCGCATACAACGCAGGGCCAGGAAACTCGAGTCGCTGGTCGGATGGCGATCCGGGGATCGATCCGGACTTGTTTTTCGAACGGGTGACCTTCGGCGAGACGAACTTGTACCTGCGGACCGTGCTGGAAAACTACGCATGGTACCGATTCATCTACGGTGGAGCACCAGCCCCGACGCTCGTAGACTGAAGGTCCCGCAGCAGCGGCAAGCTCCTTAAGTCAATTCGCGCCCGCGGTAAAATTGAAAAATTGACCGCGTTTCGTCGCGGGTGAGATACTGCGCGGAAGCGAGTCCCGGCCGCCGTCACGGCAGCCGAAAGTGGTCGACCGCCGCGTCAGGCCACAGCCGAATCTGGTACCACTGTGCCGAAACGAACCTATCAACCGAAGCGTAAAAGGCGAAAGCGCGTACACGGATTCCGAGCGCGTATGTCGACAAAGGCGGGGCGTGCGGTGCTGAAGCGTCGCCGCCAGCGCGGCCGCCATCGCCTGACCGTTTAGATCAGAGGAACGCAGGCGGTGTGAGCCGCCTTCTATGCGCCGCCAGCAGCGGCTGCGGCATCGTAAGGATTTCGCAGCCGCGTACCGCACCGGAGCAGTATTTCGCAGCCATCTATTGGTCATGCGCGTCCGAGCGAATCCGGACACCGCCCTCCCGCGGTTCGGCTTCGCGGTGGGGAAGCGGCTGGGAGGAGCTGTAGTGCGCAACCGCCTGAAGCGGAGCTTGCGAGCGGCCGCTCGTGAGAGCGGGGCACGGGGAGGGGCAGACGTGGTCGTAATTGCTCGTAGGCCTGCCGTAGGGGCTCCCTATCGTGCACTCGAGGGGTCGCTACGCGACCTGCTTGATGAGGCGCGGCTCCGGTGAAGACTGGCGCTCCACTGAACAGCTTTGCGATCTGGCTTATCCGCGGCTACCAACGAGGCGTATCGCCAGCGCTGCCCCGGAGCTGCCGATTTGAGCCATCGTGCTCGCAGTACAGCATCGAGGCGTTCCGACGGCGTAACGTCGCGGCAGCGGCCTTCCTGACGAGCTGGCGCCTGCTCCGCTGCAATCCTTTTAACAAGGGGGGGTTCGACCCTGTGGACAACGATGCGCTGGCGCCCGACAGCACCTGCCAGCCGGACGGACATCGGCCGTGAGGTGGACAAGAGGCAGTCGGTTTCACGTGAAACGTCGGCGAGTGCTGGCGTTGCTCCCCCTAGTCGCGGGCACCCTAGCGTTGGCGTGCACCCAGACCGATCAAGCCGACGGTTGGTCATCGCCTCAGGTGGTCACTCTGGGCGAGCGAGATTTAGTGATCCACGCGACGGGGAACGACGCTGTCCTGGCTCTCGACGCCGAAAGCGGGGAGATCCTGTGGGAATTCCCGGACCCTGACTCGGACGGACGGTTCCCGGGCCTGATCGCCGAGATCGACGATGAAGTGAACGCCCAATCGTTCTACGCCGATCCGATTGTGTTGTCCCCTGAAGAGTTGGCTGTTGCGACCTATCGAGACGGGCGCGTATATGCAATCAGAATCGATGGAACGAGCGCTCGAATACTGATGGCGGCGGATTCAGACGTCGTCGCGGGGCTAAACGTCGATAGAGATGGTGTTCTTTATGTAGCTACGACTACTGAGGGTGTCTTCGCGATCGACCCGCAACGGCCGCTCCCGCCAGACGAGCCGTTGGTCAGCGCGGAGCAGCCGGGGCTGCTATGGCGTTTCAACGCATTCGCCGACCAGATCTGGGGCAGCCCCACTCTCACTGAAACGGAGACGCACGGTCAGCTTCTGCTGGTGCCCGCTCTGAACGGCACGATCCACGCGTTGCGGACCGATGTAGACCCGGGCGGCGCGCGCGAGGTTTGGAGGTTCGAGGCCGGCTCCGGGGTCGCCAGCGACGCGGTAGTGGCAGACGGACTTCTTTACATCGGCGGCTTCGATCGACAGCTCTACGCGATCAATGTCGAATCCGGCGAGGAAGTATGGAGGCACGATTGCGACGCTTGGTTCTGGAGCGAGGTTTTGGTCGACGGAGGGACGATATACGCCGGTGATTTGGGTGGCCGAGTCTGGGCGCTCGACGCGCGGACGGGCAGCCCCGTCTGGGACCAGCCATATGAGAGCGGGGACGATATCCGAGCGCAGCCAGCGCTGACACCAGACGGCGAGACCGTGATCGTGGTCAATCGAGACGGGGTAGTGCACGCAATCGATCGTACGAGCGGTGCTGAAGTCTGGGTCTCCCCGCTAGACCTACCGGACCTGTTCTACGCGAACCCCCTGGTCCGCGGCGATCAGATTTTCGTAGCCAACGAAGAAGGGGATCTATTCATCGAGCGTGTGAACGAAGACGCGGTGGAGCGATTCTTCCCCCCGGCTACGGAGTAGGGAGCCCGAGCAGACACAGCAATGGAAGCTCTCGAGTTCTTTTTCAATACAGTTCTGATCAACCCGATGATGAACGGGCTGATCTTACTCTCGGACATCCTTTTCGGGAGCTACGGGCTGGCGATCGTAGCGTTCACAGTGATTGCCAGGCTGCTGACCTACCCGCTGGTGCTGCGCCAACTTCGCACTACGCGCGCAATGCAGGAGATGCAGCCGCACCTACAGGAGATCCAGAAGAAATACAAAGACCCGCGACGGCGCCAGCAAGAGATGATGAAAGTCTACCGCGAGGTGGGCTTCAACCCGTTGGGATGTGTTATGCCACTGCTGATCCAGATGCCGATCTGGATCGCACTATTTCAGGTTATCCGGCAATCGCTCGGGACTACCCCAGAGTCGCTCTTCGGACTGTCGGGACGACTCTACGACTGGAACATTGTTACTGAAGCGCCGCCCCTAGACCGGGCGTTCTTGACCCTGGACCTGGCGAATCCATCGCTAGTGTTGGCGATTTTGGTCGCGGTTGGCACGTTTGTGCAGCAGAAGTTAAGTACGACGCGGTCGGTCGCGAAGGACGACCGCCAGGCAGGGGTCAATCGAACGATGATTTGGCTTCTGCCGTTAATGTTCGGCTTCTTTTCTATGCAGGTCCCCAGCGGACTCGCGCTGTATTGGTTCGTCACAACGCTATTCACAATCATGGCAGCGTTTATTTATAACGGTCCAGAGAATTTCCGCTGGCGTCAGCTCTTCTCGATGGAGCCGATGTTGGCGCCGTCGGCGGCGCTGGCTAGCGTTGGGGCTGGGGCTGGGGACGCCAATGCTTCGCCTGAGGCCGCACGAGAACAACGCGAAGAACAATCCGAAGCGGCGCCGTCACCGCGACGACGACGACGACGACGACGCCGTCGTCGTGGCGGCAACCGCCCGCAGGATCAGGGACGCGGCGCAGCAGGAGACGCCGCTCAGCCGCCGATGGACTCGGGCAATGAATCCCCCAACCATCAAAGTGATGCGGACGAGCCGCAGAACTAGGTAAGGACAAACGGTATGACGGGACGATCTCACGAACCGGTGGAACGGACCGGCAAGACAGTCGATGAGGCAGTGCAACACGCACTGCGTGACTTGGGGCTCGACCGCTCCGAAGTTGAAGTCCGGGTGATGAGCGAGGGACGACCAGGCGTGCTGGGACTCGGCGCGGCGGCCGCGCGGGTGCGCGTCGCGCCGCTGGCGCCCGGTGAGCCGGTAGAGGTTGCACCGGCCGCTTCGGATACTGCATTGCCACGCATCGATGATTACGAGCTCGATACGCGCGAAGAGGTGGGGCCGCGTGAGCGACCCCCGCCCCGCGGGGGAGCGGGTCGAGGGCGCGGGAGGGGAGGTGACCGCGAGGCGCCGCGCGATCGCGGGGCACCTCGCGACCGAACCGCGCCGCGGGACGTGGAAGGGCCGCGCGATCGGGATGGGCGGAGCCGGGGTGGGCGAGGACGCGGCCGGGAGCGCGAGCGGCCGGA
>Ga0315336_1004999_pt1 | contig 14979 bp, 11 predicted proteins | sample ASW5metaG_FD_204512 | JGI IMG/M metagenome (GOLD analysis project Ga0315336, IMG submission 204512) | Ammonia-oxidizing marine archaeal communities from Monterey Bay, California, United States - ASW #5 | ecosystem: Environmental > Aquatic > Marine > Intertidal zone | place: USA: California...
TCCTTTGGCTGCAGATCCGAAAAGTAAAACTCGAAGTCGCCGGAACGATAGCCCGGATTCAGGGGTGCGCTGGTTGCTCCCGCCGCTGCCGCCAGAAACGCCACGGCCATCTCCGGACCATTCGGTAGCACCAGGGCAACACGATCGTCACGACCGATACCCATCTGATTGAGTGCATCGACAATGTCGCAGACGTGTTTGCTCAATCGTCCATACGAGAGCGCAACTCTCCCCGGGGCCATGATGGCTGTCGCGCCCGGAGTCGAATTTTCCGCATACGTCAGCAACTCCGAGATGACCTGATAAGACGACGGTCCTTGCGTAGTCTTTTCGTGCGAACCCTTCATCTGACTGCACTGACCAATGGTTGCATTTTCACTCCTGCCCGCCTTCGCATTGTAGTCAATGCTCCCTCTTTTTCAAGATACCTGTCTAATTGGTTCGATCATCACTGATATTGACCTTTTCATCCTGATTTACTTAGTCTCTCGCGGAATACTTCATTAATGCATTTGACGACGATAGACCCATGTTGCGCTAGACGAGCTTTCGGGCCTGTAGCCACTAGGGGGCAAGAAAATGGCAGATCTGGATTCAGATAAATTGGCGCAGGAGCTTCGCGACTATGTGCTCAATCTGGCCGCGTCACAGGGAAGAGAACAGCTTGCCATCGACCTAAACACCAATCTGATCGAGATGGGCGTGTTCGACTCTATGACATTGCTTGACTTTGTGGTGTTCATCGAGAAGCGGTGCGGCACCAAGATTCCCGGCGAAGATATCGAACCAGAGAACTTTGGTACGCTCGGTTCCATTGTCAATTACCTTTCCGTATCATCTTAGTGTCGTGTCTGCTGTCCCCGCATGGCTTGAAGAGCACGCGAGTGCTTCACCGCAACGCGAGGCGTTGATCACGGGCCCTTGCCGTCTCAGCTATTCCGCGTTGGCGGAGCTGGTGCGAACAGCGGCCGAGCGCTTCGGCCTGGCCGGCATTGGACAAGGAATCGCCGTCTGCCTCCGACTCCGCGATCCGCTCGCATTCGTTGTTGGCTACCTGGGGCTACTGAAGTTGGGCGCCGTGGTCGTGCCGATCAATCCGGCGCTGTCCGGTTCAGCCGTAACGGCGATGGTCAACGAGGCCGGAGCCTGCGCGCTCCTGGTTGACGACATGGCATGCGAGAACACGGACAGCCACGCGGACGCTGGTCAACGCATGCACGTGGGTCCGGTGCGTATACGTGTTTGCCCCGGAACCGAGAGGCCCATGGACAGCGACACTGAATCAGTCGCCCATGCAATAGACATGATCCTGTTTACGAGCGGGACCACCGGACGACCCAAGGGCGTCATGCTCAGTGCTTCGACATTGGAAGCTGTTGCGAAGACCGGCGTCGAAATGCAGAAGCTTTCTTCAACAAGCAGGGTCGGGCTGGTTTCGCCCTTGTACCACCTGTATGGACTGCGTGACGTGGACAGCGCCATGCGTGCCGGCGCAGCACTGGTTGTCTTCCAGGATCTTGTGTTTGCCGGTTCCGTGCTGAAGTCCATCGCGGACGAGGGCGTAACACATCTCTCGGCAGTGCCCAGTGCGATGCATGTCTTCGCAGATCGCTACGGAGACCTGCTGGCGGTATGTTCGGACACGCTGACCTGCATCACATTGGGCACTGCGCCAAGCCCGAGCTCCCTGTTGCAGACCCTTGCTCGATTGCTACCCGTCACGCGGGTTGTGTTGACGTATGGTCTGACAGAGGCCAGCCGAGTGTGCTATCGCGACGTCACCCGACCGGATGACCGGTTTGGTTCAGTGGGGCGCCCCTATCCCGGGGTCGAACTGTGCATCGAACACGAAGAAGGTGACGCTCCGGAAGGTCCGGGACAAATACTGATTCGCACCGCGATGGCAATGACAGGCTATTGGCGCAACGCGGAAACCACCCGGCGCGTTTTGCGCAACGATGGATGGCTGGTGACGCCCGACTACGGGAGGGCCGACGAGGACGGGTTCGTCTACATCCATGGGCGCACCGACGAGATTATCAATTGTGGCGGCGAAAAGCTGAGCCCGGAAGAGCTCGAGGGCGTGCTGACAGCGCACCCCGGAGTCGCGTCGGCGGCCGTGGTGGGGTGTCCGGATCCGGAGGGTCGCCTGGGCCAGGTGCCGCGAGCCACGGTCGTGCGTGCGAAGGGCCGCGAAGTTGATGTTACAACCCTGCTGCGACACTGCGCGGAGCATTTGGATTCGTATAAGCTGCCCCGCTCCATCGCGTTTTCCGATACACTTCCCCGCACAGACCTTGGTAAGGTTGACCGCGGTCGCGTGAGCGCGATGCTTGCGCACAACGATGGGACGCGTGATGGAGCTATTCAACCGGACGAAGACGTTTAGCGTCGACTGGCAGGAAAAGGCGGGCTTGTTTGTGGTACGCGTTGACATGCTCGATGCCTACCACGACATGGGCGTGGAGGTAGACATCGAATACCCTGCCCTTCTGCTTCGCGCTGTACGCCCGCGGATGGACAAGACACCCTACCCGGTGTGCCCAGAGAGTTTGAAACGTGCACAGGCGTGCGTGGGCATGAAGATCGAAACAGGACTGCACTTCAGACTTCAGCGCGCCGTCGGGGGCGTCGAGGGTTGTTCGCACATTACCCAGTTGCTCGCCGATGCCTGTAGCGCGGCGGTGCAAGGACTATTGGCAATCGAATCTCAGGGCGAGGACGGTCGCTCGCGCCGAATCCCGGCGGCGAAAAAAATCGAGGTGCTCGAGAAGTATCGTCTCCCGATCCGCGACACGTGCAGGGCCTACGCCGGAGAGGATAAGGAATCATGATGCGCACCGGCGCCGACCGGTGCAGGAAGCGGTTACCATGTGCGGCATAGCCGGGGTCTTTCAAGTCAACGGCGGCGACATCGACGATGGGGAACTGGTTGCGATGAGCGAAGCAATCGCACATCGTGGCCCCGACCAAGACGGCACATCCATTGAGGACGGCATCGGACTGGCGGCCCGCCGCCTCGCCATCATAGATCCCGCCGGCGGCAATCAGCCGATGCACTCCGCCGACAGAGAGCAGTGCATCGTGTTCAACGGAGAGATCTACAACCATGGCGAGCTGCGGAAAGAGCTCGCCTCGCGGGGACAACTTTTCTCAACTCAATCCGATACCGAAGTCGCTCTGAATGCCTACCGTGTGTTTGGCGATGAATGCTTCGGTCATCTGCGCGGCATCTTCGCGCTCGCTATATGGGACAGGCCCAGGCAGCGATTGATCCTGGCCCGTGACCGGCTCGGCGTAAAACCTTTGTTCTATCGGTTCCAGGCAGATCGCTTCAGCTTCGCTTCAGAGATAAAGGCATTCCTACGGCAACGGGACTTCTCGCCCACATGTAATGCGGCAGCTGTTTATGAGTTCCTGGTGTGCGGTTTTCCTGTGAACGCACGCAGCATGTTTCGCGGCGTGAATGTTCTCGAGCCGGGACACTGCCTGGTGGCAGACGCGTCGGGGGTAAGAACCAAAGCCTACTGGGACTTTTCGTTTGCAGCGCGTCACGACGCCGATCCGGAAATGTGCTCGCAAGAACTCTATCATCGATTGGACGACGCCGTAACCGTTGAGCTCGCGGCCGACGTACCCGTGGCGTCCTGCCTCAGCGGGGGACTTGATTCAAGCCTGGTAGCCGCCCTGGCGGCCAGGCACACGCCCTCGCTCAAGACATTCACGATCGGGTATGCGCACAATACGGAAGTTTTCCGGCAATCACCAGACCGCATCATTGGCGAAGTGACGGGAGACGACATGAGTTATGCTGACCTGGCGGCTCAACGCCTGGGCACTGACCACCACGCGGACGTTCTCTCAATCGATGACCTCTGTCCTGATATCGACCAGATGATCTGGCATCGCGAGAAGCCCCTCATCACACTCTCCGAATACGGTCATCGTCATTTGGCTCGTCGCGTTGCCCGATCCCGCAAGGTGTTGCTGTCGGGCCAGGGCTCGGACGAACTGTTCGGTGGATATTATTACTGGTGGCAGTTCAAGGATCCTGAACGGACTCGTTTCTTTCCCTGGGTGTGGAGGACACGCCCCAGCCAGGCCGCCTACCCGGTGACGGCCGTTGATATGCTGGAGGACATGCTCGAGCCCGAGTTTCACGCGGCGACGGGCGGCATGCAGGCCCTGCAAGACTGCTTCGATACACTTACAGCCGCCGCCGATGCATCCGACTTCCTCGGCAAGGTGACGTACATACTGCTAAAGACCCATTTGCAGGAGATGCTGGAGCTGGAGGACCGGCATGGCATGGCTGCCTCGGTCGAGATCAGAGTACCGTTCCTTGACTATCGACTAGCCGAGTGGGCGGCCGGACTGCCGCGCAATGTGCGGGCGCCCGGCTGGACCGAGAAGGCTTTGCTGAAGCGCATGGCACGCGAGCACGTGTCTGAACTACCGGACCAGATCGTGGCGCGAAAAAAAAGTCCCATGCCTCCGCCGATTGATACCTCCTGCCTCGTCAACCATATGGTTGATACACTGCGCTCACCCGCTCTCCACATTGGCGAGTTTATCGACCGGCGCCGTCTGAACGACTTGCTTGAGGCGGTCGGTGGACAAACGATGGGAATCGTGTCGCAACACCACTATGCCATGTTCCGGCTCTATTACCTGGAGCGCTGGTTTCATGTATTTGGATCGACCCTATGAGCCACAACTTGTGGGAATTGTTGGATGGTGCCGCCACTGAGGCCATGGACAAAACGGCGCTGCTCTTTGGTGATGCGTCAATCAGCTACGGCGAACTGCGAGATCTGGCACTGTCGTGGGCAACACGGTTGGGCCAGGCCGGCGTCACCGAAAACGACCGGGTGGGCACGGCACTTGGCAACTCGCCGGATTTGATCGCGTTGCTCTTCGCGGCCTGGCGGATCGGGGCCGTGGTGGTGGAGGCCCAACCGGGGCCGGACAAGCAGAAGGCACAAGATCTTCTGAAGGCGTGTGGCGTACGTCTGACCGTGATCGGGAGGGAATTGAGCGTTGACGTGGTGGACAATCCAGTTGCCCTGGCAGGGGACGGGTTCGCGCATGTCGCGAACCCTACTTCAACCAGCGGAATTATACTCACCTCCGGTACGACGGGCATCCCCAAGGGCGTTGTGTTACCCCACGTGAACATGTGGCGCAACGCAGAGTTGTACATCAAGTACTTCGGCTTGCGATCCGACGACCGCACGTGCCTGGTGCTCCCGCTGTACTTCGGCATGAATAAAATTGCTCTGCTTGCGCATGTGCTGAAGAGGGCCACGGTAATCCTTGAGGATGGGTTCCTGTCACCCAATACCGCGTTGGCGGCGATGCACCGCGCCGGGGCAACGGGACTGTGCGCAGTGCCGTCGATCTGTGAGTCCATACTGGAACACGGCAACCTGGAACGCTACACTCAGCATTCCCTGCGCTACATCAGAATTGGGGCGGGGCGCGTTACAACATCTCTCCGACAACGCTTGAAAGCCGCCTTTCCCCGGGCGCAGGTGTACCTGACTTACGGTCTTTCCGAAATGGGACTCGTGGCCGTGATGCCCGCTGAAGACCTCGACGGAAGGGAAGACGCAGTGGGGCGCCCGATTCGTGAAGTGGACGTCACGATCGACGATACAGGTGAGATTCTCGTGTCGGCACCCCACTCCGCAACGGGATACTTCGGCGACAGCGCAACGACACAGGCATTGTTTACGGAGGCGGGAATTCGAACCGGGGATCTCGGCGCCCTGGACCCGGAAGGCTACTTGGTGCTGAAAGGGCGGCTCAAAGATATCATCAAATCCGGCGGCGAGAACGTGTATCCGCGCGACATCGAAGCGGCTCTTTTGCAACACCCCGACGTGGCACGTTGTTTCGTGTGCGGAGTTCCCGATCCACGCTTGGGCGAGGCCGTGAAGGCATATGTCGTACCGGAAGTGAACCAGCGGATCGAGCTCCTCGAACTGGAGAAATTCGCCGCCAGGAGGTTATCGGCCGTCCAGTGTCCAGCGGCAATTGAGATATGCGAGTCGCTTCCGGAAAATGCCGTGGGCAAAGTTATTCGGAGTGACGTAACGTGATGCGTTGAAATACGACCGAGAAGCTGTCCCAATACCTTTGCGGCGTGGGGCACGCCGGCTCCAGTTTTGTCTTATTCGGGAAAAAACATGGAGACGCGGTGCCCCTACAATCAACACATGCCGATCTTGTAGGGGCGTTCCCGAGGCGCTTGTGCGCTCGGGACGACGCCCGCATTTGAGATTTCCGGAAGAAACATCTGACTCGGAGCGCTATTCCGCTTCGGTCAGCCAATCAAAATAGCCGATCATCATCTCGTTCGTGGATTGCAATCCAAACCGGACATCACGGCGCGGATTCGGCACGGCGGGGTTGTTGGTGCTGTTGTCGAACCACCCGGTGACGTTGATGCGCGTTCCGCGAGGACAAAATAGCGGCGTTTGAAGTTCGTATCGGGGCTGCCAGTAGAAATCGTACCGCGGCACTGTAAGTATGTTCGTAGAGTGCCCGCCCGGGAAATCGATGTTGTAAGAAAACGCCTTGCCGCGGTAGTGCATGTGAGGAAAAAAGGCGAGTAAGTGGACGCTTTGCTGTAGCTTGTGGAACGCGTGCACAGCATGGTTGTCGGCACCGGCGGGGATTACAAAGTCCCGGGTTGCCGCTGCCGAAGTCTCCACGAGCACTTCGGGCGGCCCGTCTGCGAATACGATTCCCAGCCGTGTCTGGTCGTTCGTGGGAATTCCGCTGGCCACGTAGTGCACCTGGAAAACGAGGGTTGCGCCCTTGGGGAGTCGTTTGGCAGTCCCCTCGGGAAACTCTACACGGTCCTGTCCCAGTGCAAACGCAGTGAGGTAGCTGTCCAGCGCACGCGGCAAACGTGTGCGTCCCAGCGACGCCATGTCAATGGCATCGCGCAGAGTAAACAAGGGATTATCCTCATCATCCAGGAAGATCAGAACGTGGTGCACATTCTCCGGTGCAGTCGGCCTGATCTGCATGGCCTTGATCCACATGTCACGCTTGAAGTCAGTTGAAATATACTCAAACCGATAGGGCAGGACCCCTTCGGCCGGTATCGTCTGGGGCCCGGAGAATGTGTATTCAACATCAGGCGTGCCGATGCGCCATTCCCTTGGCCGAAGCGGAACGATCGGTGCGTCTCGGGGGTCACCAAGCGGGGCTTCCGCATCAATCCAACGAAGCAGCATGTTTCGCTCTACCTCGCTGAGCGAAAGATCGTTCTGCCATGGTCCCGAGTCGGGAGACGCAAACCAGGGCGGCATGATACGGTTTTCGAGCACGTAGCGAACCATAGGTAACCGCCCAACTACCTGATCGTAGGATTCGAATGCGAAAGGTGCTTCGCCTCCCGGGTAGTGACAGATGTTGCAGCGCTTCATGATCAATCGGCTAATCTCCTTGTAGTAAGTCGGGGGAGAAAACACGCTGCTTGCACTTGTTGGCTGACTTTCGAGAACGCAACCGGGTGCGGCGGTTGCCTCCACTGGCAGGGGACGTTTGGCGAGCATGGCCTCAATCGCATCCCGGAGAAACAGGTGTTCAGGGACCGGTTTCGTAAAGCCGATGCCATGCTGGTCATCTACGGCGCCGCGGTAGACCAACGTACGTGCTGCGTCGAGCAGGAATACTTCGGCCGTCGTGCGCGGCTGTAGCGTCCTGGTGAGTGCTGTGTTCGTCGCGTGAACGTAGTCACCGGTGAGTCCGTGCGCACGCACGGATGCCTCGATGCTTTGCGGCGAATTGTAGCTGCTGCAGTTGAGGTACAGCGTTCGAATTCCTTGTTCCGCGAAAGGACCCTCCATGGTCGCCATCCGTGGGGCGTACTTCCGGGAAACCGGGCAGTCCGTGTCCATCATGGCGATGAGCAGTCCGTTGGATCCCAGGCGATCGGCGAGACGTGTGGTTCGGCCCACGATATCCATAACTTCGACATCAGGCACGAGCCTGCCAATCCCGGCCTGCTTGGCGTCGATGAGACGTGCTCGCTCACGAAACGGTCCGGGCAACTCACGCGTTTCGGCCTGGCGCGAGCACCCGGTAGCAAGTGAGAGGGCAATCGCAACATAAATGGACATCGACCAGACCGCGCGGAGGTGCCCATCATGTTGTTTTCTGTTTCTCATGGGTTAGCCAATGCTGACTGTAAACAGCTCAATGAAGAGGGTGTGGAACATTTTCAGCGTTTCCCCGATCGGCTTCCCGGCCAGCCCGGCGCGAAAAATCTGGTGAATCACCGCGATGAATACGATCGTGCCTGCATTGGCCATCACGCGCTGCAACAACTTTCCGCTATGGCTTTTGACGGGAAGCGTAGCGCAAAAGCCTCCCTGGCTGAACCGCGCAATGATCGCCACGGTGCCGCCATAGAGGATGGCCGAACACGTCAAGTGCACTGCGGAGTCCCATCCGGGTCGCATCGAAATGGAAAAGTGCCACAAAGAGCTGGCCATGAACGCACTCAGGATTTTTAGCGTGACCTGTCTGTGGTTCCAGGTGGGATAGAACACGTGTGTCATCAACCAGTGATACGCCGACACATGCCATGTTTTCCAGTAGTGCAACGGAGTGGAAGCCAACAGGGGATAGTTGAAGTTCTCATAAAGCTGGAAACCAAGCAGACGTGACAGACCGATGGCCATGTCCGTGAAGCCCGAAAACATGATGTAGAGATGCAGCAGTGCGGCCAGGATATAGAGCCACATAAAAAGGCCGGGTGCCTGGAGCCCAAGGTCCGGTCCAGTACCAACCGATAGCCCATACAGGAAACCCTCGCCTCGGACGAGGAAAGGCGCCAGCACGTAAAACTTGAACCCACCCCAGACCACCTTGGCGCTGTTGTAGGGTAGAGGCCTACGATGGAAGGCGCTTCCCGGATAGTAGGACCGGTAAAACTCGTTGAACGTTACAACGGGTCCACTGAAAACGGCCGGAAGATATGTCACGTAGAGTGCGTACTGGAAGATACGGTGCCAACGTTTCGCAGAGAGCTGTTTGCGCGGCCTGGCCAGCACGTAGTCGATGCAACGCAGCACGAGAAAGGCACGCAGAGCGCGCCCCGACCAGAGGATGTAGATTGCCTCCGGACGCGGCAGTGTGCGCTCGACAGCGAGGTATCCGGCCATTAGGGCCAGTACTGTGATCACGCGATAGCGACGGCGCAGGTCCAGCTCGGAAAGCAGGAACGCCAGGACAACTACGACGGCATGCACGAGTTGGGCGGCAAACGGAACAATGATGCCGATACCGACCAGGCCGCCGACGAAAAAGGTTGCCTCGCGCAGGGTAGGGATACCATCCCATTGCGGACCGGTTATGGCCTCGCGGCAAACGTCGGGAAGGGGCGCAGTTGATGGCGCTGGATCAAGCCGCGGGCGTGGAAACAGTCCGGTCATGAAATTCCCTGCAAAGTATTTCCAATGTGATCAGGTACATTGAAACTTTCCATAGCGTCAGCGTGTCGGTGGACGCGAACATATCGCGTCGATCAAGGAAAAGTTCGACACGCTTCGAATCGAGATAGTCTGCGCTCATCGCCTCCCCGCCGGAAAACAATTCGCGGGCTAACTGGACTTGCCGATCCACCGTAGCGGGGTCTCGTGGAATGGGCATGGGTGTTTTTGATCGGTCGAGAATTTTGTCAGGAATGAGCTCACGCAGTACTCGTTTGAATATGTGTTTGGTGATTCCGTCACGGTATTTGTATTTCGAAGGCATGGGGGACAACAGTTCTACATAGCGATGATCGATGAACGGAAGCCTGGCTTCGACCCCAAATGCGAGGGATGTCCGGTCGTGCAATTCGAGCAACTCGAGCAGAAAGTATTTTGTGTAGAGATACAACGCAGCGTTGAGCGAATCCTCACGGTTCGTTATGGGCGCCAGGGCATCACGGAAGCGTTGTCGGAACAGCGCTTCGGGCTGGACGGAAGCAACGAAGTCATCTGAGAAAAGACGACAGGTGTCTTTCCAGTATGCGGCCCAGGGTATCTGCTCCATTTCGCCGGCGAGAAGAGTATCGTCAAGGCCGAGTCCGCGCGAGCCGACATATCCCGCGAACAGTTCATCAGCGCCCTCGCCGGTAATGCACACGGTGGCCTGTTCCTGTATTCGTTGGTAGAGCATATACATGGTGAGGGCACCTTTGTTAAAAGGCCGTTCGGCGTGCCAGGTCACCTGGCGCAGAGCCTCGAAATAATCCTGCGGCTCAATCATGTAACTGAAATGCCGGGACCTGGCGCGTTCGGCCATTATGGCCGCGAAGTGGGCGTCCATGTTGGCATCCTTCCAAGGATTGGGGTAGTCGATCGTGAAGGTTGTGACGGGTTCGGGACCGAACTGGCCGGCGATGGCGAGCAGTGTGCTGGAGTCCGTTCCGCCACTGAGCATCAGGCCCCACGGAACCTCGTCCGCCAGCCGAGTTCGCAGCGCCTGCTCGAGCATAGGCAGCAAGCGTTCCGCGTAGTCATCCTCGGTGAATGCGGCCTCTTCTTCGGTTGGGATCAACGGGATGTCCCAGTAAGTTTCGTCCTGAAGCGTATCCTGCGTTACCACGAGTCGATGGCCGGGGGGCAGTTGGTGGATGCCGCGAAACATGGTACGCCCTGCAAAAAGCGTGCTGCAGAGCAGGATCTCGGCCACGGCTTCGGGATCGATGTTCGCCTCAACCTGGGGATGGACCATCAGCGCTTTGGCCTCGGAAGCAAACACGAAGCTGTCACTGGTGCGCGTGTAGTGAAGCGGTGCAATTCCCAGGCGGTCGCGAGCCAGGAAAAGTATGCGGGAATGGCCATCCCAGATCGCGAACGCAAACTGGCCTTGGAAACGTTCCACGCAGGCGGTCCCGAACGCTTCGTAGGATCGCAGCACGACCTCCGTATCGGATGCCGTTCGAAACGCATAGCCGCGGCTTTCCAGATCAACTCGCAATTCCTTGTGATTGTAGATTTCACCGTTATATGTAATCCAGTGCGTTCCTTCCGGGTTCGACATGGGTTGGTGACCATGTGCGCGGTCAACGATGGCAAGTCGACGGTTGCCAAACCCCACCGATCCCTCGAGATGCATGCCGCCTTCGTCGGGTCCGCGGTGAAATTGAGCGGTGTTCATCCGCTCGATCACGCTACCTTCCACATGCTGGGACGAGTCGAAATTATATATTCCCGCGATGCCACACATAACGTAGTTCACTCTCTGCCAAAATCATTGCGTTCGTCTGATCGTGAAACGGGAATGGACCAGACATCTTTGAACTGAAAAGCACGCTATCATCTAGATAGCTTGTCGTTCATGAAGTTACAGATCGCCTCAATCGTCTCAAAATGCTCGATCTCGAACTCGGATGGATCGATTTTTGTGTCCATCTCGCTTTCCAGGCATGCGACCAGCCGGGTCAAGGTCAATGAGTTAAGAATGCCAAGCTTGATCAGGTGCGCCTTGCGATCCAGCGCGTCGACTTGCTCGGGTTCGAGGACATATTCGCCCAGGAATGTGCGCACGATCTGTTCGACTCGATCCATTATCTTACCCGGTTAGATTTAGCAACAGCACGTCTTGCGCCTGTACCGTTCCGTGTTCAGTCAGTTTCTCGAGCGCTGCCACGGTCGCAGCCGCGGCATATCCACAGCTCACGTCTTCGAGATCGAGGACGCGGTCGCGCGCCTCGCGAATCTCGTTTTCGCTGACGCTGATCGCCAGTCCGTTTGTTTCTCGCAACATTCGATACACGTAGGGGTAGCAACCGGTAGGGTTGCCCCGCAGAATCGCTTTTGCAAGCCCGTCCGGCTGCTCGAAAATGTGGTGCGACTGAATGGTAGGCGAATCTTCTTCGTATGCCTTAACGATGGGACAGCAGGACTCCTGTTGCACGCCGACCATACGCGGCACATGGGGGATCCTCCCCATGGCCTTTAATTCTGCCGCGCCTTTCGCGGTGCCCTGCACACCCATGGCACTCGATATGGCCTGGAAATACCAGTCGATCGGACGAGGAATCTGGTCCACGGATTCGAAGTAAGCAAGCTTCAGACCTTCCCGTCGGGCGGGGTTGAAAAAACCCGCTTCGAACGGGATTCCTCGTTCGTGGGCAAGATCGCGTGCGTGATTAAACGCTTCCGTAAAATCCTTTTTGCTCATGACGTGGAACTCGATCCCCTCGCCGTCGTAGCGAAACAGGTGGGCAAATGCTTCACCCATGAATAAGTGCATATGGAATTGGGGATGGACGCTGATTGCGTGGGCCAGCGCGTTGGAACTGTTGCCCGTGGAGGAGGTAATGAATTCGCGAATCCCCAGCTCGTTGAAGAGCGAAAGCACCACGGCCGCCATGCGGTCCTTGGTCGTCCCCGTGGGATTCTTCGATTCGATCTTCAAGTACACCTGCTCGAGGCCAAACGCCTCTCCAAGCGCCACCGCGTGGTGGCATGGCGTATCGCCCTCGCCCAGGGAAAGCAACGACTCGCGCTTCTGAAGCGGGAGTAAGTCGAAGAAACGCTCGAGTGCGTTGTCACTGTCGTGCAACGCTGCACGCGAAAGATCGTAGTATACTTCGACCATGCCGCCGCAGGTGGGGCATCGGGGCGTGAAGCCGTGAGGGAAGACGGCATGACAGTCGACGCACTTGTGCTGCAAAACCTTATCCGACATCGGAAATTTGATCCTCCAGGCGCACGTTCGTGACGTTCCCATGCGGAATCAGGTAGTACTCGGGAGATGATGTCCCGGCTAATTGGTAAAGCAATTCGAGTCCTTCGTCGCAACTTGCTGCGTAATGGAAACCCAGAGCACGCACGTCCTCGGGCGGACACGATGATACCAGGACTACGCGAATTCTCTGCAAGATTTCGCGCAGCAAGTAGGTGTTGTGCCCCGTAAGATCGTAATTGGCGTGCACACGTTCGGCGAGATCTTCCAAGGAACCGTTGCGCGGCCATGCCAGAAAACCGGGTAGAATTCCTTCGGGGCATTGGGCAAGTAACAGCATGACACCGTCATCCGATACACATCTGTGAGTATTCATGAGAGTCTTGATCGACTGCATGAACGAGCAATCGTATGGTGCTCCACCGCAGCTCGCCACCGCGGCCTCTGCCGGCCTTGCTGCTGTCACCGTAAACATCTCGTCTACCTGTTGGCAGCCCAACCTGTGGGCTTCGTGGCTGCCGGCTACGACCGAAACGATATCATGATCCGTATCCAGGATTGTATTGAAGATGAATTCCGGACGGAATAACTTTGCGGCTTCCATCATTTCATCGTTTACCGGGTTGCCATCCAGGCAACCATTGTCGGCCAGGTGATGTCGTGATCGCCCCCCTTCGCCGGACAGAACCAACTCATGATTCCGCTTGATGGTTTCGAACGAGGCCACACCGGGCAGGACTGATTTACGTCCCGCCGTAAACCCGGCAAAATAGTGATGGGTAATTCGACCCGTCAGGATTCTGACGTCGTGCTCGTATGCGCAGCGGTTCACGCGAATGGGATTGCCGTTGCGCGATGAGCCCAGTGTCACCATGTTGTCCTCATCGTGGCAGTTGTGGGGAATCACGGGTATAACGGACGGAAACGACGCGCCAAGGACTACGGCGCGGTCCTTTTCCTCGAACGGAACGTGAGTCCCCGTTGCCATAAACACGGTTATGTTGCTTGGGGCAACGCCCCCTCGGTGCAGCTCTTCGAGCAAGAGTGGGAGGTACAGCGACGCGGCCGTGACGCGGTCCTTTCCCGATACGAGAATCGCCACGCTCTGCTGCGACGATACCATCGAAGCCAACGACGGAGTTCCCTTTGGTGATGCCAGGGCTTCCAAAATTATATTCTTCGGTTCTACAACGGAACGCGTAACCGGCTTGAGAACGCCGACGCAACCCGCCGCATCGAGCGTGGGTGTCCACACCTGGGAACCGTAGCAAAACGATGTGAGACAATCGTTCATCAGGTCTTTGTTCTGGATCCGTTGCGGGCGCCGCGGGCCAAGCGACCCAAACACTATAGCCGGCGATCCCCCAAGAATCAAAAAACATGCCTGAGTTCGAGAGAGGACGCAAGTCTGGCAGCAGCACTAGCCCGCATAGACAGGCGATATCGAACTCTAGCACCGGAGAGCTTTGGCGAAGACTGCAGTTCGAGCCAGACCCTGAAGGCGTGTTTCCGAAATCGTTTGCATACGAATAGTGATAATGAAAACTTGCTCCTATTGTTCCTTGACGATTTCGTTGATGGAGATCGCGAGGCGCAAGCGCTCTGGACGAAGGACTTCAAACGTCAAAGTTTCGATGTTCAAAGTTTCTCGTCGCGCCTGTGGCGCTGTGGTAACTCCGTGGTGAAATCCCATCCCCCCTTTGCCCCTCGCCTGCCCTGAGTCTGCTGAACGGTCATTTTCCCCTCTCTTCCCTTGCCCCTCGACACTCGACACTTTCCCCTTGTTCCCCGCTACTCGCCAATAGCCGCCAGGCGTGTCAGCGCTTCGACGTTGACGCACTCGTAGGTCACGAGTTGCATGATGCCGCTGGGGGGAAGGATTCTTATCGGGTAGCCTTCCAACGTTAATGTCGCGTCTCCGAATTGCATGCCCATGTCGATGTAAACCAGAACGTCGTCGGGGACCGCCTTGATCGTGACACCGCTTTCGTTTTGTTCACCGTCGCGTTCGGTGCCGGCGCTGATGAACATAATTCTCTGTTTCTTGTTTTCGAAGATCTCCAGGACTTTTGAGTTGGTGCCAAAATAGCCGACGCGTAGGACCAGGGCACCGTCGGCGGTTTCTTTACTGTAACCATCGACCTGGTGCGGTTTAAAGCTGTGCAGGTTGGCGTTGACTCCCCACTTTTTCCCTTCATAGGCACAGACATACGTATAGGGCGTGTGCCCCATGCTCGCACAGACGGTCTTGCGTCCCTGCTTGTGTTCGGCAACGAT
>Ga0315336_1005000_pt1 | contig 14973 bp, 15 predicted proteins | sample ASW5metaG_FD_204512 | JGI IMG/M metagenome (GOLD analysis project Ga0315336, IMG submission 204512) | Ammonia-oxidizing marine archaeal communities from Monterey Bay, California, United States - ASW #5 | ecosystem: Environmental > Aquatic > Marine > Intertidal zone | place: USA: California...
CCTCGTCGCTAAGCTTACTGCAAAACGCTACCGCATCGTTCCAACTCACCTGTTCGACCGGCAACTGCGAGGTGTTGCCGGACACGCGGTCCTTGCCCTTCCCCAATGCGCTGAAGTAACTCGGAGTCTTACCCATCACTGTTTCATACTGCTGTTGCGTTACCTCGTACGCGCTCAAATAAAATGGCTTGGTGATTTTGACCAGGTGCTGGGTTTCGTCGTCAAAACGCCCCGGCTCCGACTCCGGGCTCCCCATCAAAAACTCACCCGGTGGGATCAGATTGAGCTTCATGCCAATGGAGTTCGCGATTTGAACAGGTGTGCAAGGTGAGCGGCCCAGGCTTTTTGATGGGCCTTGGCTTGATCGCTATCAAACGGAGCAACGGCCAGTGGTGGATCTGCCTCCGCCTCACAACCGGCAAGGCACAACAGCACCAAGGCTAGCCACAAGTACGATAAGCGGTTCATCGTTCCTCCTCGTGTAAACGCGTTACCATCAGTCATATCCAGCGGGTTTATCCTACCTTGCCGGGAATACGTCATCCACCGGATCGATATGCCGACCGGTTGAACTCGACCCACCCCCGGTAAACGAGGGGACGCTACCGGGTAGGACGGGTTGTCAGTGACTACCGGCTGTCACGCGTGGGTCATCCTCAACATAGTCAAAACTAGTCCCGGTGAAAACGCGGGACGATACACCGCTACGCGGCCTGCACAGACCCTCACCCGCACCACACTCGAAGCGGTGCGGCTACCAGAGCCAGGAGGGTTAAGAGGAGCGTGGTGGGTTCTGGGACATGGTCTGCTTCTGAACCACTGGCGATAGATTCGCCGAAGTGTGTCTTCCAGAGATCATAGTCGGCCTGCTCGACGACACCATTGCCATCGCCGTGACATTCGATCGTGGGACGGTTATCGACTGATAACAGGATTACTATCTTTAGCTGCAAGGTGGTCTAGCAATCTCCCTACTTCCTGATCTATCTCTTTAGCTTGATCCAGCACAGTCTTTTCAGCCATTTTTGTAGCTCCTATTTTGGCGGATGAAACGGGTATCGACACAGGGCAGCGCGGTTTGCTGTTTACGAAGTCACGAGCTCGTACATGCCATGAGTCGCGTATTTGAGTTTTCCTTGTTGGACCAGCGCCTCCCAGACAGCCTTTGAATACTGGTGAGGCGGTGTGATGGCCACGATACCTGAGCCCCCGCCCTTGGACATAGGTCCGTATCCAACACTCGATTCGTCATCGAGCCGAGCTATTTTGAGCCGCTTTTTGAACGCTTTAAACGCCCGTTTCAGCTCATCGTTAGGAATAGGTTCTGGCGATGGAGGCGATTCTGACTCGGGCATCAGCAATTCTCTTTTTCTGGGGGTGGTATACAGGGTAAACCCCAAATGACAGCCGAGTGACCAACGGTCCCTGGGGCCAGCCCACTGCCCGCCACCCGGATGCCCCCGGGGTATGGGGGGTGTTTTTCTGGGGGCCGTGCTGCCACAGTCACGGCCTTAGACACGCGCATCTTCTGCCATAATTATTACTTTTGGGGCAGGAGCAACTGCAATGTAAACGTTGTTTACATTACCCGTGCCGCACTCGAAGCGGTGCGGCTACCAGGGCCAAGAGGGCCAGCAGCAGGGTGGTGGGTTCGGGGACAGCAGCCGTACCTTCTGAACCACTCGCTAGAGCTTCAAAGTTGGTTTTCCAGAGTAGGTAGTCGGCTTGTACTACAGTTGCTGACCCTGAGCCGTTGCCGTTAAGGGCGGAAGATGACAGGCCCAAATTATCTTGCCACACGGTGTAGTCGGCTGCATCTACAGTGCCGTCGTAGTTGAAATCGCCCCCAATACCCGCAGGGCAACTACCTACACAAAGAGCACCACGTGTAAGTAGTTCAGAGGTATCCCACACCAGGCTATCTTCAAGTGCGAGAAGATTCATCTCGGCAAAGTTACCCGACACTGTGTTGAAATCTAGTATGTCAAAGGTGTCGCTTAATTCTGGAAGGAAACCATCAGCTAGTGAGATTTCTAAGGTGCCGCCTAGGTTCAGCTTGTCGGTAAATAGAGATGGTCCACTTGTTGTGTCTGAGAGTTCGATGTGGAGTGTCGAGTTATTCAGTGTGGTAGTCCACGCTACGTTTACAACACCGCCATCCTTGATGTTCAGCGTGCCGGTGCCACTGCTGCCCACTGAAAGAGGGGAGAAGTTATTCCACTCACTGACCACGTGTGAAGGGTTTTTAGGCAGGTCACCTGACATCCACAACTGCCCGTGTCGGAAAGGCTTGCGCGGATCGACGAATGCGGCCGCCGCTCGCCGCGGCATGTCGGGAGGGGACTCACGCGGCCGCAAAAGCTTCCGCCGGACGCCCTGAAACCCGGCGTTTCGATCACGGCCCGTCAATTCATTGACCGTGGTGCTTTTGCGTGTTAACAATCACGCTGCCGCGTTAGAATAGGCAAGTTGGCGATTCAAAACGGCTATCAGTTCGCCCAGAAAAAAAGTTCTGCCGTTTACATCAAAGACGTGTGGAAAGGATAGTGATTTATCACACAGCCAAACGATATCATACGGAGTCTTTTTTATGAACGCACATTTTAGACCTAACATCGTCTGGTACCCGGAAAGACCGCAACCCCGCCGCAATACTGTTGTTATCTGGTCTCCTGAAGTAGTTTGCCACGACGATAAAACTTATGGCTCATGGAATGTACCGGTAACTGACGTTCACATCGATCAGGCAGACTCGGAGTCTGAATGCAAATTCGTGAATATGTCATGCTCCCATCCGGGAATTTACCGTGTTGATACTATCTGCAAATATATCGATCCGAACTGCCTCGAAATCCAGCTTGTTCTAACGAATCTTTCCGAACAGCTGTGGCAAAACGCCTATGCAGAAGCCTGCATTCAATTAGCCACAGCACCGGACTTTAGATATGCCGACGGTGCCGCTGTTTTCTATGCGAGCACCGACGGAATCCGTCACTTTGCCAAAGAATTTATGCCTGTCAATGAATGGGGATGTCAGTTTCTCAAAGACCCTGAGGTCCCATTCGAGCATCCACTGATGATGGTTCCATCGTCTTGTGCAAAATACACTTTTGGCCATGCGTTTTCAGGCTCGGGGACGATTTTTGGCAATGGTGCACCTCGAATCCATTGTGTCCATTCATACCGTCCGGCGCACCTGCCGACGCTCGAACCCGGCCAATCAACAACACAAACCGGACTGATATTCGTTGCCGAGGGTGGACCTTCGCAAGCATTGGAATATTACCTGAAATGGCAGGGGCAATAAAATGAAACCAGGTTTCAATTTTCCATCCGCTGGTCCCCACGAATTACGCGCCTTCAAGGCTCTCCGGAAGTGTCTCTATAAACGCCTTTATCTCGTCTCGCACCTGGCGAAAACTGATAGGCGTGTGGTTCTCTTCCACCGCCATGGGCAGCGTGGCGCGTTTCCATGTGGCGCCGGGCAACGCCTGGCACGATCGCGGCTTCCGCGTTGTCCTGCCGCTGGAGGCCCTGTCGGCAAAGGAGGGCCCATGATGGCAGGATTTGTCAGGATGGCAGTCGCGTGTGTCGTCTTCTTGAGTGCCTTGGCAGCGGAAAGGGGCTTTGCCGAAGAGGATTCGCGTGCTGTCGCCCAAAAGGCCAGACAGGCCACTGAATCGGCTGACGTCAGGGCGGGAATGATCGCCGGTCACCCGTATCTGGGAAACGAATCGGTGGTCTACGTGTGGGCGAAGCCGGAGGACGGGTCGGGTCTTCTGAGTGTATATGACAAGGCGGCAGGCAGAGAGCTTCTCATGGTGAACGCCGAGGCGCCGCCGGTGTGGCGGATCGACGTGAAGCAAGACGACGAGAAGGAGAAGCACACGTACGAGAGCGCGGGCCGTCCGTGCGCGGTCACGTGTAAAGAGTCGGAAGGCGAGGGCGTCGTTTCGTTTGTGTGGAACGAAGACCTCACGGTCAAGGTCGTTACCCGACTCGTCGTCGGCGAGACGCTGGCGCGCTCGCGCATCGAAGTCGCAACCAAGAACGAGAAGGAGGGCCTGCTCACGGTGAGCTTCCCGGTCATCGACGACATCCGGCCGCTCACCAGCGGTGGCAAGGACGACGAGATCCTGGTGCCGTTCACGCTTGGAGTGACGAAGCCGTCACCGCTGGCTTCAGGGGAGGCGGTGACGTTCGACTATCCGGTCACGTGCTACATGCAGTTCACGGCGCTTCTGGGAGACGGCCGGGGACTCTACTTGGGCGAGGAGGACGGGCAGGCGAACCGCAAGAGCAGCGCGTGGACGGCGGACGCAGCCAACGGGACGCTTGCGTTTTCGGTCGCGCATCCGGTACTCAACTGGGGAGGGGACGAGCCGGTGAGGAGGTACGAGAGTCCGGGCGACGTTGTGATGGGTCCCTTCGCAGGCGACTGGTTCGATGCGGCGAGGATCTATCGGAAGTGGGCGCTCTCGGCCCCGTGGTGTCGGAAGGGTCCGATCACCGAGCGCGAGGACTATCCGAGGTGGCTGGTAACAGCTCCCTACTGGACCAACGGCGGGCTCAGCAGTGAAGACGGAATCGAGATCGAGATGGTCAAGAAGGACTACTTCGACCTGCCCGAGAGCATCCTTCACGACTACTACTACATGTTTCATTACTACCAGCACGACCGCAATCCCGATTACTTCCCGCCGCGCATGGGTTCAGAGAACTACAGGCGGGTGATCAAGGAACTGCACGAGAAAGGCATCCGGGTCGTGCCCTACGTGATCGGCTGGCTGTGGAACATGTCGACGGAGAGCTACGTGACAGAAGACGCGGAGCGCAGGGGGGGGATGGCCGGTCCCGAAGGAGACGTGTACTGGACGTGGGCAGGGGGGCTGGACCCGCAGGCGGCGATGTGCCCGGCGACGGACATCTGGCGCGAGAAGATGCTGGATGTGTCGCTCACGTTCATCAAGAAATACGACATGGACGGCATCTACTACGATTACTTCACGACGCACTGCAAGGACTGTTTCGTCAAGGAGCACGGACACGCCATCGCGGGCGGGAACTACTGGACGAAGAGCGTTCACGATCTGTATGAGTACGTGCGCACCGAATGCAGGAAGGTCAAGCCCGACATACTGCTATGCGGCGAGAACGTCGGGGAGTGGTGCATCGACGTATTGGACACGTTTTACGAGAGCGGGCCGCACTCGAATGCCCCGGTGTGGGTTGCGGTCTATCACGGGTATACGCAGACGTTCGGCGGGGGCGTCCACAACAAGATCTGGCCACAGTACATCGGGCGGCATTGGCTGATGGGATCTCAGAACGGCCGCAACAACCAGTTGTATCCGCTTGCCCAGGGGGTCAATGATACCTACAAGATCATCGCGCCCTGGTATCGGGATCTCCTGCGGTGTCACTGGGAGTTTGCGAGGCCCTACCTCGGCTCGGGGGAGATGCTGCGTCCGCCGAAGATCGAGGGAGAGATCGAGACGATCACGTCCAAGGGACCGTATGGTCCGTTCACCGTCCTGGCCGTCGAGGGAAGCGCGTGGCGCGCAGCGGACGGGTCGGTCGGGATCTTCATCATGAACTACGACATGAAGAACACGTACCAGGTGACGTGGAGCGTGGACCTGAACGAGATCGTGGAGATCGGTCCCGAACGGAAGCTCGAGGTCACGCAGTGGACGGCGGACGGCGGAGAAGGGACGGTGGGGGAATGGGCCGGCGGGGCCGTGACACAGGACGAAGAGCTTGCGCCGCTGGGAGTGGTCGCGCTGAAACTGAAGGTGATCGAATGAGAGCTTTGATTAGCGCGCTCTTGCTACTGACGCTTCCGTGTGCGACGGCGGTGGGCGAGGAGCTGAAGGTCCCGTCCGGATGCCGGCAGGTCCCGCAGGCGCGGGAGGCCGAAGCTGTCGCGGGCGGATACGCCGACCGCGTCATCCACGAGAAGACGGGTATTGAGATGATCTTCATACCGTCGGGTGACTTCACAATGGGATCGAACGACCCGGCATCGGCCGGGGCCATGAGACCCGCGCGCTCGGTCACGGTGCGAGCGCCCTTCTACATGGGGAAGACGGAGGTCACCAACGCTCAATACCGGAGGTTCCTAGCGGACTCCGGATACGACGGGAAAGACGATACCGACGGCGACTACGACCTGTATCTCAGGCACTTCCGCGGGAAGAGCACCATGTCCACTGAGGACGACTATCCCATCGTATGGGTCAGTTGGAAGAACGCGAAGGCGTTCTGCGACTGGGCGGGTCTATCCATTCCGAGCGAGGCGCAATGGGAGTATGCGTGCCGAGCGGGGACGACGACGATCTATCACTTCGGCAACGATAAGACGGAATGCGACAAGTACGGATGGGTGCTTTCGAGCAAGGAGTATCACACGCACGCCGTGGCGGAGAAGCTGCCCAACGGGTGGGGGCTGCACGACATGATGGGCAACGTCTGGGAGTGGACGGCGGACGACTATTTCTACGGTCACGAAGGCGCACCGGCGGATGAATCTCCCCGATCAGCCGGACGGATGACGAAGGTGCTCAAGGGCGGCTGCTGGGGGAGCGGCGTAGCGATCCACGTGACCGGAAGCGGCGGACGCTACAACGGCGCGCCGACCAACGCATCGGGTGAGATTGGCTTTCGGGTGATCCTTCCCGTGGACCAGACTGAAGAGAACGAATCGCAATGAACGGAGTCTCTTTCTTCGACTGCAATGCCTGTATCGGATTGCCCCTGCACAGGCAGATTCGGCCCATCTGGAGCACAGATGAGCTCGCAGCGTGCATGCGCAAGGAGGGGGTGGCACGTGGCGCAGTACGAGTATTCCGCAAGCGCGGGGAACGACATGCTCGAACAGGAGATCGACGGACGCGAGGAACTGGTGGGCTGCTGGGCGATTCTGCCCGGCGCCGCAGGGGCTTCCGGAGAGAATGAAAGCGTCGCGGATGCTCCAAATGATCGTTGTACGCGAACAACCCCGTGTTGCTGTAGCTCGGTAGAAACTTTCGACACCCATTGCACACACCACAGGGATCATCTCCCCTGGGAGCATAACAGGCTGCCGTGCGGCAGACATGATTGATAGTAGTACTCTTGCCTGACCCAGCCCGGCAACAGGACGACTTTTCACTCGACCCACCCCCCGGTCAAACTTCGCCCCGGCTACGCCGGGCAAGGGGTAAAGTAGTTAAGGTGGTAAGGGGTAAGTTCTGGCCAAACGAAAACCGAAAGAGCGGACACGGTAGTGCGGGTGGGCGTAGTCGCGGCCGGCAGCAGGAACGAACCTCGGTAGATAGCTGAACGCCCCGCCACGCAACACACGGTATTGGCCCGACGCCGCACCTGTCGGGTCGCTCACCACTTGCAAACGATCATAATCCCCGTACCAGTCCTGGCACCATTCGTAAACATTGCCGTGCATGTCAAAAAGGCCCCATGGGTTGGGTTTCAACTCGCCAACCGGGTGCGTGCTGTTCGAGTTGCCGCTGTGCCATGCGTACTCGCCAAGCCGGGAGACGTCATCTCCAAAGCACCAAGCGGTAGTCGTCCCCGCACGGCAGGCGTATTCCCACTCGGCTTCAGTCGGCAGGCGATATTCCACCCCTTCCTCGTCGCTGAGCTTACCGAAAAACGCTACCGCTTCGTCCCAGTTCACCATTTCAACCGGTTTGGTATCGCCTTTGTAACTACTGGGATTCTTGCCCATCACTTTTTCATACTGCTGCTGTGTCACTTCATGCACGCTCAAATAAAACGGTTTTGTAATCCGTACCAGATGTTGGGGTTCGCTGTCGTAACGCCCCGGCTTCGACTCTGGGCTCCCCATCACAAACTCACCCGGCGGGATCAGGTTGAGTTTCATGCCGATAGAGTTCGTGATTTGAACAGGCACGCCAAGGTAATCGGCCCATGCTTTTTGATGGGCCTTGGCTTGATCACTATCAAACGGAGCAACAGCCTGCGGTGGATCTGCCTCCGCCTCACGACCGGCAAGGCACAGCAACACCAAGGCTACCCACAAATACGGTAAGCGGTTCATCGTCCCTCCCCGTGTAAACGCGGTTACATCGGCCATATCCAGCGGGTTCTATCCTACCCTGCCGGGAATACGTCATCCACCGGCAGGAGCCGGGTACCGGGTACCGCGTCCCCCACTACCAATCCGACACCGCGACTACATGCTAGTGTAGGATACCGGCCCAACTGATTCAGAGTCAGTTAGTCTGGCCATCCTCCACCCAATGCAGATCAACACGGGTGAAAAGCTGCGATGATACACCGCTATACGGTCTGCACAGGCCATTACCCGCACCGCACTCGAAGCGGCACGGCGGCCAGAGCCAAGAGGGCCAAGAGGAGGGTGGTGGGTTCGGGGATGGGATCTGCTGAACCACTCGCTGCGGACTGCCCGAAGTTTGTTTTCCACAGCAGGTAGTCAGCTTGTACTACCGTTGCTGCTCCTGATCCATTGCCACTTAGCAGTGAAGCATCCAAATCCAGGTTGTCTTGCCATATGGTGTAGTCGGCGGCATCGACAGTATTGTCTCCGTTGAAGTCACCCATCACAGAAGTCGACTCGGGGACGATCTGCTTAAACGACACGTTGTCTATCATATTGTTGCTGCTCCAAATCCCGTTCGAACGGATATTTAGCGAGGTTTTGAGCGCAGTCAATTCCATGCTGTACGACGCCCAGGAGGTCGGGGTGATGATACGCACGGTGGCGCCACTGTCTTGAATCGGCCCGTCAAAGTTGGCGGGGGGTGACAGGAGCGACCAGGCAGTGCTGGCCGATTCCAGATCTCCGGTCGGCCCAGTGATCGCAACCCCCGAGATGTTGGTTACGCCAGCCATGCGATTGAGATCAAACGTCAATTGGTACTCGGCTCCAGGCGTGGTCGTGACCTCCTGAAAAATGAAATAGTCCGCGCCATTAAAGCTTCCCCCGCCGCCGGCATAGCCAGGGTTTCCCGGTCCGTCGAAAATCGGGGCGCCTGCAGGATCATTCGATCCCTTGGCGACGGCGTTCCAGTCTGCCACCCGGCTTGCACCCTCGAAGTCGCCGTTGATAATCAGCTCCGGTCCAAGTGCCGGTGGCGATCCGGGGGTGTGGTCGGCCAAGGCCATCGACGAACAGAGAAGCAAAACACCCACTGCACACAACACATTACGCATCGTCTTCATCATGCCATCCTCCTTCTAAGAAGAGAGATCCTAGGTTTGATACAAAACATGCTATATCCAAATTTCAGTGTGACCATAAGGCTGATATGTGGTTTGTCGTGCCACCAGTTCATTATCGGATCAACAATCGTACCGTCGGTCTTCTGAATACGAAGCGGAATACCACTAGCCAGTATGACCTGTCCCTAGTGGGGGAGCAAGGTTTTATTCTCGTGTGACACATCACCCGCGGGGCACTCGAAGCGGCACGGCGGCGAGGGCCAAGAGGGCCAGCAGCAGCGTGGTGGGTTCGGGGACATGGTCTGCCCCTGAACCACTGGCTGTGGACTGGGCAAAGTTTGTTTTCCACAGCAGGTAGTCAGCCTGTACTACAGTTGCTGCCCCCGATCCAAGCCACTGGCGTCAGCCCGGCGGTCGAGGAAACTGGACGTTAAAGCATGGTCCAGTCAGCCCCGCGGCGATTGACGCGTTTCGAACCATTAAGTAACTTGGAATAAGTTGGCAGCCAGCGATTCAGTTGCTGCCAGCCATTCGATCGATGAAGGCACTTTAAGGAAGACGAGTCGCGAATACGATTTCAAATGCCGGATCCTGGAGTACGTCAGTCATGCCGCGGAGCATTTCCAAGGCGATAGTCGATAGAGTGAATAGCCGACATGGTTTCACCCTCGTGGAATTGCTGGTAGTCATTGCGATCATCGGCATTCTTATCGCCCTGTTGTTGCCGGCCGTTCAGTCAGCACGCGAGGCGGCGCGGAGAGTGCAGTGTCAAAATCACCTGAAACAATTGGCGTTAGCACTGCACGGTTACCATCAATCCAATCATCGTTTGCCACCAGCCGGTACCTGGCCCCTTCCTCCGAATTCGGGCACGAGCGGACTCGATGGCCGCAATGACGACGGACCCAACTGGGTCATTTTTATTTTACCGTTGCTGGAAGAACAGACGTTGTATGACAGCTTCGTGCTTGAGGACGCTGGCAGGCATGTACCGATTTCCAACCCTCAAAATCGCCTGGCGCGAGGTACTCGGTTGGAAGTCATGATTTGCCCTACGGAAACGGGACACGACGTCAAGTATGTCCGAGGACGTGGAGGTAGATTTGCTTTCGACAATTGGGCACGGGGAAACTACGCAGCCAACGCAGGAAATGGAACCATCGGCGGCCACCCCCGCTTGGGTGTGTATATAAAAGGCCCGAAATCTCCCGGCTGGACAGAACAGTATCGACGCGGTGTCATGGGAGCTCACGTGTCGAGCAGCATCAAGGAAATCACCGATGGCACCAGCAAGACGCTGCTGTTGGCGGAGATTCGTGTGGGACTCAATCGTTTCGACAGTCGTGGCGTTTGGGCCATGGGTAAGGCCGGGGCAAGCATTCTTGCCTGGCATGGCTGGCATCTGGGAGCGGTCGGTTCGGCCAACGGACCGAACAACTGTGATGCCGATTCGGACGACATTTTCAGTTGCACTTACGCGGTGCGGGAAGGCAGTTTGGCACAATTCGCCGCCGAATGCATGACTTGCAGACTTACCTCCGCGTCCGGAGGAGGACAGGCCGGCGCCCGTAGCCAGCATCCCGGGGGAGTTAACACTGCCTTCTGCGACGGTAGCGTGCATTGGATCAACGATACCATCGAAACCGGTATTAGATGCTGTAGTGTGTGGGACCGTTTGATCCTGAGCCAGGACGGGTTGTCGATCCATGCCACAGATTTATCGTTCTGATCTCGTTCATCGTTCTGATCTCGGTTTCGCGTGTCCGTGTTCGTCCGTCGCAGATTCACGTGTCGTCGTCTCGTTGTTGCTTTTGCTGATCGTCGCGCCCCAACTATGGGCTGCTCACGACGACCCGCTGCGGATTCCGTTTGGCCTTCGTGCGCTGACTGTCCCGGTAGATAACCCACTTTCCATCGATAAACTGCGGTTGGGGAAGCAGTTGTTCTTCGATCAACGCCTGTCTCATGACCATACCGTCAGCTGTGCCACCTGCCACACGCCTTCCCAAGGGTGGTCCAACGGCCAGCGCGTTGCCACCGGTATAGGTGGACGCGCTGGCACGCGCCATGTGCCCACGCTGATTAATGCGGGTTACCAGGAGCGTTTTTTCTGGGACGGGCGGGCTGACAGCCTGGAGGCACAGGTTCAAAGTCCGATCGAAAACCCAATCGAAATGGGACTACCGATGGAACAGCTCGTCGACAGGCTGAACGAGATTGCCGGGTACCGCCAGCAATTCCAGCAGGTTTTCGATGGCAAAGCGACCCCCGAGCGGATTACCCAGGCGTTGGCGTCCTTTGTCCGCACGATCCTGTCCGGCAATGCTCCCTACGACCATTTCCGCGCGGGTGATCTGGCCGCTTTGTCGCCGGCCGCGCAACGCGGGCACGACGTCTTTTTCTTCCGGGCTAACTGCGCTGCCTGCCATCGCGGACCGAATTTTACGGACGGCCAGTTCCACAACCTGGGCATTGGTATGGACCAGCCAGAGCCGGACTTGGGGCGATTTGTCGTGACGCGAAATGAGCTCGATCGTGGTGCGTTCAAAACACCTACGCTGCGTGAAATCGCCCGCACCGCACCCTACATGCACGACGGGCGATTCAAGACGCTAAAGGACGTCGTGGAGCACTATAGCCGTGGCGGTTTCAACACGCCGAACACCGATGGGTTGATCAATGCCCTGCCGCTCAGCGAGCAGGAGAAGGCGGATCTGGTGACCTTCTTGAAAGTGGGGCTGACCAGTGAATCGTATCCCGAAGTGGAGCTGCCGGTGTTGCCTAAGGACTGACAACTAGTCACTCGTGACTAACTCACACACGACCCGAAACCCTACGAAAACATACTCGCGTAAGGCCGCGTTGCGGTAGGCAGACTGACAGTACTCGGCTGGGAAATCCCAGGCCCCGCCGCGGACCACCGGATACATCGAGAGCGGTCCCTGTGGGTCGATCTGTCGGTCTTGGTTGTAGAGACGCTTCCCGCCGCTGCACGATTCCCACACGTTTCCGTGCATATCGTAAAGTCCAAAATCGTTGGGTGGGTACGAACCGACGGCCGTGGTTCTCGCCAACGACTGCTGGCCCGTCTCCACGCTCGTAGCACCGTTGATGTTTGCGGTGTCCACCGAGAGCGAATCGCCAAAGGAAAAGGCCGTTTGGCTTCCGGCACGGCAGGCGTATTCCCATTCGGCTTCAGTCGGAAGCCGGTAAACCCGACCAGCGGCAACTTCTTCCGGCAAGGATGACAATGTTTCACAAAACATCCGGGCATAGCCAAACGACACATGGTCCACGGGAAAGCGTGACGTATCCAATCCTCCCACCGCGCGATTGCCAGCACCCGTGTCACAAAAGTGGTTAAAGTCTGCCGGAGTGAGGTTGCTGTGGAGTTGGTCGACAATTTGCTGGAACTGGTGTTGGGTTACCTCGTGGACCCCCATGTAAAATGGCTTCGTGATCCGCACGCGGTGCTGCGGTTGCGCTTCTTCGGTCAGCGGATGAGCCTCAGACGCACCCATCAGAAAATCACCGGCAGGAATGCGGACCAATTCCATGCCAATGGAATTGGTAATTAGGGGAGGCGTCTCCGTGATGGCCTGCTGTTGGTGACTGCATCCCAAAAGAAGAAACAGTGGGAGGGAAAACTTGACCCTGACAACGCCGGAAAACAAAGCGCCACGATTACGGTTACGATGCCACGCCATTTATTTTTCCAGTTGAAATACAAAATGGTTCTTGCCGTCGGCCTTCACATGGGCCGTGAGGGGAGTGTTTTCGTACAGTTTGTACCGCTCGTTGACGATGGGCCCGTCCGATGCGGATATCTCCGCCAGCAGCATGACCTTGTAATGACCGACCGCCACGCCATCGCCCGGACGAAGGGTCAGCAATTCAAAATGGCCGTTGGGTGTGAGTTCTCCTCGACAGCTTTTCCCCGGCAACAATCCACTCCGCCATGGCTCGTCCGTGTCCGGGTTTTCCGGGTCATACGGATCGAACCGCACGAAAGCTGGCACGTCGGTCAGCGGCGATCCATTCGGGTATTGGAATACCCCGGTTACCGGAACAAATCCTTCGGGGCGTTGTTCCCAGCAGCCTATCGTGAAAAGGCAGAGGAGAAAATTTGTGGTGGTAATAGCCCGCAAGCAAGACATCTCTATTGGTTGGCGTTGGAACTTGAGGTATGGGGTTGAATACTTTGAGCCTCAAACTGTCACAAAAAGATCCTGTTCCGTATCTGATGAAGTATAGGCTTCGGCCACCTCGCTGAGCAAGGAGAGGCGTCGCGGGGCGGCCAGCGCATGACGTTGTCATGGTACCACTGGAATCCGAGTCGCTGATAGACCCGCCATGCGGGCCCGTCCGGGAGCGTCCCCAGATAAAGGGCGCGGCAACCATGCTCGTGGGCAAAGCCAATGGCGACGCGGCTGAGCGCCTCAGCAATTCCCAGTCCCCGATGTTGGGGCAGAGTTAACATGTCGCAGATGACGCCGACCTCTGGTTGCCGGGCCGCAAAAGCTACGGTGGCTGCACCGACCCACCGCTGCCGGCGCAGACTGCGATGGACAGCGTATCGGCATACTGACCGGTCATGGCCTCAGCCCAGCGGAAATCGCCGTCGGGCCATTCCGTGCTGAGCAATTCAGTCAATTCCTGGCGGATGTTGGCGATCAGTGGACAAACGAAGTGGCACGGCGGCGAGGGCCAAGAGGGCCAGCAGCAGGGTGGTGGGTTCGGGGACAGGGTTTGCTGAGCCACTCGCTGCGGATTGGCCGAAGTTCGTTTTCCACAGCAGGTAGTCAGCCTGTACTACAGTCGCTGCACCTGAACCGTTACCATTAAGGACCGAAGCATCCAAGCCCAGGTTGTCTTGCCATATGGTGTAGTCGGCGGCGTCGATGTCGCCATCACTACTGTAATCGCCAGCAAGATCTGTGATGATGGTGATACCGCTGGCGTCCAATACAGGCAATCTGAGTATTTGCGTCAGATACTCTTTCAAGCCAGCTTCATCGAAGCCATGCTCTGCGACGGTTTGCCCGTCCGGGAGAATTGTGTCAATACTGAACATTGCCTCACGCAGGTCCGCACGGTACAGGTCCGTGTCGTACAGGTCCGCGTCGGCCAGGTTTGCGTCGCCCAGGTACGCGTAGGACAGGTCCGCGTGGTACAGGTACGCGTTGGTCAGGTTTGCGTTGGTCAGGTCCGCGAAGCGCAGGTTTGCGTAGGGCAGGTTCGCGTGGGATAGGTCCGCGTCGGTCAGGTTTGCCATCGGCAGGTACGCGTGGCCCAGGTACGCGTAGGACAGGTCCGCGTCAGTCAGGTTTGCGCAGAGCAGGTACACGTGGTACAGGTACGCGGTGGTCAGGTTTGCCATCGGCAGGTTTGCGTAGGACAGGTCCGCGTAGGACAGGTCCGCATCAGTCAGGTTTGCGCCGAGCAGGTCCGCGTGGTACAGGTACGCGTTGGTCAGGTTTGCGTTGGTCAGGTTTGCCCACCACAGGTCCGCGTTGCGCAGGTGCGTGCCAGTCAGATCCGCGCTGGCCAGGTCCGCGTGCTGCAGGTACGCGTAGGGTAGGTGCGCGTCGGGCTCAAGATTTGCCCCGCTGTAGGAGTGAGGTTCCCCGGGAGAAGGACCGGACGGATAGGAAGAGGATCTGTTCAGGATCGGATCAACAATCGTACCGCCAGTCGTCTGATACGAAGCAGCATCCACGGTAGACGCCGCGAAAGCGGCGGTCAGAAACAGTGTGGTCAGACGCA
>Ga0315336_1005001_pt1 | contig 14971 bp, 11 predicted proteins | sample ASW5metaG_FD_204512 | JGI IMG/M metagenome (GOLD analysis project Ga0315336, IMG submission 204512) | Ammonia-oxidizing marine archaeal communities from Monterey Bay, California, United States - ASW #5 | ecosystem: Environmental > Aquatic > Marine > Intertidal zone | place: USA: California...
TTCCGGCCAGGTGGAAAATTCCTGCAAAAAGGTGGCCACGTCATCGACAACACCCTCGAGGATCTTCTGGCCGGCTTCGGCCTGGGCATCCTCGGGCGTTCCCAGCACCCCACTGGCCGAGAGGCGGTGGAAACGTCGGAAAACCTCAACTCGCTTGCGGGTATTGTCTTCGCTATGAAACCAGTCGTTGTTCAACGCGGGCGTGTGCTCATTAACCTGGTCCATGTCGACCAGGTCGGGGCGCAAAACCAACATCAGCGAAGTTTCGTACGCACAAGAATGCGCAACGACCGGTTGCTCGAACCCCATCTTGGCAGGACAGATGGACTCGCGTCCAACTTCCCACCAGTTCGCCAATACCAAATACGCGGCGTCGGCCTGGTCATCCACCGCAACCAAATCGGTTAATGCGTCCGCAACCGGAACACGGTTGCCCCCATGACCATTCAAGAAAAATATTCGACTGAACCCCGCGCCGAGAACACTGCGCGCGATGTCCTGAATCACCTGGGCATACAAAAGTGGTCGCAGGCTGATGGTTCCCGGAAAATCTTTGTGGTGGTGCGAACTTCCCAACCAAAAGGTTGGCAACAGGAGAACTTGATCGGTCAGTTTGCTTTCGACTCGCTCGGCAATTTCGGTCACCTGGATCGAATCGACGAAAAGTGGCAAGTGGTGGCCATGCTGTTCACAGGCGGCCAGCGGAATGATGACTGGCAAGTCCTTTGAAAGGTTTTCGATCTCAGGCCATTTTTTTTCGTGCCATAACATCGTTGGGTCTTTCGGTTAACTGTGTAAATGTGCAAAGAAACGAATCAACTATGTATTGCCCAGTGGTTGCATCAAACTCAACCGCTGCCAAGCCGATGGACTCGCGGCCCCGCGACTCGGTGGCTACGGAAAACGTTTGCGGGCGAACTCACTTCAATCCCGGAATTTCCATATATCTTGTATTGTCCTGGCAGGCGATTTGCCCCCCGTCGACGATGATCGCCTGGCCTGTAATAAATGACGAATCAGCCGACAACAAGAAGGCCACGACACTGGCAATCTCCGCGGGACTTCCATAACGATCCATGGGAATTTGCTTGGTGTAGGCTGCTTTAAATGAGGGCTCTTCGACGTCGCTGCCGCCTGGGGTGGTGATGACACCTGGGCATACAGCATTGACACGGATGTTTTGCCTGGCCAATTCACCGGCCGCTGTGCGAGTCAGCCCCAGAACAGCCGCTTTCGAAGCATCGTACGCGGAATTTCCGGTACTGGAACGGAACGCATTGCGGCTTGCAATATTGACAATGGCTCCGCCCCCGGTTGCTGCCATGTGGGGGGCCAGGGCACGTGTTAAGGCGAAGGGTGCATCGACATTGACTGCAAAATTCAATCTCCATGTATCATCACTCATCTCGGTGATGGTCCCACCTGGCCAGACACCCGCATTGTTCACCAGCGCTGTGACCGGTCCTTGTTCGTCAACAATTCGGCCCACCAGGTCAGAAATTCCCTTGGTATCTGACAAATCAAACTGGTAGGGGGCAATCATTTCGCCAAATTTGTCCTGCAAATCAGTAATGCCATCCTGCCGCAGTTCGATAGCAACGACGCGGGATCCCTGGTCGACAAGCCGTTTGACAATGGCCTCCCCAATACCTCGTCCGGCACCTGTAACGATGGCGAGTTGTGGTTGGCAGTCGTTCATGAAAAAATCCAAATTCAAAATCGATGGGAAGTGGTACTTTTTAACCTGCAAGCTGCACTACTTCAGGATGTCGGCAAATTCCTGGAACATTTCTACACTGATTCCGTCCGGATCAAGTGCATAAACTGCCCGTGCGACTTTGCGCCCATCCCGCTCAATATCGATTGGCGGATTAATCGCCCCATAGCCGGCTGCACAGAGCAGCTCATACTGCTTGTCGATGTCATCGACCTCGAAGGCGACGTGCGAGGAACCGACGTAATTGTTCTGCAACTCGCGTGGTGTGCTGGGTGGATTTTTATATTCAAAGAGTTCCAGGAGAAAATCGGTCGTGGGGTGTTTCAGCAAGGCTACCAGGAACTTGACATTTTCAAAACCAAGAATGTGATCGTACGAAGGCAAGTCGGACCGCTCGGAGACCCGCAAGACTTCCAGGCCGAGGGCATCGCGGTAGAACTTCAGCGACTGCTCCAGGTCAGAAACGGTGAAGCCGTGATGGTGGCAACCTTTGATGTGCATGCGGGGGACTCCTGCGGTATGAGCAAATACCTGGAAGCGTTACTCAAGAGATGAATGGTTCGAATCACCCGTCCCGGGTGAAAGTTGGTTTGCCAAGGTTAAAGACGATGATTTTCAAATCGGACATAAACTCCAGGGTGTGCCGCCCGCCGATTCGTCCCAGACCACTGCGGTTAGACGCCATACCGCCAAATGGGAGATGATGTTCCCAGAAATGGGTCCAATCGTTGACGACCGTAATTCCAGAATTGAGTCCTTCGGCCCAGCTCCATGCCCGGTCAACATCTTTGGTAAAGACCGAAGAGGAGAGCCCCAGATCACAGGCATTAATGTAGTCCCACGCCTGGGCCTCATTTTCGAACGAGGTGATCGGGGCAATGGGCCCAAATGTTTCTTCCTGGTTCACCAGCGAGTCCTTCGGGAAATCGACCAGGACAGTTGGTTCGTAGAAGAAACCGGGCAGGTCGGGCCGCTTGCCACCCACCACCACTTTGGCTCCCTTGCCGGTGGCATCGTTGAGGTGGGCCGTCATTTTCTCGACAACACCCATGTTGTTTTGTGGCCCCACGTTGATCGATTTATCGAGCGGATCCCCCACCTTCCAATGCTTTGACTCGGCAACCATCGCATCGACCAGATCGCCCTTGATCGAATCGGCCACGAAAATTCGCTCGGCACAGGAGCAGACCTGGCCAGCCGCGTAAAAGCAGGCAAACCCGATTGCCGCCGCAATTTCCCCAGGATCGGCATCTTCGAGTACGACAATCGGACCGTTACCTCCCAGTTCAAACAGCGTTGGTTTCAAACCGGACCGACTGCTGATAATCTCGGCCGTTTGTGGGCTACCGGTCATACCGACCGCATGGGTGCCTTTATTGACGACCAACTCATCGCCGACTTCTGCACCGGGACCGGTGACAAGATTGATCACTCCAGGTGGTACTCCAGCCTCGTGGATACACTCCATCAGCTTGACCGCCGTCGCGGCGGCGGTTGGCGCTGGAGTCCACGTCACGGTATTTCCCATCACAATCGCAAACGGCAGATATTCTCCCGGGATCGCTGCCGGAAAATTCCAGGGTGTAATGGCGGTTACCACACCCCGCGGACGCCAGAACGTCAACACGCGCTTTTGGGGATCGGCACACGGTTTGGTGTGGCCTTCGAAATACTTGGCCTGTTCGGCCGCAACGTGCCAGGGCGTATTTGTTTCGCCGGCTTCATCGGCAGCTTCGCCGTAACGTGGCTTACCAAGTTCGGTGCAAAGGATATCGGCAATTGCCTCTTTATGCTGGTCAATGATGTTGGCAACTTTGACGCAAATTGCCGATCGTTCCCACAAGGGAACCTGGCGCCAACTGGGAAGTGCCTTGTTGGCAGCCGCGACCGCTCGCTGCGCATCAGCCCGGCCACCACAGGCAATTTTTCCGAAGGGCTCACCCAAGGCAGGGTTGATGCCGTCGTAGGTCTCGCCCGATTCGGCTCCGCACCATTGCCCGTCAATGTACATCGAGTAACTGTTCATAACGGTTTTCCTGTTTTGAAATGTTTTGGGGACTCCCGGATCCCCCCCTTGTTGGAGATGGTCGGGGCGTTTTTTCTTTTTTACTCTGTTGCGGGGTGATTGAGTGGGTTCAGCGGGTGATGTACCCTCCGTCAATGTCCAGGATGGTTCCCGAGACGAAGGAACACGCGGGTGAGAGCAACGACAAGACCCCTCTCGCAATTTCGTGGGCTTCACCAAAACGTCGCAAGGGAGTCATGTTGATCACCGCTTCGCGGGCCGCCGGCTTGATTCGTCCTGCGGTCATCGGTGTGTCGACGACACCGGGGCAAATGGCATTGACGCGAATTCCGTGTGGGCCAAGTTCTCGTGCGAGCCCCCGCGTAAACGTATTAACAGCCGCCTTGGCGGCTGCATAAGGAACCGTTCCACCACCTCCGCCGCTGTGCGCAACCACGGAGCTCACATTGACAATTGCCCCTTCATTCTGAGCGATCATTTTCCTGGCCGCAGCCCGACAGCAAAGAAATACGCTCCGGGCATTGACTGCCCACATCTGGTCAAAAGTCTCATCACTGCACTCCACGATTGGCTGGCGCTGCATCCATTGGCCTGAGTTATTTACCAGCATGTCAAGCCGCTGCCCGCAAGCGGCTTCCAATTCTCCGAACATCCGCTCGACATCCTCGGCGGAGCTGACATCGGCTTGAATTGCGACGGCCCGGCCGCCACCGGCAGTGATCTCTGCGACCGCTGACTCGGCACCTTCCCGGTTCTTGCAATAGTTGACGCCGACGTGAGTCCCAGCCAGCCCGAGTGCCGTAGCGACTTGATATCCAATCCCAGAGGAGGCACCCGTTACCAGGGCGGTGCGCCCTTGGAACCAGGTTACGGCTTCGGCAAGCGAACCATTAAAAACAGTCTCTTCCATGGATCGGTTTGTCCTCGTTGGTGGGCACGAAAAGCAGGTCTCATCAGATCGCCAGACACGACCAGCAGACCATTCGCGACCAATATATGCTGATCAACGGACTTCGTCGACCCGCACGGGGCGGCTTCCCTCGGCACTGGAAAGGCGGCCTGCATTGACCACCCTGACGGCCTCGATCATATCCTTGAACGATTCATCCAGTTGGCTTGCTGCACCGCTTTCTGTGCCGCCTTCGACGACCATTTTCTGGATTAGTTTGATGATATTCGCCGCGCCGGCCGGATAGGTCCAGTCGTTCATGTTGTTTTCCGACAAGATGGCCCCTTGGGATCCATAAGCGGTCACGTGCATCGCGCAGTGGTATTGCGTGCGACCATCGCCGTTTTGAATCACGACGCCACTCTTGGGTCGATCGGGGCGATCTCCCCAGGAGAGATGCATCACACCCAAGGGGCCAGGTCCCATCGTGTGGACGGTTTCGATTCCACCACCAAAAATGGCTTGCGCCAAACTGACCGAATGAATCTGCCCGGCAATGTGGCCACTCAGTCCCCGGATGGTTGCACAATCGAGCTTTCCCACGTCGGGAAGTCGGGCACGAAACTGGAAAGCACCAGGCAGATGACGCAATATCGATGCACTGAACACAGGAGCATGATGTTTTTTTGACAAAGCCAGAATCTTCTCGACATCGCCAACTTCATTGGCCATCGGTTTGTCAATAAAGGTGGGAACCCCTTTTTCAAGTCCTGGGGTCGCCAGTTGGAGGTGATCGCTGCCATCTTCATTGCAGTCGGCGATAAAGACTAAATCGACGCCGTCGCTCACCTGGTCATACGAATCGCAAACACGCGGACGGTCGTCCAAAACAGCCGAAAAGCACTCTGCCGCGTCGCGGTAGACGTCCCACACATTGACGATTTTGAAGCCGTCGACCGTGTCGACCGTTCGCTGGCGAGGATCGGCACAAAATCCGTAAAAATAGTAGTGCACCGACCCGTTTTGCCACGAGTAGGGGGGGTCGTCGTCGAGGTTGACCGGACGCTGCAACTTCAAGGGATCATGCCCGGCCATCAGGGCTGCATAATACATGCCGTGGGTGTCGCAACGGATCAGGCCAACTTTAATGGGTTCGGTCATGTGAGCCTTTCCAAGGAGTTTCGCGGGAGTGAACTGGTAGTTCACTGCGGATAAGTTAATGGCCGCGGTACGGTTACCGGGTTGCCTGCCCGTCGTTGCGCCACCACCGCACTTCATTGGTGATGGCATCGCTTTGATAGCCGTCGTCGGCGGCCGCGACAATATCAAGTCGGCCGTCACCGTTGAGATCTGCCACTACCAGTTGGTTGGCACTGTCCCAGTGGTCTCTCAGTAAATGCTGTGTCCACTTGTCGCGTGGATTACCGTGATTTTCGAACCACACGACTTTCCCGTGTCCTTTTTGCCAGGCGGTGGCGGCAACGTCCATATCCCCGTCGTCATCCAGGTCAGCTGCAACAGCTTCAAATGCTGCAGGCAGTTTGCCGATCGTGTGCCGCACCCAACTGCTCGGGTTGGCTGGATCTCCAACCTGTTCGTACCAGGCAACGTCGTGTTTCTGCAGGTCGGTAGCAAACATCGTGGTCAGTCCAAAGGCCATCAATACGTCCAAGTCGCCATCCTGGTCGAGGTCAACAGGGCTGCCGTGAATGGGATGAACCGGGCGGCTTTCGATCTCGTGCCGCTGCCAACTTGGGTTTGCTGTCTCACCAGAATTCTCATACCACACGAGCGGCCCGCGGTGGGTTCCATCCTGTGGTGGTCTGCTGGCGGACCCTAGTAAATCGGGCCTGCCGTCGTGATTGAAGTCGCCAATTCGGATGGTACGTGCGCTGGGCATTTTGGCGTCGATCTGCCTTGAGGTCCACGCCTTGTCCCAACCACCATCGCCGGGGTTTTCATACCAACGAAAAACGGCTGTATGATAGCCCGAGGCTGCCACATCCAAATCGCCGTCGCCATCGAGGTCGGCTAAAGCGACATCATAGGCGCGGGGCAAATCGGTCGTGACAAGACGACGGTGCCACCTCTGGCGCGATTTCGAGCCAGGGTTGGCAAACCACAGGATCCGACCATCCTGGTTGTCTACCACCACCACGTCAGGGGTGCCATCCTGATCGATATCGCCGACGGCATGCCGTTCGAACCAGCCCGGTTCGTTGTCACCGATCACGTGCTTTGCAAACTGGCCATGCCCATCGTTCTCAAACCAATGCATGTCCGATACCGACTCGCGGCGGATGTCGGGACTGGTCAAATCGAGGTCACCATCGCCATCGAGGTCCGCTACGGCCAGACCGTAAGCGTAGCTGTAATCGTCGTCGATTAACTGTTCGGTGAACCGAATGGGACCTGGCGAAGCTGCAGGCCCTTCATGCTCGGCGAACACCACCGCGGCCATCCATATGGAAATTATCCAGCTAATCGACAATTGTCTTGAATAAGGTATCATGATGGGTGTTCTCGTGGCTTCAAGGTTCGGAAAAAGGATTCACAAATGGCTCACAAATGTTTGCTCACTCGGCGGGAATTTGGCGTAACGACCGCGGCCGCAGCCTTCGTTGCTGGAATAGATCGTGGCAACGACTCCGCTGTCGCCCGGGCGGTGGCAACACCAACAATCGACATCCGCACCGTCGCCCCCGCCAGCACGGAAAAGCCGCGTCACGGTGCTCCCACAATCATTGAACTGGAAGATGGTCGGTTGTTGCTCGCCTGGATGGAGTACGTCGGGGGTAAACTTGCCGGCCGTGATCACGCCCATTGTAACATTGCGTCGATGATTTCAAGTGATGGTGGGATGACCTGGTCTGATTATCGGGTTCTGGTCCAGAACGACCCGGCCGATACGAACATCCATTTCCCGTATTTCTTGCGCCTCACGAATGGCGACATTCTCTTCTACTACCTGATTCGGAATTATTTAGCGCCGGGTGAACTGGCCAGGTCGTCGGGAATGGTGTGCTTCAGCAAAGACGAGGGGAAAACCTTTTCGAAGCCAGTTCGTCATGAAACGCTCTCGGCCTTGGGAGGCAATGGCAGGATCTTGTCGCGCCTTTCCTGCGGGCGCATCATCCTGCCGGCGCAGCAGTACCAAAATGGTGTTTGGGGCGGCCCGTTGGATCATCAAATTGCCGGCTGCTATTACAGCGATGATGAAGGCCAATCGTGGGAAGCGTGCACGCAGTGGGTCGACCTGCCAATGCGGGGGGCGATGGAACCCCACATTGTACAGCTTGAAGATGGAAGTCTCCTGATGACACTCCGTACGCAACTGGGAGCCGTGTTCCAATCGACCTCCGACGATGGCGGAATCACCTGGTCGCTGGCACAAACCACTGGGCTGGTGGCTCCCGAATCGATGCCGTGCCTGACGAAGATCCCTCAAACGGGGGATTTGCTCATGATTTACAACAATAGCCTCTACCACCCTAATTACGATCATTACGGTAAACGCACACCGCTCACTTCTGCTATTTCCCGTGATGAAGGCAGGTCGTGGGAGAATTTTAAAAACATTGAAAGCGATCCCAACTTCGAGTTTACGAACCCTGCCTGTTTCTTTGTTGCCGATGACCGCGTCATCATAGGCTATGAGACATCACAGATGGCGAATCCCGATCCGCCCGGCCGGTTTGGTCGGACTCGGATGCCTATGAAGATGGCCTCGGCAAACTATCACTGGTTTTACGAATGATTTCCGGTAGATATGCCCCTACGGCAAACGGTGTTCTCTGCGTCCACAAATATCAATTTTTCAAGGAGTGCTTCCCGGCAACCACCTGCCGGGCCTCCACCTGTCAGTCGGCGTCGGCCAGTACCGTCAATTCCACAACAGAAAAAAGTTTGTAGTATTCTCGAAAAAAGAAGGAGTGGTGGTATAATACATGGTGGGATGGTATTAGTAGATCCTGCAAATTGAGGTCTTGGGGAATGTGTAGAGAGCGGCGCCATTTTATCCATGCATTGCCGGGCGGCAGAACTGCCAGTCACGGTCGCCGGCTTTGCTTGCGGTTCGGTGTGGTGGCAGCCGTACTTTCGCTGGCAGTATTCATGACACCCGCCCGCGCTGATTTCTTCAACGCGACCGACGCCGCTATCGGCACCTACGCGTTTGCATCGGGCTCACCGTCGCTGGCCGATTACAACAACGACGGCCTGCTCGATGTTGGTGCAGGCTACCACATCATGCGGAATAATGGGCCTGATAGTACGGGGCAATACACATTAAATATCATCGGTGGAATCCCGGAGAACGACAACGGTATTTTTGGCGACTACGACAAAGATGGATTTGTCGATTATTTCATGAGCATTGGCGGGAATCTCTATCACAACAACGGGGGCAATAATTTTTCGCTTGCCCAGCAATTTACGGGCATGCCGTCGATGGCCCGGGCATCCGCCTTTGTCGACATCAATGGCGACTCCTACCTTGATCTCTACGTGGGGGCCTACGAAGCCTGCAACGTCGGGTGCTACCAGCCGGATGTGATTTACCTCAACAACCAGAACGGCACTTTTTCGAAACAGACCTCCTTTGTTCCGGGTGCTAATCCTGCTTACGGTGTTACCACCGCCGACTGGGATGAAGATGGGGACATGGACATTTACGTGTCAAACTACCGCCTGGAAACAAACTTCTTGTGGCGCAACGACGGTAACGGTGGCTTGACCAATGTTTCAGGAACCCACAATGCCACTTCCGGCGGCGGTCACTCGATGGGCGCCGCATTTGGCGACTTTGACAACGATGGCGACTTCGATCTGTTTTCCGGTCAGTTTGCCCACCCGGGGCAACCGGAATCCCGGTTCCTTCTCAATCAAGGTTCCAGCAACGACTTCCGGTTTCTCGATGAGGATACCGACGGTAACGACGTGGCAGGAAATCAGGCAGGCGTGACCTTTGTCGAGTCTTACGCGTCGCCAACTTTCGGTGACATCGACAATGATGGTGACCTGGACCTGTACTTCGCAACGGTTTATTCGGAAAACTCGAGACTTTGGAAAAATAACTTTGTCGAAACTGGTAATCTCAATTTTACGGACATCAGCGCCGCTTGGAACATCAACTCCATTGTGGGAGGCCAGCAAACGACTTTTGGAGCCTTTGGTGACTACAACGACGACGGTTTTTTGGATCTCTTCACCGCAAACAAGCTGCTTGAAAATGATGGTACTGACAACGGGTCGTCCCGCTCGGGTAACAGCTGGCTTAAAGTACGCCTGGAGGGCAGCCCAACCTACGATGCCACGGCCATCGGATCCCAAGTTCGCATCGAAGTGCCCGGGCTTGGCACTTTAACCCGGCAAGTCGAAGGTGCCGTGGGGACTGGGGGTAACCAGAATGACCATACCATGCACTTTGGTTTGGGTAACTATGATGGCCCGCTCGTGCTTAGTGTTCACTGGCCGGATGGCGCTGCTACCGCTGTCCCCGTGTCAGGGGTTGATCAGACGGTGACCATTACACCGGTAGGTGGGGGCCTGGACGATGGTACCTGGTTCCACAGCAAGGGTGGTTCCTGGAATAACAGCAATTACTGGATTGGTGGCGTGGTCCCTAATGGGAACACACAAACTGCAATCCTGGGGCCGCTGATCAGTGATTCCTCAACGGTCTTTACCAACGAGACCATCACGGTCAAGCAAATCACTTTTGATAGTAGCGAGACGTACGCTATTGCCGGTACAGGATCGCTGAATCTCGATTCAAACGGCGGGAATGCGCAACTTGAAGTCTTGCAAGGAACGCAAAAGCTTCAGATTTACGTGGCGCTGAAGGACCACACCGATGTTGCGATTGCCGGCGGTGCCGCGCTAGAGTTCAACAATCGCCTGGACTTGAACGGTTATGACCTTGTTAAAAGCGGTGGTGGCCAATTGCACATCAACAATACGGTGGTGACCGGAGGGGGGAGTGTTATTGGGGCCAGCGGTTCGATTACCGGTTCAGGGTTGATTGTTGGGGATCTGGAAAATGTGGAAGGTACCGTGGCCCCTGGAAACAGCCCTGGCACGCTGACGGTAACGGGCGACTTTACCCAGCACGATGGTGGCACGTTGCAATTGGAAATCGGTGGTGTTGCAGCGGGGACCACACATGACGTACTGGCGGTGGGCGGTACGTTGTCGGCTGCAGGGGCACTCGAGATAATTTTCACCGGTGGTTACACACCTGGTGCCGGCGATCAATTCGAAGTGCTTGATTTTTCCCGGATTGAGGGAGAATTCACTCTCGACCTGCCGCAACTTGGCGCCGGATTGGCCTGGGATACCGCGGGTTTCTATACAACAGGTCAGCTGTCGGTGGCCATTCCCGAACCTGCCACCTGGCTGATCATGCTAAGTTGCACGTTGGCGCTGGCAAGTTGCACGTTGGCGCTGGCAAGTTGTCGGGGCTGGCGCCCGTCGCGCTAAACGGGTCAGCCCGTGTCGCTGCCGGTCATCCTGGGGTCCGATCGAAACTTGGGACCTTGAGCTGCTCACCGCCTCGTTTGGACGACTCGTTGGCCACGATTCCTGGCACGGTCATGGCGAGTGCTTCGTACAAGTCGACTGCTGGTTCCCGGTCTTCGACGATTGCCGAGACGAACTCGTGGGCCAGGTGGGTGTGTGAATTTCCGTGGGATGTTTCGATGTTGTGCATCGACGGTGGCAGACGCCTGCGGTAATCGGGAACGTTGCCAGGTGCTGCTTCAGGGCCCCGGATTTTAAAGGGCTGGCCTCCACTGCCGGGCATGTACAGACTCAAGTCGGTACCGAACCACTGGGCCCGTTCGGCACTTTCAGTCCCTGTCCAAATCGATTGTACACGGCAAGCGTGTCCTCGATCCGTGTTGCACAGGGCAATTTGCGAGTTGAAGGGGTTGTCGTACCGGTTGTGCCCTACCGCATACCCTGGAATACCTGGAGGCGAGAGCATTCCGATGCACGACACGTCAGTGATGCGCTCGCCGGTGGTGCCGACCAGAAAAGAAGTAGCGTGGGTGCAATAGAGCAGGGGGGGGAACCCATGCCTCCAGGTTCGCTGGCCCTTGTAATACCAGTAGGAATCGGGCGAGGATCGCTCGCTTTCGGTGTGCGGGTGAAAGTATTCAGCTTCGGTATAGAAGAGTTCTCCAAACGCCCCCCGCTGAAAAAGTTCGCGGGCTGCGATCGCTTCCGGCCGATAATAACTGGTTTCGGCCATCATGTATTTCAAGCCCGTCGATTCCTTGACTTCCTTCATGCGTGACGCTTCTTCCAGGGTTGTGCAGGCCGTCACGGCAGAAATTGCGTGTTTTCCTGTATTCATAGCGGCAATGACATGGCCCGCATGATCGGGCACCCCGGTAAAGACGGCGACTGCATCAAGCTGGTCGTCGAGAATCAGTTTCTCGAGCGACTCGTACGAGCGGTCACATTCGTAAACCTTCATGAGGTGGTCTCGACGGTCTGTCCGCAAGTCGCTCACCGCATGAACAATACAGTTCGGCTCGAAATTCCAGAACATCCGCGACCCAAAGCCACCTCCGACCACACCAAGGCGAACTTTTTTAGCGGGATCAAGTGGTTGATAGCTACCTGGTTCGAGTCCCAACTCTTCAGCCTTCAACGGGTTGGTACTTCCGGCAACGACTGCCACGAGAGCAGCCGTGCCTGCTTTTTCCAGAAAGTGGCGTCTCGAAGGATTCACGGTTGGATCAGCCTGGCTTGATTTGACCGCAGTCGTTTTCGAACTCGATTGCATCCCGATTCTTTCCAATTAAAATCTGTGTTTCCCAAGTTATACAGCAGGTATTGGTTTGGATTCAGGTTTGTCTGCCAGGGCACGAACTTGCTGACGTTGCATGGGGTAAACAAGCCGCCACCACAGCACCAATTGCACAACAATCAAGCTGGCGACCAGCCCAGCCGCGAGTTGAAACGGGGCGTTCTCGCCCCAATAGGCGGCGGCAATTCCACCGAAACAGGATCCTCCAGCCGCACCGAACCCTAAAAAGGCCTCCTGGAGTCCAAAGGCCGTGCCTTTGCGCCGGTCCGAATAACCAGTCGCATGGTAGGTTAGACTGGCGAAATAATTATACCCCATCATCGCCGAGAGTGCCGCAATACCTCCCGCCAGCAAGATTTCGGTGGTGGCCACCGACACCATGACCAGCCCTGCGACTCCCAATGACTGTGCTACAACGGCAGTCAGAAAGCGGAATCGCCAGAATTGAAAAAAGTGCATCAAGACAAAAACAGATATCGTGGTCCCACGGCCAAGGGCAAGAATCACACCGTGTGAATCGGCCGGCACCCCCAAACTGACAACGAGTTGAGGGAAGAGAAACCAGATTGTGCTCATCGCAAACATGCCACCAAAATTAGCGATCCACGCCAGGCGGGCAAAAGCTCGGGCAACCTCCCTTTGAATCACTTGAGGGTCGTCTGCTGCGGGCTTTCGAACGTCCTGGGCCGACGACTCGGTCATGAACCAAACGCAAGTGAAAGAAATGGTGATGAGTCCGGATGAGATCAACAGCGGTGCGACGATACCAAAATTCTCGAACAACCACCCCCCGGACGATTGTCCCGAAACCATACCCAGATTAAATGCAAGGCAAAACAAGAGGTAGGTACGGCTGGTAGAACTGCCTTCGGTCTCGCGACCCAACCAGGCCATCACCGGGGGCCAGATCATTCCCGTTGCTACTCCGCCCACGACAAATGCCGGATATATCAGCCCGGGAACAATTTCCCACGAGGCAGCCAGGGCAGTGCAAACCAACATCATGGCTGTTCCGGCCAACACCACTCGACGTCGCGCCCAACGATCGGCGATGCGTCCCCAGTAGGTGTTGCTAGCGGCAGCGGTTAAAAAAAAGATGCCGCCAATGCAGCCCATGGCGATCGATCCGGTCCCCTGTTCCGCCAGGGCACGGGTAGCCGAAAAGAGAAACAACACTGACGCAAAGTCGGTTAGCCAGCAAATGACGTACAGCATTCAAACTCAGCCCCTTGAAGGGAGTTCTTGTTCCTCAGGAACCTCGATTATGGCTTTAATCAGTCCACCGGTATCGAACAATTCTGTAAATCGACTCGGCACTTCGGCCAGTCGCATCCGGTGGGTTACCCATGGTGAAGGATCAAACCGGCCTTGTTCGATCAACTCAATAATCCGGGGAAAATCACCGCAGCTGTTGCGGCTGGCAAACAGGGTAAGTTCCCGCCCGTGGAGGAGTTCGTCGTCGAACCCGATACGGGCCTTGATAATGCCGACAAACACAAGTTTTCCGCCGTGGGCACAACGCTCAAAACTTTTCTCCATAGCCTTGGGGTTACCCGTCGCATCGAAGACAACTTCATAGCACTCATCACCGCTATCGGCTGTTACTTCGACCGCTAAATGTTTCGAAACCCACTCGCGACGTTCTTCGTTGAGTTCCATGACTGTGACCGACGCACCAGCCAGGAGGGCAAACTGGGCTGTGGCAATGCCAATCGGGCCGGCTCCCACAACCAACACGCTTTCTCCCTCCTTCAATCCGGCCCTCTGGACCGCATGGGAACCGATCGAGAGAGGCTCAATCATCGCCAGTTGATCCAACGTCAGTCGGGAAGAGGAATACAAATATTGTGGCAGCACACGGATCAGTGGTTGCATTCCCCCATCGATGTGAATACCTATTAAGGCCATTTTGAGGCAACAATTTGATTTGCCAAGTTTACAGGCATGGCAATCACCGCAGGAGCGAAATGGCTCGATGCTCACGTGGTCACCCACGTTGAGCTTACTGGTCCCGCTTGGCAGCTGAACAATTGTCCCGGAAAGTTCGTGCCCCAGGACGACCGGGTAGCGAATGTAGGGATGACGACCAAAGTAGGCATGCATGTCGGTTCCACACACACCGATCCGATTCACCCGAACCAGCGCGTTTTCTGCATCGCCGGTTGGGGCTTCCGCTTCCCGAACAGCAAACTGCTCTGGTTTTTCCAATACGACTTGTAGCATCGTGAACCCCGGGGTGGGACAAGGTGAAACGAAATCAACGTCTCTTTCGGCATCGACTGCTTTTCGAGACTCTCAACGCACTTGACTTGCAGCTGGCAGTTTAGATCTGCACTTGGTCATACAGACGTTAACCAGACATTCCTGCAACGATGTTGTGCATCGCTTCAAAATACGTTTCTGCTTCGTCCAAGGGCATAACCAGCGGTGGGGCAATACGAATCACCTTACCCGCCAGCGGCCCGAGTAAATGGATAGCTTGTCCATGCTCATCACCCAGATAACAACGCCGGACCACTTCGT
>Ga0315336_1005002_pt1 | contig 14970 bp, 10 predicted proteins | sample ASW5metaG_FD_204512 | JGI IMG/M metagenome (GOLD analysis project Ga0315336, IMG submission 204512) | Ammonia-oxidizing marine archaeal communities from Monterey Bay, California, United States - ASW #5 | ecosystem: Environmental > Aquatic > Marine > Intertidal zone | place: USA: California...
CAAATCGTATAGAACTCATGATTCACGAATTGGAGTATGAAATGAAAAATTGGGCGTTTGGGATCGGAGTGATTTCTTTACTGGTTGTGGGCGGATCTTCTTTTGGGCAGCTGCCTCGGATCGAGGAGAACAAGATTTATTGGGAAGATTCCGGAGTGATTCACAAGGCGAATCTCGACGGTACCGATGTAGAGAACGTCGTGACCACGGGTATGAATAGCCCTTCTATCATTACTGATTTTCGCAATGGGCACATCTATTGGTTGGGTGGTGGAATCCAAAGAGCCAATTTGGACGGCACCAACATTGTGAACCTTGTGGACGGTGTTGCCATTTCCACTTTCGCAATCGATTTTGACGGTGGAAAGATTTATTGGTCTGACATCTTAGGGGATTTCTTTAGTCGTTGCGATTTGGATGGTACGAATGTCGAACCTTTGTTACAACATCTCATGGGCGACTCAGCGGCATTTGAAGGGTTTACAGATCTGGTGATTGACCCGAGTTCGCAATCGATTTTTGGCCTCTACTACAATCTTGGCGGACGTTTCGCCTTTTGGGAATATCACATCGAAATTAATTTCCTCGAAGGGCTTTTTGGGATCCCAAACGGCGGTCTTTCCGGAGGATTGATGTTGGACCTGGAACGTGATCATGTGTATTTCTCGATCGCGCCCGATGGACCCGGTGTTCCGACAACGCTTCACCGCTACAATATCGATGGTACAGGAGAATTGGATTTGATGGTTCCCGCGATTCCTACTCGTAAGTTCGGTTTAGATACTTCCCGAGACCGAATATATTATACGACCGGGTCAGGGGTTTTTCGCGTAGACATCGAAGAGGGTGCTCCGGAACATTTGGTGGCATTGGAGGAATATCAGGGCGGAATCATGTTGGATATCTTTCCTGGTATCAAGAGCGCTCTTCCAAAAATCCTCGAGCAATGGGACAATTTTCTCGTGGCCTTTTCTCTGTACGATGAGGCCGATTTGGATACGGATGGCTTACCAGAACTGGCAAGCATCCTTCTGATGGAAGGGGTTTCACGTGATGGCGATCATCCCTTTTGGCAAGGACTGTCCGACGCATACGATTCAAATTTGCCTATCGCGAGAGACGAACCCGATGTAGAGGTGCTCGGCGATTTCAGGGAATTGATTGCTGCATTGATGTGTATAGGGGATGGTTTTCAATCCGTTTTGAAAGAATTCCTTGAGACCTACGGCATTGTGTTGACGGGGAGTTATGTTTCAGTCAATTCTCTTTCTGGTGAAGATCCCCGCGCGTTCGATGAGCCGTTTTCCGGTTTAGGTGATGCGGACGAAGACGGGTTTGATAATGCGACTGAGTACGTGAACGTTGTTGCCGGTGGCGGTACGTTGGCCGATTTCGTGGAAGCAGCGCTCGACTCCAGGTCAGATGGAACAACGGGGGGATCGCAACGGAGCCTATGTATTATTTCGAATGCTGCGCGGGGAACCATGTTTGAGACGGAGCTCGCTGGCGTAAGGTCATTTCGGGACTCTTCCTTGTTGAACAACCCGATTGGTACGGCGGCATCTGGCGCGTATTATCGTTTGAGTTCGTGGTGGTTGTCGCGGAATTAGGTGCCCATGGATTCAATGAAGGCGTTGGCTTCGTTGATGGACTCTTCCATTTCTTTGATGAGTAGAGATACGTCGTTTTCGATGCTGTCGAGTTCATTTTGTAGGGAGGCGATAGCGCGCGCGTTGAGGTTGTGTTTCAGGAATAGGACCTGATCGCGGAAGGGGACCAGGACCGGTTCGATTTTGGATTCGGCGCGGCGCATGGCGTTGATGAGCTGGTTGTATTTGGTTTGGGTGGTGCGCATCTGGCGTTCGCTTTCGCGACGAAATTCGGGGTTGTTGTACTGATCCAGTTCTTGTTCCCATTCGCGAAAGAGTGCTTTGGCGACACCTTCGACGTCGGAAATGCTGGTATGAACGGCTTTCGCTTTGGCTTCGCTCCGTGTGAGGGCGTCGTTGAGGCGATTGTATTCTTTTTCCAAATTTCCGCCATCGAAATTGACTACCGCGGTGAACTGTTCCAGGGCGGATTTAAATTGGTCTTTGGCTTCGGACTGTTCGTCGCGGGCATCTTCGATTTTGTCGACGAGGATGTCACGTTTGTGGATGCCGAATTTTTCCATGGTGTCGTAATAGACGGTCTGGCAGCCAGTCAACGTCAGTAAAATTGTAACGCCCGCGAGGGCGAATGCTTGATTGCGCATGGGTACTCCTGATTAGTTTTTCTTTTTGCGGCCTTTGAACAGTTTATTTACGGCGCCGCCAACCACGCCGCCCAACTCGTCGCCGAGTTCTTCGGTGATGGCCTTTGTTGCTTCATCTTTGATCGCTTTTGTGGCTGCGTCCTTTAGGAGATCCCCTAGATTGGGAACGACCGTCAGATCCGGTGCGATTCCAGAAACTTTTACTGGAAAGGATAAACGGCCCTGATCGTCCAGCAAGGTGGATAGCTCACTGGTGTTTTCTACCATCTTTGCGGAGAATGCTTCATTAAAGCTAATGACTGATTCCAGATTTAGATTCGTATCGAATCCGATGGTGCCGGTCGCCGCTAGTGAGAAGAAGTCGCTTACGATAGCCAAATCGTCGGTCGTCATCGTTTCATCGGCCATGGCGAATGATCCGGAGACGCTTTCGAGTACGGTGTGATCCTTGTCGATAAAGGCTTGCATTTCTTCTGGGACGATGGACAGAAGCGCGCCGCTTATGAATGGAATATCTTTGACGGAGCCCAGTACCTGGGAGCCGAGATTGACTTCTTTGATCAAGCCATCGGTCAACCGCATGGACATGTCGCCCTTGATTGACGCCATCATGGTTTCGTCGAGTACGCCGGTGAGATCGCTCTTCACCGATGTGAGTGTGCCTGTCACGCTAAAGGGCATATCGGGGGCGAAGGCCGGGACCAGCTGGTCGACCTGCATGTTTTCAATGGTCAGTTTTGAATTGAAGGGAAGGGATTCGTTAGTGAAGTCCAGGGTGACTCCCGTTGTTGCAGTTCCGTCGAACGCGGCCATCGTTGCCGGATCCACTTTACCGTCTTTCTCTGTGATCCCCGAGTTGAAGCCGAGTGTGACTGGAGAACCGTTGAGAGTTGCACCCATGCCTTCGGCTTTGGCGACCTGGAGTTTTTCGTCGGCGTCGACGGTAATCGAGCCGCCGAGCTCAGCGATGGTGACGAGGTTTTCTATTCCTGCGGTTACGCCGGACAGATCGATGGTGCCGTCGGCGTTGAAGCCAGTGGGTGTCAGGGCGAAAGTCAGGTCGGGTTTGATGGTGCCGGCCAATCCGTATTCGTTGGCGTCGGGCATGAACACGCCGAAGAAGGGTTTGAGTTTTTCCAGGTCCACGTTGTCGGACTTGATGGTGACGTGCTGTTCCGGGTGGTTCGGATTCAGGCTTCCTCCCATGGCGACTTTCGCATCCATGGAGTCCATGGTCATGGTGCCGAGTGCGATGGTGCCGGTAGGAATGTCGTAGGAGGCGCCGGAACTTTTGAATGCGATATCGAAAGCGTCCATGGCGCGTGCGTCGCCTTTGAGATTGTCGAGCAGGGCCTTATTGTCTTCGAGGCGGAGGGATGCATCGACGTCGAGGCCGGTGAGGGTGTATTCGGTATCGGCGATCATGTCTTTTACGAGGATGGACATGTTTCGGAGGGCGAAGGATTTAAGGTCGACGGTTACGGGGATGTCGGAACTGGCTGGCTTGGTTGCGGTCTCGGATTTTGGGGCCGCTTCTTCAGCAGGTTTTTTTTCGGTTGGTGCGGAAGATTCCGCACGTGGAAGGCCCGCAAGGAAAATGCCTTCTTCTTCCATATAGAAGGTTAGGTCGGCGTTTTCCAATCCCATTTCAGTGATGACAACCTTGCGTCCGATGAGCGGCATCAGTTCCAGGCTCAAAAAGAGATTTTGGAGCGTCAGGTTTTCATCTGGTCTCGCGGGGTCGGTCACTGTGACGGAATCAATGACGATGCTGGCGTTGGGGAAAATTTTGACGGAGAACTCGCCGAGTTTTACGTCGGCCCCCAGGGAGTCGCTGGCCATTTTTTCCATCTCGGGTTTGTAGGATTTCGCGATGGAACCGGCGTTCATAACCAGGTAGGTAAGGGCGCCGCCACCGACGAGGACGAGGACCAGGAATAGGATGAGTAGTTTTTTCTTCATGAGGTTTCCCCAAATGATGCTGTTAGTCTTTTATACAGCATACAACAAATCGGAGAAATTGTGTACCAATTCGATACAGAATCTATTTCCTTCGGAACGAATAGTGTTCAGACGGATGGGTATTGGATTCCATTAATTTCTCGATTTGTTTCACGATCTTCGGGTTTTGCGTGGCGACGTCGGTTTCTTCTCCCAGGTCTTCGGCGAGGTTGTACAGCGCGATCGGTCCATCGGGATCTTTTTTTGCATCGAGCCGAATGCCTTTCCAGTCGCCCATGAGGACGGCTTGTTTGCCGCCTTGTTCGTAGAATTCCCAGTAGAGAGCATCGTGTTTCTTTTGTAGTCCTTTTGTTACCAGGGTTGGAAAGAATGAGATCCCGTCGATGTCTTTCGGGGTGGGTTGACCTGCGAGGTCGGCGAAGGTCGGGAGGATATCCCAAAACGCTCCGACGTGTTCGCTGGTCGCGGTTGCGGGTACGACGCCGGGCCACCAGGCGATCATGGGTACGCGGATTCCGCCTTCGTAGAGATCTCGTTTCAGGCCGCGCAGGGGGCCGTTGCTGTCGAAGAAATCCGGGTCGTGTCCACCTTCCTTGTGGGGGCCATTGTCGCTGGTGAAGAAAATAATGGTGTTGTTGTCTACGCCAACTTGTTCCAGTTTAGCCAGGAGTCGACCGACGTCGCGGTCCATGTGGGATACCATCGCTGCGTGGGCGGCGTGAGGTGTTTCCTGGGCTCCGTAGTGGCGTTTGGGGAATGGTTTTTCGGGAAATTTTCCTTTGTATTCCAAGAGAGATGCTTCGGGGACGGCGAGCTCGGCATGGGGGATGGTGAGGGCGAGGTAGAGGAAGAACGGTTGGTCTTTGCTGCGTTCAATGAATTGGAGGGCTTCTTCTGCGATTAGGTCGTTGGAGTAGCTTCCGGTTTGCTTGTCGGGGTCGTTGCCCTCGAGCATTTCTTTTTGTTCATTGCGCCAGAGGAAAGGAGGATAATAGAAATGGGCGTTGCGCTGATTCAGGTATCCGTAGAAGAAATCGAAGCCCTTTTTGTTGGGGACGCCGGTGGTATCGGGTTCGCCGAGACCCCATTTGCCGCAGAGGGCGGTGGTGTATCCGGCGTTCTTCAGCATTTCGGCGACGGTGAAATCTTCCGGACGAAGGGGAATGCGTTCGTTTCCGCGGACGAGGGCACGGCCGGTGTTTAGTCCGGTCATGAGCGAGCAGCGCGACGGGGCGCAGACGGTGCTGCCGGAATAGAATTGGGTGAAGCGCATGCCTTCTTTGGCGAGTTGATCAATGTAGGGGGTGTTGATTTTCTGTTGACCGTAGACGCCAAGGTCGCCGTAGCCCAAGTCGTCGGCCATGATGAAGATGATGTTGGGTTTGGTTTGGGCGTGGGCAATGGCGGTGACGAATATGGCCGCCAAAATGCCCCACGTGGATAAGGATTTGTTCATGAATGACTCCATCGTTGGTATTAGTCCAGAATAGAAAATTGCCGGTTCGATTCGCGGCCGAACCCTTTGATTTCGATGCGGTCGTCGTGGAAACGGGCCAGTGCGAAGGCGTTTTCGGATTCGGTCTGGACCATTCCCTTTACGGTCCAGTAGTGAATATTGTTTTTGAACCCGTAATGTCCGGCGTGATTGTGGCCATTGAAGTACGCGACGACGCAATTGGAGTCTTCCAATAGTTTGACGATTGCTTCGTCGTTCCATTGGTTGTGCGGGTCTTGAGGATAAACTGGAAAGTGATTCAAGACGACGACACGCAATGCCTTTTTCTTTGCATCTTTTAGAGTAGATTTTAACCAGCGTAGTTGAACAGAGCCGATGGCACCATTCCAGGATTTGGCTTGAACGAGCTTTTTCTTCACGAGTGAGCGCAGTAATTCTTTGGCTTCTGTTCGTTCCTGTGAATCAGGAGCTGTGGCGTAGGTGGACACGTCGTTTCCGTTCAGCGATATGAAGCGCCAGCCTTTGTGATCAAAGTAGGAGTAGTTATCTTTGAGGTCTATCGCCGATGGGACGTTGGCGAGATCGGCGTCTTCCACGTCGTAATCGTGGTTTCCGAGAACGGAGTGAAGGGGGACGTTCAATTTGCGGGCGATGGGCATGATTTGGCCGAAGCTGGCGAAATCGCGATCGATCGTGTCGCCCAGATTGACGACGAAATCCAGTTCCTGCGAATTGAGGTACGTCACGCAATCCTGCAGCTTCGTTTTTGACGCTGCGTAGTGCCGGTCCATGGGAACTGCCGCGGGGCCGTCCCAATATTGGGGATCTGCAAAGATACCAATTGTAAACATCGTGTACGTTCCTTGAAAAAGATGCCTCATTGTATCGAATAGGGGAGGTGTGTTCTAGCGTTCCCATCTCTTGGTAAACCTCCGAATGCCCTGCTATGATGCTTCTTTCGGATTGGAAGGAGACTTGGAAATGTTGCGGGTGCAAATTGGGATAACGTTAATCGTTTTGGCGTGCACCTCGGGTGTATACGCCCAACAACCAAAGGGCTATACCATTCCGACCATCGATCTTTCCGAACAGTCGGACCGCCAGTTTCTGGTGGACCGGGAAGAGGGTCAGTATCTGGGACATCCGACGACGACGCTTTTGGAAGACGGGAAGACGATTTATACGGTGTATCCGAAAGGCCATGGTCGCGGCGGCATCGTGATGAAGCGCAGCGACGATGGGGGGAAGACGTGGAGCGAACGTCTGCCGGTGCCGGAAAATTGGGCGACGAGTAGAGAAGTGCCTACGTTGTATGCTGTCGTGGATAAGAAGGGTGTGAAACGGCACATCCTATTTTCGGGGTTGTATCCCATACGGATAGCGGTCTCGGAAGACGACTGCAAGACCTGGACGCCTCTGGAGCCCATTGGCGAGTACGGCGGGATCGTGGCGATGGGGTGTCTGATTCATTTGAAAAACGGCGACTACCTTGCGATGTTTCATGACGACGGACGGTTTATCTCCAAAGGGTCCAAGAAGAAAAACCCGGTGGAGTTCAAGCTTTATCAGGTGCGGTCGACGGACGGGGGATTGACGTGGTCCGCGCCGGAAACGATTTATACCGATACGAAGATTCACTTATGCGAGCCGGGGGTGGTGCGATCGCCAGACGGCGAAGAGTTGGCCGTTCTGTTGCGCGAAAACAGCCGGACGCGGAATTCGTATGTGATTTTTTCCCGTGATGAGGGAATGACCTGGTCTGAGCCGAAAGAACTTCCGGCGGCGTTGACGGGTGATCGGCATACGGCGGTGTATGCGCCGGACGGTCGGCTGTTTATTTCCTTTCGTGACCGTACGCACGAAACCCCTTCGAAAGGAGACTGGGTTGCCTGGGTCGGCAAGTATGAGGACATTACGGAAGGCCGGGAAGGTCAATACCGGGTCCGTATTATGGATAACAAGAAGGGCAATGATTCGACCTATCCGGGTGTGCTGATCTTGCCGGATGGAACAATTGTAACGACGACGTATGGTCATTGGACGAAGGGTGAGGAACCCTACATCACGACGGTGCGTTTGAAGCTTGAAGAACTGGACGCCATGCATAGCAACGGCGAAATCATGACACGATAAACGAAAGGGATTGGTAATGGATATTAGCGGAAAAGCGGCAGTAGTCACCGGAGGCAGTAGAGGCGTGGGGCGCGCGACGGCGCTTGCGCTGGCGGAACGAGGATGTTCGGTTCTGCTCAGCTCGTCTTCTTCGAAAGAGGCGGCGGAAGAGGTTGCCGGCCTCGTGGAAGCGAAAGGCGTAAAAGCAGTCGCGTTTCAGGGTGATGTAGCCGACGATGCGGCCTGTCGCAAGATGATGGATACTGCGAATGACGCGTTTGGACGGCTGGATGTGCTGGTGAATAATGCGGGTACGACGGAATTTGTGGCCCACGGTGATTTGGAAGGTGCGACGGACGAAATTTGGGATCGGATTCTTGCGGTGAATCTCAAAGGGCCGTTTCAATGTATTCGAGCAGCGGAGAAATATTTGCGTGCGGCGGGAACGGCGCATGTTGTGAATATCGCAAGTGTGGCCGGTGTGGCTGGAACCGGTAGTTCTGTTCCGTATTGTGCTTCCAAAGGGGCGCTGATCAATCTGGGAACGACGATGGCGCGTGCATTGGGGCCGGAGATTCGAGTGAATACGGTGTCGCCGGGGTTCATCGAAGGCGAATGGTTGAAGACCGGAATGGGTGAGAAGTACGAAATTGTTAAGGCCGGTATGGAGAAAAAAGCGGTACTCAATGCCGTGTCCAAACCGGAAGATGTGGCGGCGGCGATCCTGGCATTTATAACCGGTTCGGATTTGGTGACCGGGCAGAATGTGGTGTGCGACGGCGGCGGATTAATCGGACCGAGACTCTAGGAAGAAACTATGGATTTCATCGACCTTTCGGTAACGATTGAAGACATCAATATTTCGCCGGTGGATCACGTATCCATCGAGTATGGCGATCACAAGCAAGGGGCGAAGGCCATTGAGGAGATGTCGGGAGTGCCTGCGGAACTCCTTCGCGATGGTGAAGGCTGGGCGGTGGAGCTGATTACGCGGTTGAGTACGCATGGTACGACGCATGTGGATGCGCCTTACCATTACAACTCGACGATTCAGGGAGAGCCGGCGCAGACGATTGATGAGATGCCGTTGGATTGGTATTTCAGTGACGGTGTGGTGTTGGATATGACGCATCAGATCGACGGCGAAGTGATGACGGCGGAAGAGGCTGAGAAAGCGTTGGACCGAATCGGGTATGAACTGAAGCCAAAGGATATTGTTCTTGTACGGACCGGCTGTGACCAGTATTACGGTCAGCCGGATTATATGACGCATGGCGGTGGTGCTACGGCTGAGGCGACTCACTGGTTGTATGATCAGGGTGTGCGTGTGATGGGGATTGACGCGTGGGGTTGGGATCGGCCGTTGCATTTACAGGCGGCTGACGCTCTAGAGAAAAACGAGCCGGGAATTTTTTGGGAGGCGCACCAATGTGATTTGGCGTATTCTCAAATCGAACGTTTGACGAACCTCGATAAACTGCCGCCGTTTGGTTTTAAGGTGGCGTGTTTTCCGCTAAAAATCAAGGGCGGTAGCGGAGCACCGGCGCGGGTTGTCGCGATTATTGAATAGGCCGACCGATGCGAGGAGCACCGATCGACCTATTCAAGTACGAATTTATCTCGATGCCATGTGGCGTTGGAACCCTCCGAGCAAGGTGGCGTATCCGGCATGGACGGGCGGTTTTTCACCGTATTTTACGTGTTCCACGTGGCCATCCATGTAGAGGACGTTGGACCCGCCGGGGATATGGTTGAAGCCTTGTGATTCGACTGACAGGTTGTCCCACATGACGTGAATCTGGGATTGTGACCTTGCTGATCGGGCCGGGTTGTTGATGTCAGTTACGAGAAATCGTTCGACGCCATCGCGAAGGCGAAAAACGATGTTGGTGCTTCCGTTCCCGTAGAAGCGGTTCACATCCGGATTTTCGATGACGGTGTCGATGAGTACCCCTTTGCTGAAAATGAGTAATTCCTGATCCTGATCCCACTTACGGAGGTAATTTCGATCGCGTTGGTAATAGAGCCAATTCAGAATGAAAGGTAACACCGGTTCGAGCCTTCTCGTGGCTATGGGTCCAATCGTATTGCGATTTGCTCTTGTCAATGTCGCCAAGGGTTGAGTGGGGAACCACATCGTTTTATTGGCCTGTTGATCCGGTGTCCGATAATCGGGGGCCGCGATCGGGCCTTCAATGCGACGGTATTTTTCAGCATAGTTCCAGGTGTCTTCAAAAAAGATCGAATCGTACTGTGTGGCATCTCCACTGTTTCCGTCTTTGTCGAACATCCATCCGAAATAGGTATAACTTTCATCCATCGCATCAATACACCCTTCGGTGATTAAGGGTTCGGTCGAGAGGACATCCCATGAGTCGTCGTACAACGTGCAGGTCCAATCTTCGAGGGTCGTAAGATAGTTGGTCGGGTCCGACGGGCAAATGGCGATTTTTAGACTCGTCATGTATTCGGGATAGACGGCACTCAATCGCGGATGGAGATCGTAGACCAATAACGGTTCCAGAATCGTGGACGGGTCCACCAAATTATTTCTGTTTACATCCTGGTTTCCGAATTCGAAGTTGACCGGCGGGAATTTGCCACCCGGTGTTTCGCTGGAATACATTTTCAGCATCAGGCCGTACTGTTTCAGGTTGTTGGCGCATGAGGCGCGACGTGCTGCTTCTCGTGCACGGGCCAATGCGGGGAGCAGCATGGAAGCCAAGATCCCGATAATGGCGATGACGACGAGTAACTCGACGAGCGTAAATCCGTTTCGTTTCATGGTTCTTTCCTTCCAATCGTTTGGAACCCGGCCAATTCTTCGAATCTACAGCTATTTGGGTGGGCCTTAGAGTGGTCGTAACATCTGTAAATAAGTATAGCATGTTTTTACGGATTTAAGTCAATTCTTTGATTTCGCGCTAAACGTCAATGTTTTTAGGTATTTCCATGGCTTTCATGGATTGTTTCGCGTTGATTTAGTTGACTGGACGTAGGTTTACGGAACTGAGGACGGGTCATCGTATTGGGGCGAGATTGGCTCGTCCCTACAGGACTTATGCGTAGGAATTTTTGTTCCCAGGGTTGCACCATGGGCTAAATTGGCTCGTCCTTTCAGGACTGAATCAACGAATCAGGTTCAAAATGAATTCGCCTATTGGTCCGTGGCTTGTGCAGAGAGGGCTTGTGATTGGGAGGTTTTGAATGAACGAGCGGGTTAGTTTTTCGACTGGAAATTGTAGTCGATGATGGGCAGGAGGGTTCGTGTGACTCCGTTGTTGATGGGAGCCTCTGTGTTGTATTTGAGAAATTCGACATGGCCGTCGAGGTAGAGGACGTTGGAACCGCCGGGGATGTGGTTGAAGGTTGCGGGGACGTATCCGGGTTTGTCGAGCATGATGGCGATATTCGACAGGACCATGGCCCCTGATTCGATACCGTTAGTATCGGTGATCAGAAATCTTTCGACGCCCTCCATGAGGTGAAACACTGTATTGGAGCTTCCATTTCCGTAGGGGATGGTTTCATCGAAAAGGTCGATGACGGTTTCGTCGAGTGTGAGGTCATCATCCCATGGGGCGAGAAACCGTTGGTGGCCGTTTTTGGTGTTGGCAAAGGCATCTTCGAACGCGAGGAATGACTTGTTTTGAGCGGCGGCGAGAGTGGCAGCTAATTGGGTGGGGAACCAGATCGGTTCTTCGCTTGGTGGAGGGGTGAAGTCTATTTTTGGGCCGACTGCAAGCCAGGAATGTTGGAGCTGCAAGGGGAAGTCCATCGTAACGGGGTCTTCTTGTTCCAATTTGTCGAAGACCCAATTCAAGTAAATGTAGCTGTTTGCGGCTTCATCCATACAGCCGTCGGTGATGGCGGATTTCGTACTGCCCTGGTCCCATGAATTGTCTGCGACGATGCAGGTCAAGTCATCCTTTTCGGCAAGACTGTTCGACGAATCGGATGGGCATATCGTGACTTTGACGTCGCTCATGTATTCCGGATAGATGGCCAGCGCGCGAGGTGCGAAGGTGTAGGTGAAGCTATTCCATTTGGAAGGGGACGGATGGTTTGGATTGATGCGTTCAGGAGGAGTGATTTCGACTTGCATGGGCGGGTAGTGGCCGCCTTCATTTTCCATGGCGTACATTTTGAGGGACAGGCCGTATTGTTTGAGGTTATTGGCGCAACTGGCTCTTCGGGCGGCTTCCGGCGATCGACCAGGAAATGGCAATATCACCACCGCCAGTATATACAGGATGACAATCACCACGAGGAGTTCGAACAGCGATAGGCCGCGATCACTTTTGTTCATGCTGCTGCCCTTTGTTGAAGTCGTGATTTCGAATGGGTTCGATGATGGCTGCCATTCCGGCGTGTGCCGGGGCTCTCTCGTCGTGTCGGATGAATTCGACGTGGCCGTCCATAAAGAGGACGTTGGCTCCGCCTGGCACGTGGCTGTAGTCTGCTGCGTGCCTGCCGGGTCGGTCCATGAGTACGGGGATCTCGCTAGCGATACGGGCAAGATCATCGCTGTTCGTTGCGTCTGCTGTAAAGAATCGTTGGACGCCTTCCCGAAGACGAGATACGACGTTGGTGGAGTGGTTTCCATAGTCGGTTGCTACATCGAAGGCATCGATGACCGTGTTGTCGAGCGTGACGTCTTCGTCCCACGGATCGAGGAAGCGTTGATGTCCGTAGTTGGTATTGGTATAGGCGTCGTCGAATGTCGCGAACGATTTATTTTGTGCGGCCGTTAGCGTGGCGACGAACTGGGTGGGAAACCAAGCTGGCTCCTTACCGGTTTGAGATGAAAAGTCTATTTTTTGTCCGATAGAGTGCCACGAGTTCTGGAGTTGTAAGGGGTACTGCGCCGTAACGGGGTCGTCTTTATCGATTTTGTCGAACACCCAGTTCAGGTAGATGTAGCTATTGTCCATTTCATCCATGCATCCGTCTTGCTGCCTGTCGGGATCGGTGCTTCCTTCGTCCCATGAGTTGTCTTGCAGGACGCAGGTCAGGTCTTCTCGATTGTTGAATGGATGGGTTTCGTCTTCGCGGCAAATCATGACTTTGATATCGCTAAAATACTCGGGATATATCGACGAAATTCGGGGCGTGAATTCGTAGGTGAAGCTGTTCCATATTGACGATTCGGGATTGTCGGGATTGACGTGGTCCGGGTGGGTGACCTCTACTTGCAAGGGCGGGTAGAGACCGCCAGAGGATTCCATGGCGTACATTTTGAGGGACAGGCCGAACTGTTTTAGATTGTTGGCACAGCCGCCACCGCACCGGACTTCGCGTGCCCGATGCAATGCAGGGAGCAGGACTGCGGCCAAGGTCGCCAAGATGAGTATTACGACCATCATTTCGATCACTGTAAATCCGTTACTACGCCTACGCATTGTGACTGCCTTTGTGTATTTTGGCTGGCAATTGAGGACATGAAAGATATGTTCTACTTTTAGTCTACTGCGGATAGGGTTTTTAGTCAACGGGCGAAAAGCGAGAAAGAGTCATCTGTTTTCTGGCGACTGCTCTGGCTGAAATTTTGTACCCAACGTTTCGTTGGGCGGAATGTGAGCGACTGCGATAGGTGTGCGCGAATTGATCCCAATTTGGATTTGCAATGACTTGAAAGCCGAGTTCAACTTTGATGGATCGGTATCGTTCAGTATTTGGTGCCTTTGTGATGTGGGCCGCACTGATTGCATAGTCGAAGGGTGAGAAAAACATAGAGAAAAACAATATGACACCGCTGGCGAAAAAGGCGAAGATGGTGTTGCGTTCTCGTTTGGTGATGAGTTTTTCCATGGTATTCGCCTTTTGTCAGTTTTTGGTTGCAGTGACGGGTCTTACTGTTAGTACGGGCAGGCGTGTCCTAAGGTTCATTTTAATATTACGATTCGAAATTTTTGGAGGAGATTGATCGTGAGGGACTTCGGGTTGGAGGAAGGCTTCTATCTCAACTTCAGGATGTCGGCGCATATAGCCCGGTTGAATTCTTCGGTAGCGCGCCTGATTGTGGACAATAAAAAAGGACTAAAACGACGGTGAGCGGGGAGAGAACCGGAATGAGCTCAAACCAGGCGAGGCTATCGTTTTTGTTTGGCACGTTATGGACCGCCGGAGAAGTTGTGGTTTTTGATAGTTTCGATGATGCGGCCTACGCCGGAATTCACGGGGGCTTCTGCGTTGTGTTTAATGAACTCGACGTGGCCGTCCAGGAAAAGTACGTTTGAGCCTCCCTGTACGTGGTTGTAGCTATCGATGTTGACGACGGGGTGGTCCATCATCAGGGGAATGGAGGATTGCATCTGCGCGTAGCTGCCCGGGGAGGTGTCGGTGGTCATGAATCGTTCGATGCCTTCGCGGAGGTGCATGACGGTGTTGGTTTCGCGGTTTCCGTAGAGCACTTTGGAGTCAAAATCTTCGATGGATGTCGCGTCGAGTTTGATGTCGTTGTCCCAGGGATCGATGAAATTCTCGTAGCCGTTGTCTAGGCCTCTCAGGGCGTAGCTCATGTAAATCCATGATTGGTTCTGAACGGCGGTGAGGGTACCGGTGAGTTGGGCGGGGAGCCATATGGGATCATTGGAGTCGGCGGTGAGGACGGTGAAGTCGACGGTTTGTCCAGTCGTTTTGAAGGAATTGTTGAGCAGCGTCGGAGGATGGGGGGTTACAGGATCGGTGGGTTCGAATTTGTCGAACACCCAGTTCAGATAGAAGTAGCTGTCGTCCATATCGTCTCTGCAGCCTTGAGTGATGTCGGGGTTCATGCTGTTGACGTCCCACGTGTTGTCGTAGAGCACGCAGGTGAGGTCATCGATGAGGGCGAGGGGATTGTCGGGATCGTTGGGGCAGATGAGCACTTTGACGTCGCTCATGTATTCGGGATAGATGGAGTAAATGCGCGGGGTGAAGGTATAGGTAAAGCGATCGCGATTTTTGACGTTGGGGTTATCGGGATTGATTTTTTCTGGAGGAGTGATTTCGACCTGGAGTGGGGGGTAGTGGCCGCCTTTGGATTCCATGGCGTACATTTTGAGGGAGAGACCGAATTGCTTCAGGTTGTTCGCGCATCCAGCTCTGCGGGAACCTCCGTAGTTGGGACTCGTCAGGGCCGGTAGGACAAAAACGGCAAGAAGAGCGATGATGACGACCAGGATGAGGACTTCTAGTAGAGTGA
>Ga0315336_1005003_pt1 | contig 14968 bp, 13 predicted proteins | sample ASW5metaG_FD_204512 | JGI IMG/M metagenome (GOLD analysis project Ga0315336, IMG submission 204512) | Ammonia-oxidizing marine archaeal communities from Monterey Bay, California, United States - ASW #5 | ecosystem: Environmental > Aquatic > Marine > Intertidal zone | place: USA: California...
GGGGCAAACCTGACTGAGGCAAACTTGACTGGGGCAAACCTGACTGAGGCAAACTTGACTGAGGCGAAAGTCACGGGAATAAACCTAGCCGGGGCAAACCTGTCTGGGGCGAACTTAGTAAGAGTAGACTTTGCTGGGATGAATCTTACTACCACAAACCTAGCCGGGGCAAACCTGACTGGGGTAAACCTAGCCGGGACAAACCTAGCCGGGGCAATCCTGACTGGGGTAAACCTAGCCGGGGCAATCCTGACTGGGGTAAACCTAGCCGGGACAAACCTAGCCGGGGCAATCCTGACTGGGACAAACCTAACCGGGGCAAACCTGACTGGGACAAACCTAACCGGGGTAAACCTAGCCGGGACAAACCTAGCCGGGGCAATCCTGACTGGGACAAACCTAACCGGGGCAAACCTGACTGGGACAAACCTAACCGGGGCAAACCTGACTGGGGTAAACCTAGCCGGGGCAAACCTGACTGAGGCAACCCTGACTGGGACAACCCTGACTGGGGTCACTCACAAACCATAGTTTAACTACTTGATTACTTTCAGCTATCTTTTAGTCTCAGCCAGTTTTCCACGTGCCTCAGGCTACTTTTTGCTCATCGACAATTCTTTTTACGGTACTTACACCAACTCTCAGGTCACCTGCAATTTTTCTGATGCCTCTGCCCGTTGACCTGAGTTCCTTAATTTTGTTCTCGATCTCCGCAGAAACTCTTGGTCTGCCTAATTTTTTCCCTCGGGCCCTGGCTCGGGATAACCCTGCGTTGATTCTTTCCTTAATTATGGCTCTTTCAAACTCAGCGAACACCTCCAGCAGTTGAAACATCATTTTTCTTCCAGGTTTTGTCGTATCTATTCCCTGCTTCTGAAGGAACAAATCTACCTTTTTGGAGTTTAGCTCATCAAGGAATGCTATAAGGCGTTGTAGCGATCGACCCAATCGGTCAACGCTCCAAGTCATGATCAAATCAAATTCTCCCCGTAAGACGCCTTTGCGCATGCAGTTAAAAGCGGGTTTTTTATCACTTATCTTTGTTTCATTTTTACTGTGATCCACAAATTCCTGGACTATCTGCCAGCCCTTTTGTTCTGCTAATTTTCTCAGTTCGTGGAGCTGGTTTTGGGTGGTATGGCCATCACTACCGACGCTGGCATACAAGGCGACCTTCACCCTTTTTTTACTTATATTTCCCGCGACAAACCTTATTTTTCCGTCCACTTTAGCCCCTCCAAAGGGTTTGATATGGCAAGAGTAACAGGTAGGTGTTAAAAATAATTAATTTTAGAACATAAGAAATAAATAGGCTTAATTTTTTAAATTAAAAGAGTTTTAGCTCTTGAGTTTTTAATAGGAGTTTACGAATCACCTAATCCGATAGATCGAAGGTCAACAAGTATTTGAAATGAAACTTTGTCCAATCTTGGAATGGTGTAGAGGTCGAATACTATAAAGCTACGCGTGGTTTGAGTTCAGAAAGGTCTGACGTTAAAATCGGATAATTCTAAACACAAAGAAAACAAAATTAAAGCATTAAAAAAACAATCCTTGGTGGAGGCGGGGGGAATCGAACCCCCGTCCGAAAGGTTTCAATCAAAGGCGTCTACATGTTTAGTCTCTGATCTAAATCTCACCCGAATTACCCCCCAGAGACAGGATATGACTCGAGCCAGTTCCTGAAAGTTTCGTCCGATGCGTCCGGAACTCACGCAGCAGACTAGTCCGCTTAAATGACGCCCTTATCTGCCCCACGGACGAAAGCAGAAAGGACGGTAACCAACTTAAGTATTAGTTAAGCAGCTACTGCTACATCATAATCGTTAGCGATTATGTTTGTGCCGTTTTTTCACGGGCCAACGGCATCCCGTACATGCAACCTCCGTCTCATTCCTCCCGTCGAAACCAGATCGCCCCCATTTTGAAACATGGGTAAAACCTCTGACACAAGGATAACACCTTATTTATCGGTTCTCAATCTCCGTATAATAAGCGACACTGAGAATCTGTTTATTCTCCTTGAATGTATCTGATTGATTTGTTTAGTTTTTCTATTTATCATGTTTCAGGTATGGATTCCTCACCATTAAAACCCGCCGTTCTTTCTCTTCAGTACTACTCCTTTCCCGATGCTATGGGCGGGGCATGGAAGCTAACTCACGAGATAAATAAACGTTTGGTCGAGCGTGGCCGACGTGTTGTCCTTATCACTTGTAAACCAAAAAACAATTGTTCCAATAATGAAATTATAGACGGTGTCGAATTTGACCGCATTCCAACCGAAGTTTCAAAGAACCCGATCAGACTATGGCAGGCTATTCGAAAAAAAATCAAACATTATTTAAAGGATGAAAAAAATTGGATTGTGCATATTCATAATCCGCTAATCGGAGCGCTTGCGCTAACGGTGCAACCGTATAGAAAAATACCAAAGATATACCATTTTCATAGCTCTTGGTATGACGAAGAAAAAATTAACCTGACTGAGGTTGGACAAGGCTGGCTAAAGCTTCAAAGCAGACTAATTATTATTCGCTGGATAGAGTGGGTATGTTACCGCTCATCGAAAAGTATTCTTTTTCTTAGTGAGTACACTAGGCGGAGATTTATGGAATATTATCCATTCAGAAAACCTAGAATGAGAATCATTCCCGGTGGAGTGGATACGAATAATTTTTGTCCTCCAAAAAATGAAAATGAATTAAACACAATTAGAAAGCGTTTGGATATACCAAGTGAGGAAAAAATTCTTTTTACAGTTCGACGCTTGGAGGCACGGATGGGGTTGGACAATTTGATTACTGCAGTGGCGGAGATTGTTCATCGTAGTCCTGAGTTGAAGTTTAAGCTCTTAATTGCGGGGAAAGGCTCTTTGGACAAAAAGTTAAAGTCTCAAGCAACGCTATCTGGCATGGATGACCGGATATATTTTCTTGGATTTGTCCCGGACAAGTTACTACCACTTTATTATGCGGCAGCTGATATCTTTATCATGCCAACAGCTTTTATAGAGGGTTTTGGTCTTGCAACGGTTGAAGCACTTTCAACCGGATTACCAGTACTAGGAACCCCTGTAGGCGGAACGACAGAAATTTTAAAATCTATAGACCCAAGCTTTCTGTTTCGAGATGCTACCGCACAATCCATGGCTGATAAAATTGAACAGGTGTTAAAAAACCCTGCTCCTATTTTCGCTCTTAAGTCAAAATGCCGAGAAGGTGCCATAGAAAATTACTCGTGGGACTTGGTGGCAGATCGTATTGAAGAAGAATATAACTTGATTTGGAAAAAAAATGAAAACTAAGTTTCATTATCTTCTAATCATTATCCTCGTATGCCATGCATATGGGAATACAGTTCAGAGTTCGTTTCACTTTGATGATATTCCCTCTATTTTGGAAAAGCCCTGGATTAGAGGAATCGATAAAATCCCGGACTTTATATTTAGTTTTACTCAGCGTCCCTTAGTCATACTATCATTTAACATTAATTATACGATTAGTGAGTTTGAAGTATGGAGCTACCATATTTTTAACATCATATTGCATCTTTTAGTGGTGTTACTCATTTATCGACTAGGGCAGATAATTTTGTCGTGTATGACGCAAAGCAACCCTGCAATATATAACGTTTTGAGACGAATGCCCCTTCTAGGGGCTCTAATATTTGCACTTCATCCCTTAAATACTCAGGCAGTTACCTACATCTCTGGTCGATCATCGATAATGGCTACGGTGTTTTATCTTGCCACTATTATTTTATTTTTTGAGGGGTTGTATGAAAAGAAATACTTAAAAATAAAGCCAAATTATATGTATCTAGTTGGATCGGCTATTTGTCTTTTGCTTGGATTTCTATGCAAGCTCATCATTATAAGCCTTCCCGCAGTTTTAGTTGTGTATCACTACTATTTTATTTCCAGCCAAGATTTAAAAACGTGGTGGGAGCAGCACTGGAAATGGATTTCTGCCGCAAGTGGATTTATTATTATATTTATTTCATATAAAAAACTTTATGGAGGTGGAATTCTAAAAGCCTCAGCAACAGATTTTGCTTCATTAGATTATTTTCGAACACAAATGGTGGTCATTCCTTTTGAATATTTTCGAAAAATGCTGTTCCCGTTCAACCTCACGGTAGACTCGGATTTTCAATTAGTTTTTCATTGGGCATCTGTTCTCGTATTGGGTGGATTGCTCGTCCTCGGAATATTTTTAATTGGAATAATAAAACTATCGAGCATAAAAAATTACTCTAAAACCTATAGTCCTGAAGCTTTTGGTTTGTTATGGATATTGATAACGCTGAGTCCAACTTCCAGCGTTGTACCTCTTTTGGATTTAGCTGTTGAACATAGGACATACATTTCGTTGGTGGGTTATTCTTTAGCCTTGGCCAGTATTTTGCTTCGCTTCAATTATTTTACCCAACAAAAAATATCCAATGGTTCGGGGATTATTTTTGATAACCAAAGAAAATCCAAGGTAACAGTTGGTTGTATTTTTATATTATTAGTCATTTTTATGATTGGAACAATGAAAAGGAATCAGGTGTGGATAGATGAAGTAAGTTTGTGGACCGATGCAAAAGAAAAAGCCCCATTCAAACCTCGGGCTTATAATAATTTAGGAGAGGCGTACGATAAGATTGGTAATTATGACAGGGCTATTTCAGAGTTTGAGGCAGGACTTCGTTTGAATCCGAACTATTTTTTTGCTTTAAGTAACCTGGGGAACGTTTATGGAAAGAAGAAGGAGTATGCAAAGGCTATTGGGTACTTTAAAAAAGCACTTCAAGAAAAATCTGACTACCCAGCGGGGCATTATAATTTAGCTAAAGCTTTACATATGACAGGATATCCTTTAAAGGCAGCGGACTCTTACCGGTTAGCGATAAAATATAACCCTTACTTTGAAGAGGCATTTTTTAACCTTGGTTTTCTGGCACTAGAGCTTAAGAATATTGTGGAAGCAGTTGATAGTTTAGAAAAATTTATTGAAATGAGGCCAAAACATTCTAGAGGTCATTTAGGTTTGGGTACTGCCTATAGCATGATGGGTAAACAAGAGAATGCAAGAAAACACTACGAAAGTTCTATTAAATATGATCCGGAATTCTTATCACCATACATTAATTTAGCTAACCTGAACCTGGCGGCTGGAAAAATAACAGAAGCTAAAAATTTATTAAAAGAGGTGTTGTCAAAAAATCCTAACTTTGCCGGTGCGCATAAAAATTTAGGTATAATATTTTTACAGGAAAAGAATTTTAACAATGCCTCAAGGCATCTGAACGAATATCTCCGGCTGAGGCCTTTGGCGCCTGATGCTACAGTAATTCAGTCGATTCTTCAAAATAAAGCTAAGAATAATTTACATTAGGTAGAGTTACTATAACCTAAAAGATTTAGTAAACTTTCAGAGCTTAAAAATTGTACTTATATTTTAAAAATTTAAAGACTTATATTTAACTAAAAGGAATAAGTAATCATGCGGGTTTTAGTTATAGGTGGTGGTGGTCGTGAGCACGCGCTAGCCTGGAAAATTGCACAAAGTCCGCTAGTAAAAAAAATATATTGCGCGCCAGGTAATGCAGGCACGGCTAATGTGGCAGAAAATATTGCTATTTCAGCAAATAATATAGACTCCTTAAGCCAATTCGCCACAATGTCAGGAATAAGACTCACAGTGGTCGGGCCAGAGCAGCCATTAGTGAGGGGGATCGTAGATAGTTTTGAGGAAAGCGGACTTCGTATATTTGGTCCGTCCCAGCGTGCAGCGGAAATAGAGGGGAGTAAAGTTTTTTGTAAGGACCTGATGAGTAAATATGGGATTCCCACCGCTAGATATGAAACATTTGATTCTCCGGACAAAGTTAAACTTTTTACAAAAGAAGATGAACCGATCGTTGTGAAGGCAAGTGGTCTTGCTGCTGGGAAGGGGGTCATTCTCTGTCGTAACGGCAATGAAGCTCGTTCAGCAATTGAATCAATCATGCGGGACAAAGCTTTTGGCGAAGCAGGGGACCAAGTGGTGGTGGAGGAATTTCTTACAGGGCAAGAGGTTTCACTTTTAGCGTTTACCGATGGCAAAACGATTTTACCTCTTGACTCAGCACAAGATCATAAGGCAGCGTTCGATGGTGATAAAGGGCCTAATACTGGTGGTATGGGAGCTTTTTCCCCAGCACTTGTCTTCACAGATGAACTGAAAGAACAAGTTCTTACTGAAATCATGATCCCAACCGTGCGTGCGATGGCCAAAGAAGGCCGTCCTTATAAAGGTATACTTTACGCAGGTCTTATGTTGACGCAATCAGGACCCAAAGTATTAGAGTTCAATGCTCGCTTCGGTGATCCAGAAACCCAACCCATTATGATGAGAATTAAAAATGATATTGTTCCATTATTTGAAGCTTGTATCGACGGTAAACTTGCAGAACATTCGCTAAAATGGAAATCAGGTTCGACAGTATGCGTGGTGATGGCTGCGAAGGGCTATCCTGGCTCCTATGATAAAGGTAAGGAAGTTAGTGGACTTAATTCAGTTGAAAATGAGGAAGGGACCGAGGTCTTTCATGCCGGAACCAAGATAGATCGTGGGCGGGTTTTAACCAGCGGAGGACGCGTTTTAGGTGTGACAGCAATGGGATCGAATATCAGCATAGCAATTAGAAAGGCTTACTCTGCGGTAGCGAAAATCGAATGGGAAGGTATTCACTACAGGAAAGATATTGGTAGCAAAGCTAAATAATTTTATTTTGGTCAATATCTTTTTTTAACTAACTAGGCGGGTCAATCCAATTGTAGGTCCTTGGTATCCTCTACAGATTCCATCTGCTTATCAAAAAGTTTCTTCGAAGCCACCCAAGTTCCCCATGAAATTACCACCACGGTGGCTATCCCGATAGATGCCCACAATGTGACATTACCCGAGCTGGATAACCCTCGTAAAAATACGAATGCTCCCAAAGGCAAGGCCATAATAAATCCAAAGCAGGTTAGCAGCATTGAACTTCGTGCGTAGTATTTAGGGCGTACATCGATATTAAGCTCAGGAAGGTATTTCTTGTTTTCCTCCCTTGCCATATCTAGCAGAAGAACCTCGCCATCGCACTTGGGACAAAACTGTCCTCCCCAAAATGCGTTTTTGCATTGCAGACAAAATTTGACCATAAAGAAATTTTTTTGTTAAATAATAGGCCGAGGATACCTCATTTATATATAACCTTCAACCACCAGACTTTAGGTTAAAAGTTTTTATTTATAAAATATGTAAAATCGGATAAGGGCATCCAATATGGTTAAATTAATGGAAAACATAAAATTTGTAGTTGTTGCTCATGGCGGAGCAGGATCAAGTAATGACCATTCCGATGGTACAGAAGATGCGGTTTCTGCTTGCTGTAAAGCACACCAGATGGATATGAGCTTGATTAAATCTGTCGCCAGAGCCGTTTCAGTTTTAGAAGACGATGGACGTTTCAATGCTGGAAGTGGTGCCCATGCGCGGGAAAACGGAAAAGTGGAACATGATGCTGCGATAATGGATAGTCAAGGTTGTTTTGGAGCGGTTGCTGCAATGGAGGGATTTAAAAACCCCATTCAAGCAGCCGAAGCAGTGAGCGACACAAAATATCGGTTTTTGGCAGGGAAAGGGGCGGCTAAATTTGCTAGCGACCTCAACTTGGAACCGAGGCAACTACAAACCATTCCTGGCAGTGGAAAAGATTTTTCAACATCCCCCAAAACAGATACCGTGGGGTGTGTGGCTTTTGATGGGATTAAATTTGTCGCAGCACTCAGTACAGGAGGCATGGCTGGCGCACACTACGGACGAGTTGGAGATGTTCCTATTATAGGCAGTGGTCTCTATGCAGGACCCGATGGAGCAGTCGCCGCAACAGGCGATGGGGAAGCTATAATGATGAATATAACGGCCTATCGTACTTACGAATTAATCCAAACGGGAGGTAGTCCGCAAGCAATAGTCGATGAAGTCATTGATTGGTTTCCGTCAACAGATGCATTTGGACTTATATTGGTTACGCGGAATGGAAAGGCGGGCGGATCTAATCGCAGTATGGCTTGGTCATCACAAGAGTTTGGTTGAGCAGAAACTATCCTATAGATTGGAGTTTTAAAAACGCAGCTTATTTATTGAAGTTCCAGCTCTTCGATAGCGGAATCGTTTTCAATTAGAATCGCCTCACAATGTGAATCGTTTCTAGGTTATGAGTGTGTCCTGTCAAGTTGTAGGAAAGATTTTTCCAAACCAAAAACCCGAATCTAAAGGGTTACATGCTTTTGTCGGCCCTTCATATAACGGCATTGGGTTTGTACTTGTAAAGCAGGGTAAAATAGACCTAGCAATAGATTACTACTTTAAGGCTCTTGAAAGTTACCGTGAATTGAAAGATTATGACAAACAATTGGAGTTGCTGGTTGGAATTGGCCTAAACTATGGAAAGCTGGAACAATGGGAAGAAACAATCGGATGCCTTAAGCAGGCTGTGGAGATTTCTAAATATATTGAAAATAGAAAAGAAGAAACTCAAATTCGTATGGATTTGGCAGAGTATTTTTTCAAATTAGGGAAACGAGATCTTGCTACTGTTCAAATTAATAAAGCTGAAGAGTACCTTAAAATTACTCGAGGTGTCTGGTCTGCATCTTTGATTCGGCGCATTGAAACTTTAAAAAACTTTTAGAAAATTTCCTACTTAATTAGAATGGATGTTTTGGGACCCTGCCTACCAGATGGAAGGCTGGCAAACAGAAATAAGTTAATCCTCGCAAGAAAAATAATATGGCAGGGAAAGAGCCGCGCATCAACCATTAAGTTCCACAAAACGTCTGGTAGGGTACGTCTGTAACTGGCGCCGGCATGGTATAGGCTTCGTTTCCAGCGACTTCGTCGAAGGGATGGCTCAAAACGGCGAGTAGCTCTGAGAAGGGTGTCATATCTTCCTGATCGACTGCGGCGGCAAGGGCTTCTTCGACCTTATGGTTCCTTGGGATATAGATCGGGTTGACCCGGTCCATCGCTTTTGCGCCAGTCTCCGCTGAAATTCCATCCTGCTCCAGGCGCTTCCGCCAACGTTGCGCCCATACGTCGAAGGCACCAGGTTCTTCGAACAGGTTTCGTACCGCGTCACTATCACCCTGCAAGGCTTGGGAAAGACGGCGAAAGACAAGGGTGAAATCCGCATGTCCGGCTTCCATTACCCATAATAGGTCGTTGATCAGCTCCAGGTCGAGAGGATCTTCAGTCGATAAACCGATCTTGGACCGCATTCCGGCCAGCCAGTAAGTCTCATAGAGAGGTTGAATACGCTGGATCGTGTCGGTCAGTAATTCGATGGCCTGGTCTTTATTGGGATCGATAAACCGGATAAGCGTTTCCGCCAATCGGGTCAGGTTCCAGGATAGGATCGCTGGCTGGTTAGCATAGGCATAGCGGCCCTGGCGATCGATCGAGCTGAATACCGTGTCCCGTGCATAGTTGTCCATAAAGGCGCAGGGCCCGTAATCTATGGTCTCGCCGGAGATCGTCATATTGTCAGTGTTCATCACCCCGTGGATGAAACCGATATTCATCCAACGCGCCACTAGAGCGGCCTGGGCATCGGTGACGGCCGTGAAGAACGCCAGGTATGGGTTTTCCACATCGGCTGTGTAGGGATAGTGCCGTGTAATGGCATAATCGGCAAGTTCGCGGACTTTATCGACATCACCGCGCGAGGCACCAAACTCGAAGGTCCCGACGCGAATGTGGCTAGCGGCAACCCGGGTGAGAATAGCACCAGGCAGAGGGGTTTCCCGATAGACGTCCTCCCCGGTAGTAACCGCCGCTAGGGCACGAGTCGTCGGGATGCCGAGCGCATGCATGCCCTCTCCGATCAGGTATTCGCGTAACACTGGGCCAAGAGCCGCCTTGCCGTCTCCGCCGCGAGAGAACGGGGTGCGGCCCGATCCTTTCAGCTGAATATCGCGGCGTTGTTGTCGGGTGTCGATAACCTCACCCAGGAGAAGCGCGCGTCCATCTCCTAGTTGTGGTGCGAACCCCCCAAACTGGTGCCCAGCATAAGCCTGGGCTAACGGTTCCGAGCCCTCGGGTGTTACATTGCCGGAGAAAATCGCCAAACCTGCTTTCGAATCGAGCGCGACCGGATCAAGGCCGAGTTCCTCGGCCAGTGCATGGTTGAACTGCAGCAGTTTTGGAGCAAGTGCAGGTTCTGCCTGGCAGGACACGAAAAAGCCTTCAAGGTTGCGGGCGAAGCTGTTATCGAAGTTGAAGTGCGGGCGTATATGGTCGGGCGCGTCCATCGTCTCAGTTGACTTTACCACCTGTATCCTCCTAGCGTTGCCGCAAAATTTAATAATAACTTTAAAATGTACATGACTATAACCTATATTTATTTTATTAACTTTTTGCGTCACTCCCATTTACTCCAGACACACCACCATGAATAGTGCTACAAAAATTGGTGTCAGAAGAAACCGTCTTTACTTTGTGTTGCCAGACATATAGAAGGGGCAGGTCATTTTATGTTACTTGGCGGGGATAGGCAATGTTGGGAGGGAATTAGAGTATAATTCTGATAGCGCCGTGATTAACCAAAATTTTCTCTCAGACAACTCATACATATATTAAGGAGCTATAATTGCTGAACGAGGACTACACGAATTTAATTTTGATTTTTATGGCACCCAACTCGACATAAGCAAAGCACCAAGGTGTTTCACTTATACGCACTTTCTTATTACAAGTGCGACCAATTCAAGTTATAAAGAGTCCCTTGCGGCTTTGTTGCCTTGTTTTTGGATTTATCAGGAAGTGGGATTGCATATACATAAAAACTCGGCAGCTGAGAATCCTTACCAAAAATGGATTGATACTTATTCTGGCGTGGAATTTCAGGACGTGGTAAAGAATGCAATAGACTTAACAGATCGTGTCGCCAAAAATGCAAATAATAAACAGCTACAAAAAATGGAAGAAGCTTTCATAACATCGACTCGATTGGAATGGATGTTTTGGGACTCTGCCTACCAAATGGAAAACTTGCAAACAGAAATAAGTTAACCTTTGAAAGGAAAATAATATGGCAGGGGAAAAGATATCGGTGGAATTTGATATTCAAGAAGATTTGGTAAAGATGTTGGAGCATGCAGCGGAAAAATACAAACTGGGGATAAGTCTAAAGCCTTGCGATGTCTTCTCGACTTTGCCGCAACGGATGGTGACTGGGATGTGCTTTTCCAACAAATCCGTTGCGTTCGTTGTGGGCCTGACGGAGGTTGGAACCAGGAAGAGCACGAAGCTAAAAAAGATGAATGATGTAATTTATTTATCTTAGAGAAGTAGTTTCACTGTTGATTTTTCTCATTTAATGCAGTTAGATTACACACATTCAACCCACAGCCAACCCATTGCCAGCGTAGCTCAGGGGTAGAGCAACTGATTCGTAATCAGTAGGTCGGCGGTTCAATTCCGCCCGCTGGCTCCATGTAATATAATGAGTTATGAGATTCGTCTCATAGCCCATTTTTGTTATGTACTCGTCATGTACTCACTTGGGGTAAAAGGGTTTCAACTCTAACTATCCTTTGTAATAGAATATCTTCATCCTTTCACATCACGGGTGAGCATCGTTATGAGAAAACTTGCTTACATAATCTAGTATCGCGTTATTTTTCTTTGGGTGTGGTGGAGGAAGTCATGTTTTAAACGTTTCATATGACCCCTTAGACTACCCGCCACAATTTTTCACTTCAAAAGATAAACGGGCTGTCTTATACATCAATCCCGTTGTAGATAACCGGAAAATTGCTAAAAAAACACAAATGGGGGTAACATTTTGAACCTTAAAATCCTTCTCCTGCTATGCGGCCTAGCGGGAACAGTGTATTTTCTATGGCCGTTCATTATCATAGGCATTAAGATTTATATATATCAGCTGATCATCGAATACGGATTCTATATTCTTCTTCTCCTGGCGGGAGCCGGTTTCTATTTCTGGCGGCGGCTCAAAAGCTGATTCACTCTAAGGGGATTTTCGTGCGAAGTAAAAAAGAGTTTTTTGCAGGATATGGGCCGGAGATATTTTCAACGGAGATAAATTTATGCAAAGTGCTCAAAAGTCATGCTCCAAGCAGTCATCCGGGGCAGGGTCACTCTCGATAGTGTCATCTACTCTGATGGGTGGCGTGGTTACAATGGGCTTGTTGATGTGGGGTATGGAAAACATCTTTGTATTGATCATGGGCGGAATGAATTTGCTAATGGTGCAACACACGTTAATGGAATTGAAGGGTTTTGGAGATTTTTCAAAATTCGTCTGTCCAGGTTTCGCGGTATGATCGAATCTACTTTTTATTTGCATCTTAAAGAATGTGAGTTTAGGTTCCATTATCGAGATCAGGACATTAACCGGTGGCGTGGATATCGAAAAACTTTGCTTTAGCAAAGTAGTTGGAGACCAACCTCTATCAGGGTCCTTTGGAGATTTGTTGCATAACTCGACCGCTGTTTTTCAACCAGTCGAAACGCTTCCTGGACATATAAACTATATGGTCAGCGGGAGTTAGAATCAGGTCGTTTCCCGGATTGAGGCTCAGCTTTTCTCCTTCTTCACTTTGGAGGCCCAAAATCGCAACCGGGAGTTTGAGCTGAATGGCAGCGATCTTTAAACTTCCGATGCTGAACTCCCGGTCATGGCCATCCCAGGATCCCACGGCCGAATGGCTGATATAAATCTGGTTGCCGCCAGCATTGGAGGACAGTTCGCGGTAAATTTGATACAAGCCGGGGTCTTCCAATTCCTGCACCAAAAGTCCCATTTGCAAGTCGGTGGTGTTGATGCCGCCGTCGATGCCGAAGGTCCTAAGGTTGTTCATGGTTTCGGCACGGCTGCAGGTCATGACCGTAACGACTTGCGGCCAGTTGTTTTCGATAAGGCCGGCCGTCAGGGTATTGGTGTCGTCCATCGCCGGGTCGGCGGCGGAAGAGGTGAGGACGCAAACTTTGGCCTGGGCCGCGTTGACCCGTTGCAAAGTTTCCAAAGCCGATGGCAAGCCCATGATAAACGCGTCAATTTTCCGAACCAAAAAATCGGGTAGTTCTTTATCCCAGTTTGGTAAATGCGCAGCCATGATCACGCGGGGGATATCCTTGAAATCGGGACTGTAGTCTAGCTCTTTCAACAATTCCGTTGTCTCCGCATAGGAAGGGACATTCACAATAATCATGTGCCCGTTGCCTGTATAATTGCCTTCGCCTTTCATTTTTTTCATCCTCCTTTGCATGGCCCGTTCCAGGATGATCCCAGTCAAAACCCCGAAACAACCGATTCCTAGCATCGAGGTCAAAACCGTGGTCCACCGTCCTTCCGGGGTCGCCGCTGAAATATCCCCGTATCCGATCGTCGTCAAAGTGATGTAAGCAGTCCACAGACCGTCTGAAAAGGTCATACCCTTTTCGTAAATCGACAGCACGGACGCAAAAACCACGATCATTAAAAAAAAAATCAAGCCCAGGGCGAAAAGCAACCGGACGTCCGGTTGCCTGAGTTTTCTCAGGATATGTTTAATAAATGGATAAAAATACATGTTATCGATTTCCGTCCAAAAAGGCTCATTAAATAAATCATTATAGTGGTTTAATCTATAGAAGAAAAACTCTCGTACAAAGCAAACGTATATTTAATCCTTGTGGTGTTGACATGGCAGGTTATCTTTTATAGGGTATTTAACGGCAGCATTCTTACCTTATAGTTTGATTTTCTAGAAATGCATCGAGGCAACCTTTTGATCGAATTTCAACTATTGCTCATAGAGAGGGTGAAGTTTTCTCTTCTCCTTTTCCTGTCGGCCGCTCTTCTTTTCCAGGGCTGCGCGGTCGGACAAAATCCGGTAAAGAAAATCCAGAGCGAATTGCAAGGCGAAAAGAAATACGCGATTATTCTCAATGACATGCGCGAGAAGGGCAACTTCTTTCCTTCATATTACCATCAATACCGTGTTGATGTTGGAGAACAAAAAACCGTGCGTCCCTTTGTGGAAGTCGACAAATCTTATTATAAAAAAAACCAACCGTATCTCGGCATGGTCTTGACCGCCAAAACAGCCGATGGTGCTATCTCCACCACACCCTTTCCAAACGGCTACCAATACGTTGGCAATCCCCAGTATGGCCGATGGCGGGACAACAGCAGCGGCGGCAGTATGTGGGAGTTTTACGGAAAATACATGTTGATGTCGCAGGTGATGAACTGGGCCGGATTTGGACTCAGTCGGAACCACTATAACAATTATGCCTCTTATCACAGCTCAGGGCGGGCCTATTATGGGCCGAAGCGAGAATATGGAACCGCCGGGACGGTAACGCAAAAACAAAAACCGAATTTTTACAAAAGAAAAATGGCCCAAAAATCCCGGTCGCAAAGCCGCTTCCAGAATAAAATTGGACAACGCATGGGGCGGAGCAAAAATACCTTTAGAAGCCGCGGTTTCGGTTTCGGTAAATGATTATGAATCTAGATCACATCTTGTCTTCATTGCTTTACTTGGCCGCCTGTTTTGCTGTCTTTGCAGCCGGACATCTGGTGTTTATTCTTTTCCGGCGGAGCTATGACGTAAAAGATGAACTATTGGAAAAAGACAATGCGGCGTTCGCCTTGGTCTTGTGCGGTTATTATCTGGGATTAACATTCTCCATTGGCGGAGTGATCACCGGGCCATCCGCCGGGATGGAAGATGACTTGATCGATATTCTGGTTTACGGGCCTTTAGCGATTTGCTTGCTCAACCTCTCGGCTTTGATCAACGACCGTTTTATTCTTTCCGAGTTCGATATTCGCAAGGAAATTTTGCAAGACCAAAACCGCGGCACTGGCGTGGTCGAGTTCGCCGTTTTTGTGGCGACCGGACTCAATATCTTCGGAGCCCTATACGGCCAGGGCG
>Ga0315336_1005004_pt1 | contig 14967 bp, 9 predicted proteins | sample ASW5metaG_FD_204512 | JGI IMG/M metagenome (GOLD analysis project Ga0315336, IMG submission 204512) | Ammonia-oxidizing marine archaeal communities from Monterey Bay, California, United States - ASW #5 | ecosystem: Environmental > Aquatic > Marine > Intertidal zone | place: USA: California...
CACCGAAGCACAGTTGGCCCTCTGGAAAAGCAAACTGGGTCCGCCCGCCAGCGGAGACTTACGGGGCTCTCGCCGGGAACGCCAATCCGATCGATCGAGATCGTCGGATGGGGAACGGCGTTCTTCACGGCGACGCTCCCGAGAGACGTCGGGTGGCAGTCGATCGGATCGTAGCCAGGACATTCCGGCAGGAGACGCCGTCGCCAGTTTTGGCCGTTCCGGCGATGCTCCGACCACATCGACTCCACAGAGTTCCGGTGCCGGCGAACAAAGTTCATCCTCTCCAACCGAAAAACCTGACGAATCGGCAACTGCGTCCGGCAATGCGGGTCTACTCACCTTCAATTTTCAAAATGCGGATTGGGAAACGGTGCTGAAACTGTTTGCGGATTCCGCCGGGCTGACGCTCGACCTCAACGACATCCCTCCAGGCACGTTTAACTATTACGATCGGGGCAGCTACACACCTACCGAAGCGTTGGATATTATCAACGGCTACTTATTGCAAAAAGGGCATGTGCTGGTCCGCAGGGACAAGTTTTTGGTCGTTGTGAATATCGACGATGGAATCCCCCCGAATCTTGTCCCGAACGTACCCGTAGAGGAATTGCCCAGACGCGGTCGCAACGAGTTGCTCAGCATTGTGGTCCCCTTGGAGGACATGGATGTCGAACAGGCCGCCGCAGATATAGAACCGCTCCTTGGTCCACAGGGAAAAAGCGTTGCGCTGAGGAACTCGAATTCGCTAATTGTCACGGACATCGGGAGCAACCTGCGTCGCGTTCACCGGCTACTGCGTAACGCGTCCTGGAAACAGGACCCCAAAGCGTTGACATTTCGTGCCTACCATTTGCAATTCATTGCGGCAGGCGACGCGGAACGAATCGTCCGTAGCCTGTTGGGGCTTTCCTCGGCCGTGCCGAACGTTAGCGGAGGCGATTCGGAGCGGTCCAGCCGCTCGTCATCGCGCCGGTCCCGATTCGAGTCGTTCTTTTCCGGCCGCGACTCGTCTCGCAACCGTTCCGATTCTACACCGGCGCCCACGTCTCGCGACGCGAACGCCAACGGGGCCAAAGTGACCTCCGACCCGCGTACGAACAGCCTGTTGGTCACCGCGACGAGCGCCCAACTAAAAATTGTCGATGACTTGATGAAAACCATCGATGTGACCGATGCCGCCTCCGTCGGACAAACCGTCCCGGCGGACAACCGTCGGCAGTTGAAGGTCTACGAACTGAAAACGGCCACTGCCAGCGAAGCGAGCAAGACCCTCAACGCCCTGTTACCCGGCGTCGTCGTCAATGAGGACGCGCGGGCTGACCGGGTTCACGTCTTTGCCACTTTGGCGGAACATCGTGAAATCGCCACGCTGATTCAACAGATTGACGGTTTTGGAAGCGGCAAAGGGGTTGCGGTCATTCCGATTGGAGGGGCCAACGACTTCTCGATCGCGACCACGCTGCGTTCGCTCTTTGCCGCGGAAGGGAACAACTCACCGGTCATCCAGCGGGATGCTTCCGGACAACGGCTGATTGTCCGCGGGACGTCGGAGCAGTTGGCACAGGTGCGCAGTGTGCTCTCGCAGCTGAGCGGACAGGAAGCTTCGCGCCGTGGCCGCGGGTTGGTGCGGCGAATTCCTCTGCGGGGACGCGACCCGGTGGAATTCGTGCGGATGCTGGAAAAGTTTTGGTCGGCTTCCGGTCGCAATCCGCTGCGGATCGTCATCCCTTCCGATCCACTGACGTCACCGGCACGCGAAGCAAACGAAGGGGCGGTTACTCCGCAATCGCTTCAAGAGACGCCGCCTCCGATTGACAAGAAGAACAGCCGTCGTGAGCCAAGTGCCGAAAGGCTCTCGCCCTTTTCGGTCATCCGCGCCAGCCAAAGTGCGCTGCTCGACTCGCAATCTGAAGAGCCGCAAGGCACAACAAGTCCCGACAGCCGTTCTGGTCCAGGGAATGAGTCGGCGGACGACGACGCAGATCAGCAGCTTTTTGAGGAATTCGGAAAGTTGCTCGATGCCGATGAGTCGGTCGACACCGATTCGGGGGACGAAGAGGACGCAGCTTCTTCTGCGAACGGTCCAAAGATCCCCATCGCGATCTCGGTCAGCGGCGACGGGCTCATTTTGACGTCTGAAGATACGGAGGCTCTGGATCGATTGGAGCGTCTGATCGATTCGCTCTCGGCCGCCCTTCCAGAACGTAACCGCTGGACCGTTTTTTATCTGCGTACGGCCGAAGCAGAGGTCACTGCAACAATGCTCAAGCAGTTGTTGCCGGCCGCTACGGTCTCGAGTCCTGCGAACGGAAGCCAAGCCGGTATTGGGTTGGGGTCGAACCTATCCGCATCGGCCTTGGACGAATCGGCAACCGATTTCCTGCGGATTGTTCCGGAGGTGCGGTCGAACTCGCTGTTCGTCAGCGGGCCGGCCACACAAGTTCGAGATGTCGAGCAACTGCTGAAGATCCTCGATGCCTCGGAACTGCCGGAATCGCTCCGGGACCGGATACCTCGTTCGATACTTGTTCAGTACGCGGACGCGACACAAATCGCGACAATCATAAGAGACGTTTATCGCGAAGAGATGGGCTTGAACAACGAAACCTCGCGACGAAGTCGCTCGCGCAGATCCCGCTCTTCCGATGAGGGGAGCGGCGGGCGGCTTGGCGACGATGCCGTCCGCTTGTCGGTCGGCGTCGATACACAAACTAACCAGTTGATTGTATCCTCGGGGATCGTATTATTCCGGCAAGTGGAGGCGCTCGTGCAAACTCTTGATGAGGCGGCACGCGCGGCCCGGCAGACCGTTCGGGTGGTCGGCGTTGGTTCCGGTAACCCGGTCGAGGTGCGCGAGGCGCTCGGCGCGATCTTGCCCAAAGTCAGGGTGAGCACAACCGCGCAGCCGGCAGCTGTGGCACGACCGCAAGCGACAAACAACTCGGATAGCCGCGATGCATCCCGTGATGATGAGGATCGTTCGCGCCGAGACGAGATCCGCCGCTTCTTCGAACGACGGTTTCGTGATCGGTCCGAAAGATCGGACGGTTCGGAGGGTGAAAGCAGACGCGGAAGAGGAGACGGCGACCGTGAATCACGCCGCCGTTCTCGTAGCCGTGGGGATGATCGGTGACGCCATCGCAGGTGTGCTGCGTGAGATGGATTGAAAGTGATGTTTCGCCGCAGGAGAAATTGCAGCGTGTTGACTCAGGATCGAAACTCGACGAACCGGTTATCTCGGCGGTAAAACATGGAAATAGGAGAAGTTCTGCTTCAACGCGGTCTGATCGATCAGCGGCAGATGGATACCGCCCGCGATCAGGCCAACGGCCAGCGACTCGATCAGGTGCTCATCAAGCTGGGCTACGTGAGCGAAGACGATGCGCTCAAAGCGTTCGCTGACGAACTCGGCATGCGGTACGTCGAACTGAAAGATTTTCAGATCGACCGCGAACTGCTCTCGCAGTTTCCCACGTCGGCCGTATTCCGGCACGCCCTCTTGCCGCTCGAGCGGGATAACGGGCGGATTTTCGTCGCGACCAGCGATCCCTTCGATCTCGAAGCACTCGACGAACTCAGCTCTCTCAGCGGTCAGCGGCTGGAACCGGTCCTCGCACGTCGAAGCGACGTTGTGCAGTTGATCAAAGATAATCTCGGTGTCGGGGGCGACACGATCACCGAACTCGTCGCGCAACGTTCGCAGGAAGAAGTCGAACTGCTCGAAGAGGTCTCGGACGAAGTCGGCGAGTTGGCCGAAATGGCCCGCGCGGCCTCGGTCATTCGACTGGTGAACGAACTGCTTGTTGAAGCGCTGGAAATGTTCGCCAGTGACGTTCACATCGAGCCGCAAGAATACGGCTTGACCATCCGCTACCGTGTCGACGGACTGCTGCGGATTCAGCCGGTGCCGCCGGAGATCAACCAGTTTTATTCCGCCATTGTGACGCGTCTGAAGATCATGGCGCGCATGAACATTGCCGAAAAGCGCTTGCCGCAAGACGGCCGGATTAAGCTGAGGATCTTCGGCCGGGAGATTGACGTCCGCGTCTCCATTATCCCCATGCTTTACGGCGAGGGGGTCGTGCTGCGGTTGTTGGACAAGGAACGGTTGAAATTCGATCTAAAAACCGTGGGAATGCCGGACGGCATGTTGGGAACATTTCGCGACTTGATTTCCATGCCGCACGGTATCGTGCTCGTAACCGGCCCGACCGGCAGCGGCAAAACGACGACACTTTACAGTGCACTTACCGAAATCAAAGACCCCATAACAAAGATCATCACGATCGAGGATCCGGTCGAATACCACACCACCGGTATCAGCCAAATTCAGGTACAGCCAAAAATCGGGCTGACGTTCGCGGCCGGCCTGCGAAGCATTCTGCGGCATGACCCGGACGTCGTGCTGGTGGGTGAAATTCGTGACGGCGAGACGGCTCATAGTGCGATTCAGGCCTCCCTGACCGGCCACCTTGTCTTCAGCACCTTACACACCAACGACGCGTCCGGTGCCTTCACGCGGTTGATCGACATGGGGGTCGAACCTTATCTCGTGGCCAGCACCGTCGAAGGCGTATTGGCACAGCGGCTGTTACGCCAGCTGTGCCCACAGTGCAAGGCATCGTACGTTCCGGATCCCAACGATCTGCCGCCCGATTTTCCAGATGTTCCACAGCCGCAGATTTACAGGCCGGTTGGTTGTCGCGAATGCCGTGAGACCGGTTACGCCGGCCGCACCGGGGTGTTCGAGCTTCTGCGAACCGACTCGGTCGTACGAAGGCTATGCGTCGAACGTGCGAGTTCCGACCAGATTCTCGACTACGGCATGAGGAATGGATTGATCACACTGCGCCAATGTGGTTGGCAAAGGGTGCTCGACGGCACGACAAGTATCGACGAGGTCATGCGGATCACTAGGGGAGACGTTGCCTAACGGTGGCCGCGCGAAGTTGAACGAACCGGGTTACGCAGTCATGCCGGATTTTCAGTACATTGCACGGGAATTATCAGGACGCCAGGTCAACGGTGTTCTCTCCGCATCGAGCGAGCGCGAGGCGCTCACCTCGTTGGCGGGACGCAGCCTGTTTCCCATTCAGATCGAAGTCGCGGTCGACCCGCAGACGCGGCAACTGGGCCGCGTCCGCAAGGTGCGTGGCCGCGATCTGGCCGTCTTCTATATGCAGCTTTCCGACCTGTTGCGTTCGGGAGTGCCGCTGCTTCGATCGCTGGAGTTACTCGAAAATAAGGCGACCAATCCGACGCTGAAGCACGTCGTGCAAGATGTGCGAGAGCAAGTTGCCGATGGAACCGCGCTGGCGGAAGCCATGAAAAGGCATCAACGCGTCTTTTCAGAATTGGCGGTCAGCATGATCCGGGCCGGCGAAGAAGGAAGCTTCATGGAGGATGTCTTGAAGCGGATCGCCGCTTTCACCGACCACCACGAAGATCTCAGAAGCCAGGTCGTCGGCGCGATGGTTTATCCGCTGTTTCTGATGGTGATGGGAACGGGAATCGTTACCGCGATGCTCGTTTTCTTCGTGCCAAAGTTTGCTCCGATTTTCGAACGAATGGCAGCCCGCGGCAGCCTGCCGTGGGCAACCACGGCACTGATGTCTGTGAGCGATTTCTCGCGCGAATACGGAGTGCTCTTCCTCGTTCTTGGCGGGGTCGCCGTCTTCGTGCTGGTGCGATCCAGAAATACCGATCGCGGCTCCCGGCGGTTCGATCAGTTCCGTATTTCGGTGAAAGGATTAGGGCCGATCGTCCGCCGACTCGCAATCGCCCGGTTCTGCCGCATTCTTGGCACGTTGCTGAATAACGGGGTTCCCATCCTGCAGTCGCTGCGAATCGCCAAGGATGCCACCGGAAACCTAGTACTGAGCGAAGCGATCGGCACGGCTGCTGAGAGTGTTTCCGCCGGCAAATCGCTCGCCGGCCCTCTTGCCGGCAGCGGACAGTTTCCCGAAGAAGTGGTCGAAATGATCTCCGTGGGAGAAGAAGCCAATAACCTCGAGCAAGTTCTCGTCGACATCGCCGACAACCTGGAAAGGCAAACCAATCGCCAACTGGCGATGTTCGTACGCTTGCTGGAACCAGTCCTGCTGACCTTGATGGCCGGGATTATTTTGTTCGTCGTTGTGGCTCTGCTGCTGCCGATATTGCAGAGTTCCAATATTCTGTAGCTCGATTCCCACCGATGTGGTTGGTGCAGAGTCAACAGTGAGTTTTTCGGACAAGGACCTGAATCCTCGTCATGAATCAGAATAGCCAGACGAATCGACGCGACTGGTGGGTCTTCTTAATATGGAGGTTCCACAAAACACGTTGGTTTTTGCAAAATAGCTCTTGGGCCTGAACTGAATTACCGGTGAAAAGACTGAAGGAAATGAACATGAAACGTCGTCGGACAAGTCGAGGCGGCTTTACGCTGCTGGAAGTGCTACTGGTGGTCGCCATATTGGGCGTGATCGCCGCCATGGTCGTTCCACAATTGTTGGGCCGCCAAAGACAAGCGATGATTGATGCCACAAAGACAAGTATCAAGTCGCTCGAAAGTGCGGTGAAATACTATGCTGTCGCCCACGACGGAGAATTTCCGCAGGGTGGGCAAGACGTCGTCAATGCGCTGATCGAGCCGGAGGAACGTAACGGCAAGCTCATCGATGCCTATCTCGAAGAACTTCCAACCGATGCCTGGGGTCAGATACTCAACTACGAATACCCCAACACGAAGGCTCCCAACACGACGAAGCCGGCCATCTGGTCCAACGGTCCGGATAAGAAGAACGACGAGGGATCTGGTGACGACATCAACAACTGGACTCGGCCAGAGCGGAAGTAAAACAATCTCGTCGACGAAAAACTCGCATTCCGCAAGAAAGTGCGTTGGTGGGTGCGCCAACGATTTTCGATTTCCGCCCCAATCCGGTTTTAGGATGTTCCCGCGGGTTTAGGGCGATTCAACGGATGCACCAAGATTGATCGAATGTCCGGCTCGCAGCTCCCACGCCGAACGCGCGGCTACACGCTGTTGGAAATGGCCTTGGCGTTGGCCGTTCTCGCGGTGCTGTTTAGCATTTCTTGGCCGGTGGCAAGGAAGATCCATGCCGACTCCCGCTTGAAGGGTGCGGTTGAGGAGGTGCGCGGCAAGTTAGCCGGCACGCGAATTCACGCGATTGACTCCGGTCTGGTCTACCAGTTTCGTTTTGAGCCGGCAGGCCGGCGTTTCTTGGTGGTCCCGTACGAGCAAGACACCCGTACCTTGGGGCAGGCTCGGGGAAATTCGGCGACAGTTTCGCAGTCGCTTCACAAGTTTTCCGGCGAGCTGCCAGAGTCGATGACCTTTCGGCCGAGCAACGAGGAAATTGTCCTCGAACAGGTTGGCGAAGAATGGCTCAGCGGGCTGGTGGACGCAGCGGAGTTGGCCGGTACAACGTGGTCGTCGCCGGTTTTGTTCTACGCCGACGGATCGTCCATCGGCGCCGAGTTCGACGTCGTCGATGCGAGAGAGCAGGCCATCCGATTCTCGGTGCGCGACTTGACCGGTTCCGTCACCGTCAAACAACTGAACGAGGAGACGGGATGAAAGCACCCGTTTGCTATCGCCCTGTTCGTAGGCGTCTCGAACGATCGCGCATCGCCGTGCGACGGCCGCTGATGCCGCGCTATCTTTGCAGCACTGCAGAGAAACGCGAACTTCGCGGAATCACACTTTATGAAGTCGTCTTGGCATTGGCCATTTTTGTGACGGCGCTCGCCGCATTGGGGCAATCGGTCAGCACCGGAAGCCGGGCGGCGGTGGCATCCCAGCTGCAGACAGAGGCGATTCTCCGCTGCGAATCGAAGCTGGCGGACATCATTTTGCTGGGACCCGATCAGATTGAGCCGGTCGCCGAGAGCGAGTTCGATGGTGACTCGACGGAAGTGTCTGGTGAAGGGGCAGGCAACTGGCGATGGAGTCTGCAACTCGAGCAGGGGCCGCATCCCGAACTGCTGATTCTGCAGGTGAGTGTTTTTCACAAGTTACAAAGCGACATTCATTTTTCGCTGACTCGCTATCTCTACGTACCAGAGCCTGAACTCGATTCGACAGAATAGAATTTGAGCGGATAAACGGGAATGGCCCAGATGACCCTGGTGACTGCGAACAATACGAGCCGAAAGCGGTTGCGATTGCTTGCGCGCACGAACCAGTCTGCCTTCACGTTGATCGAGATTTTGCTGGCGTTGGGACTGACGATTACCTTGCTGGCGGTCGTTTACGCCGCACTCGATTTGTACCGCTTGACAACCAGCGTCGGCCGGGAAGGAATGGAACAAGCACGGTTGGCCCGCGCGATTTTGAGCAAAATACAGCTCGATATCCGCTCAGTTGTGTACACTTCCGATTCAAGTGACTCCGCATCCTTCAGTGGTTCGTCTGAAACTTCGCTAAGCGGAAGCAGTTCCGAAGGCGGTTCGTCGAATAGCGGCACGTCTGAATCCGGCAGCAGCGAAGAAACAGATGAATCGACGGTTCAGCTGGTCGATCCGGCGGACGCATTTTCCGACGGTGCAGCTGGAGTTGTTGGCGATGCACAAACCTTGGTGCTGCATATCAACCGGCCGATCGGCAACGTGAAGCTGCTATCCCAATCGGTTGATTCTTCGGCCGGCGAGCGGCTCAGCGACTTGCAATCGGTCGCGTACTTTCTAGCGGTTGCAGGGGGCGAGGGGTTGTCCGGCCTGGTTGGCGACGTGGCAGCGGCGGAGAGCGAAGATACGGTGGGCAGCGGAACGATCCAAGGACTTGCCCGGCTTACCGGAGACCGACTCGCCATTCAAAAGGCGGACGAAGAGGCAAGTCTCACGACGTTGGCGACTCACACAAAACTGTTGGCCGAAGAGGTCAACAGTCTGGAGTTTCAGTATTCCGACGGTGCGGAGTGGTCCGACACTTGGGACAGCACTCTCCAGAGCGGTCTCCCGTCGGCCATCCGCGTGATCATAGGATTTCGATTGCCCGAAGAGACGGCGAGCGTTTCTGAGAACGACCGCAAGTCCACGACAGATACCAAGAAATATCAACTGACCGTGCTGTTGCCGTTGGCAAAACCGACAACATGAATTGGTCGCCTGTGGACGGGCGAATAAGAGACGGCAACTCGCTGATTATCGAAAACGAGAATTCGGTTGGGAGCCTTATGGAAATCCGAACAAGCATGCAACAATTTAGCCGACCAGTTCGCCGCTTGCCTCTCCGGCGGGAACCTCATCGTCGCGGCAGCGTGTTGTTGATCATTCTCGTGCTCGTCACGATGTTGGCACTCGGCGTATATACCTTCACGGAGGTAAGCATTACCGAAGCGAGAGCGACGGCGATGTTCGGGCGCGGCGTGCAGACACGGTCTTTCGCCGAGTCTGGGGTATCGGTCACTTTGGCGCTTTTGGGAAGCCCGATCGAGGAGACGGGCGGTGACTTTTACGATCTTCCGGAATTTTTTCAAGGTGTGTTGCTGCGCGAGGCCGACACCGCTCGTGGCCGTGGGCGTTTTAGTGTTGTCTCGCCCTTGGAGAACGATTCCTCTGCGTCGAGCGTTCGCTTTGGGTTGGTCGACGAGTCGGGCAGATTAAACGTCAACAAGATTGTCGAGTTCGGCCTCGATGAGGAACAGAGCCGTGAGTTGCTGCTCTACCTTCCGGATATGACGCTCGATATTGCCGACGCCATTCTGGACTGGATTGACGACGACATCAAGACGCGTCAACACGGTGCCGAAGACAACTACTACAGCAGTCTGCCTGAACCCTACTACGCGGCCAATGCGCCACTAGAGTCGCTGGACGAGTTGCTTCTCATTCGCGACATGACTCCCGTACTTCTTTACGGTGAAGACCAAAACCGCAACGGCTTGCTTGAGCCGAGCGAAGACGATGGCGACGGCATTATCCAGCGCGGCTGGTCGACGTACTTAACCGTTTTCAGCCGCGAGGCAAATCGCCGTAGCGACGGCAGTGCGCGGATCAATCTCAACCAAGAGAGCCTGGCGGATCTGTTCGATGAACTGGAACAAGAGTTTGACGAAGATACCGCCCGGTTCGTGACCGCGTATCGTATGAACGGTTCCAACCAAAGCCAGCAAAATGGTCGTACGTCGTCGTCAGCCTCTGAAGCAGGACAGACGGAGTCGTCACAGACGTCGTCCGAGACAAATTCATCGGTCGAAGGTGGTTCCCCAGAGCAGTCGAACGCAGAGTCGACAAGCGAAGCACAAGGCGGAGGGAGCGGATCCTCCGAGGAAGGGGAAAAGGTGACGCGCGGCGGGATGGATCTCTCAGCCGGTGCCAAGGTCACCATCAAGACAATCTACGAATTGATTGACGTCCAGGTCGAAGCGACTGTCAATAACGGACGCGCGAGTCTCGTCAGTCCGTGGTCATCCGACTCTGCCCGCATGCGGGAGTATTTGCCCGATGTGACCGACAAGCTCTCCATCACCGCCGATGAGATGATCATGGGCCGGATCAATGTCAATCGTTGCTCACGTGAAGTTCTTTCCGGCCTGCCGGGGATGACAGAGGAAATCGCCAACAACATCGTTGGCACGCGCGTCATTGGGTCCAGCGGTCAGCAGCTCAGTAATGCTCTCGATTCACACGCGACCACGGCTTGGCTGATGAACGAGGGGGTCCTCACTCTCGAGCAGATGCGCGCCTTGGATCCTTATGTCACCGCCCGCGGAGACGCGTACCGGGCCCAAGTTGTCGGTTATTTCGACGAAGGGGGACCCATTACGCGACTCGAAGTGGTGGTCGACGCGGTGAAACAACCTCCGGAAATCCTGTTTCAACGGGATCTGAGCGACCTCGGCACGGGTTATTCCAACATCCAGTATCTAAGCGATTTGGATTAAAAAGCCCGTCGTCTCCAGCGTCATACGCGGTAGTTTTATCTTGTGTTGGCCCCGGAGAGCATTGAAGATAGATAGAGAACGGATACGACCGGTGGTTTGAAAACTTCTCCAGCGATGCCGTGTCAGAGTGTTTTCAAGAAAGATGTGACATGGCTGTTCTGGAGAACCTTCGACGGACTCCACGTTTGCCCTGCTGCATCACGGCTAGACATGGTCTAGTGGACGGCACTTGATTGACGGGAGCTCACATGCCGGATTTCCTGGCACTCGATTGGGAACCGCAACAACTCTATGGTGTTGAGGCACAGGTTTCGGGTGAGACGGTGCGCATCCGCAACTGCTTCGTGCTGCGCAGGCCGGAAGCAGATGATCCCGCCGATAATCCCGAACAGATGGGGGGCTGGCTGAAAGAGGAATTGCAACGCGCGGGAGTGCGTATTCGCCAGGTTCTCGTCTCCTTGCCGCGTGAAGAGGCCATCGTACGGCGATTGGAGCTTCCCGACGCACCTGATGATGAGTTACCCGATCTCGTCCGTTTACAAGCCGCGACACAATCGTCCTTGCCGCTCGATCAATTACTGCTAGATTTCCTGCCTCTCCCCAATCGTCCGGATGCCGGCGGCCGGGACGTCCTGCTGACGACGATTACCCGAGAAAGGGTTCAGCGATTACGAAAAGTTTGCGAGGCGGCGGATCTCGAACTGCTTTCGATCGGCATTAGTTCGGTGGCGGCCGCAGAACTGGTCGCACGAGTCGAGCGTCAACGCGGAGACGACGCGGATCAGGCTAGCTTGATCATCACGCGTCTCGGGAACCGAGTCGAGGTCTCGGTGATTCGCCGGCACCACTTGCTCTTTTCTCATTCGGCCGGCCTGGCAGGCGAAAACGACGAACAACGCAATCAATCCGTGCTCGCTGAGATCAGCCGTTCGGTGGTGGCGCTTGAACGAACAATCCCCGGCATAGTGATTGCCCGGGCGTGGGTTGCGGGTTCCGCCGACGAAACGCCCCAGCTGCTCGAAACCATGCAACAGCGGCTCCAATGCGACGTAATGCAGCCACTCGATCCACTGAGCGATACGAACGTCGCGGTCGAGACGTCGAACACACCAGGCAGCCGCGGGTTGTATGCCGGGTCGGTCGGCACGTTGCTGGCACGGGCAGAACCAGTTGTGGAAGCGATCGACTTCTTGAACCCGCGAAAGCCGCCCGTTAAACGCGATCAGCGGCAGTTGCAGATCGCTGTGGGTGCCGGTGCGGCGCTGTTAGTCCTCGTCATCGGTTTGACGATGTTCTACTTCAAAATATCGGGGCTCGACAAAAAAATCGATCAACTCGAGAGTGAGAACACGGATTTGGAATTCAACGTCGACGCCGGGCAGCCGGTGCTTGAGGCCGCGACAGAAATCCGCGAATGGAGCGACCGGGACATCAACTGGCTCGATCAATTCGATGAACTCAACAGGGTGATGGACGGCACGGAACGGATTTACTTTACCGACTTTCGCGTAACCCCGTCGCTACTTCGCAGGCTGGGAGCTGTCCGCGCGACCGGTTTCGCACGCCGCGAGAGCGATGTGAGGGACCTGCGTCAACAACTGGCGGATCGGAATTATCGGGTCACCCCGACGTCAATCGATCCCAGCGACGCGGATCCGGAGTATCCGTACCGCTTCGAGTTGGAAATCGAATTGGTCGAGTCGCTGGAACCACAGGAGAATCAGGATCAGGCCGGCGCGGGAAACGGCCCAACGGCCGTAGGAACGGACGTCGAAACGGGTTGAAGAAACGTCAGCGGAACGACGGATCGATGCGTTTGAGGAGCTTTACCGAGGATAGTGACTCGCGGCGAGCATGTTGCGGCACACAAATGCCGAGAGAATTTTGGTTCGCCCGCGGGTAAAGGTGGTTGAAGTTATGGAGCGTGAAAAAATTCTGCTCATCGTGTTAGTCGCCGTGCTCGTACTTGGGGTGGGGATTGGCCGGTATGAGCAATGGATCTCCGTACCGATCGCTCGGCGCGACACAAGGGTTGAGTTTCTCGAATCCGAGATCAGCGACAAAGAGCTGCAGGAACTTGAAATCCTCAAATCGCGACGGGAGATGGCCCATTGGAAGGCACGCAGCCTGCCCCCCGATCCTCTCGATGCTCAACGGCTTTACCAGGAATGGCTTACCGACCTGGCTCGAATCGCGGGGCTGACTGACGCGAAAGTGACTCCGGAACCAAGGATCGGGCGGGGGGAAGTTTTCGTACCGGTGCGCATCGCCATTGAAGCGAATGCGACCTTCGAACACCTTTGTCGATTCCTGTTCTTGTTCCACCAGACCGACCTGATGCACCGCATCGCCGAAATGCAAGTCGATAGCGAAAAGAACGAAGGAAACCCCCCCTTAAAAATCTCACTGACCGCCGAAGGTCTGGCGCTTGTAAATGCCTCGCCACGCGACCGTCTGTTTCCTCAGACACAGTCGCTGCAAGAATTACCCACCGACGCAAGCGAACTCGAGGTGGCGGGCAACGAAGGTTTTCCGGAATCGGGACCGTTCCGCATCCGCATTGGCAATGAGTTCGTTAACGTGTCGAAGGTTTCCGGGATGACGTGGACGCTTAATCGCGGCGTTGACTCGACCGAAGCAATGTCGCACGAATTAGGAGCAACGGTCGAACTCGCCCCAGTGGATCAATCGCTCCAACGCACCACCTTGGAAGACTATTCCACAATTGTCGCGAACAGTCTCTTCGTCAAACCGATTCCTGAAGGCGAATCGCTGCCGAAACTGAAAACGATCGGGCCGCAGCAGGTTTATGCCCTGACAACGTTATCGTTTACCGCGGAGGTGGCTGAGCGCAGTGACTCCGAGCGAAAACTGAAATTCTCTCTGGCAGAGGGTGGTCCCGCGGGCGCGACCATCGATGCCTCTACCGGCCTGTTCACCTGGACGCCGGACGCTTCGGTCACCGCCGGTGAGCACGACTGCACGGTCGTCGTCGAGATCGCAGACTTGCCGCGGCTGAAAGCGTCCGAGACGTTCAAAATCACCGTGGGGGAAGACGCAGCCGAACAAACCACCCTGAGCGGCATTGTCGGACAGAACGATCACTGGAAAGCCTACCTGACGAATAATGCAAAAAAAGAAAAAGCCACCGAGATTCACAAGGGATCGACCGTTTCGGTAGCTGATATCGAAGCAGTCGTAGAGCAGATCGGCCGCCATCATATTGTGCTCAAGATGGCGGACGACCGTTGGCAGTTGAACTTGGGCAAAAGCCTGCGGTCGATGCAGAAACTGACAGCTGCCAGCGACGCTCCAGAAAAGACGAACGAGCCCGAGAGCGGTGCGCCGTAACGGCAATCGCGGCCGTGTCTGCCCAGCAGCTGCCGGACTTTCCCTCGAGGCCCGGTTCGGTCATCATGGCCGAAAGGTGCGGCCGGTCCCACCGCGAGGATTAGAGCAGCTTACGAAATGCCGTGCCTGGTTCCCGCTCGCGGGAAACAGGAATTGAACTACCAAACGGCTGTCAGCGCGGCACGAAACAGCGTAAGACGCTGTGGAGCAACAGCCTGGGCTTTTCAGCACGAGGGAGCAGCATCACGGATGAGCGAGCAGACGGAGGCCTTCGACGCTCTACTAGCAGATCTCAACGAGCAGCAACGTAAGGCGGTGTGTCATCGTGACGGGCCGCTGCTGGTGATTGCGGGTGCTGGCACAGGAAAGACGTCGACTCTGGCGCACCGTGTCGCCTACTTGATCGCGGCCGGTGCCGATCCCGGCCGAATCTTGCTGTTGACCTTTACTCGGCGCGCCGCTGCGGAAATGCTTCGCCGCGTGGAAGGCATTCTGCGTGGGCTCGCTTTCGGTCCGGGTGAGCCGGCGCTCCGCGGGCGCACCGGAAAAACGTGGGGAGGCACCTTTCACGCGATCGCCTCGCGGCTGTTGAGGCGGCACGGGAAGCTGATTGGACTCGAGCCCGAGTTTACGATTTTGGACCGCGGCGATTCTGAAGATCTCTGCAACGTCGTGCGGGCTGAACTCGGGCTGACCGAGTCGCAGACCCGGTTCCCACTCAAGG
>Ga0315336_1005005_pt1 | contig 14964 bp, 10 predicted proteins | sample ASW5metaG_FD_204512 | JGI IMG/M metagenome (GOLD analysis project Ga0315336, IMG submission 204512) | Ammonia-oxidizing marine archaeal communities from Monterey Bay, California, United States - ASW #5 | ecosystem: Environmental > Aquatic > Marine > Intertidal zone | place: USA: California...
GATCGGTTGGACTGAAGCAGACCAGGACTGCAGAGGAGCGATGCGCTGAACCTATCCGAGCGTGTTGACTCAAGCCACCGGCTCAGCTGAAGCTTCGCCCTCCAGCCGATGTTGAATCGTGGTCAATTCAGAGCGTCAGGGAGTGACACAAAACGTAAGCGATGCCTTCCGTGATCCGGGGAAAGAGAGCACAAAATCCATTCTTCGTTCTCTTTGTTCCCTTCTGTTCAAGATTCCGTTACCCCGAATCCCCGCCCCCAGCCCTTCACCCTCGCAGGCTGCCTCGGCATCGTCTCCGCCAGTTCCATGATTCGCTTCCGGAGATCAGCGGCCGCAACGCCTCGGGAAGGGAAGCAACGAATTCTTCGCTGGGTTCCTGTCCGGGCCAGACCTGGAACATGGGTGGGGTGTAGCCGCCGATGATGATGCAGCGCTCCCGGTCGCTTCGCAGCACACCCGAAGCGTGGATGAGAGACTCGGTAAAAAGCAGCGACGAACCCGCCGGCGCCTCCACCTGGTGAATCAGCGCGGGGTTCTCATAGGCAGCGGCAATCATTTCTTCCGCGGGCAGCTTCAGCTTGTGACTGCCCGCGATGACGGTGGTGCCGCCATCATCCGGGCCGAGATCGGTGAGATTGGTGAGGACCTTGACGAAATTGCTGTGGAGCAACCCGTTCTCTTCATAGGTTCCCACCCCATGCTCCGTTCCGCGATGGAAACCGTAGCGCGGAGGATCCTGTGGAGGCGCCGCCGGGTCCCGCGAATTTACGATGGCTTCTGATTCCTCGAGGCGCACGGAGCCACCGGCCAGCTCTTCCGCCAGGGAGAGGATGCGAGGATGACCGAGATATTCGAGAAAGACCGGGTTGCTCTCCAGGATATGGGTGAAGTGCAAATGGTGAGGCCGCCCTCCCTTGTGCAAACCGCAGCGCCGGACCCGCGCGGTATCCAGATCTGAGTGGGCGAGAAACTCGCCCTTCAGCCCGACTAAGGCCTCGCGTAAACGCGCGGTGAGATCGTCGTCCAGCGTATTCTCGAGAAGCACGTATCCGTGCACCTCGAGGTGATATCGCTCGGAAGCGCTCAATGCGGGAACGTAGTCGGATTGAGATAAATCAGTCATACCGAAGTCTGCATTCTTTCGAATCTGAACTCCAAAACCCAGTCGAAAACCACATCGAAACTAACTATATCGAGAACTTTGTCGTGAACTACAAACGAATCGAGGTAGTTCACGACTTTACCGCCGTAGTTATTCGCAAGTAGTTTACGGCAAAGTTCTCGAGATCGTTGGCAGGATGCCTAAAGTCAGTGCCATTCTCTGTTGACCCGAATGACTTAAGCTGTCGCTCGGATATGGTCATTTCATGACCCATCCATTCTCAATACGGCGGGGACCGCCGTCTCCATAATCATATCTTCGTGCTTATCAATATGTTGTCTCATTCCTGGAGACGGCGGTCCCCGCCGTTCCCGAGAATGAATTGATCATGATAAGGCCTTAAGCGCCATTCCCTGTTGACCCCTTCCTCCCGCGCACCGTAGACTCACGAAGATGAGAGGAAGCTGGTTCATTTCGAGGGATATTGCATGAAAGTGCTGCTGGTTCTAATCCTCATTGCGCTGATCGCACTCCTGGCCTTGCGAAAGCAGGCCCCGAAGCAGGCTTCCATCGGCATCTATGTTCTTGTGGGGTTGCTGGCAATCATTCTGATTCCCGCCATGTTCCGAAGCTGTGGTTCCGACGGCCCGACCGTTATTCCCGGGTTTCATGAAGTTGCGGGAAAACTCCTGGGGCAGCGGCTGGTCGAGGATTACCCGGATGGCGGAACCGTGCTGGTGCTCCTGGACGGTACCCAGGCCCTCCCCGGCGAAAAGTACTCCATCACCCAGGAAGCGCAATTGAAGGGTCTGAACGCCGCTTTCAAAGACACCGCGATCGTCCTGGAGGAAATGCTCATTCTACCCGAAGGCGACTCAACAATGGCCTTGGTCGCGGCCGGCCCTCCCATTTCCCACGAGAGATTTTTCGAACTGCTTGAAGAACGAAATGACGCGATGGCCATCATTTCCTGCCTGGGAGTTCCCCCCCTCGTTACGGAAGTCGATACCGATCGCCCGCCTCTCTATGTGCTGGAGGCGATCACGGACTATGAGGGGCGATTGTTCATCGGGGACGGTATGATTGAGGGCGGTGTTTTCACGAGCCCCGGCGGTGACTGGACTCAGAAGCCAAAGATGGGGATGTCGGATGAAGAGATCCTGGCAATGCGCTACGTTCTGTTAACACTGGATGATTTGGAACCCGAGGTCCCATCTCCCGAGTAGCCGTCAATCGTGGCCTTCCAACCTAAGCGAGTATTGGTTCTCGGCACCACCGGGGAGTGTGGCGGCAGAATCGCAAGGGGGTGCGTTGATGCCGGACACAAGGTAACCGGCGTCAGTCGCAATAAAAACCAGGCCCCGACTGTGAACCTGGATGGCGTGGAGCGCCTGCAGGGAGACAAGGGAGACCCGGAAACATTTACCTCCGTTCTGGCCGGCCGCGAATTCGATGTGGTGGTGGATGCGGTGCCGAAGACGGAGGATGTGAAGCTGGCCTTTGAGCATCTCAACGGCCGCATCGAGCACTACTTCATGATCAGCTCCACCGGCACCTACGCGCCGCTTCTCACGTGCCCCGCCGACGAATCGAATCCCTGGCGGGAGAATACCGGGATCAACTTTTACTGGCAGAGCCAGCGCGACACCTACGCTCTCGAATTGTTCAGGGATCACGGCTTTCCGGCGACGATTTTCCGGCCCACCAACATCATCGGACGACACCGGATCCCGCTTGAGTTGTGGGGAGGCCGGAACATCAAGTACTTCCAGCTTATGCGGCAGGGAAAGACGGTCGAGATTCCCGAATGCGACAAGATCCTCCTGCAGTCCGGCTGCAACGACGACCTCGCCACCGCGTTCGTACTGGGTGCGTCGAAAGGCCCGGAGATCAACGGGCAGATCTATATCATTTCCTGCAAACGCGCCGTAACCTTCGCCACCTACTTCCAGGCTGCCAGGGAGATCCTGGACAGCAAATCGGCAGTGGAAGTCATTCCGATCGATGCGATCATGGAACGTAGAGGCGACGATGTGGATTTAGGCGGCATGCAGTTTCTCGTCGAGCACATGTGCTTCGACATCGGCAAGGCCGAGCGCGAATTGGGATACGCGCCGAAGGTTTCCATGGAGCAAGGCCTGGAGCAGGCGCTGCAATGGTGTCTCGACGAAGGGCTGCTTTCGTAGTCAGGTTTTTGAACCACGAAATACACGAATTGCACGAAACCGTGGCTACGCGATTGAACGGATTTTGAACAGAAGTAAACGGAGAGGAGTTTTGGCTCGGCGCGCGGATCACGTAGCGGGCATTGAAACACGATCCGCAGAAAAACTTCGATTCCTTCGTTGCCTTCTGTTCAAAATCCGTTCACCTGCATCCTGCTTCCGCTTTTAAGCATCGCAGGAACACATCCACCATCTCGTCCGCTTCGGCCGTCGTCATGCACAGCGGCGGGGCGAAGGCAATCCAGTGCGGATCGCAACGCAAAATCAATCCCTCCTCCAGCAGCCGGGCTTCAACCTTTTTCCCGAACTGCCTTTCATCCGGAAACGGCGTCATGGAATCCATCTCGGCGACAAAGGCCACGCCGGTCAACGCGCCGCAACCACGGATTTCGCCCAGGATCCCCAATTCGGCGACTTCGGCTCCGAGTCGCCGGCGAATGTGCTCTCCCGTCTCCCGCCCGCGGGCGATGAGTTTCTCCCGCTCTATCACTTCGATCACGGCCAGGCCCGCTGCGCTTGAGATGGGGTTGGCGCCGTAGGTGTGCCCGTGCGCGAAGTGAATCTCTTCCTCTGGTTCCCCCCAGAATCCCTCCATGTGGAGATCGTCGCGTACGATCATGGCCGAGAGTGGCGCATAGCCGCTGGAGAGTCCTTTGCCGATGCAGAGAATGTCCGGGGCGACCCCGAATGTCTGCGCGGCAAACCACTCGCCGGTGCGGCCCATGCCGGTGATGATTTCGTCGTAAATCAGATGGACATTGTAGCGGTCGCAGAGTTCCCTGATCCGGAGAAAGAACTCCGCCGTTGGAGTCAGGATGCCGCCGGTGTTGCTGATCGGCTCCAGGATATAGGCCGCGATCGATTCCGGTCCTTCGAACCGGATCACCTCCTCGAGCAGGGAGGCAGTACGGAGTTCGTCCCACGTCTGGCCACCCGCCTGGCTTTCGGTTCTCGGGGGCGGCAGGTGGATGAACCCCTCCAGGAACGGGCCGAACTTCGACTTTCGCGAGCCGCCCAGTCCGGACGCCGACATGGCTCCCAGGGTCGCGCCGTGGTAGCCGGTGTAGTTGCTGATGATCTTGTACTTGTAGTGATTGCCGGTTTGCCGGTGATACTGGCGGGAGAACTTGATGGCCGATTCGGTCGCTTCCGAGCCGCTCCCCAGCAGCTTGATGGTGTTCATTCCGTCCGGGGTGATCTCCGCCAGTTTTTTCGCATAGCGCACGGAAGTGTCGGACACCGCGTGCAACGGCGCCACGAAAGCAATGCGTTCATGTTGCTCGCGAACGGCATCGATCACATGGCGATTGCCGTGCCCGATGCTGACCACGAAGATTCCGCCGATCCCGTCGATATATCTCTTACCGCTGACATCGTACACATAAACACCCTCACCACGCTCGATCACAAGCGGGCTTTCGCAGAACGACTTCATCTGCCTCAAGTCGAGGATCAGGTGGCGAGTGGCTTGTTTGAAGTCGATGTCGTTAGAGAATGTCATTGCTGGTCTCGGTTTTCCGCCCAATATCACAAAAGTCAACTACGCATACAGTAATGCCCTTGGCTTCGCTCTGCCGGCGTACTCCAAATTTGGCGCGTCTTCGGCGACGCTAATCACGTAGCATGTATTGAAATACAATCTACAAAAAACTTCGCTTCCTTCGTTACCTTCTGTTCAAAATTCGTTCACGAGCATCCCGCATCATGCTCGTTACTGCCTCAACCGCCGGCAGCGTTCGTGGTTGAGGACGTCGGGGTTTACTATGTGGGCGGGTTTTTTTCCCTGGAAGAGCAGGAGCATATCATCTACTGCGCCTTCGAAGACCGAGCGGAAGGCGGCCGTGTCGTCGCTGGCGATGTGGGGAGTTACGAGTACGTTGTCCATCTCGAAGAGCGGGTGATCGGGTGGGGGAGGCTCTTCCGCGAATACGTCGATGGCTGCGCCGGCCAATGCTCCGGTCTTTAAAGCCCCGACCAGCGCCGGCTCGTCCACCACCGCGCCGCGCGATGTGTTCACCAGGTAGGCACCGTTTCTCAACTGATCGATCTCGGCCCGACCGATCATTCCGGTCGTTTGCTCCGTCAGTTTTACGTGGATGGAGAATACCTCGCTCCGCTGGAGGAGTTCTTCAAACCCCACTACCTCGACGCCCAGTTGTTTCGCGGCATCCCGGTCCGGATCCCTGCTGTAGGCCAGCACCGTGCAGCCGAAACCCGCCGCCCGCTTCGCCACTGCCTGGGCGGCGCGCCCGAAACCGAGGAGTCCGAGGGTGCGGCCGGAGAGGCCGGTGCCGAGGTAGTCGTCTCGTTCGTTCCACCGTCCGGCCCGCGTTCCCTTGTCCGCGATCAATATTCGGCGCATCAGCGCGAGGATCACCCCGATGGTAAAGTCCCCGTTTGCTTCGTGCACGAAGGGGGCGTTGTTGACGATGACCCCGGCCGCGGTGGCCGCATCGAGGTCCACGCTGTTCACCCCGACTCCGTCGGCGCATATCATTGCCAGGCGTGGCGCCTCTTCAAGAACCGAGGCGTCGATATCCTCATCGGAGATCAGGACGGAGTCGGCCCCGGGCAGGTGTTCCATCAATTCATCCCGACGCACCCGCCGGCCCGGAAAGATCCGCGTCACCTCCGCCACGGGTTCCAGCCGCGCCAGCGCGGGATCGGTGGCCGCGCGATCGTAATAGCTGGTTACCAGGACGTGATTTTCGCGGGTTGTCATAACGGTGGATGCAGAGTAGGACAAAAGACGTCGGGATGAAATGACGAATGACGAAACCCCTTCATCACGAACACGGTCTGGATTTTCTATGAGAGCTTATCTCCGTGCGATTCAGAGCGGTCTCCATCAAGTCTCTCATCATGATCTCCCCTTGCTCCGGCCCGGCCTTGGAAGACCAACCTGCGATCTTGGCATGTCTGTCGCCGATCGGAAGTCTTGGCGACTTCCGCTACTTTGGGAATTCACTAAAATCAAAGATTATCGAGAAATCTCCCGGGAAAACGGCCGAATTTTCTGGCAAATTATCCCGCGTCACCTACCATGATGAGAACGGTGAACTTTCCGCCGGGAAGGAAGAGAAATGACCGAGTTCCGATTGAGAAAACAGGCATTCACCCTCATAGAATTGCTGGTGGTCATTGCGATCATCGCCATCCTTGCCTCTCTGCTCCTTCCATCATTGAAACGGGCGCGGAGCACTGCCATGTCGGCCCACTGCAAATCCAACGTTCATCAATGGACCGTAGTGATGTCGTTATTCTTTGAAGATGTAGGTGGATTCACCGATCACGTGAGGCCCGACGTGAATCAGGACCCCAAGCGGTATTGGCCCTTAGGACAGGAAGATTATATTAGCGGCGAATCGATACTCCTGTGTCCGGAGGCTAGAACCGTGAATCCATCGGGAAGCCATCGTGGTAGTACAAATCACGCCTGGGAGCTCCGAAATTCCACGATCTCAGGCGTGAAGAAAGATACTCCCGGAAGCTTCGCTAAGAATGCCTGGGTAGCGCATTTCGCCACCAGTGGTTGGTTCGGCGCCGATGCAGAACGCAACTTCTACCATTCCACCGTCGATATCGAGCGTCCCGATATCGTGCCCCTGATTATGGACAGTGCCTGGTTCCACCCCCTGCCGCTCCACTCCGACACCCCTCCGCCGGTCCGTGACGACATGTCGCTCGGAGGAGGGTTCGGCAACAACATGTGGCTCATCGCCATGGATCGTCACTTGGAAGCAGTGAACGTCGGATTCATAGACGGCAGCACGCACGCTATCGGGCTCAAGGGGCTATGGGCCTTGAAATGGCATCCGCTCTGGAACCTGGAAAACCGCTGGACCAAGGCCGGCGGGGCCACCGCCAATAAATGGCCGGCGTGGATGCGGCAGATGACGGAGTATTGACGGATTTCGGATTTCGGATTTCGGATTTCGGATTTCGGATTTCGGATTTCGGATTTCGCCGTCTGTCTGATTACACCCTCGAAAAGTCAAGCATACGTCCACCCGACGCCTTGTTTGTGAATACGCCTGATTCTTCAATCTTAATCGATAGAGATTGGGATTAAGATTGCGATTAGGATTCGAATGGATTGAATCCTGATTCTAACTTCGCTTTCTTCGTTACCTTCTGTTCAGAATCCGTTACCCCGCCCCTGGCCACCCTTTTCGTATCCATCCCGGCGGCAAAGTCAAAAAAATGGATTATTCTGCGCCTCATGCTCCCCAATCGGCAGAATTTTCTGGTATATTACCGATGTCGCCCCGGATTAAGGAAAACGTGGACTCTCCCTAAAGGAAGGAAGAGGTAATGTCCGAATTTCGAACGAGAAACCAGGCCTTCACTCTCATTGAATTGCTGGTTGTCATTGCGATCATCGCCATCCTGGCAGCCCTGCTCCTTCCATCGTTGAAGAGGGCGCGGACCTCCGCCATGTCGGCCCACTGCAAGTCCAACAATCATCAGTGGACCGTGGTGATGTCTTTGTATTTTGAAGACATCGGCGGTTATACCGACGCCGACGTATCGTTATCCAAGAGATTCTGGCCCATGGGCCAGCAGGACTATATCACCAGCGATTCGATTCTCCTGTGTCCGGAGGCCGGAAAAGAGAAACCGGACGGATACGGCAACGGGCCCCAGCATCGTGGAACCACCGATTGGGCCTGGGATATTCGCAATACGGGGATGTCGGACCTGCCGAATCGGTTTGTCGGAAGCTTCGCAAAGAATGCCTGGGTCGCGCATATCAACTCGGGCAGTTGGTATGGCGCCGATTCGGAACGCAACTATTGGCACACCACGATCGATGTCGATCGCCCTGACATCGTGCCCCTGATCGTCGATTCCGCGTGGTTCCACCCGTTGCCGCTTCACTCGGATCAACCGCCGCCAACCCGTGACGATATGGACATCCGCTCGTTCGGAAACAACATGTGGCTCATCGCCATGGACCGCCACCTGGAAGGGGTCAACGTCGGATTCTTCGACGGCAGTGCCCACAGTGTCGGACTCAAAGGCCTGTGGACCCTGAAATGGCATCCACTCTGGAACCTGGAAAACCGCTGGACCAAAGCCGGTGGCGCAACCGCCGGCGCCTGGCCGGCCTGGATGCGGCAGATGACGGAGTATTGACGGATTTCGGATTTCGGATTTCGGATTTCGGATTTCGGATTTCGCCGTCTGCCTGATTACACCCTCGAAAAGTCAAGCATACCATCCCCAACTTCGTTTTCTTCGTTACCTTCTGTTCAGAATCCGTATTACGATCTTCCGATATCGTTCATGTTTGCGACGAGTTTCCCAACCGCGGAGAGCTGGTAGCGCGGAATTCATTCCGCGTTTCGTGTTGCGGACTTTAGTCCGCAGTGGAGTCATCGACCGCTGGCGGATTCCATATGGCGCGGAAGCAAGTTGAGACCTTAGGCTTCGTGGTGGAAGGCAGAATAATTGGGGGCAGAATAATTTTCAGTTTGCTCCGCTGAATAGGTAGTTGTTGTGATACCCCTACCATCCACCAACGAAAACCAAAGCATTTGCGGAACCCGAGGAATTGTTCTGCCACAAATTATTCTGCCTCCACTGCGGAACCCCCGACGTAGAAGATCTCAGTGAGAATCAAAACTTCGGTTCAAAATGCAGCCTTCGTCGCGAGCTTTGTCGCGAACTTCGTCGAGAAGTGGACGAACTTCCCGGTAGAGAAAGCAACGATATCCGCGATGATTGCAGAATCCTCGCGGGGAGAAAGATTCGACAAAGCTCGCGACAAAGTTAGCGACAAAGAATGAAGATCCCTGGCAATCTAAATGCCCTGGGCCATGCGGGCTAGTCTGCACTGCAGGGGAAAAGGATCCGCCAATTCCAATCTCTCTTGTCGCCGATCGGAAGTCTTGGCGACTTCCGCTACGTTTCGGATCCTATCCTTTGTGCCTTTTCGTGGCTATTCCGAGCACCGAAAACCGAAAACCGCTCTCCTCACCCCGGTCCCAATCCCAGCAACGTCAGTGCGTCTCGGTGAATCAACGACTCGATCGCTTCCTCCTCGATCCGGGGTAGGGCGGTGCCTTCCAGCGGTGCATTAATATTTCGCAGCACTTCGCACACCTGCTCCGGGGTGGAGAAGGGGAAATCGCTTGCGAAAAGGAGTTTGTCCATCACATCGAACTCCTGAAACGAGAGCATCGCGCGGTAGAGCCAGTGGCGGTGGAAGGCGGGGGAGACATCGGCGAAGACATTCGGATGCTTGCGTACCACCACCATGGCGTTGTCGAACCAGGGCAGGCCGATGTGGGCGAGGATGATTTTCAGATCGGGAAACGCGCGGGCCACCTCGTCGTAGAGGATCGGATTGGCCCAATCCATGTTGGTCCCCGCGATGGAATGAAACGCGGCGTGAGTGAGGATGGGGAGGCCCAATTCCTCCGCCCGTCGATGCACGCGCTGCGCCCGCTCATCGTGGGGATGATAATTCTGGTATACCGGACTCATCTTTATCCCGCGCAATCCAAGCTCTTTCGCGCTGCGGTCGATTTCCTCGAGTGCATTCTCCTGGTGTGGATCGACCGACATGAAGCCGATGAATTTATCCGGGTGGCCGGCCACGTATTCGGCGATCGCGTCATTGGGCGTGTTCAGCTGAAACGCCAGCGAGTTGATCCCGAACACGATCGCCCGGTCCACGCCCTGCAAGGCGGCGGCGTGTCGTTCGGGAGTAACATGCAAATCGACCCGCAATTGCGCATTCGCTTTGTCCGAGGCCTGGCAGAATACGGGGCCCCATTGTTCGCGGGTCGAGAGATGGGTGTGGACGTCGATAATCATGTTGGGAAACAGGGTAAGGGCAAATGACGAAAAACCCAATCACGAATAATTAAAGTCGTAACCAAACGGATTTTGAACAAAAGGCAACGAAGGGGAATTTCGGATTTCGGATTTTCGATTTCGGATTTTTTTACCAAAGTAGCCGTCCACCTCCGGGGGACGAGTGGCTGAGGAGGATGAAGATCCGGCAACGGGGAGCGCAGTGCGCTCGGGAACATGGTTCCGTACGTTGCCCTGGTTCATCTTCTCAGCCGCTGCATCCCCCGGAGGTGGATGCCTACTTTGGTGAAAAGATCCGAAATCGAAAATCCGAAATCCGAAATTCCCCTTCCTTCTTCATTCGTCGTCAAAAAAAAAAGCCCCCGCCCCGCTTCTGCAGCGGGACGGGGGCGTGAGTTGATTACTTTATTGAGGAACTACCCGGTACCAGAAGTTGGTATCGTGCCCGTTCGGATCGTACAGCACCTGGGTGCCGCCATCACCGGTGGTCTTGGCGCCCGTTCCTTCGAATTGGGCGGTACTGATATCGGGAGGCCCGACGCCCGGCTCGTAGAAGCGTACCTCGCTGAGGCCGGAGTTGTTCGCGAAACCGCCGCCACCACCGTGGTTTTCATCTGTACCGAACCCGGTATTAATCACGGCAACGTACTGGGCGACAACGCCACCGAGATCAATCACGGCACTTGGCGAGAGGTTGCCCGTGGTCGGAGATATCGGGAGATTGCCGGTATGTACCGTTACCCAGTCGTTGGTATTCGTTCCGTTATTCGTGGATACCTGGATTTCCAGATCCTTCCATCCGTGGCCCGGGAAAGCCTGTTCATTCCAGTTCCAGATCCATGTCGAATCCAGGGTGTAGGCCTGATCGAATGCGTAGGTTACATAGTGGCTGCCCGGGGTCTGGCCGGCATTCTGAGGAGACCCATCCACGCCGCCGGAGAGGGGTCGGGACAACCACATCGTGTCGCCGACCGATGTGCCGTGAAGTTCCCCGATGTCGCCCGAAATCCCGGAGCCGTCAATGGAGAATCCAACGCCGCGGTCGGCTGCGCTGGGATGACTGGAGTGATGGTCAATCGAGACCGCGCCGGTGGTGTCCCAGCCGTTCCCCGCATTCGGGTTTCCAATTGGCACACCTACAACGAGCTGTTCGGCCCGCTCAAGCTCGTACACCGTCCCCGATACGCTCGTGAAGCTGAAGCAGGTCTGATCGCCGAGGGTTGTCGCCAGAATCTCCGGCGTCGGCGGCTGGTCCGTCAGGACAAACCGCACTTCGGATAGAGCTACGTCAGGGTTGGTGCCACCAGTGTGGTTCGCGTTGCTCGAGCTGTCCGCCCCCAGAATCAACACGTACTGAGCCATGTCGTTGATTTCTATGGTATCGGTTGCCGTGAAGAATCCGGGAGAACTCAACGTGTCGGCCCGGTTCAGCGAGATCATGTTGCCCGCACCACCGACCTGCGTCCAGTCGTTGATATCGTCACTACCCCATCCTGCGTTCGGGTCCGTAGAAGTCGGAATCGCCGCGCCACCGTTGACCGTGGTGTAGAAGATCTGACAATCCTTCATTCCCTGAATCGTCCAACCGCCGGGGGCGCTTTCGCCGTAGTTCCAGATGAGCATGTCCGAGATGTCCTTCGCAGATCCCAGGTTGAATTCAGCCCACACGCCGTCATTGGTCGTCGCGAAGCGTTCGGGGCCGATATTTCCGCCCTGCGCCAGCCACATCTGGTCCGTCGGTGGATTGTTGATGTGCTCCGATCCGTTGGCGGCCATTCCTGAGCCGTCGATGATCGAGATCAGCGGACGGAAGCTGTTGGGTACCAGGCGCTCGGTGTTGGCCCGCGCGCTGACCTCGCTGGTCGTATCCCAGCCATTCCCCGCGGTGGGATTTCCGACCGCCGCGAGTGCGGCATCACTGCCGTAGCGGTAGAAGGCATTGGGATCATCCCGGTCCGCCGTGAGAGTGGCTTCTCCGCCGTCTCCGAGATGGAAAGACGGATCGGCATCCGCCCAATCCGGATTCAGGCTGGTAGCCCTTTCCACGTTGTATGAAATGCCGCTGTTGTCGGCGAGATCAACGGATACAACGTTCGTTGCGGTGCCCAACGTGGCTCCCACGCAATCCGCGAACGAGCAGGCGGTGTCCGCTCCCTGGGACGTTCCGCTGATGCCGGCGCAAAGATCGGGAAGAAGGTCCTGGCACGTTCCATCGGGCAGGCAGCAGGCTTCCAGCTGGGGACATTCGTCCGGCGTTGCGCAGGTGGAGAAGAACCCGCCCGGGATTCCACCCGCATTCGAGCAGTCCGTCGGGAGCAGATCCTGGCAGGAGCCGTCATTGAAGCAGCAGGATTCCGGCTGCGGACATGCGGTAGTGCCGCAGGTACTGCTGGAGCCCTGGGCGATTCCGCCCTGGCCCGCACAGACAATAGGATCAAGGTCCTGGCAGAGGCCGTCATTGAAGCAGCATGCTTCCGCGAGCTGGGGGCAGATCGTGGTGACGCACTCGGAGCCCGGACCCTGGGGGGTCCCGCCAGCGTTCGTGCAGTCGACGGATTCCACTTGCTGGCAGGTGCCGTCGATGAAGCAGCATGCCTGTGCGGTGTTGGTATTGCCGAGGCCCGTGGGATCTCCGTACACGCGGACTTCGCTAAGGCTGCAGGCGACGTCGTTCGAAGTTGTGTCGACAAAGAACCGCCAACTGTGATCCGGGAGGGCGGCGGTCGTGAAGCGGATGTACCGGGCAACATTTCCGGTCAAATCGATATCGATGGAAGCGGTAGTGACGCCGGTCCCCATCGCAGGGGCCAGCGGGATGTCACCAGCGAAGACCTGGACGGAAGGGCCGCTCTGTTCCCGGATCTCAATGGTACAGTTCTTCATCCCCTGTTTGAACCACGAAGGCTCGTTATCATTCCAGATAACCAAGTTTGTAAGGCTAAAGCTTTCACCCAAATCGTACTCGATGAACAGGGGCGGAGTGTCGCCGTTCAGGAGTCCGATGTGGTTTGCCACGTCCGTGCTGTGGGTATCGTTGGTCGCCAAGGCAGAGCCCGAGTCGCCGGACATCCCGGTATCGTCGTAGGTCCTGGACATGACTCTGCTACCATGTTCGGTACTGCCGATATGACTTTGAATCGTGAGATGCTGCGCCGTCGCCATGGTTGCCCCGGCCACCATTGCAATACCCCACGTTAGGATCGATTTCATCATTTTCATACGTAGTCTCTCCCTTGTTTGTGCTTCATGCTTCGCTCTAAAAAATCAGAATCAGAGAGGAAATGGAAAGCCCTGCCAGGCAATCAGATTTTCCACTAGGTAGTGCTCCATACTCTCCACTAGTCTCACTCCAGTCTTTCCAGCATATCGGACTTCAGTCCGCAGGTCCACTGTTTTTTCGTGGAATCTTTATTTTCTTGACGATTCGGTGTATATACGCGTCTCTTGTCCGGCAAGGTGATGTGCGTAATCAGCTGAAATCAAGGCAATTACAGGCGTGGCCGGGTCGTGTTTTTTCCGTAAGCAGGGATTCGAGCCCGGTTGGATCCGAAATCAAGGGTCCGTGATGATTGATTCCTTGATTGGCAGAACTCGTGCAGAGTTCCGAAGTCTTTCGATCACATCCCGGGTACCCACTAATATTCTTGAATGGATTTTGCATCGCAATGCCGCTGTACTATACTGATTAAAACAGGCATTTTCCACTCAAAATCGACGCAAATGGTTTCTGTTTCGGGTGTTTCGGGAAGATTCGGATGTTTATGAACCGTTTAGGGAAGACAGATCGTGGTTTCACGCTGATCGAACTCCTGGTCGTCATCGCGATCATTGCCATCCTTGCCTCTCTGCTTCTTCCGTCGTTGAAGAGAGCCCGGTCCACGGCTATGTCCGCGCACTGCAAATCCAACGTTCATCAATGGACGGTGCTGATGGCGCTGTACTTCGAGGATCAATCCGGTTTCACCGATAACGATCCCGCCGTCCGGGTGGCGATGTGGCCGCAAGGTTTGGAAGAGTACCTCTCCAATGACTCAATTCTGCGGTGTCCGGAGGCAAGTAAGGCGAAGCCCGACGGGTACGGGAACGGACCCGACCATCGCGGCACGACCGATTGGGCATGGGACATTCGCGGCTGGTACAGCCAGGTTCCTACGCAGTGGATCGGCAGCTACGGGAAAAACGCCTGGGTGGCGCACTTCCGGTCGGGCGGCTGGCTTGGCGCCGATACGCAACGTAACTTCTGGCACAATACCGTGGATGTCGATCGCCCGGACATCGTGCCGCTGATTGCCGACAGCGCCTGGTTCCATCCGTTGCCGCTCCACTCTGACTCGCCGCCACCGGTCCGTGACCTCATTGACTCTGGAGGGTTCGGGAACAACATGTGGTTCATCGCCATGGATCGCCACCTGGAGGGGGTTGATGTCGGATTTTTCGACGGAAGCGCCCATAGCATCGGACTCAAAGGGCTCTGGTCTCTGAAGTGGCATCCGCTCTGGAACCTGGAAAACCGCTGGACCTCTGCCGGCGGCGTACGCGCCGGCGATTGGCCCGCCTGGATGCGCAATTTCCAGGACTACTGATATTCGGTTTCGCAGGAAGGTAGGGCAGGGGCTGTGCACCTGCCCCGGAGGCTGAGGAAGAGAAGAATCGAGCAAGGGAGAACCCTGTTCCCTTCTTGCACTACCCCTTCGCAATTCAGCCGCAGGACGGGTGCGCAGCCCCCGTCCTACCTTACCCGGAAGGCGTGCGCGGTGGCGATTGGCCCGAATTTTCAGGATTATTGATATTCGGTTTCGCAGAAAGGTAGGG
>Ga0315336_1005006_pt1 | contig 14958 bp, 13 predicted proteins | sample ASW5metaG_FD_204512 | JGI IMG/M metagenome (GOLD analysis project Ga0315336, IMG submission 204512) | Ammonia-oxidizing marine archaeal communities from Monterey Bay, California, United States - ASW #5 | ecosystem: Environmental > Aquatic > Marine > Intertidal zone | place: USA: California...
GGAGAGGTGTTTTATTTTTGTCTGCAGCGGCACGTCAAAGTCGCGCGCATATTGCAGGGCCAATTGATGGTCCCACGTGGAGTAGAACGGAGCCATAAACCGCAAGATCTCTTCACAGCGCATCCAGCCGTACATCGTCTGGTCCTCGGCCAGGTAACCGACTCTAGCCCGCACACCGATGGGGTCGATCTGTGGGTCGAGACCCAGGACCCGGATCGCACCATCGTCGCGCGGCAACAATCCTAGCAACATGCGAATCGCCGTGGTCTTACCGGCCGCGTTGCGACCGAGAAACGCAAACGTTCGGCCCCGTTCGACCTTTAGTGTCATGCCGCGTAGCACAGCGTGACGCCGAAACGATTTGTCCACCGCTTGGATATCGATAACCGGAACGCTCATGCTTCGATCTCCTCTTGGGAACGAGTCGCTTGCTGCAGTTGGGTCATCGCTTCGCCAAGTAACTCGTGCAGTTGGTCGGCGGAGAGCCCCAAAGAAAAACCCTGGCTGGTGAGTTGCCGAAACTCTTCGACAAGCCGCTGCCGATGAGCCGCCAGGCTGCTGGCAGGCGCCCCACTGGAGACAAACGTCCCCTGCCCATGCCGCATCTCCAGCAACTCCTTGCGGACCAGCCCTTCATAGACACGTAGAATCGTGTTCTGATTGACCGCCAGCTCGCGGGCCAGCTCACGGACAGATGGAAGCCGATCTCCCGGCTGCAACTTGCCTGAAGCGCACAGCATGGCTATCTGCTGGGAAATCTGCCGCGAGATCGGCACGGCCGAGCCTCTCTCAATTCGTATCAACATGCTCCGACCCCCACCTCGACCTTCAAGTGATTACAGTACTATAACAGTTGTCTGTGAGTGTGTCAACCAATCTTACCCTGTATTTCCAGGCTGTTGACAAGCTTGAATAGTTACGTTACAAATTAGTCACGTATTAGCCGATGCTCCTCTTTGGCAACTCCCATCGCGTTACAAGTCACTAAGGAACCTCAGTATGGACCTCAACGAACTGACGCTGGACGTCGACCAAGAAATCGACATCAAGGCGCCCATCCCCGAAGTCTTCCAAAGCTTGCTTCGCCGTTTAAGTAGCGAGCAAGTGTTGCCCGACGGCAAAGAATTCCCCATGGTGCTCGAACAAGAGCCAGGCGGGCGTTGGTACCGTGCCCTCGGCGACGGCTCCGGTCATCTATGGGGATTGGTCCAGGTGATCAAGCCACCGACGCTGCTGGAATTCACCGGCCCAATGTTCATGTCGTATCCGGCGAGTGGGCACATCGCGTTTCGGCTTACTGAGATCGAGGGCGGGACAAGACTGGCGCTGCGCCATCGGGTGGTCGGAATGATCGACCCCGAGCATCGCCAGGGGGTCGTGCCCGGCTGGCAGTGCCTGCTAGACGACATGAAAAGTCGCTGCGAATGATCGGCGGAAACGCAGCAGGGAACGATTCGTTTTCGACGGGCCAACATGTCCGAAAACCTCGACCACATTTGGAAAGCACTATCTGACTCCACACGTAGAGATATTCTCGATCTATTGCGCGAGGGACCTCAAAAAACGACCGAATTAGTCGAACAATTTCCGAATCTCTCTCGTTTCGGTGTCATGAAACACATCGATGTCTTGCGCGAAGCGGGACTGGTCATCACTCGAAAGGAGGGTCGTTGCCGCGTAAATTCGATCAACGCTGTACCGCTGCATCTGATCTATCGACGCTGGGTAAGCAAGTTCGAAGACCTTTGGGCTCGGAGCCTTACCGACCTGAAAGATTCGCTGGAGAGTGAACAGCACACCGAGTAATCTCTGGGCTGAGATGTCCACAATCGTTTGTTCCAAGAAATGGAGAATGTAAAATGTCAATTGCAGAGGCGTTTCTCGCTGAATTCGAACAAGAAGCTGAAACCACGCGGAGATTCCTGAAAGAATTCCCCGACGACAAACTCACCTGGAAGGCGCACGAAAAGTCGATGACCGCCGGTCAATTGGCGTTACACATCGCGTCTGTGCCGGGCGACGTAGCGCGCATGGCCGTCAAGAACACGATCGGCATGGCGGACCTGAACCCCCCCACCGAACAACCGAGGAGCATACAGATGGTTCTCGACAAGTTGGAGGAGTCGGTCGCCACGGTGAAAGAGGTTCTGCCGACCATCGACGACGCGAGCATGCAAGAGACGTGGTCGTTTACGGACAACGGCAACCCGGTCTTTTCGGTGCCGCGGGCCGGGTTGTTACGCAGCATCATGCTTAATCATTGGTATCACCACCGCGGGCAGTTTGGCGTCTACTTGCGCCTAGTCGGAGCCAAAGTTCCGTCGAGCTATGGTCCGAGCGGCGACGAGATGCCCGATTTCCTTCAAGGCGTGGAGGGCATGGAGATGGCGGCCTCCTAACTCGTTTCTTCACGACGAAGACATGGAGGAAGCGGAGAATACCAGCCGTTGCAGGCAGGTTGCCCAATTCTTTGTTGAAGTTCCTTCGTATCCTTTGTGTCTTCGTATTTAATTTCTTCCGGAGTTTTAAGAGCTGAGCCCTCTCAACTCGCGGTGGGCTGTGCAGGTGCCGATTCCGCGAGATCAGCCTCCGCTAAGCATCGCTTAATCTGCCGCACCGCCTGCCGGAGCCGGGCTTCGTTCTCAACCAAGGACATTCTCAGAAAACCTTCGCCGGCCGGGCCAAAACCGCTGCCCGGGCTGACAGCCACGTTGCCCTTCTCTAGCAGCAACATGGCCAAGTCCATCGTATTCATTCGCGATCGCCACGGCTCGGGGACGGGCACCCAGAGGAACATACCCGCCTTGGGTGGCGTGACGTCCCAGCCGATGCGCCCAAGCGACTGGCACATCACGTCGCGGCGGCTCTCGTAGATTTGCGACTGCTGCTCCACTGCGGCGTCGGTGTGCCGCAGGGCGACGATCGCGGCAATCTGAACAGCCTGAAACATGCCGTAATCGTAATAGCCCTTGATCGTGGCCAAGGCCGCTATCATCTCCGCATTGCCGGCACAGAAACCGATCCGCCAGCCGGCCATGTTGTAGCCCTTGCTCATCGTGGTGAACTCGACGCCCACCTCGGCAGCACCGGGCGAGGCCAGAAAGCTGGGCGGTTTGTAACCATCGAACGCCACGTCGGCATAAGCGAAATCGCTGATCACCATAAATCCGTACCGCTTAGCCAGCTTCACCACCTGGTCGTAAAACGATTGCTCCACGACGGCGGTTGAAGGATTGTGCGGATAGTTGAGAATCAGAACCTTCGGCCGGGGATAGAGCTTCTCGCAAGTGTAAGCGACGTCGTCCAGAAATTTTTCGCTTTCCGCCACTTCCAATGCTATGACATTGCCCGCGGCCAGCGCTACCGAGTAGACATGGATCGGAAAATACGGGGCCGGTACGATGGCCGTATCGCCAGGGCCCATCATCGCCAGGCACATGTGGCTGAAGCCTTCCTTCGACCCGAGGCAGACGATCAACTCACTCTCGGGATCGAGTCGTACCCCATACTGTTTGGTATATTTGCTGGCGACCTCGCGGCGGAGATTGGCAATGCCGTTGGACTTGCTGTAGGCATGATTGCGGGGGTCGTGGGCCGCCTCAGCAAGCTTGTCAATCACCTGCTCTTCGGGCGGGTCGGACGGATTGCCCATGCCCAGATCGATCACGTCGTCGCCGGCGCGCCGCTTGTCGTGGAGCATCGCATTGATCCGCCCAAACAAATAGGGCGGCAGTCGCCTGACCCGCTGAGCCACCTGGACTTGGAAGGGCTCGTCAGGCTGGTTGGAATCTGGCGACATGGTTTGGCTCTTGGGTGGCGTAACGTCAGACCGGTCTCTCTGAGACCAAGTATAGCCACAACCGGTTCGCAACCCAATGACGCGCAGCTCGGTACTACGGCCCGCTGGCCGGCTGGACCGATGCGTCGCGCCGCACGTCGGACGAGCTATCAGCGGAATGCTGTACAGGAGCCTGCGACGTGCCAGCCAAGTAATTGTCGACCCGCGCCTGCTCGCGAATCGCCACAAATTTCCGATTCATCGCCAGCCGAATCTTCTTCTCGTAGATGTCGCGGTACAAGATATCTTGAACATCGGTCTGATCAATGTCGTATCGCTCGGTCTGGCCTTCGCATAGCAGAATGATGAACTTATCCCCTAGTTGGACGATACCGGAGAGCTCGCCCGGCTGAAGCTGATAGGCCACTTCTTCCAACTGAGGCTGACCGCCATATCGCTGCAGCGGAGGCACCTCGCCTCGCAGTGACTTGCTGGTCGGCTCGATCGAGTACTGTTCGGCCAGGTCGCCAAAGAACTCCACCGACGGGTTCTGCCTGGCTTTGTCCCACACTTCTTGGGCACGGCGCATGTTACCCAACACGATCGCCCGGCAGCGGACCCGTGCACCGTAATTGGCTTCAAACCCTCGGTTGAGATCTTCTTCGGTAACGGCCACCTTCCCTGCGGTCAGTTTTTTTAGCGCTGCCGACGGCCAGACGGCGTCGTTGATGTACTGTGCCCGGCTGATTTTCTGCTCGGCTGCTATCTTCTCAATCCACTGGTTCAGATCCATTGTGTCCTGGGAATCTAAAACGCCCGCCAACTCGGCCGCGTGGAGCATCTCGGCGTCCAGATCGGCCTGCTGAACCGTCAACCCGGCGCGGGCAAGTTCCTGCCGGAGCAACAGGTGAGAGATCTCCGACTCAAGCACCTCTTCTCCATGACGCAGCAGACTTTCCTGTCCCAGTTCTTTGAGCGTAATGCGATCGCCATTGACGGTCGCCACGACGCCGGGCATCGTCTTGCTCAGTTGCGGGTCGTTGAAGACATTCTGAATCGTCGCCACGCTTTGTAGTTGCTTAAACAGCGTCTGAGCAACCTCGCGGAGTTTCTCGTCTTTGATTTTCTCGACGATCTGCTGCTCAACCTGGTCCCGCTGCACTTCTCTGGCAGGGATACGACCCTCGCTCTTGAGGATGACAAACTGCCCGGCTACTTGAAGAATCGACGAAATTTGTCCCTCGGCAAGCCCGAACACCTCGCGTTCGATGTTCGGGTCGCCCACGTGACGGCGAATCGGTTGAATCAAACCCCCGACGCTGGCACTATTCACGTCGATCGAGTGTTCGATCGCCAAGCGGGGAAACCGCTCGGGCTGGGCTGTTAGCTGGGCGTGGAGCTGTTGGGCCAATTCAGCGCTGCTCACCGCGATCAGCCGGGCTCGCACCATCTCACCATACTGCTGCTCAAACGCCTTCTGCAGTTCTTCGGGAGAAACTTCCAGGTCTGCAGCGGCCAGCTTTCTCAGCGCTAGCGTTGGCCAGACAATGTCGCGGGCATACTCTTGCGGGCCGATGCCTCGTTCCTTTTCCAACATTTCCAGCCATTGTTCACGGCCTAATTTGAATCGACCAGCCATACGGTCGACCTCCGCGGCAATTTCTTCGTCGGTAATCTTGATACCGCGACGTTCACAATGCCCTGTGATCAGTTTCTTGTTGACCAGGCTCTCCAGCACATCTTTGCCATGACCGCGGATGCAGGCGTCGATCAAATCGCGACGGCTGATGTCCTGACCGTTGACCAGCGCCATCACGTCATGCTGAGGTCTCTCCACCCGAGGCAGCGCACTTTCGCCCGCAGACGTTGCAGCAGCCCGCTCCGACTGAGCATTTGCCCCGCGCTGGCCTTCGCTAAACCGCAAGAACGAACAGACACCGACGACGATCGCCGCGCAAGTTAGCCAGACAAGTCGCCGCCTCCAGCGTGAGCCGCTGGGAGCTCTTGCCACAGGGCCAACTGAATCAGCAGAACGATTGGTAGCATCCGTGCCAGAGGAATCCGCATGGGACATAACGGTTTCTCCATAAACCGAGCCGTAAGAAGCATAGGTCTGCGTGCATCGGGTAGCACGCTAGAACGCGGGGTAGGGCGACGAGTATAGGCTGTCGCGGCAACCGCAGGCAAGAGAAGCTCAGCGGTGAAGCGATTAAGATAAGAACACAAGCCGCGTAAAAAAGTGCTAGCACCGCTGCTGCCAGATTTAGCGGCAAACTTACGAATCGGGCGACCACTTCGCTGGACCGATACCGCACTGCCCTCAATCGTCCATCACCTCAGCTTCTTTGGCCTTGGCCAGTTCGTTGGCCTGGGCTTCGTGCTTCTTGGTGAGTTCCTGAATTTCCTTCTTCAGCTCGTCTCGATCATCTTCGGTAAGCGTCTTGTCTTTCTCACCTTGGTCGGCATGTTTGTTGCCGTCGCGGCGGACATTGCGTATGGCAACCTTGGCTTCCTCGGACAATTCTTTGATCCTCGCGACCATCGAGCGTCTTACTTCAGTCGACAGGGGCGGAATATTCAGCCTTACGACCTTGCCGTCGCTCTGCGGGGCTAAGCCCAAATCGCTGGCGATGATGCCCTTTTCAATGTCTTTGATCGTCGAGGGATCGAAGGGCCGAATGACCAGCTGCGTCGGCTCCGGAGTGCTAACTGAGGCAATCTGTTTGATCGGCGTGGGTGATCCATAGGCATCGACGCGGACACTGTCGACCAAGCCCGGGCTTGCTCGGCCGGTGCGAACGCCCGTCAAGTCATGCTTGAGCTTGGCTATCGCTTTGTCCATCCGTTCCTCGGTATCCAGCAATATTACGTCAGCGCTCATTTTTCAGACTCTCATGGAATGCTTGGATCGTGCAACGCACAGATTCTTGTAGGTCAGTTGGCTCGCTCGGCTCGGTATTAAGCAACTACGATTTTGCAGTAACCTGGCTGCTTACCAAGGTACCCAAACTCTCGCCACGGACGGCTCGCTCGATGTTACCGTCTTGGCGGTAGTTGAACACCAGGATTGGCAGGTCGTGCTCCATACAGTGCGCGATGGCGGTCGGGTCCATCACACGGAGATTCTGGTTCCGCACATCTTGGAAGGAAAGCTCGCGATAAAATACGGCGTGGGGATTCTTTTCCGGGTCTTCGCTGAAGACGCCATCCACGCGAGTTGCTTTCATCAGGATATCGGCGCCGAGCTCCAGGGCCTTTTGGGCGGCAGCTGTATCGGTGGTGACAAACGGTGCGCCAGTGCCTCCGGCAAGAATCACGACCCGCCCTTTCTCCAAATGCCGCTTGGCCCGACGACGGATGTAAGGCTCGGCCACACCGTCCATCTTGACCGTGCTGGTCAAACGGGTTTCGCAGCCGAGTGATTCCAAGGCGTCTTGCAAGGCCAGCCCGTTGATCACGGTGGCCAACATGCCCATGTAGTGAGCGGTCGCCTCCTGAATGCTGCTGTTGCCTGCTGTAAACTGGGCTCCGCGGAGGATATTGCCGCCGCCGATGACAATCGCGATCTCGACGCCCTGCTGTTTCGCCCGGTAGGTCTGAGAGGCGATGTCCACAATTTCTTCCATGCTGATGCCACGCTCGCCCGGTGGAGAGAAGCTTTCGCCGGAAAGTTTCAGGACGATGCGACGATAGGGGCCGGCGGGTGGCTCAGTTGATTTCGTCATGTCATGGGGCTCGCGGAAGTGCTTTGGTCTTGGAATACGCTGCAGGAGTCTGAGGCTCGATTCCGGAAAAAAAGCCCTGGGCTTGCAGGGTCCAGGGCTTGTTGAATTCTATTGGTTGCTCAGCCGGCCAACGCGGCTGGCTCGGCCTCCGTTTCACCCAGCTGCCAGCGGACAAATCGGACTAATCGCATATCACCCTGCTTGGCCAGTTTGCCGACCGTCACGGTTTCATCTTTGACAAAGGGCTGTTCTTCTAAAACATGCTCGCTATAAAAATTCCGCATGCGACCTTCGATCATTTTTTCGATGATGTTCTCGGGCTTGCCTTCCTTGCGAGCTCGTTCCATCTGGGTGTCGCGTTCCTGCTGGACGGTATCAGGATTGAGATCGTCTTTGGTTGCGGCCTGGGGATTCATCGCGGCAACATGCAGGGCAACATCTTTGGCCAATTCCTCGCTGCCTCCCTCCACCTCAACAAGCACTCCGATCTTGGCCATGTGAACAAAACCACCACAGGAGGCATCGATCCGTTCCAGACGCGCCAGCCGAAATACCTCGCGGATCTTGTTCTGGAGATCGTCACGCTGATCTTCCAGCGTGGAACCCTTCTTGCTAGGCGAGGGCTGACTCCACAGCTCCTCGGGCGTCGCCGCGCCGGGACCCGTGGCCAGTTGCTCAGCCAGGTCGTTGGTCAGCTGGATAAATTCGTCGTTCGTGGAGACCGGCGCCGATTCGCATTGTAGCTCGACCATCGCTCCTACCCCATCGCTTACGCGCGTATAGGTACCAATCCGGCCTTCCTCGGTTGTCCGATCCTGACGTTTGCCCATGAACTGCTTGCCCGCTTCGCGGAGCTTCCGCTTGGCAGCTTCCATGTCGCCATCGCACTCAGCCAGCGCTCGTTTGCACTCCATCATCGGCAATTGTGTATCGTCGCGAAGCTTCTTGACCATCGCTGCGGTAATTCCGGCCACTGAGAATAACTCCTTTTCAATCCGAACTGTTTGAGACGGTCGTTGTGAAACCTGATTCGACCAATCGTAACGAGATTGGTTGAACCTCGATCGAGCAGCTGCAGTAAGCAGGACGATCGACCAATTATGAAGCGGTTGCAGCTCCCTCAGCCTGTTGTTGCTGGTCGATCGCGGCCTGAGCTTTGCCTTCGGCGATCGCGTTGGACAGTATATTAACCACCAGATCGATTGACCGCATGCTGTCATCGTTACCGGGAATCGGCAGATCAATTTGATCGGGATCGCAGTCGGTATCGATCAAGGCCACCGTGGCGATGCCCAGCTTGCGAGCTTCTTTGACGGCATTCTTCTCTTTCTTCGGATCGACTACGACCAGGCACTCTGGTAGCCGGTTCATGGTGCGCATGCCGTTGAGGTTGCGAAACATCTTGCGGTACTCGCGATTGAGCGAGGATTGCATTTTTTTCGAGTACGTATTGATCTCGTCGCTCTCTCGGATCGTCTCCAGCTCTTCCAGGCGAGAGAGTCGGCTACGGATGGTGCGGAAATTGGTCAGCGTCCCGCCCAACCAACGATCGTTGACATAAGGCATGCCGCAACTCTCGGCCGCCTTTTGCACCGTTTCCCCTGCCTGTCGCTTGGTACCTACAAACAGCACCAGGCTGCCCCGCTCGGTTACGCTGGAAAGATACTTCTTGGCGCGTAATAACCCGCGGATTGTTTCACGCACGTCGATGATGTGGATTAGATTGCGGCGGGCATAAATATACGGCCGCATTTTCGGATTCCAGCGGCTCGATCGGTGGCCAAAATGCACACCCGATTCGACCAGCTGCTTGACAAGAGCTGACGACACTATTCTATCTCCTACTGTACAGCACACCGGCTAGGTCCCCTGCCTCGTGAGTCTTTCGACTCGTTCGGCGTGGCTTCTGCGGCACGATATCACTCGGGGTATCGCAGCCGCTGCACTTTTGGGGCGTCCGACGTTGGTTCAACTGATTCGGCCAAAGGGAAAGTAAACAGCTAGCTTGAGCCCGGGCCGTACGAGCCAAATTAGCCCTGCAGTTTATCGTGGACCCTAGGCGGCGTCAATCGGGCGGCCCGATTGCCAACTCCTCTGGGGACCGGGACTTGCGACCCGGACGCTATGTCGCTGCAGCCCGAAAGTCGCTCTTGGGCAGCTCCTCCACATTTGCTAATCTCCCCGCCGAATTCGCCCACCACCCAGCCAGAGCCGGGAGCTTTGCCATGGAAAGAGAGCCCTCTACAAGACACATTCTGGAAGGTCGAGAGCTGATCGACTACCTAGTCGAAAAGTCGGCTAGCACGACCAGTTCCGCCCTACTCGATCGGGAAGAACGGCGCAATCGGCGTCTGACCGTTCTGCTCTCGGTGTTGATGGCCTTCGGCATCGGTGGCGTGATCGGTGCGCTGAAAATGTTTGTCAGGGAAGAGATGACTTCGGTCCAATCGCAGATGGCTGAGATTTCCGCCAGCATCGAAGCTTATGTTGACGAGAAGGCACACCTGCTGAGAGACGACCTCGAGGCCCAGGTGGGGGCCGTGGTTACGGAGCAAGTGAACCAAGAGGTCGGTCGCGTTCGTAACATGCTGGATCAATACAAGCACTACCAGGAATTCCTGGCGCTGGCCGAGATCATAGAAGCGGAAGTGGAGCAAGATAAATTCCCCGAAACACCGCTGGGCACGGCCTTGGAGATTGTCGACCAACTGGCCTCCTCTCCAGACATTACCCAACAGCCACGTTTTCTTGAGGCCGTTAAGGTGGTAATCGATCTGTTGGTACGCACCGATCGCAAGGCTGACATCGATCGAATGGAAGTATCGCTGCATGAAGTGTTTATCACCGACAGCAAGATCTCGCTCGACCTGGCCGACCACTACGGCCAGCTGATCATCTCTTCTCCTTATGCCGTAGAACAGTTGGACCATTACTTCGAGCCACTAAGCCGCTACGCCCGGGCGTGTCGAGAGTTGAATTACCCAGAAAAAGCGCTGATGTGGGAGCTGTTTGTAGCCTTCAAACGCAGCGCCTACGTCAGGTCCAGTGTGACAGACAGCATGGTCGAAATGGTTCAAGATCTGAACGAAGCAGACATGCGAAACTTCGCCCGCCACATCTTCTTGAATTCCCATCCACTCCACTGGATGAAGCAACCCGACCAGGAAGGCCGCGAGCTGGCCAAGCTGGTGCAAGGGTTGTTGGAAAACTACCCCGATTTCCGCCAATCGATCGAAGCTGAGTTGGGTGGCCCTGAAATGCGAGATTGGGTCAGCGGCATCGCTGCCAGAAAAGTAGAGCGGGCTGCGCTCCTGCAGGCGGAAGAAGCACCGCATACTGCAGAGGCTGATGATCCTGACAACGCACTGCGGCGATAAACCGCTCTCAGGTACCTTTCCAGAGGACACTTCAGCGAGACCGCGGCCTGGCCTTCGGAGTTCTGGTGGCTAGTCAGCTTCCAGCGACTGCAGGCTCTACGTGGTCAACCGACTTGGGGAACTAAGCGCCGATCCGCTTCAGGCCTGTCAGTAGCGTATCGTGCAGGTGTCGATTGGTCGCCAAGATGCCGCGATTGGTTGCCAAGGTGCGGCCATAGGAAAAATCGAGCGGCTTGCCATCCAGGTCGCTCACCTTACCGCCCGCTTCCTCGACCACGATGGACCCTGCCGCCTGGTCCCATATCTTCTCGCGATAATCGAGTCGCTTTGGGGACAACAGCCGCAGATTTACCTCGCCCCCACCCGCGGCCAACACGGCGTACTTGGCCTGACTATCCATCGGCACCGGATCGGCCGTGATACCCAGTCTGGCGACCAGTTGGCCGATGCCGCCGGTATTAGTATGGGCTCTCTCCACCGAACGCAGCAGCCGGGCGCCCGACACATTCGCTTGGTCAGAAACAGCAAGCCGCTGCCAGCTCTCTTGGTCGCCCGACAGCGACGCTACCCAGCTACCGCTGGTTCGCCGCGCTACCAACAGCGACCCGGGGCCTCGCTTCTCTGGCCGAACTCCATCGACCAACTCGGGGCACCCGAGGACGCCGACCCGCACGTAACCGTCCCGAATGTAAGCCAAGGCAACTGCATATTGGTCTCGACGCAAGAACCCTTTCGTTCCGTCGACCGGGTCGAGCGTCCAAAACTCGTCGGCCGCTTCGCCGGCGCCGCGGTCAATCCACTTGCAGATATCCTCGGGCGACGCATCTGGCTCTGCCTGACGGACAAAGTGGGTGATCTGTTCGAGCGTCTCACGGCCCTCTTCGCCGCGCAAGGCATCGGCGTTCTCTTCGCCGACGAACCCCATCTCGGGAAAGGCTTCTTCCAGGCGTTTGCCAACCAACGCCTGAGCGGCAAAGTCGGCCACGGTTACCGGCGAACGGTCCTCCTTGGTAATCGCCGGCGTGACCAGCTCCTGTTGCACGCGACGCACCATCAGGGTCGCTTCGCGGACCGCAGCAACAGCGAATTTTACTTTGGAACATTCGATCGGTACGGTCATCAGCTGCTTCCTGGGAAGTTTCGTACAGAAACCCTTATCGGTGAGGATCGACACGTTCATCTGAGCAACAGACTGCCCCGGCTCAGCCGGCCTCTAGAACCTGGCCGATTCGACCAACTGCCGACTGCTGTTGCTTTACGGGGCAGCAGACGCAGAAAACTACCCCGCCAGGACTTGAACCTGGAATGAGGGAATCAAAATCCCTAGTGTTACCAATTACACTACGGGGTAAGAGAGTGCTGTCTGAATCGCTGAACAAACGTGAAGGGTCAATACGGCTCGCTCGGGGGCCGATGCCAACAATCTACGGGAAAAACGCGTCGAAAGTAAGTGCTGACAGCCTGCTCGGCTACGCTTGTTCGTCGCTGAGGCGATTGGCCAGCGCGAAGGTGACCTGCTCCAGTTCGCGGGCCAGGTCGACTCCCACCTTGCTCACACCTTGGGGGACGGTCAGGGTCACCGGTGCAAAATTGACGATCCCTTCAACACCAGCCGCGATCACCCGGTCGGTCATTTCCTGCGCTCTTTCAGCCGGGACAGCGATCAGCGCCAGCTCAATCCGCTGTTGGGCAAGCACTTCGTCCAGCTGGCCAAGGTCGTGTACTGTGACATCTCCGATGGTACTACCCACCAAGGTCGAATCCGCATCAAACGCCGCCAAGATCCTAAATCCGTGCTGAACAAAGCCTCGGTATCCCAACAACGCCCGTCCCAGGTTGCCAACCCCCACCAAGGCAACTCTCCATTGCCGGTCAGTCCCCAAGATCTTGCGGATCGCGACGGCCAACTCATCGCACCGATAGCCGATTCCCGGATGACCGAAATGGCCAAAATGGGCCAAGTCTTTGCGGACTTGTGCATCCGTAAACCCCAACAGACGCCCCAGCTCGCTGCTACTGGTCGTCTCCTTGCCATCGCGCAGCAAATTCTGGACCTCGCGGAGGTAGAGGCTCAACCGATGGACAACCGCACTTGGTACCGCAGAGGGGTCTAGGCGGGCTGGGCTGGGATCAGGCGATGTCATACCGCAGTTCGGGTGGGTGGATTCAGTGTGTCGCGGGCTCTAGCAGGCGGCTCTTCGGAGATCTGCCCGTGAACGGGGGCCGCTGGCCAATCTAGCAGCAATCCGGGCCCTACAGCAAGGCAAGCCGCTCTACTCTCCCGGGTCGAACACCTTGCCAAGTAAGGGCTTACATACGACCGGGCGAGAAGATCTCCCTCTCCAAAGCAGCCGACAGCGGATCAGCAAGCCAGCGGCCTCAGCGGGACCCTATTCCGCCCCGCCTCCTTTATCGGACAGCCACTTCAAACGCTACGACTGTCAGATCAGGCTCACTCTCAAGTGAGTCTATTGGTCCGGCAAATTGCAACGTTTCGATGGTAGCGATTGCCTGACCAAGGGTGTATGGGGACTGTGAAAAAACAGGGGTATCTGGCTAAGGCGGGGTGCTTGCACGGTCCGAATAGGTCTATGAACGGGTCTCTTCCCGTTTTGACCAAGCTGACCACATCCCCACCAGAAGTCACACCTCTCGAAGGAGGCAAGAAGATGAGAGCAAAGATCGTCGTGCCAACGCTGGCAGTGATCGCCCTGGCCATGCTGCAGTCCGCGGCAGTGGCAGGCTATTGCGGAGCGGCACGGTACAACCGTTGTTCGGGCTGCTGCGAAGAGCGGCAGTGCCACACTGTCATGAAAACGGTCCGTTGCATTCGCTACGAGCGGCAACAGGTCACACGCTGCCGCACGGTCTACGACCGCGTTTGCGAAGAGCGGGTCATCAATTGCACGCGGTACGTTAGCGAAACTTGCCAGAAGGAAGTTTGCTACACGGTTTGCAAGCCTGTCTGGGAAACCAAGCAGCGAACCTACACCGTCTGCAAGCCCGTCTGGGAAACCAAACAACGCAACGTCTGCTATACCGTCTGCAAGCCCGTCTGGGAAACCAAGCAGCGGACGTACACCGTCTGCCGACCGGTTTGGGAAACCAAGACTCGCAACGTCTGCTACACGGTTTACAACCCGGTTTGGGAAACCAAGCAACGGTGCTACACCGTTTGCAAGCCGGTTTGGGAAACCAAGCAGCGAACCTACACCGTCTGCAAGCCCGTTTGGGATACCCGCACCTGCGAGGTCCCTTACACCGTTTGCAAGCCTGTTTGGGAAACCAAGCAACGGTGCTACACCGTCTGCAAGCCTGTTTGGGAAACCAAGCAACGCGAGGTGACCTACTACGTCCGTAAGCCCGTCAAGTACACCAAGACCATTCAGGTCAATTGTGGACATTGGGAAACGGAATCGTACGAGGTTCCAGGTCGCTGCATTACCCGTCGGGTCCGCCAGCCGGGCACTTGGAAGTGGGACTGCTGCCGCTGCAAATGCGTCTACTGCCCCGGGCCATGCTGCACCGTGCAACATCAGTGCCCGCCCCGCAAATGCTGCAAGCGTGTGTGGGTGCCCGAGTGCCGTACCAAGGAAATCTGCTGCACCAAGTACTGCTGCGAGCCTCGCACGCGGACCTGCTGCTACAAGGTCTGCCACATGGTCCCCGAGACCAAAACTTGCTGCTACAAGGTCTGCCGCATGGTGCCTGAGCAGCGAACCAGGACCTGTTGCTACAAGGTTTGCCGCATGGTCCCCGAGACCAAAACCTGCTGCTACAAGGTCTGCCGCATGGTCCCCGAGACCAAGACCTGCTGCTACAAGGTGTGCCGCATGGTTCCTGAACAGCGGACCAAGACTTGCTGCTACCAGGTTTGCCGCATGGTGCCCGAGACCCGGACTTGCTGCTACAAGGTGTGCCGCATGGTCCCCGAGCAACGGACCAAAACGGTCTGCTACCGAGTCTGCAAGCCGGTTTGCGAACAGAAGACGATCAAGGTTTACAAGTGCGTACCACGGAAAGTTCCGTATACGGTCACGCGTTGTGTCCCTCGCGTCTACTGCAAGCAGGTGCCGGT
>Ga0315336_1005007_pt1 | contig 14953 bp, 13 predicted proteins | sample ASW5metaG_FD_204512 | JGI IMG/M metagenome (GOLD analysis project Ga0315336, IMG submission 204512) | Ammonia-oxidizing marine archaeal communities from Monterey Bay, California, United States - ASW #5 | ecosystem: Environmental > Aquatic > Marine > Intertidal zone | place: USA: California...
CACTGGCGAGCGTGCGTTATCTCAAGAGTTCCAACGCAGAACGCGAACTCCACCAGGAACGGGCGGCGACCCTCAAACGGCTGCTGCACGAAGCCGACCTACCGGTGATGAATTCGGCAAGCCACATCGTTCCCTTACTGGTGGCCGATCCCAGGCTGTGCAAGTTGGCTTCCGACGAATTGATCGACCGCCACGGCATTTACATACAACCCATCAACCATCCAACGGTGCCGCGCGGCACTGAGCGGTTGAGGATCACGCCGACGCCGTTCCATAACGATGACCTGATGAAAGGATTAGTGAACGCGCTCGGTGAGGTCTGGTCCAGGCTTGAAATACGAACCCGGGCATCAGCTGCCTGAGCATATCATCACCAGGGGAATCATTAGAGCATGTATCCGGACCATTCCCTGATGCCCAAGGAGGCTGTGCATCTCGCGGCTTTGGGAATACTTACGGAAGGGCCCAGGACTTACGCCGATCTCGCTGCCTTAGTCCGTGACTTCACCAGCCACGTGGTGGGGCCCAATCTTGATCTCATGGGCACATCCATCCAGCTGCTGTCCTTCGAGGGCTTCATAACCGCCCAGGAGGACGCGGGCCAGTCGCAAATGCTGGCCCCGGAAGCCATGCTCTCGATCACGGATGGCGGTCGTGCCGAACTCAAGAAACTGTTGCTCGCCTCAGTCCGGACGCCCTTCAACGACCTTAATAAGCTCATCGTCGCCCTCAAGATGAGGCTTTTCGACCTTCTCGACGGTTCCGAACGCCAAGCCCAAATCGAGGTCATTACCAGCGCGCTCAGAAGCGAGCAAGCACGGTTGGAACTGCTCCGCCAGAGACGTGTCAAGGAAGCCGATGGCACCGATCCACTAGTTCGCTGGCTCGACCATGACCTGTGCCAGATCGAAGACAGTCTACGCTGGTTCGAATCCTTGATGACAGAGTCTCAGCACTAGCCCATGCCGGACCCCTCCACGCAGGCCACGCCTTATTCACAGGCCCCTACAAACACCAACGTCCTTCGCGCCCGGTTGACGCTGGTACTAATGGTGATAGCGGCGGCGATGGCCCTGTCGGTCGCCCCACCGGGCGTCCTGGCCAAGCAAAAAGTTGACCTTGAATTGATACTTATGGTCGACGGTTCGGGCAGCATCGACGATGATGAGTTCATCCTGCAGAGGCTGGGTTATGCCAAGGCGTTCAGGAATCCTCGCGTCGTCGCGGCCATCCTCAACGGACCGCGCCGCAAGATTTCAGTTTCCTATGTGGAATGGACCGGGCCTTTCCTACAAGTGCCCATCATTGACTGGGCTGTGCTTGACGACAAAGCCTCCATCGATGCCTTTGCTACTCAATTAGAAATCGGACCGCGCGAGCTGTTTTCCGGTGGCACCGCGGTGGGCAACGCCATCCTATATGGCGCCCAATCCATTAAATCCAATAAATTCTTAGGTCAGCGGCGGGTGATCGATATATCCGGCGACGGCCCCACAAACCGGGGCTTTCCTGCCGCCATCGCCCGTGACCAAGTAGTTGCCCAGGGCTACACCATCAACGGGCTGCCTATCCTCAACAACTATCCCGGTCTCGATGTCTTCTTCCTGGACAATGTCATCGGAGGCCCCGGCGCCTTTTCAATCGCGGCCAGAACCTTCAAGGATTTTAACTCGGCGATCCTGACCAAACTGATCCGGGAGATCGCCAGCTACGCCCGCCCCCAGAGCACTGTGACAGCGGCGCGGAAATCAAACAAAATAGTGCAATCGGCAATCAGTAGATGTGCTGTGCACCAGTGACGAATATCTCGGTCCCTGAGACATATCCTGATTGAGACGAACACAAGAAATAGATCACCGCGGCCACCTCTTCGGGATCGCCAAGACGCTGCATCGGAATGCGCGGGATAAGAATTTCAGTTTCCGGAGACAACATGTCGGTGGCAATCTCACCAGGCGCGATGGCATTAACACGTACGCCAAGGGCTCCAAATTCCGCCGCCATTTCCCGCGTCAACGCGCTGAGCGCCGCTTTGGAAACGCTATAGGCCGAGCCCGCGAAAGGATGAACGGCATGGCCGGCCACCGAGGTGATGTTGACCACGGTGCCCTTACCGCGATGAAGGGCAGAAGCAAAACCCCGGCTAAGCCTGAGGGGCGCGAAAAGATTAAGCTCAAACACGTCCTTCCACGCGTCCATATCGCCGTTGAGGCAGCCGAGCCGTTCCTTATAGGGGGTCTTGGGCGACACCCCGGCATTATTAACCAGGGCATGTAGCGGCTTGTCGCCCAAGATATTCTGCGCTTCAGCTATGAGCCGATCCTGTTCCGCTGGCGCGGCCAAGTCCACGGTGATGTGGCCGGTCCAGTTGGGGTCGCGCTTGCAGGCGTCGGGCACGTCATCGCGCGAACAGGTGATGATGCGCCAACCTTCATCGGAAAAACGCTTGACCGTGGCATGGCCGATCCCCCGGCTGGCACCAGTCAAAACAACGGTCTTTAATTCGCCGAAATCTGTCTCGTTCGTGGGCATGGCAGAATGCTTAATACTCATCTTCGCCAACAAAAGTGGCACGGTGTTCCATTACGCCTTCAGGATCCTGGTGGATGATTACACCTCCGCCGGGAAAAGCGGCACGGACTTCGGCTTCGACTTCATCAGATATTTCATGCGCACGTAACAACGAGACATCCTTGGGCAGTTCCAAGTGAAACTGGATGAATGCCCGTTGCCCCGCCTGGCGGGTACGCAGGTCGTGAATGTCGCTGACCTCAGAATGGGCCATCGCGATTTTGATGATACGCGCGCGGTCCTCTTGATCGAGTTCTCGGTCCATCAGCGAGTGAAGTGAGGTGCGAACGATCTGCCAAACATTCCAGAACAGATAAGCAGCAATGCCGATGCCTAGCAACGGATCGGCCAAACCAAACTCCGCTCGGGTGCTCAGGAACAGCGACACGATGACGCTGGCATGAATCATTACGTCCCCTTTGTAATGCAGCGAGTCCGCCAAGATGGCAACCGATTTAGTTTTCCGCACCACATAGGTCTGAAATATCACAAGGGCCAGCGTCACCGCGATGGAAAACACCATGACGCCGACGCCCAGAATTTCGTTAGTGACGGTCTTCGGTTCAATAAATCTGCCGATCACCTCCACCACGAGGTAGAGCGACGAACCGGCAACGAAAGCCGCCTGGGCTAGCGCCGCTAAGGGTTCGGCCTTGCCATGCCCAAAACGATGGTCGATATCAGCTGGCTGCAGAGCACTGCGCACCGCGAAAAAGGTCACCAGGGAAGCGGACGCATCCATGAGCGAATCGATCAGCACCGAAAGCACGCTAACAGACCCTGTCATGAACCACGCCACGCCTTTTAAAGAGATCAAGATAAACGCGGCAAAAACCGAGGCCGTGGTAGCAATCCGCAGCAGCCGTTGGGTGCGTGGTGAAATCTGATCGTGGCGCGGGACGTCCTCGACAAGGCCATCTTGGTCGACGCTGGATGGCGGACTATCAGGCAACGGCCCGGTTTCGGTGGATGTCACGGATAAAGCCTCGCCAAAGACCAACCGTCGGAAGACCGACTAAAGACGATTCGTTCATGGAGACGGTAGGGGCGGTCCAACCAAAATTCGATAGTTTTGGGCTGCACCCGGTAACCCGACCAATGGGGAGGACGCGGCACCAGGCAGTCATGGAATTTGAGGTCAAAATGGGCAAAGCGACGCTCCAGCTCAAAACGCTCGGGCAGGATTTCCGATTGCCGGGAAGCCCAAGCCGCGACCTGAGAATCGCGCGGACGAGATGCGAAATACGCATCTGCGGCAGTATCGGTAACCGTATCCACCGGGCCATCGACGCGCACTTGGCGGCGTAGGCTTTTCCAGTGAAACACCAAGGAAGCGTGTGGATTGGACCCTATTTCCGACCCCTTCCTGCTTTCAAAATTGGTATAGAAAACGAACCCCTCCGCCTCCCGCCCCTTAAGCAGAACCATGCGCACAGATGGGGTGCCATCGGCGGACGTGGTCGCGCAAGCCATAGCATTGGCGTCGCGCTCCGATGTCCTGGCACGCCCATACCACGCGTCGAACAAAGCCAGCGGGTCGGATTTTGCTAGTTGGGCCGTGCCTTCTTCCATCATGCGGCCATAATTTCTCGCAAATCTGAAAACCTATACGTCCGGTCTCCAAAGACGGTACGGGCGTAAACCACATTCTAGAGCATTATCGGGCCAAATTGAATCATTTGAGTAAAAAATGAGCGGGCGCAGTGAGAAAACTGGCAAAGTCGGGTGGCAGTCCGTTTGCTGATCTGACGGATGCAAAGCAACATGAACTTCGTGGGCGCCGTTTGAACACACAAACCTTTCGTGTAGGATGCCGAGGGCATGTCAACGGTGGGGGAATGAGACCCGGCCGGCACCATTGAGGGATACATGAGCCAGAGTAATAGACTTCTAACCGGCAAGAAGGGGTTGATCATGGGTGTCGCCAATGATCACTCCATCGCCTGGGGAATTGCTAGTGCAGCGGCGGATAACGGCGCTGAACTCGCCTTTACCTATCAGGGCGACACCCTGAAAAAGCGCGTGGAACCTCTTGCCGAGAAGGCCGGGTCGGCACTCGTCCTGCCCTGTGACGTAACCGACGATACCTCCATGGACCGAGTGTTCGAGGCAATTGGAGAAATCTGGGGCGAGCTCGACTTCCTGGTCCACGCCATTGCCTTTTCTGACAAGACGGAACTGACTGGCGAATACCTCAACACCAGCGCTAACAATTTCACGCGCACCATGGAAATCTCCTGCTACTCGTTCACGGCATTGGCCGCGCGCGCGGCGACGTTGATGAATGACAGCGGATCCCTTCTGACCCTGACCTATCTCGGGGCGGAACGCACCATGCCCAATTATAACGTAATGGGCCTCGCCAAGGCGGCATTGGAAGCCAGCGTTCGGGCTTTGGCGGTGGACATGGGCGGCCGGGGAGTGCGAGTTAACGCCATTTCCGCCGGCCCGATCAAGACCCTGGCGGCAGCGGGAATCAGCGACTTCCACTACATCCTTAAATGGAACGAGTTGAATTCACCCCTACGGCGCACCGTCACCATTGAAGAGATCGGCAAGGCTGCACTGTTCCTTCTCTCCGACCTCGGCAGTGGGGTCACTGGCGAGGTCCTGCACGTGGATGCGGGCTACCATGTGGTCGGCATGAAGAACCCCGACGCCCCGGATATTTCCGTCGTCTAGATGGTCGGGGCTAACGCATAGGGAAAGGCCATGTCGCACAACACATTCGGGCACCTTTTTCGCGTGACGACCTGGGGTGAGAGCCACGGGCCAGCCATCGGCTGTGTGGTCGATGGCTGCCCGCCGGGGATCGCACTGGTCGAAAATGATCTCCAGGTTTGGCTTGACAAACGCCGGCCTGGCCAAAGTCGCTTCACCACCCAGCGCAAGGAATCCGATACTGTCAGAATCATGTCGGGCACCTTCGAGGGTGAGACCACCGGCACACCCATCAGTCTGATGATCGAAAACGAGGACGTCCGTTCCAAGGATTATGACGACATCAAGGACAAGTTCCGGCCGGGACACGGCGATTACACTTATTGGAAAAAATACGGGTTCCGAGATTACCGCGGTGGCGGCCGGTCCTCAGCACGAGAAACCGCCATGCGCGTCGCTGCCGGCGGGGTCGCTCGCAAGGTGCTCGGCCCAGGCGTAGTGATTCGTGGCGCGCTGATCCAGATGGGACCCCACCGGGTCGAACCTGATAATTGGGATTGGCAGGAAGTCGACCGCAACCACTTCTTCTGCCCCGATGTCAAGGCCGCCAAGTTTTGGGAGGGCTATCTCGATTCCGTGCGCAAGGTGGGATCAAGTGCCGGTGCCGTGATTGAGGTGATAGCGGAAGGCGTGCCCGCGGGACTCGGTGCTCCAGTTTACGGCAAGCTCGATTCAGACCTAGCCGCCGCCATGATGGGGATCAATGCTGTCAAGGGTGTGGAAATCGGTGCGGGAATGGGCGCCGCAGCGCTATCTGGCGAGGATAACGCCGACGAAATGCAGATGCGGGGAAACAATGTAGAGTTTCTCTCCAATGCCGCCGGGGGATCCCTGGCCGGGATATCCACAGGCCAAAACTTGGTGATACGTTTTGCGGTCAAGCCGACCAGTTCAATCCTCACCGCCCAACGCACCGTGACCACCGGTGGCGAGGAGACTGAGATTGCCACTAAGGGACGCCACGATCCCTGCGTCGGCATCCGGGCTGTCCCCGTGGGCGAGGCGATGATGGCCTGCGTTCTGGCCGACCACCTGCTCCGAAATCGCGGCCAATGCGGTTGAGTTAGCGGCTAAAACGCGCCACTAGTTCCACGTGCCGGCTCCAAACGAACTGGTCCACTGGCGTTATCAAGCCAGGCGTGAAGCCCCCATCCATCAATATCTTCGCATCGCGGGCAAATGACGATGGGTCGCAGGACACCATTACCGCCAGAGGCACGGCGGAGGCCGCCAGTTCGCGTGCCTGGGCCTGGGCGCCGGCGCGCGGCGGATCCACAATTACGGCATCGAATTCACCGAGTTCATCGCGCCTTAGCGGCCGGCGAGCGAGATCCCTGACCTCTCCCGTCACCGAAGCGCCGAGTCCAGCGCCTCGTGCAGCAGTTTTGAGCGCCGCGATCAGCACCTCGTCCCCATCAAAAGCTGCGACCCTCCGCGCTACGCCCTTGGCAGAACTGGCCAAGGGAAATGTGAAGGTCCCGGCACCAGAATAGAGATCCACCACCCGGGCATCTTCAGGAATCGAAGCGGTCACGCTATCAACCAGCAGTGCTTCCCCAGCGTCTGAGGCCTGCAGGAAGGCCATTGGCGGAAGCGCCACGGCGACCTCACCGAAGCGAATAGTGACCGGATGAAACTCGGCCACCACCTCAGCGGTTTTCAGCTCGCCGCCGCGTGCCTGGCGGTCTCCCTTGCGCCGGCCCTGATCCAAATGGAGACCTTGCCATGAAATTCGAGCGATGCCGGCTTCACGGGCAAAATCCACGAGCCCTTGGCACCGTTCCAAATCGAGCCGCCCAGTTGCGCGGATCAGGACATCAAGGACGCCAGAGACGATCTGGGCCTCTGCCTCCGCGCCCTGGCCGGGATCGAGGATGTCACTAAAATATTGTCTGAGTGGGCCCGTCAACGCGAAAAGGCCGGGATCGAGCACCTGACAGACGGTCATATCAACCACGTCGTGGCTAGCGCGAGCTTGGAAGCCCAAGCTCAGCGTCGTCTCGCTGTGTTTTGCGAAAAATCTTGCTCGGCGGCGCGAAAATGGCGGAATAGAAACCAGTTCGGCAACCTCCGCCACGACGCCCGCACGCCTAAGCGCAGCTTCAACGAATCCGCGCTTCCACTGCCCGTAAGTGGCATTGTCTTTATCCTGGGCGGCACACCCCCCGCAGACACCAAAATGAGGACATAGGGATGCCTGGCCAGCGTTGCCACCATCACCCACACGCACGCGACTCTCCGTCCCCATTATGGGCGCAGATCAGGAATTCGCGGTTGCCCTTGGCTCCGCGAACGGGGCTTTCGGTAATACCCATCACCGCCCAGCCCATAGCCGTTTCGAGCCAGGCGCTGACCCGCGCGATGACTTCTTCATGGAGGGTAGCATCGCGCACCACGCCGCCCTTGCCGACACGTCCCTTGCCAACCTCGAACTGGGGTTTGATCAGAGCGATCAGATGGGCGCCTGGACGAGCTAAAGCGAGAGAAGCGGATAAGACCAGATCAAGTCCAATAAAGCTCGCGTCGCAGACCACCATATCGATGGCATCGGGAACCTGAGCGCGGGTCAGATACCTGGCATTGATTCCTTCAAGGACGGTAACCCGCGGATCCTGGCGCAGTTTCCAGGCAAGCTGTCCACGGCCCACATCAACCGCGGTAACACGGGCCGCGCCACGGGCCAGAAGCACGTCGGTAAAACCACCGGTGGAAGCACCTATATCGAGTGCCATGACACCCTCGACAGATATTGAAAAATGGCTGAGCCCATGATCCAACTTGAGTCCGCCGCGAGACACCCAGGGGTGGAGCGCTCCGCGCACCTCGATAACCTGATCTCCACCAATGTGGTGGCCGGGCTTCTCCAGCCGTTGTTCGCCGGAAAAGACCCTGCCTGCCATCACCAACGCCTGAGCCTGGGTCCGGCTCTCCGCCAAACCACGCGCAACTAGTGCCTGATCCAAACGCAGGCCGCGCAAGCTCATTGAGTGCGGTCCATCACGTATCGGGTAACCTCGCACAAAAGGTGTGCATCGGCACCGAAGCTCCCCAAGTGCCGCGCCGCCTGTTGAGCCAAAAGCCGCGCCTGGTCGCGCGCCTTAGTGGGACCGATAATAGTCACGAATGTGGCCTTTCCACGCGCCGCGTCTTTACCAACGGCCTTACCTACGCGTGGCGCCTCACCCTCCACGTCCAAGAGGTCGTCGGTAATTTGGAATGCCAAGCCGAGATCGTGAGCGAAGGCACCGAGGGCCCGTAACGCCTTGGCATCGGCGCGGCCTAGGATACCCCCGGCCTCGCAGCAAAACTCGATCAGAGCGCCGGTTTTGAGACGTTCTAGCCGCGTTACCTCGCCAATGTCGAGATCTAGTTTCTCCGCGGCAAGATCCATCATCTGGCCGCCGACCATGCCGTTAGGACCGGCAGCATGGGCCAGACGGGCCACCAATTTTGCCCGGATAGCGGCATCGGGATGGGTGTTGATGTCGCAAAGGACCTCGAAAGCTAGCGGCACCATGGCATCACCGGCCAGAATGGCGGTCGATTCGCCGAATTTGATATGACAGGAAGGCTTACCCCGGCGTATCGAGTCGTCATCCATACACGGCAGATCGTCATGGATAAGCGAGTACGCATGGATCAATTCCACCGCGGCGCCAACGCGCAGAGACACAGATTCGGGCACATCGAACAGGGCCGCCGTCTCCACCACCAAGAACGGACGCAACCTCTTGCCGCCGCCAAGCGTGGCATAACGCATGGCCTCAAAAAGCGTAGCTTCCGGGCCTGCTCCTTTGGCCGCTGGAAGAATTTCCGCCAACGTTTCCTCGACGGCGACGGCCACTCGAGCTATGGCCTCGGTCAGGGTCTGGAAATCGCTAACATTGATCACGGCCATCTACAGCCCGACCCCTCAATCGGCTTCGGCTGGCTCCGTCCCTTCTGGTCCCGCCGGCCCAAGGGAAATCTTTTCAACCTTGGTTTTGGCCTCAGTTAATTTTTTCTCACAATGAGCCTTGAGCTTAGCACCACGTTCATAGGCACCGATGGCCTGATCCAACTTGATGCTGCCGTCCTCAAGCTCACGCACTATGTCCTCCAATTCCCCGAGGGCATCTTCGAAGCTCATTTTACCAACGTCGGTATCGATTCTGGATTCTACCGCTTTCGCCATTTTCTGTCTCGCTACTTTCTGTAGGCGGTCCATAGCCACCGAACCCAAGGCCAGTTTAGGAGCGCCACAGGGGAAGGGCAAGCAGCCAAGGGTCCGATTATTGCCGGGCCAAGACATCCACATGGGCTACCGCTGAGGCAACGAGAGCGGCGAGGTCATAACCCCCTTCCAGTGTCGAGACCAAGCGCCCAGCACAGCAACGCGCGGCGATGGTGCGGATTTCCTCGGTGGCCCACGCAAAATCAGCCTCATCGAGATTAATATCGGCAAGAGGATCCTTGCGGTGGGCATCAAATCCAGCTGAGATCAATATCAATTCCGGCGCGAATTGTTCCAAAGCTGGCAGCAGAAACCGCCCCCAGGCGGCGCGAAACTCACCGCTCCCAGATCCCGGCACCAAAGGCGCGTTCAGGATATGGGCGCTGTCATCACGGCCCGAGCCAGTTCCCGGGTAGTGGGGAAACTGATGGGAGGAGGCGAAAAATAAAGCGTCATCGTCGCGGAACGCTGCTTCAGTTCCGTTGCCGTGGTGGACATCAAAATCAACCACCGCGACACGCCTCAGACCGTGGTTCCGTTGCGCGTGGGTCGCACCTATGGCGGCATTATTGAATAGGCAGAACCCCATAGCACTATCGGGCTCGGCATGGTGGCCCGGAGGACGAATTGCGGCAAAAGCATTTTGCGCCTCCCCAGCGATGACCGCGTCAACTGCTGCTGTGATCGCGCCCACAGCACGCAACGCCGCATCACCAGTTTCTGGACTGAGACCTGTATCGGGATCGAGATAGTTGGTTCCTCTCTTGGGGACCGCCTGCAGAACACGATCAATGTGATCCGCGCCATGCACCAGAAGTAATTTGTCGCGCTCTGCCAAAGGGGCCTCGACCCAAGTGATGGCACCCGCGGGAGCGGCTGTCGAAGTCTCCCATCGTTCCAAGCCGTCGAGCACGGCCTTGAGCCGAGCTGGCGACTCGGGGTGCCCCGCTCCGGGATCGTGGCCAACGCAAGACGGATGGGTAAGGATTAGCGTGGTCATCTTCAAATTCCCTAGATATCCATGGTTTCGGCACTCAGTGCCTCCATCTGCCCCCAATACATTCCAACAAATCATGGGGGGACAAGGTTAAACCGGTCAACGAACGTATAAGTATCCATTGAATTCTATTTGGTTAGCACTGCTGCAGCCAGGGATGCGCATTGCGATTGACTTACGTGGAAATGTACAGCAAAAAGCGGGAAGCAATGCCACAGAAACGGAATTCAAAGAATTCGTTAGTGAAAAAATAACCCGGGACCCGCATGCAATAAAGCGTTGATGACCGGGACTTGGTCAGTCTAGGCCCTGTCTGGAAGGCAGAGAGGAACCTGTGTTGAAAAAGTGGCTGATTATTCCTGGGGCTCTAGCCGCGGGCCTAGTTGTGGTCGGGCTGACAAATGTAATGGCGCCCAGCATGTTCGATGGTGTCCACGCCCAGGGCAAGAAGCCAGTGGCTACCAGCGGCAGCGGCGAGACCAAGAAGAAGAAACGCCGCCGCCGGAAGCGGCGGACTTTGGTCCAAATCGACAAGGTCCGAATCGCACCCCTATTGCAAACTGTATCGGTTATTGGCCGCATCGTCGCGGTCCGTGCCGGCGCGGTTGCCGCGCGCATCGACGCGCCAGTCGCTAATATGTTGGTCGATGTCGGCGATCGCGTGAAGAAAGGGGATATTATCGCCACTCTGGTCAGCGATAGATTCAAATGGGATCGGGAAGAAAAGGCCGCCGAAGTCACCGAGTCCCAGGCAAGAATTTCGATTTCCAGAGCGCGCCTGTCGCTTGCCCGCCAGGAGCTCAAGCGGATTTCCGCCCTCAGGTCATCGGCGGCCTATTCCAAGGCTCGGTTCGAGGACAAACGTGTGGAGGTAACGCGCATTCAGGCCGAGTTGGCTGAAACCACGGCACGATTTAAACGCACCCGGGCTGCTCTCCGTATGACCGAAACCAAGCTACGCTACACCAAAATTCGCGCACCTTATAACGGCACCATCACCAGACGGCACACCGAATCCGGTGCCTATCTCAAAGAAGGGCAAGCAGTCTACGACATGATATCAGACCGCGAACTGGAGATCGAAGCCGACGTGCCGGCGCGGCGCATCGCCGGGTTAACGGCAGGCAAGAAAGTAGCTTTTGAGCTGGTCCAGGGGCAAATGATCGAGGCGCTGGTCCGCGCCGTGGTACCTGAGGAAAATGTCCGCACCCGTACCCGTTTGGTGCGATTTACGCCCAAGTTTAAAATACGGCCGGAGAATATAGCGTCCAATCAGTCAGCAAAAGTTTACTTACCCATCGGTAAAAGCCGCACAGTGCTATCCATCCATAAGGACGCATTGGTCAGCTCAAGGGGTGTACCCACCGTGTTCGTGATCGAGGGGCGGCGCGCCTATGTTAGACAAATCAATATAGGCGAGGGGGTAGGTGGGCGCTTTGAGGTACTTTCAGGGCTCGAGGAAGGGGAGCAGGTTGTTATCCGCGGCAACGAACGCCTCAAGGATGGCAAACGCATCAAAATCAGCGAGCGGTCCAATTGAATAGCCTGATTGAAATCTCCCTCAGGCGGCCCATGGCAGTGATGGCAGGGGTGATGATGATCGTCGCCTTTGGACTGGTGTCCCTGCAAACCATACCAATCCAGTTAACGCCAGATGTCCGCCGGCCAGTCATCGATATTCGCACCAATTGGCGCGGTGAGGCGCCGGTCGATGTTGAACGAGAAGTCACCAACCGTCTTGAAGAAGAGTTGGGCGGCATCGAGGGCGTACAGGAACTCTCCAGCCGGTCTCGATTAGGCTCGTCCCGGATCCGCCTCGAATTCGAAATTGGCTATAACCTTGACAAGGGGATGCTGCTGATCAGCAACCGGCTTGCGGGGATCGATGGTCTTCCCCGGGAATCCGACGAGCCGCGCATGGATTCCCGGGGCTCCGAAGACATTCCCATTGCCTATTTCGCGCTCCGGCGGAAACCGGGCAACACCCGTAACATGGAAACCTATGGCGATCTCATAGAGGATGTCATCGTCGATAGGATGGAACGCGTCCCCGGGGTCTCCGGTGCTGGCTTCAGGGGCGGCGCACGGCGCGAACTGCGCATCGTGGTGGACCCGGAAAAGCTCGCCTTTTACCGACTGACCATCCCCGACGTATTGAAAAAGATGAGGGATGCCAGTGCCTCTCTGTCTGCTGGCGAGGTTGAGGAAGGAAAGCGCCGCTATTTGGTCCGCACCGAGGGCGAAATTCGTACTGTGGAACAGGCCAAAGCCGTGGTACTTGCCCGCGAAGAAGACAACACCTCCGGCCGTGTCGGACGGGTCACAGTCGGCGATATCGCCGAAGTCGTATACGGATATAAGGATCGCACCAGCTATCGGCGCTATATGGGCGAAGATGTAATTACCCTACAAGCCTTCCGCGACAGCGGCACCAATGTGATCAAAACCATGAACGCCATCCGAGCCGTGGTGGACGACCTCAATGAAAACATTCTTACCCACGAAAACCTCCGGCTCGACTGGGTCTATGACGAGACCGTCTACATCAATTCGGCCCTCGCATTAGTCCGACAGAATATTTGGCTGGGCGGCATCCTGGCGGCACTAATCCTGCTTTTGTTCCTGCGCTCGTGGCGAGCGACACTCGTGGTAACCTTGGCCATCCCCGTTTCGGTCATCGGCGCCTTCGTCGCCATGGCCATGATGGGACGCTCCATCAATGTGATTTCTCTCGCCGGCATCGCCTTTGCCGTCGGCATGGTGGTGGATGCCGCCATTGTCGTGTTGGAAAATATTTACCGCCACCGGGAACTTGGTAAACCGCCTCTCACCGCCGCCCTGGAAGGGACTAAGCAGGTTTGGCCCGCGGTATTTGCTTCGGCACTCACCACCGTTGTCGTGTTCGCGCCGGTCTTGATGCTGAAACTCCAAGTGGGCCAGCTGTTCCGCGACATCGCCGTGGCACTATCGGTCGCCGTGATGCTGTCACTGCTCGTCTCGGTGACGGTGATCCCGGCCCTATCCAAGAGATTACTGACCAATGTCGGTAAAGGCGGCGCGGGCCGCCTGAGAATTCCGGGCATCGATCATATCGCCGGCTTTTTCATCTGGATATTTATGGGTTTCACCAAAATCATCGTCAGGTCAAAAATCGCTGCCTTCGCAGTGGTCTGCGCCCTGGTCGGCGGTACAGCCCTGTTTACGGGCTTCGCCATGCCGCCCCTGGATTTCCTACCCGACGGCAACAAAAATTTCGTCTGGGGCCGCATTACGCCGCCACCTGGCTATAACTTGAAAACCATGAAAAGGGTAGCGGAAGAAATCGAGAGGGGCGTAAAGCCCTATTGGGTGACCGTTTCCGGCCCTGAATCAAAGCCCGGTGACCCCCCAAAAATCAAACATTTCTTTTTCGTTGCCCGCGCAGACCGGGCTTACGTTGGGGCCAGTGCCATCGACCCGAACCGTGCCGGTGAATTGGAAGACTTAATCGAAAAGCCGGTCCTCAAAGAGCCCGGCACCCGCGGTTCGGTCCGCCAATCCTCGATATTTTCCCGGGGTATCGGCGGTTCTCGCTCCATCCGGTTCGACATCTCGGGCCCCGATCTTGAAGTTAATATCGACGTCGCCCGGCGCGCCGACGAAATCATCCGTGAGGTGCTGCCCCGCAAAGAAGGGCATCGCACGCGCCCACGCCCGGGCCTGGAGCTCGGGGCTCCCGAGATCAGAATCATTCCCGACCAATCGCGCCTCGCCGATGTTGGTATGTCGGCAAAGGAGTTCGCCCAGACCATCGATGCCTTCAACGACGGCATACGCATTGCTGAGATCACCATTGGCAACCGCCGCATCGACTTATCGCTGACCGGGCCGGAAAATATGGTGAAGCAGACCCAGGGCATCAACAACCTGCCAGTGGTAACTCCTGACGGGCGTATCATCCCCGCCTCCTCACTGGCCCAAATTAAGGTCACCTCGGGGCCGACCCAGGTCTGGCATCTGGAACGGACACGGTATGTGCAGATCCGTATCCGGCCATCGAAGCTAATCCCACTGGAAACCACCATCAATCGCTTGCGCGAAGAGGTCCTCAAACCAATGCGGGCTGAAGGTCTTCCCGAAGGTGTCAAAATCCGTCTCTCGGGCGCCGCCGACAATTTGACCAAAACGTGGAACGCCCTAAAGTTCGATCTCCTGGTCGCACTCGCCATCGTTTTCCTGGTAATGGCAGTGATCCTGGAAAGCTTCTTGTACCCCTTGATCATCATGTTGTCGGTACCGCTGGCTACCGCCGGTGGCATGCTTGGGCTCTGGGTTCTGAATACCGCGGTGCTCCCCACCACCGACCGCCAGCCCTTGGATATGCTGACCATTCTCGGTTTCATCATTCTCATTGGTACCGTGGTCAACAACGCCATCCTTTTGGTCACCTACACGGTGCAGAATGTTCGCTT
>Ga0315336_1005008_pt1 | contig 14952 bp, 11 predicted proteins | sample ASW5metaG_FD_204512 | JGI IMG/M metagenome (GOLD analysis project Ga0315336, IMG submission 204512) | Ammonia-oxidizing marine archaeal communities from Monterey Bay, California, United States - ASW #5 | ecosystem: Environmental > Aquatic > Marine > Intertidal zone | place: USA: California...
TGTGAAGTACAAGGACCACGACGAAATGCACCCCTGTGCGGTGCCCAAAGTCATTTCGGTCAAAGATCCCTGCAAGAGCTGTTGTGATCCCTGCTCGTGCTGCAAACCCAAGTGCGTGCAGATCAAGATTTGCGTGCCGCCCTGTGGTTGCGAGCGAGTGAAGTGCAACAAAAGTGGAACGCGCGTGACTTACGACTACGGGAAGTACTCGGTCGATGTCCGAGTCAAGAAGGGTTACATCGAAGTGGATTACCAGGACTGAGTCCGACAATCCACGCATGCTGAGAACGCTTGGGGCGGCCGATTCACTTTCGGCCGCCCCTTATTTTTGCGCGCGGGTTCGGGTTTCCCAGCGACCAGAAACCGCGTCTAATGGAACCGCACACCGATTGCCGTGTGTGGCGGGGCAAGTCCCGTCTGGCTCTCCAACCGATTGCAGCCTGTGTCTGTTTGGCGAGTCCAGCCAGGTTGACCGCTGCGCATTTGGATTCCGTTGGTGTTGCGGATTGCGATTGGCTTTCCAGGAGAGCTCGGTGGCGCAGGTCTTCGACTACATCGTATTGGGCCTGGGTGGATTCGGCAGCGCCGCGGTCTACCACCTGGCAGCCCGCGGACTGCGCGTCCTGGGATTGGAGCAGTTTGAAACCGGACATGATCGCGGCAGTTCCCACGGCCAGACGCGGATCATCCGACAGGCTTATTTCGAACATCCGGACTACGTGCCGCTATTGAAACGCGCCTACCAGCAATGGCAGGATTTGGAGCGGAGCAGTCACACAGAACTGGCCAACTGGTGCGGGCTGCTGCTGTGCGGCCCGGAACACGGCGAGACAATTGCGGGTGCGCGTCTGGCCAGCGCGACCCACGGCCTGACGATTGACACCGTCTCTGTGGCCGAGCGCAGTGCGCGATTTCCCGGATTCCGGATTCCGGCGGATTTCACAACCCTGTTCGAACCGCGAGCCGGTTTCCTGCGGGTTGAGGAGTGTGTCCAGACCCTGGTCGCATCGGCGCGGCGACTGGGAGCCGTGATCCGCACACAACAGCGGGTCAGCGGTTGGACATCCACGCAGCAGATGGTCCGTGTGCAGGTGGCCGACCAGACCTATGAAGCCGCGGGATTGGTGTTAACCCCCGGTGCCTGGGCGACCTCGCTGACCGACTGCGATCTACCGTTGACCGTGCTCAGAAAGCCGCTGTTCTGGTTTCCGGTGCCCGCCAGCGGATTCTCGGACCGGGAACATGGGCCGGCCTACTATTTTGAAATGGAATCCGGCACCTTCTACGGCTTTCCCAGTACCGACGGACAGACGATGAAACTCGCCGAGCACACCGCTGGCCTGGTCGTCGATGATCCGGGGCGGGTCGAGCGGAACGTGCTACCCGATGATCTGCGGCGACTGGTCCCGTTCATCGAACAGGTGATCCCGGGCATGCCGACCCAACCGCAATCTCACAGCGTGTGCATGTACACTGTCACTCCGGACCGGCACTTCATCGTTGATCGCCACCCGGAATGGTCGCCGGTGGTGCTGGGCGCGGGGTTCTCGGGACACGGCTACAAGTTCGCGCCGGTGATCGGCGAAGCGCTGGCCGATCTGGTGATGGAACACACAACGGACCTGCCCATCGGATTCCTCTCAGCCGATCGATTTCGCTGACTCCGATCGATCACGACTCCGGGTCTGTACCGCTCGCGGCATCAGGTCAGCCGCGGCAGCTCGTACCCCTTCCGATATTCGCGGCTGAGCATGGCACTGGCTTGCGGATCGCCCTTGAACGTCTCGTTCTGAGGATCGAACTCCAATCGCTTTCCCGTTCGATACGCGATATTTCCCAGATGGCAGAGCAAGGCCGAGTAATGGCCTTCTTCGATATCGGCGATCAAATCCTCGCGTTGGCGTGACTTCACACACTGGATGAAATTGCTGTAGTGCGCGCCGTCATCCTGCCAGGTTTTCTGGTACTGGGGCCCGCGGTCGTTCTTGTACATCACCCGATAGCCGTCACGATCGACCATCATGAAGCCTTTGTCGCCGAAGAAAATGTTGTCGTTGTCCAGACGATGACCGGGCATGCGATAGGGAGTGAAATCGCGTTGCTCAAACACGAACAGCAGGTCGTCGTACTCCCAGGTCACGACCATGGTATCGGGGGTCTGTTGTGCGTCTCCCTTGGAGCCCAGTTTGGCTCCGCTGCAGCTCACGGCGCGGGGTGCCTTGAGATCGAGTGCCCAGCGTGCCAGGTCGACCTGGTGCACACCATCATTGCCGAGGTCACCGGTCCCATACGGCCACAGCCAGTGCCATCCGTGGTGGAAGTGGTTCATGTTGAAGGCGCGTTTGGGGGCGGGGCCCAACCACAGATCATAATCCACTCCGGCGGGCACGGATTCATCCGACCGGTGCGGCCGCCGACCGCGGCGCTGGTTATTGATGGCCTTGGCCATCATGACCTTGCCGATCACCCCGTCGCGCAACAGTTTCCAGGCTTCCTGATAATGCGGCGCGGCGCGCAGATTGGTCCCATGCTGCACAATCCGGTTGTATTTGCGAGCCGCGGTGACGGCCAGGCGACCTTCGTGGACATTGTGCGAGGCCGGCTTTTCGACATACACATCCTTGCCCGCCGCGCAGGCATGAATCGTCACCGGAGCATGCCAGTGGTCGGGCGTGGCCACCACCAGGGCGTCGATGTCCGACCGATCCAGCAACCGGCGAAAATCCTGAACCGCCTCGGGCCTGCGCCCCGATTGTTTGTGCAGGCGTTCGCACAGACCGCCGGCCCGATTCCGATCCACGTCGCAGACGACGGCCACTTCGCTTTCGGGTAGTTTCTCAAACCAACTGGCCAACGAACCCCCGCGACCGCATCCCAGCACCGCCAGCCGCACGCGTTCGGACGCCGGGGCGGCTGCCCCCCACGGCGCCATCTGCGACATCGTTCCCACCGCCACCGCTCCGCTGCCCAGAAACTGCCGACGATTCAATGACATGAAAGTGCCTCCAGCATGTTGGTCTGTGTGTGTCTTACATACGGAATCCGTCGCTGAATGCCGTCACTTGCTCTGCAACCGTACGGCGTAGGCTCCAAACTTGCGGCCACCAATTTCCCCCGTACCGGCCATCGCCGATTTGTCCGAGGTCCACAGCCACAGGTCGAGCGTCTGCGCGGCGCTTTCGAGTTGGATCGTCAACTTCACTCGGTGCGTGTTGCCCACCACGCGACCGCTGACCGGGTACTCGCTGCGGGACTTGCGCGACAGGAACCGTCCCGTGGCGCGTCCCTGGTCGTCGACTTTGATGTTGAATTCACCGCGCCAACGGCCGTCGGTGTTCACCGACCAGCGGCCGCTGAAATCTCGAGCCAACACGCCGTCGTGATCATTGGGGTCCGGAGTGTCGGTGTCCGTCTTTTCCGGGAGTTGGGATCCGTCGAGTGCGAACAGTTTCGCGCCGCCGATCGTCGTCAGGACTCCCTCGTCGGTCACCTGCAGGTCACCGCCCTGCCCTTCGGGAACCACCTGGCCGATGTCCAGGTTGAATCGAAACCCTGGAAACAGCATCACGGTCTGCCCCTGCGCGGTCGTCCGGTCGGATCCCTTGCGATAGGACACGAAGCGTTCCAGCAGCACCACCGGCAGCGGACCGTCCGCCCCTTTGCGAAAGCCCCAGGACACCAGCGCCTTGGACAACCGCTGTTCATCGGTTTTGACGACGACACAGGTACCGCTCAAATTTGCGGACAGCGGTTTGAGCTTGACCGAGTCGGTCGCGGCGAATCGTGCCCGGGGCTTGACCTCGCTGACCACCTGCTCCAGCCAGACCGTGGTATGCCGGTCAAACACATCGGCGGCCGACAGGGCGCTGGCTGTTCCCCACACCAGGATCACGAGCATCTGTACGCGCTTGTTCATGCCGTTCCGCCTTTCGTCTCCGAAAACGTTGTGGGCCACAACATCGCACAATCGCCAGACCGCATCACCGGCTGGCCTGCCGAGGCGGGAGCCGGGATGCGTCCTTCCATCCCGCGGGACGGCAGGCCGCTGCACAATCGTGCCCGGCCAAACCGGCAGCGCGGTGATCTGCGACAGTGTAACAGAACCCGGGGCCCAGGCGCCTAGATCGGCCGCCGATTTCGCCGGAGGATGTCCCCGCGCCGGAGGATGTCCCTGGCCGATGACGTCACAACGCATTCCAACGGCCGGCTCGGTCCAGCCACACGCTGATGACTCAAGATCACAGCGAGAGACCCGGCAGTTGGGACTTCCACTGCACCGCGGCTGCAGAACGCGGGCTGGCCCTCGGTTTGCTCGACTCCGCTACGCAGCCCCTCACACAATCCACCGTCCGTGGTAGGGACTCGGCCCGTTGTTTCGTAGTCTGCGCTTGCGGCGGCATTGGCTGACGAGTCTTGCAAACGTCGCTCATTTACGGAGCGGAAACACTGCCGTCGTTCTCAGTGGAGTCGCAGTCTGTCACGGCGTGCGACCAGGCTTTTGCTGGCAACTCCATCTCAGGCAGGCTATAGTGCGGCACTTCTGACAAACAGAGGCCAATGATCATGGCAATGAGCAACAACCGGCTACAGCGCACCACCGTGTTGTGCGTGATGTACGTTGCCCAGGGGATCCCCTGGGGATTCATGATCAGCGCCGTGATCAGCTACCTGGCGGCGACCGACCCTTCGATCACCGAAGAACAGCTCGGCAAAGCCTCGGCCATGATCCTGCTACCGTGGTCGTTCAAGCTGATCTGGGCCCCACTGATCGACTCGGCCACGATTCGTTCCATGGGCCGGCGGCGACCGTGGATCATCGGGGCCGAACTGATGATGGCTCTGTCCCTGTTGCTGATGCTCACCATGGACGAGATCACACAGATCTCGCCGTTGCAGGATTTCGTTTCCGGCGTCCCCTCCTGGATTTCCGCAACGCCGGTCCTGGGATGGCTGGCGGCGTGGGCGTTGGGCGTGCCCGTGCTGGGCTGGATGTTCTTCATCCACAATTGCTTCTCATCCTTGCAGGACGTCGCCACCGATGCCCTGGCTGTCGACGTTCTTCCGGAGAACGAACAAGGGCAAGTCAACGGCTTGATGTGGGGTGCGAAGCTTCTGGGGAAAGGAGTCGGCGCAGGTGTCGGCGGATGGATCATCGCTGAGTTTAGTTTTGCACACGCGATCTTTGCCCAGTTCGCATGCCTGCTGTTGATCATGTTGTTTCCGCTGTTGGTGCTCGAACGTCCCGGTGAGAAACGTCTGCCGTGGAGTTCCGGCGGCAGTCAGTACATCGTACCAGCCGCTGAATCGACCAGCGTCCGCAGTCCCATGCTGGTCATCAAGGACCTGATCCGAGGTTTCGGAATGCGGACGACGTCCGTGCACTTCTTGTTTGGGATTGTCTGCGTCATTGGTTGGGGCATTGTGGAAGTGGTCACCAAACCGTTGTACACGCGACAACTCGGCTGGGAGGCCCAACAGCTTTCCGGCTGGGAAGGCTATGCCGTTTTCCCCCAACTGATCGCAACGATCGCTGGTGGGTTTCTGGCGGATCGCTACGGTAAAAAACTTGTGGTCCTGCTCGGATTTGGCCTCTACGGATTGATCGCGATTGCTTTCGGCAGTCTTTCTCACATGTGGGTATTACCATGGTTTGCCACAGGGTTTCTCCTGTTGAATCCCGCAGCGGTTGCTATTGGCGCCGTCGGTTACAACGCCATCGGCATGCAACTGTCGTGGACGAAATCATCGGCCACCATGTTCACCGTTTACATGACCGTGTCCAATGTGGGTCACATGATCGGCAATAGTCTGATCGGCCCCTTGCGCGAAGGCTGGGGATTCTCTTACGGACAGACATTCCAGATTGCGGGAGTTTGCATGCTCGCACCTTTGGCCGCGTTTGTGTTCCTGGTCAATCCACGCGACGTGCAGCGCATGAAAGAACTGGACCTGCAATCCCGCAACGCACAGGCCTAGCGGCAGTGGCTGCCTGGGGTTGGACACCCGGAGTTCAGACCCCCCGCACCCTCGGAGAACTCCCGGGCCAGACCTCGACAATCGCCCACACGCCCAAGTCGACTCCCAGTGACGCAATGCGGAACAACAACACGTCGCAACTGTGGGCGTACGTCGGTAACGTCAGCCGCCAAAGGCATGCCTTAGTCCATCGGTCGGCAACACGGTCGGCCACGGTTGAGATCGAATTCTCGATCCAGCCCACGCAGGGTTTATCGGATGATCCGTCGCCCGGTCGGTAAGTCCTTGAAACCCGGCTCTCTGTCGGATAATCCTGGTCTGTCCGGTTTTATCCGGTTCGACGCAAGATCATTGTCGTTAGGTTTCACAATGGCAGGCACACGACACTTCTCGCGCATGAACTATACAGTACGGCGAGGCATGCGTGAGCTGTTGAGCCACCGAGCCTTGTCCGACGCCGAATGGAACGACGTCAAGGAGTTCTTTGCATTCCATTGCGCGTTCTGCGGCTGCGATGACACAGGCAATCCTCGTACGGGGATCGTCCCGGACCATCTCATCCCCGCAGTGGAGCATGGCGAAAACTGCATAGGAAACATCGTTCCATCTTGCCAGGACTGCAATGATCATCGTGGAAAGACGGATTGGCGCAGATATCTTCAGTCCGAGTTCACGGATGATGCACCGGACAGAATTCGGGCAATTGAACAATATCTTGCGCGTTATCCCTACGCAGTTTCGGACGACCCACACGAATTTCTCACGGACGAAGAGACCAATCAATATCAGTCCATTCTTCGCGATTGGAATGCCGTTTGGGAGAGGGCGCGGGGCCTTCGAGATGCCATCAATGAAAGACGCCGGCAAGAAGAAACCTGACAATGCGTTGCAGCGGAACCGCGGGCCGTGCGGGTTCTGAAATCAACGTCGTTCGTCACCGCTCGGTGAACACGGACATGAGCCGGCAAACGGAACACTCAATATGGCGTCAACTCGTTTCGCGTTCGCGTGCCTGCTTGTCTCGTGCGCCGGATGTTCCAGCGATGATGCACACGAGAAATTGGTTCTCAACAATCTGCCGGCGTATCCGCCGCATTGGCGGAATACTCCTGGTCAAGGGACGGATTCAACAGTCGGACAGTTGACATCAACCGAGCACAAACTGGTGATCAAATATGACATCGGCCGTCTGGCCGGCGAATATGCTGACGCCAAAGCTTATCCCGAACATCAATGGGTGAAATCAGGCCAGTTGGCAGGATCTAAGTTTCAATATCTACTCGACAAGGGCGACACTCTTTACGTGACATTCTCAAGTGAAGGTCCCGCAAATTTCTGGGCCTCAATCAGCGACCAATCCGACATCGACTACATGATTGAGCTGTTGGCGAAGTACCGGAGTCGAATGGTCACCGGACTAAACTCTGGCTGACAAATCAATGCAGCGGAGCTGCCGTCCGTGCTGAATCTGCAATTGAGACTCGCTGGCGGCAACCCGGTGATTGCGGACGTTATGCCGCCTGAGGAACTGTGATGGATCGTTCTCTCATATGAGCGACGTCGATCTTCGCAACCTCGATCGGAGAGTGCCATTCCAAGATGGAATCTGCATCCACTGCCGAGTCGAGTGAGACTGCGAACAAAACACTGTCGACCGAAGTGAAATCTCCGGCTCCTGACATCGCGTCCCGGATTGTCGCGCACGTTGCTGTGTTTCGGTTCGTCGTGTGCCGCGCTGCAAATCTTCATGGATTGGCAATCAGCCGACGAGACCGTATGGCAGGACCTGACGTGCCGTTGGGCGACAGCCGCGATGGATTTCAGAGAGGGACCGCGAAGCGGAAGGCCGCAGGACTTCCAGAACGCACCCGTTTCCACGACCTGCGTCACACCCACGCAACGCTGCTGCTGAGCGCCGGGACGCATCCCAAGCTGGCACAACAGCGTCTGGGGCATGCCCAGATCAACGTGACGCTGGACGTCTACAGCCACGTGATTCCCAGCCTGCAACAGGCAGCTGCCGACAAGCTGGGCGCGCTGTTGGCGGTCGATGACGCTGGCACGGAAACCAGCGACGCGGGCATCACTGGTACAGAATCCCGCAACGCAAACGGACCAGCCTGCCAGAGACTGGTCCGAAACTCTCGCCACACAATGACTTGAAAAAATGAGAGCGCAGGGGCTCGAACCCTGGACCTACGGATTAAAAGTCCGTTGCTCTACCAACTGAGCTACGCTCTCAAATCGTGCTTGGGTTTCCGCCGGCGGGACTCCGCACAGCCGACCCCGGGGCCTCAAGCAGCCCGCCAGTCCTGCCAAACCGCGGACTCCGGCCCCACAAAGCGACACGAATTTTAGTCACCACCTGCGAATTTTCCAAGTCACTCGGGGCATCCCCCGGCAACCCCGGTTCCCAAAACTCTCACCCTCCGGTCGCACGCCCCCGGACGCGCCGCAACGCCAAGCCCCTTCTGTCCACCGGTGAGCCAGTGCACAACCGATACGTCCTGAAAATCCAGCACATGTCGTGACTCTCGAGACCGTCACCGCGGCGGGCTGACGTCGGATCAGAGACCGCCACGCAACCCTCATCGCCACGCCCTGCACGACTCAGGTTCACGTATCCTGCCTGCCGGGACTTCAAGATTCCCGAGGACAACAGTCGGATTCCGCGAAAGGACCGTGGTCCGCGGCGGTAGTTGTTCTTGATGGCACAGACGTCTGTGCTGCAGACCCATGCAACATCGCGTCGGGAGCCTTCTCATGATACGCCTCGCATTGCTGCTCGCAGTGGCCGTCATCACCGCCACACACACCAGCGTCCTCTTGATCGCAATGGGTGGTGTTCCGGCCCAAGACGACTGGAAGGCTCCGCCTGCGGAATTTGTCGAAGTCCCCTCGGATTCTGAGATCGAAACTGCGATTCTCGCCTACCAATTCGCTGACATCGCGCAGCATGAACCCGAGTTCGCCTATCTGTTGTTGCTCGACGCCGGCGTCGAAGCGGATCTGGCCTTCCATCTGGTCATCGAAGCCTCGAACACGACCAACGTCGCGTTTCCTGACTGAAGTTCTCCGACGGAAACGGGCGGAATCGGCGGCCTTCATTCGGGAAGCTGGGATTCCGGATCGGCCCCCAGAGACCACGCCCGGATGACCTCACCGATGGATTCGTTGACCACAATGTCGGCCAGCGAATCCAGTGGTGTCGGATCGCGATTGACGATCACCAGCCGCGCCCCGTGCTGTTTGGCCAGTGTCGGCAGCGAGGCCGCGGGGTGCACCACCAGCGACGAGCCAAGCACGATGTACAAATCGGCATCGTGCGACCATTGGCTCGCCTCGCGGAGCACGTCGGAGTCCAGGCTCTGACCGAATGAGATCGTGGCGTGTTTGATCAGTCCCTGGCATTCCGGACAGGCGGGAACCTGGCCGGAGTCGGCAAATTCCGCCACCCATCCATCGGCTGTGTCGCGCCAGCCGCAATCCAGGCAGGACACCGCGCGGGCCGTACCGTGAAGTTCCAGGACCTGCCGGCTGCCCCCCAGTTGGTGTAGGCCATCAATATTCTGCGTGATCACTCCCCGCAACCAACCGCGTCGCTCCCAATCGGCCAGCGCCTGATGGGCGATGTTGGGCCTGGCGTCGGCCATGTCGACATGCGACTCCGTCTTTTGTCGCCAGTACTCCGCCCGTGAGTCCGCCGATTCGAGGAAATCCTGGAATTGCACCGGTGTGGTGCGCGCCCAGACTCCACCCGGCGAGCGAAAGTCGGGGATACCACTTTCGGTGCTGATCCCGGCGCCCGTGAAACAGACGGCGGATCGCGCATCGCGAATCCAGTTGCTCAAGCGGTCCACGGTTTCCGAAAGCACGATCCGCTCCCTTGGCCTTGTGTCGCCAATAATTCCCTGCACAACGACCGATTATCCATCGGCATCGTCCAGGAGACCCTGGGCCACACCCATGTGGCTCAAAACAGCGTGGCTCAAAAACCCAAACACGGACGTCTGACGTCCATCGGCATGTCCCCAACACGTATCAGGTGTACCGCAACGCGATCCCGGTTGCCACACCGGGTTCAGGGTTTCCCGGAAACCAAAAATCTGCGCTCGGCATTGAGCAGTCAACCTTGGAGACGTTAGGATCGTCGCTACCACGCGAGAGGCCGGCTGTCCTGCTCAAACTCCGGCCATGTGCGCATATTGCGGCCGGATGGCCGATTCCTCATCCCGTTCCGACTCACATTGGCTGCTCGCCGCTGTTCCTGCACTTCAGCACAGCCCCACGAAATCACTGGTTATTTGATGCGCGTTGCCAGTCTTGACGCATTTCACGTGCGGATTCCATTACGGTTCACCGTCCGTCACGCTTCGCATACGAGGCAAGACACGGACTCCCTGATCGTACGTTGCACGCTGTCGGACGGCAGCATTGGCTGGGGCGAGGGTCTACCCCGCTCCTACGTAACGGGCGAGACCATTGATTCCGCGGTATCGCTGTTCGAAACCGCCGACCTGAATCGTCCGTGTTCGGGCAGCTGGCAGAGTTTGGAAGAAGCGGTCGATCTGGCGCGGGCAATCGACTTGGGGCCACCACCGGCGGACAAGCGAGACAGTTTTGGCCACACCGTCCGCTGCGCCATTGAATTGAGTATCCTGGATGCGGCGGCGCGCAGCTGTGCCCGTCCGCTGTCGGACATTGTCCACAACATTCCGGAAACCGCGGCCATCCGCTGCCGCAGTGAACGCGTGCAATACAGTGGAACGATCACCGCCATGCGTCCCCGGCGGCAGTGGATCAGCGCCTGGATGAATCGGCTGTGGGGATTCCATCAGTGCAAGGTCAAAGTCGGAGCGGTCGGCATCGATGACCGGGACACAGTGCGCAGGATTCGCGGAATCCTCAAACCGCATGTCGACATCCGAGTGGACGCCAACGAAGCCTGGACGCGCAACGAAGCCGCTCGCCAAATCGAACGTCTGCAGCCGTTCGGCATTTCGACGGTCGAACAACCGTTGCCGCATTCCGACATCGACGGCATGGCCTGGCTCCGTCAAACCGTGAACACTCCCTTGATGCTCGATGAATCGCTGTGCAGCCTGGACGATGCGCAGCGTGCGATCGAACACGGTTCGTGCGACCGCTTCAATATTCGGATATCAAAATGCGGCGGATTGATCAATTCGATGCTGATGGCGGCGATGGCTCACCGCGCCGGCCTGGGTTACCAACTGGGATGCCAGGTTGGCGAAACGGGAATCCTGTCGGCCGCCGGTCGGCACATCGCCTGTTCGATTGATCACATCCTTTACCTCGAAGGCAGTTTCGACCGATTTCTGGTCCGCAACGCCCTGACCCGTGAAAACCTGACCTTCGCGCGCGGAGGATTTGCCCCCGCATTGTCCGCTCCCGGTCTGGGCATCACCGTCGATGAAACCGCTCTGCAACACGTCACAATCCGCTCGTTATCGCGTCGCATCGGCTGAATCGGCCGCGGCCGCTGAGAATCCCGGATCTCCGTCAGCGGCTGTGTTCCGCCCTTCAACTGCGGCAGAATCGCACACATTCCAGAGTCCATCGACGCTGACCGTGTTGCGGCAGTCAACCGCCAATGCCACTCAGACTGCGCCGTTGCCCAACGCGTCAAACACGGCGCAAGGCCTTTGATATCCTCGCGAAAACAGATTTCTCGATTTCCAATCACATCCCCATCGGACATGCGTCGATCATGAACAATGCGCTGCCCACATCAATCCCATCGCACATTCCCACCTGCAAGGATGCACCCGGATGGCGACCACCTGTTCCACACCGCGCTCCGGCGACAGTTCTCACGTCCTGTTGCGGCTGATCCAATCGCCGTTTCTGATGGGCGGCCTGGCAGCCTCGGGCTTCTATGCCTGCCTGCCCCACATTCCTTTCCAAGCGGACTTGCTACAACATTATTTCTGCAGCCATCCGCTGAGCTACGCCACGACTCTGTTGTTCTTCACAGCCATCGTCACACTGGCGCAGAAATCGCTGCGCTTCGGTCGCGAACGTCGCGCACTGCGGCGCATCCCGGTGGACATGGAAACGATCCCGGCCACGGCTATGATGGACCAATGCCAGGCGATCCGGAATCAAATCGCGGAACTGCCCCGCGCTTTGAGAGACTCGCAACTTGGACGCCGCATTCAAGACGCCTGCAGTTTCCTCAGTGGCCGACAATCCGCTCGGGGGCTGGAAGAGCACTTGCGGTATCTGGCGGACCTGCAATCGGAACGGTTGCACCAGAGCTTCGCACTGGTGCGGACCGTCACCTGGGCCGTACCAATTCTGGGATTCCTGGGCACGGTGATCGGCATCACCATGGCCATCGCCAACGTCACGCCCGAACAGCTTGACACCTCGTTGAGCGACGTCACCAATGGACTGGCAGTGGCCTTCGACACAACGGCGCTGGCACTGGCCCTGTCGATTCTGCTGGTGTTTATGACCTTTGTCGTTGAGCGCAGCGAACAACAGATCGGCGTTGATGTCGAAGAGTTCGCCGTTCAGCAACTGCTGGGCAAATTTCCGGTCAACACGGCGTCACCGCTGCAGAACGCCGAACGCCAGGCCGCCGATCAACTGCAACAGACGATGCAGGGTGTGATCCAACAACACGTCAGTTGCTGGACTACCGGGCTGGAAAAACTGCGCGACGAATGGGAACAGACAATGACCCGGCAGCGCGCAGCGCTGCAACAGTCGTTGAACGACGGAATGGAACACACGCTGCAAAACCACACGGAACAACTCGCGGGTTTGCGCGAGGGATTTCTGCAAACGATGCAATCCACCAGTGCGACCATCTGCCAGGACCTGCAACAGGCTCAGGAGACACAATTGGATATCCAGCGGTCATCGCAACAGCAGATGACCAATCTCTGGAACCACCTGGACCAGACGGCACTGCAAGCCGAACAGTTTCAATCAGCACAGTCTCGTAACCTGATCACGGCGTTGACCGAACAGGGTGATCGTTGGAGCGATTGCCTGGAACAAAACTCTCAGGCCGCTCGCGAACAGCTGCAGGAATTGCGCAGCCAGGCGGATGTCTTCCTGAATATCTTGACGCAGGAACAGCAGTTGTTGCAGATCCAGGAGCGTCTGACCGAGAATCTGGAAGCGGTACGCGCCGCCGAGACGTTTGAGGCAACGCTGCACAACCTGACGGCTGCGGTCCACCTGTTGGTCACGCGCGTCAAACCGAAAGCCGCATGAGGCCACAACGGTCGCAGATTATGCCGCGTCATTCCCGCTCATCACATTCCGTCACCTTGTTCCCGTTTCTCGCGGTATTGGTCTGCGCCATGGGTGCGCTGATCTTCCTGTTACTGGTCACCACGCGGTACATCCGCTCCGACGCCGAAAATGAGCCGGAACCCCCTCCGGGCCTGAGTGGCCTCATGACACTCGGCCAACAGTCCATCACAGCCGCTCCGCAGCCACCGCCCGTCCCGCCACCGGATCCCGAACGGCAATCCGAGGTGTTGTATGCCGCGGGAGCCATGCCGTTACCGGCACTGAAACTGCCGACACTGCCGATTGTGGCACCCTTGACGCCCCGTGTCACACACCCCGTCACTTCCAACGCATCCATCGCGAAATTGCGTGCCGAACTGCAGGACCACAAACGTCAGCTCGAGCAGCGTCGCTCCGAATTGCAATCCCTGCTTGATCAGGCCGCCAAGACCCAATCCGATATTGCGCGTCTCAAACAGCAGACCCAAACCACTCGGAAGACCAACCTGGATCAGCAACGACGACACCGTGAACTGTTGGCAGCGGCCGAAGAACTCAAACGACAGATCACGCAACTCGAGCGTCAACTCCAAGTGAAACGCGCACAGGCCGGCGGGACCGAAAACCGGTTTGCCTTTGTGGCCTATGACGGCAAAGACGGCACGCTGCGCAGGCCGATTCTGATTGAGTGCACCAACCGGGGATTTCAATTCCTGTCGGAGAACATCGCCTTGGGCAGCGATGACTTTCGCGGTTTCATCCCAGCAGTCAATCCGCTGCTGGCCGGGTCCCGTGCCCTGCTGCGTCATTTGCAATCCCATTCCGAAACCGCCGACGCAGACGATCAACCGACTCCCTATGTGCTGCTTCTGGTGCGGCCGAACGGGATCAGCACCTACTACGCCGCTCGCCGAATGCTCTCGCAACTGGGCACCGATTTCGGCTACGAACTGCTCGAAGCGGAGGCCGAGATCTCCGCCCCGGCCTCCAGCCCCGAGGCAATCGCAGCCTGCCGTCAGGCGATCGAGGGCCTGCTGGCACAACGCAACGACATTGCGATTCTCGCACGCCCGCATTCCAAACCATTGATTCCCAGTGAACCCATCGGCCGCGGACGTCGCACCTTGCAAATGACACGCAACGGCCGCATCCAGGTCCATACCGGCGGCAGCGGCGACGGCGGTTCCAGGTCGACACCCGGCACAGCCGATTCCGACAGGGGCCCACACAGTTCCGGCACCGGCACACGCTCCGAACGACCGTCGACGAATCCTCTCGCAAGCGGCACCGCTCAAGGTCGACCTGACGGCGTCGGGGGCCACAATCCGCAAGGTGCATCACGCCCGCGCGCCGCGGACGGAAGTTTCGCAGGCGTGGAAAATGCCGCCCAGCAAGATCCCACACAACTCAATCCCAGTGGCACCATCGGCCGCGGGGATCCCAGCGGCCGCAACCTGCGTCCGGCACCAGGCCATGCAGCGGGAGGCCAAGGCAACCGGGCGACGAGTGCGCCGTCCACGTCGCTGAAGCAGCGGTCGTCAGCAGGAACCGGCCGGCGATCATCGGATCCGACGCGCGACGGGATCGCCGGCCGGCGCAACGTCCCGGGGACAACGCCCGGCGATCCGTCCCCTGCCGCCTTGGGCGGTTCCGCGGCGCGGACCGCACTGCCGGGACAACACCCGAAAACCCCCGCCGCCGGCA
>Ga0315336_1005009_pt1 | contig 14951 bp, 10 predicted proteins | sample ASW5metaG_FD_204512 | JGI IMG/M metagenome (GOLD analysis project Ga0315336, IMG submission 204512) | Ammonia-oxidizing marine archaeal communities from Monterey Bay, California, United States - ASW #5 | ecosystem: Environmental > Aquatic > Marine > Intertidal zone | place: USA: California...
AACTGAAGGTGGTGTAAAACTTGGAAATTGGTGTACTCAACAAAAAACTAATAAAAAGAAAGAGAAACTATCATCTGATAAAATAAAACTGCTTGAGAAAATACCTGGTTGGTATTGGGATTCAGATAAACTATGGATGGAAAAATATGAATTATTAAAAATATTAAATAAAACTCCGGCAGTATCCTATAAAACTGAATGTGGTGTAAAACTTGGTATGTGGTGTGAGAGACAAAGATATAATAAAAAAAAAGAGAAACTATCACCAGATAAAATAAAACTACTTGAGAAAATACCTGGTTGGTATTGGGAACGAGATTTAGACCAATTTTGGATGGAAAAATATGAATTATTAAAACTATTAAATAAAACTCCTGTATACTCCTATAAAACTGAAGATGGTGTAAAACTTGGAACTTGGTGTGATACACAAAAAACTAATAAAAAAAAAGAGAAACTATCAGATGATCGAATAAAGCTGCTTGAAAAAATACCTGGTTGGTATTGGGAACAAGATTTAGACCAGCTATGGATGGAAAACTATGAATTACTAAAAATATTAAATAAAACACCTTTACAATCCTATAAAACTGAAGGTGGTGTAAACCTTGGAAATTGGTGTAATGTGCAAAGAACTAATAAAAAGAAAGGTGAGCTATCACCGGATCAAATAAAACTACTTGAGAAAATACCTGGTTGGTATTGGGAACAAGATTTAGATCAACTATGGATGAAAAACTATGAATTACTAAAAAAATTAAATGAAACTCCCCTGTCATCTTATAAAACTGAAGGTGGTGTAAAACTTGGAAATTGGTGTACTCAACAAAAAACTAATAAAAAGAAAGAGAAACTATCATCTGATAAAATAAAACTGCTTGAGAAAATACCTGGTTGGTATTGGGATTCAGATCAACTATGGATGGAAAAATATGAATTACTAAAAATATTAAATGAAACTCCGGTATACTCCTATAAAACTGAAGATGGTGTAAAACTTGGTAATTGGTGTGATACACAAAAAATTAATAAAAAGAATGAGAAACTATCATCAGATAAAATAAAACTACTTGAGAAAATACCTGGTTGGTATTGGGAACAAGATTCAGATCAACTATGGATGGAAAAATATGAATTATTAAAACTATTAAATGAAACTCCTATAACATCCTATAAAACTGAATGTGGTGTAAACCTTGGAAATTGGTGTTCCACCCAAAGAATTAATAAAAAGAAAGGTGAACTATCAGCAGATAAAATAAAACTGCTTGAGAAAATACCTGGTTGGTATTGGGATTCAGACCAAATGTGGATGAACAACTATGAATTACTAAAAACATTAAATAAAATACCTTCACGATCCTATAAAACTGAGGGTGGTGTAAGCCTTGGAAATTGGTGTAATGCCCAACGAGTTAATAAAAAGAAAGAGAAACTGTCAGATGATCAAATAAAACTACTTGAGAAAATACCTGGTTGGTATTGGATCAAAAGGATCAAAAATAAAAAAACAAAACCTACCAAGGATATGTCCAAACCAGAAATAAAACCCAAAAAAACTGATACTGAAATTAGAGGAGAACGACAACAAAGAGTTCAAAGTGAATTATCTAAACTGCACCAAGAATATATAATCAAAAACTCTCAAAATATGAATGTCTATTTTAAAGAAAATCCAGAAAAATGGCAAGAGTATCACAAGATTTTAAAAGATAATGAGGAATCATTCTTAAAAGATGAAATACCAAGAAATAAAATGATTAAATATCTTGAACAATTACCTGGTAAAAAACAAAAGGTTATTGCTGATTTAGGTTGTGGATTTGCAGAGATTAATCAACATTTCAAAGATAATTCTAGATTAATCTTTCATAATTTTGATCATCAATCTTCAAATGATTTAGTCATATCACGAGATATAAAAAACACAGAGTTAGAAGATTATTCGGTTGATATTGCTATATTATCTTTAGTTATGTGGGGCAGTAATTGCAAGGAATATATTAGCGAAGTATATCGTATTTTAGATATAGGTGGAACGCTTCTTATAGCAGAACCATATAAAAGATGGAACAAGGAACTAGACGATGAAGGAAATCCTATAAATAAATTAATAAAATTGTTAGAGGAAAACAATTTTACTGTAATAAAAAAAAATGAACACAAATTTATGTTTATCGAATGTAGAAAAAACTAATTATTTAGATCACTACTTGGAAATCTAGTATTTCCCACTGTTGATTTATTTCTTTCGTATTTTGATAGGGATACTGAAAATATTTTTTATAGTTTATTAATATTATTTTAAAGGATGTATGAGGAATTCTAAAATTATCAAAACAAAGCCAAGCGCAGCGGTAAAGTACGTCAAAGATCCTTTTCTAGGAACTCTTAAAACTGCATAATCCTCTTTAAGATTAAATTTTGTAATTAACATTCTAGAGCATTTTTGACTTTTCCCAGTGAATTATCTTTTTTAATGAAAGCAATGACAGTACTCTTGGCGCTTCCTGGAAGATAAATTCCGGATCGATGATGACGATACACTTGATCATTGGAGATGACAATGATCCTAGAAAGGTCATTATCACCAGTAATTGTTTCCCAGCCTTTTTGAGTTTTAATTTTGACTGATCTCAGATTGCAATCAGTTGTGACCAGTGGAAAAGCAATTTTATTAGGATATTCAATATTACGATCTAACATTTGTTTTTCACAAATGTCTTTTAACGTTTTAGAAAGGCATTTCGCATATGATTTAACCCCATTGAGTTGATATGATTCGAGGAGGATTCGACTTTGTTCCCGATCCAACTGGTAACCATCCTTATAGTTCTCAATGAAGGTTTCCATATCAATCATATCGGACATATTATGGTTTAAGAATTGCATCGTTTTGGAGTTATCAATAATTTGATTGCTATTCAGTTGGACATTAGTGGTTTGATTTCCATTATTCTTGATGGCCAACTCCTTAAAAGTCTCCTGTGATTCCTTGAGAGTTTCATGCGATTCCTTAAGAGTTTTGATCTGATCTTGGTGGGACTCACATACTTTTTGGTAGCTTTCTTGCTGTATTTCAATGATTTTTTTTAAATATTCTTCTTTTTCATGGATTAATTTATTAATTATAAATCCATCTTTATCTATGCCATTAGGATCATCACTTTCAACTATATCATCATCTGTATAATCATCTGCATAGTTAAGATATGTCATTTCTCCTGAATCTTCGTAACTTAACTCCCCACAACATCTTTCTCTACGATGACGGTAATAGTTAGTTAAATGTCGAAATGATCGTTGACAATCGTCACAAATTTTTTCTGTAATATCATCTTCTGAGAGGTCATTTTCGATGACACTTTTTTTATGTTTTAGAGTGATCAAATGACGAGAATAATGATTACGTTTTGTTGAACTAAAATTACACACATCACACGCATACACTTGGTTTCGATCCATTTTATTGCTATAATTTAAAATAAAGAAAAAAAGGGCATTGGTTCATACGCGGACGTAATTTACCCTTCCTATTTAACGTGCCCTTTTTCCATGCCCTTTTTGAAAAAAAGCTCCTGAAAAACATATCAAACTCACCCTAGGCCCTCGCCGGATCACTAGCCGGATCACTAAAAAGGGCATTTGGGGCATTAAAAAGGGCAAAAAGGGCAGCCGGATCACTAAAAAGGGCATTTGGCTATATCCCGATGGCCGAGCTATTAAGTTAGTCCCCAGCAATGCTTTCAATTTAGGGCCCTTTTTAGGGGCATTTGATCTATTTTTTAGGGGCATTTACTGATGTTATTTGGGAGCTGTTCTGTAATAAATTATAATTAATATGACGTCTAGGCTAATATTGGCAAAATGCCCTTTTTCAAATGCCCCAAATGCCCTTTTAGTGATCCGGGTGCCCTTTTATGCCCTTTTTTGGTTTCAAAATTCAGGAGGATTTTATGCAGTTTTTATGGTATTGATCCGGCTAGGGATCACTGATCCCCATAAAAATTCCTGCATAGCTGAAAAACACCCTTTTTGGGATTTTTTTCAGGACGCAACTATCCCTTAGGCCATATTCCTTTGTGAAAACCTGTTTTTGGGACAACCTCGCCGTGTTAGCCCCAATCCTTTGTTGGGCCCTTTTTGGGATCACTAAAAATATTTCAGGAGACCATGGGACAGTTAGTCCCAATCCTTTGTTGAGACCCCTTTTGGGAGGTAACTATCCCTTAGGCCATATTCCTTTGTGAAAATTGTCTCAAAAAAAAGGGGCATTTTAGGGTTTTTCGCCCCTTTTGTGCCCTTTTTCGGGTTGATGAATTTAAGGAACTTTCTGGAACATGCCGGGGACAATTTTACGTGCCCCAAAAAGTGATCCAGTAAAAAAGGGCAAAAAGGGCACGCGAAATTTTAATGCTAGGAGGAAAGTCAAAATATTGTCAAAATGCCCTTTTTTTGAAAAATCCTAAAAAGAGGGTTCTGGAGAATCCACCTGATCATTCTCAAGGGAAATTCAAAACCACTGCGCGAACGTCACGCTCTTTTTTGGCTAGGGATCACTAAAAAATAGGTCATTTTAGAGGGTAAATCGCGTCACTTTTGGGAGCTTTAACGAGTAATTGTAATCAGCTAGACCTTTAAAAAGTCCCAAATATTGAAAAAAATGAAAAAACTGTTCCTCTCACGATTTTGATGAGAGGAACGCTTTTCTAATAAAAAGAAACAGTTGAGATTTTTGAATTTGGGAGGGTACTATTGCCTTAATCACAAAAGATTGCCAAATTTTAAAAATCACTAAAATCACCTCTTTTTTTATTTTAAGTTTTTTGACGATTTTTGAACATTTTTGAAATCTCCATTTTAAACACTTTTTTAAGCAAGCATTCAAGCACGATAGTTTAATAGTAGTTTAGGAATAACAGAGATTATTTTATTTTGCTCTTCGCTGGCAATAGGGCTTAGATTCGTTATGGGTGAATGCTGAGTAATTTACTTCATTAAAGCGGTTAAGATTTGATGAAATTTGAGAAAAAAAGATGAAAAAAAGTCTGAAATTTTGTTTTTAATGAGATGAAACTATTTTGAGTCCGTCTTCGTATAAAACTTTGATCAGATCAAATTCTAGGGAAGTTGGAAAATATTTGAATTCTTGCAAAGATCCTAAATATGTTTTTGGATTGTGGATGTATAAGTCCCCGTTATTCCATTTTGGTTTCCCTTTTAGGATATGAGTTTTATTTAATTTTCCGTTTAGATAAATGTTCATGATTGGACCTTTGACTGAGACCACGATATTATTTGCGATGTTAGTTGGAAGATCTTGGACATCAAAGTATTCAAGGTGGGTAAATTCTTTTTTATCTAGGTCAGCATCCTTTTTATGAATGGGATCTCCAGTTTGATCGGTTGTCCAGCAGCGGCAATTTTTAGAATCTTCATCGCATCGGCATTTTTTAATGTGAGCATGTTGATAGGCTCTTTTATATGGGCGCATACTAGTTGTTGTAATTCCCAATCGCAAATTATTTTGGAAAGGAGTTAACCAGGCTCCGATGGTTTGATCAGGAAAATCATTAGTTAACTTTTCCCAACTGTAATAAACCAATGTTTTGAAATGTCGGTTTTCTGATTTATCAATTTGAGTTCCTTTGTGAAAGATATGTCGCCAATAACTAAAGTTTTGGTACCAATCTTGAACAGTAATCCAGAAACTAAAACTAAATTGATCTATAAAAGAAGGAGCCGCGATTTGACCATAGCCAAGGGTTGCTCGGGTTGATGACTTAAGATAAGTAGAAATTGATTTACCACTTTTGAGCCTGGCATCACTTGAATTAGAAACCGTATTTCCTGTTCGGGGCTTAACCCAAGCATAATAATTATCTTCATCTGTTCTTAATCGACCAAACTCTTGACCCATGCAAATATTTTTGTCGGTATCATAAGTAAATCCTCGGCATCGGGGCTGGTCCTCACACATTGTCTGACATTCAGTTATATTTTGAACTGTTTCTGAAAATAGATTATCCATTTTCATCAAGTCATCTGAATAATAAGTAAATCCTTTTTTTGGTTTATTAGCAATTGCATAAACATATATAATGTAGACTATAATTGAAACACAGGCAAAACCAAGGCCAATCATCACATAAGGATGATTAGTCACATCGTCCGTGATTTTAGACATATTGCTGTTTCCATTGGTATCATTCCAAACCATTTTCTTATGTGTTCTCTTATATATTCTCTTATATAAAAGTAATATTTTTTTCTAAATTTTGTCAATTTAAATCAAATTATCTATGGTTTTATAGAGTATACTTGTATATTCGCGGCTTATTCTGACCAAATCTTTTTCTTCTGGTGGATCATTTTCCGGAATCATGTAAGCTGGTGCATTAAACTTTAACCAGTAAGATTTCCAAGCTTTTTTTAAATAATTTTGAGAAATTCTGATCGATTGAACTTTTGATGTCGGGTCAAAACCTGTTGTAAATCCAGCTAGAAGTCCCAGCAATATATCTCTTGTAATTAATTCTGAACCAGATTTTTCTCGATATTGTTGAATGAGTCTTTCAATTAAATCCCAGTTGTGATTCAAGGCAACCAGTCTAATGATTAAATAAATACCTTTTTTATTGATTAAAATCTTTTCCACCGAGATCTCTAAATTCATCAAAGATTCCATAATTAAATCATCTTGTTTTAATAAGAGTGTTTTTCCTGTCTGATCAAGTGGTAGATTTAAATATAAATCATTTATATCACCGATTATTTGACCAACTAGAAATTGTCTTTGATATCTGACCCGTGAAAACAATTTATGTTTTTGGTAAATTTGACATAAACTGGCCCAAACATTTCCAGAATGTTTTGAAATGCAACAATGACTATAATATTTAAAATGATCTTGATCACAAATTAACTTTATGATGGATTCTAGATCTAGCTCAATTAAATGGTCTAGAATATGATTTGAATTATAATAACAAATATATGTCATGGCAACGATGATGTAGTTGGAGAAATCAATGCTGGGATATGTTTTTAGAAGTATTTGAAGCAAAGCAGGTTGGTCATAAATGAAACACATCATTAGAATATTATCTTTGAGCGTTGGAAAATATCCCAGACCCCACAAACTCACTTTGTGATTTGTAATTAAATCGATCGTATTTTCATCAGGTAAAATTATTGATTCCCCTAAATCCGCTTCGTCAGGCAGAATCGATTCTAAAATATCAACCTGTCCTATTTGAACAATCAAGTCAATTGGTTTACTCAAAACAAAGCTACAATAAAGTTTATAAATTGCCGGATCATATTGAACTGTTCTAAATAAATAACTCAATCCAAGAGATTTGAATTCTTTTCTGATGATGATTTCCCTTAAATGGACCGGTAAATTAAAAAGCATCGTTAAATCTTTAAAAGTTAAAAGTTAAAAGTAATCTTTTCAATTTTATTCAAATTCATAAAATTGATTAAACATCATCAAAGCATCAAAAGCATCAAAGCATCAAAACATCATAATGGTTGACAAAATAAGTTCTCTTTTGACTAATTTAGAGAAGGAAAATTCAGAAATTGAAATTGTCCTAGCAGTTGAAGCAGGAAGTCGAGCCTGGGGGTTCAACTCAGACGAGTCCGATTTTGATGTCCGATTCGTTTATCGGTATCGAGATCCTCGCAAGTACATCACAACTCGTAAACATTCAGACACTATCACTGGTAGTACAGAAGAAGGTAAATATGATTACCAAGGATGGGAATTGCGAAAGGCCATCACTCTCCTGCGGCAAAGCAATTCAGGAATGCTAGAGTGGCTTCATACCCCAATTATATATCTCGAGAAGTACAACATTAAGAGTAAATTCTTTGAGATTCTAAAGAAAATGCACACCAATCGATCCCTTACTTACCATTACTACAACATGGCCAAACGCAATTATAAAGATCGAATTGAAAGCAATCAAATTGTAACCCTTAAAAAATATACCTATGTTCTTCGTCCAGTAGGCATGGTTGATTGGTTAATGAGATTTCCAAAGAAAGAAATTACAATTGATTTTAATCTGATTTTGAAAGATCTAGCCAGTCACATTCCAAGTGATGAACTGATGACTATTCAGAAGTTTTTTCAAGATCGACGGGAAGGCAAGTTACCAATTGAAGGACCACATTTGGAACTCTTGGATAAGTATATTCTTTCTGTCTTTGAGGCGTTTGATAAAAATCATCAAAAACCACAATTGGAAATAAATCAGCAGGGAACAGCCAGTTTGTATCAAAAGATTACAAATTGTTATAGCACAATCAGGGCTATACTTCGCAAAAACGAACATATTAGTCGCAGCGAATATCTCAACATTATTGGATTCATGTTGCAGTTTAAGTGGCTCAAAGCTCATCCAGATCAGAACATGAAAGATATCCCGGCTCAAATTCATAATTTGGTTGATCATGTCGAACTGGATCAAGAGATAGCTGACTTCATTAAAATGATTAGTGGTCGCGAATCGGATGCTTATTTTCAGAAGAGAGTTGATGATGATGACCGAATGATCTCAACTGATGTTTGGATTCAAATTATTTTTCGCGGATTTCTTGGTCCTGTAATGGATTCCTTGCGATTCATTAATGCTTGGGTTCAATCCAAAAAAAAGATATCAGTCGAAGAATTTGAAGAAAATGATTTTTCAGAGGCCCTTCTGAAGATGTTAAACCCAAATCCAGATAATTCTTTGGTTAATGTTGAATTTCAAAATTTTAAACTTCCTGAAATGACAACCTTTCCACGGGATGACATCATTGATTATATTCTAAGTCAGTGGATACCATCGATTTTGTGGCTCCTAGAAAACCCAAATTCAACTTATTCTAGGATTCCAAAACAACCACTCAATGAATTAAAAATTTCTGCTCAAATGAAAGAATCGATTCAAGATCTAATCAGAGAAAGCAAAGTCACTTATTTAATGGATCAGGTTGATGAACTTCACCAATGGATCGAAAAGTTCATTAAAGAGGAAGATGAATATGTCAAAAAAGTAATCGAAACTAATTTGAAACTAAAAGAAGAAAGAACTAAAGAGGCTTACAATCAATCGATTGAGGATCTGGATGATTCAGTCTTTGATAAGTTTCTACATGAAATGACAATTGATTTTGCTACTTAGTTTAATCACTTAGTTTAATCACTTAGTTTAATCACTTAGTTTAATCACTTAATTTAACCACTTAATCATATAAGGAAATTATAAATTAAATTTTTTATTAGTGTTCTGTTCTAGCTCTATCAATGCATCAAATCTTTTTGGGTTATAATAAAAAATTTCCATCAAGCAATTTAACTAATAAGTCAGATCCCAAAGGTGATACGATCATTTTAAATTTAAACGATTTTTTTGGACCAGTTAATAACATCAAAGAGGTTTATGAGATTTTTAATTATTTAGATGGCCAGACATTTGCGTCAAAACAAAAACTGCATTTAAAATTTAGGTCGTTTTTTACTGATCCTTCAAGTTCGTCTTCCTCTCTAGATGTACCTCTAGCAGCTTTGCTTGAAAAGTGGAATCAAATCAAGAGATATCCCTGTCAACTTAAAATCCAGATTAATAGTTTTAAATATTATCTGGATCCGCAAACAGGATATATTTTAAATACTAGAACTTTGAAGGAATGGTATTCAAGTATTTTGGAATCAAGCTTAGATAAAAAAGAAAAATATCATTTTCAGACTGATTACTTAATTGCTTGGTATAGGTTCAAAACATATTGGAAAAATCATCAACATTTAAAGGAGTTAATTGAAAAATGTGATACTGAACCAGAACTAGAAAAGCAGGGAAAATTCAGGTCTGTATTTGAGAGAATATTAAAAAATGAATCCAAGGAAACATCTGATCATCACCGAACCCTGGTTCGTTTGGGTCCTCAAAGCGAGAATTTTACAGAGGATTTGGAAATTATTATGAGAAATAAAATGAGACAACAACTTTTCCACCAAGTTCAGGCTGATTTAGAAAGGCTTCGTAAACATTTTCGGTATTCATTAATTTATTTGTCTGGATCGCAAGCAACCCGGGCTTGGATTAAAGATATTTGTCAAATTTTAAAATATAGTTATGAATCGGAAAATTGAATTAGATACTGAGTTTAATTTAGAGTCTTCCGAAGATGAACACAAACTACAAAATTATTAAAGAATTTGGTTCTCAAGAAATAACATCAAGTATTTTAGAAAGAATATCAAATATTGCCCAATCACGTTCTATGGAGTTACATCCTTTTTTGAAGAATGGTTTATTTTCTTCTCATCGAGATTTAGAAAAAATTCTTGATCATTATGAAGATGGCAAACCATTTTACATTTACACTGGTCGAGGTCCTTCGTCTAGTTCACTCCATCTAGGGCATTTAGTTCCTTTTATCATGACCAAGTATTTACAAGATTTATTTCAAGTTCCCGTCATCATTCAAATTACTGATGACGAGAAGTATTACAACGCCGAGCAGGTAAAAGGACAACCAAAATCAAAACTGGATCATTTTCAGGAAATTGCAAAGGAAAACATTAAAGACATCATTTCAATTGGTTTTGATTCAACTAGAACCTATATTTTTCAAAACTCCTGGAATATTGATCTTCTTTATCCAGAAATCATCAAAGCCAATAAGATCATTAATTTGAATCAACTTCAAAATGTTTTTGGATCAACCGAGAGTGATAGTATTGGAAAAATTAGTTTTCCAGTAATTCAAATTGTTCCCTCTTTCGCGCAAACTTTTCAAAGTATTTTTCCGTCTATCCCCGATTTTAATCTTAAAGATGTTAGGTGTTTGATTCCTTGTGCAATTGACCAAGATCCTTATTTTAGATTGACTCGTGATATAGCACCCAGGCTAGGTTATCATAAACCATCTTTAATTCATTCTGGGTTCTTTGCTTCTTTGTTTGGTGATTCAAAAATGAGCTCTTCAGCTAAAGACCCCAATTCAGTTATTTTCATTAATGAAACACCAAAACAAGTTCAAAAGAAAATTAATAAGTATGCTTTTTCTGGTGGCCGAGACACTATTGAAGAGCATCGACTTTACGGTGGTAATCCCGAGGTTGATATTTGTTGTCAATATTTAAAATATCTTTTGGATGATCAGCCTAGGTATGAAACTATTTTGAGCGGATATCGATCAGGATATCTTTTATCAGGTGAACTAAAAAAAATTACAATTGATATCATTAATCAAATTCTTAAAGAATATCAAGAACTTCGTAGATCAGTTGATGAAGAAACTTATCAGGAATACACAACACGAAAAATTTTAAAATTTAATTGATCTCATTCATGGATTGTTTCATTCATGGATTGTTATATTTGAATTAAATCTAACAATTGACCTCCGCTTAACACTGCGATCTTGATCTAAATCATCTTCAACATCGTTATTTTTTTTCCATGGGGCAGCTAGTTCTTGATCTTCGCTATCAGAACCAAAAGAATTCTCTTCATAATCAGTCCCAAAGATTGCATCCCAAATGAAAACACCATAATTGACATTAAATTTCTGATGATGAAGATCATGTTTATTATTTTTTAAATATCCCAAGGAATAACCTGAATGAACACATGTTGTATTGACCGAGGTGATGATCATCCACAAAAGTAAAGTGTTCCAGGATAATTCTAGAAAATACAGTGGAGCATAGAATGGAAAAACATTACCAACTAAATGTTCAACTGGGTGAGCATAAAGGGCCCGGCAGGCAACTGGCGCTTTCCATTCATGATGAATTTTGTGAATATGTTTATAAAGCCATGGATGATGAAGAAGATAATGGAACAGATAGAAAATTAAATCTGACAGAGCTAACAAGAGAAACATTCGAGATCCCCAAACCACCCAACTGATATCGCTATATTTTGGGTCATCAAATCCTTGATGAAAATCTTTCAACACATAAAGAGCTGGAAGGGTGATAACGAACTGATTAACCAAAACCACTATAATTGTTTTTGGATAAAGCGACCAAACAACTCCTTTGTGTTGTATTTTATAGTTTTGAATTATTTCTTTTTTTTCTAGATAATAGTCCAAAAATAGAAATATCAAAGAGGGAATCCAATATGATAACATATGAATTATAAATGGGGTGACAACAAATTGATTTAGTTGCGAATTCTCGATGAAACTTTGTGAGAATACTTGCATAGATTTCGAGGTAAAATACTATCATTTAAAATATTTGAGTTGGTAAATTCAATTTTTGTCATAAAGGGTTTAAGATTTAGAATTTTTTATTATTGTTATATAAAAGTATTGTAAAGGACAGAACTATGAGTGAAATTATATCTGACGAAAAATTTTGCAATCTAGAAATATGTGGAGATATTGGGCTAAGAATCACTGCTCCCACAGGAACAATTAAGCACTCGGGATCTAATAATCTTACCATAACGTCAACAACTAATCATCTAGTTTTAATAGGTAATAACAGTGGAAATGGTGCAATTGATCTGATTGGTCCTCAAGGTAATATTTGCCTGACCACCAGCGGGATTCAGATTGGTAGTACCGGAGATACCGTGACAATAGCTTCAGATACTAATATTTTTAATAATGATGTCAGCATTCTAGGTAGTTTAACTGTTACTGGTGACACCGTAACACACAATGTACAAACTTATTCAGTTGATGATCCAATTATCACATTAGCTAATGGACAATCAACTCCTCTTTATGATATTGGTTTTGTTGGATGCCGTGGAACTGGAAACGAAAAGGTAGGCTTTATTTGGGATGAATCTTTACAACAGTTTGCGGGTGTAGCAACCAATACAAGCAGTAGTACTGTTTTAAGTATTGAATCATATAAAGATTTAAGAATTAATAATTTGGTTGGAGTAAATTTGACTGGTACTTTAACTACATCAGCTCAAACTAACATCACTTCAGTTGGCACTTTAACCGGATTAACTGTCAATGGTGATTTAACGGTTAGCGATGGGGTGAATGATCTTGATATAGCTTCCCATGATGGTACCACATCTGGTTTGAAGTTGGGTGGAACGTTGGTTCTTTCAACGGCAACCCAGTTAAATTATTTGAAAGATGCCTCAGCTGGCAGTGCAGTTGCTGGAAGTGCTTTGGTCTGTGATGCTTCTCAGAATGTAACCTTTTCAAGTGGTTCAATTTATGTTCCAAATCTTCGGTTAACTGATGGAGGTAATTCAACCACCTTGAGAAGTGCTTCCATTGGTACAGATCTAACTTTTGTCTTACCTGGAACAGTTGGTACATCTGGTCTTCTTCTTAAAACTGATGGAGCTGGAACTCTGAGTTGGGGAACAGCCGATATTTCAGCCACTTCCCTCGCTGATCTGGGTGATGTTCAATTAACTGTTCCAGCTGATAAATCAGTTCTGGTTTATGACTCGAGCGGTGAAATTTGGATTGATGCCATGAGCATTGATATTACCAGTGTCACCGCCACCAGCCTAACTGGAACACTTCAAACCGCCGCTCAAACCAACATCACTTCAGTTGGTCAGTTAACTGGTTTGGTTATTGCCAACGGAGCCAATGATCTGAATGTGGCTTCCCATGATGGAACGAATGGTCTTAAATTAGCTGGAACCTTGGTTACTGCAACTGCTGCAGAATTAAATTATATCGCTGGTGTAAGCACCGGAACTGCAATAGCTAGCAAAGCTCTGGTGGTTGATAGCAATAAGGATATTGATCTAGATGGTGGTGATTTAAGTGCCACCAATCTAACGGCCGTTGGAACGTTAGGAGTCAATGGTGTTACATACACCTGGCCCGGTGCTGACGGATCCAATGGACAAATTTTACAGACTGATTCGAATGGTACCTTAACCTGGACAGATAATACTGGAGGCGGTTCATCTTCTTTGAGTGGATTAACTGATACTAGCATTACCAGTCTAGCGACCAATGATGTTCTAAAATATAATGGAAGTAATTGGGTTAATACTAATGCCATCACAGTTAATTCTGTCTCGGCAACTACTTTAAGCGGTACTCTTCAAACTGCCGCCCAAACCAACATTACCAGTCTAGGAACTCTAGCGGCTAATCTTAGCGTTGGTGACAATGATATCACTAATGTTGATTCAATTGGAATTAATACTTTAACCGCCGACACCAATGATATTAATATTGCTTTGACCAACACTCGAGCTGCCGCTTTAACAATTAAACAAAGCACCACAGCTTATCTAACTGTTGATACAAATGGTCAAAAAGTTATTACAAATAAACCCCTCAATGCGACTGGTGGATTTGAAATTAGTGGAACAGCTGTAACTTCAACCGCTGCAGAACTGAATATCTTAGATGGTGTTACTTCAACCGCTGCAGAACTGAATATTCTAGATGGTGTTACTTCAACCGCAGCTGAGTTGAATATTTTAGATGGAGTTACTTCAACCGCTGCAGAACTGAATATCTTAGATGGTGTTACCTCAAATGCGACCGAACTTAACTTTTTAGATGGTTCTACTGCGGGTACTGCCGTAGCTAGCAAAGCTCTAGTTGCCGATGGTAATAAAGACATTAATTTGGGTACTGGTGATTTAAGCGCTACCGATGTCACAGCAACTGGAAGTCTAGTTGGTACTTTAAGTACCGCTGCTCAAACTAGTGTCACCAGTCTGGGAACATTGACTGGTTTAACTGTTGATGGTAATTTAACTGTCGTGGATGGTACAAACAACTTTGATGTTGCTTCGCACGATGGAACCAATGGCCTGAAATTAGGCGGTACTTTAGTTACTGCCAGTGCAGCAGAGTTAAACATTTTAGATGGAGTTACTTCAACCGCAGCAGAACTGAATATCTTAGATGGTGTTACTTCAACCGCTGCCGAACTGAATATCTTAGATGGTGTTACTTCAAATGCGACAGAACTTAACTTTTTAGAT
>Ga0315336_1005010_pt1 | contig 14950 bp, 15 predicted proteins | sample ASW5metaG_FD_204512 | JGI IMG/M metagenome (GOLD analysis project Ga0315336, IMG submission 204512) | Ammonia-oxidizing marine archaeal communities from Monterey Bay, California, United States - ASW #5 | ecosystem: Environmental > Aquatic > Marine > Intertidal zone | place: USA: California...
AGTTCGAATTAAATCTTTTGTATTATTAATATTTATATTTTTTCTTAATCTTCGAATATGAACATCTACAGTTCGTAGTTCAACATTTACATTGCCCCATATTTTATCTAATAATTGATCTCTTGAAAAAACTTTTCCAGGATTTTCTAAAAACAATTTTAATAATTCAAATTCTTTTGGATTTAATTTTACACTTTTTCCTTCTCTTTTTACTCTATAGGTTTTTAAATCCATGGTAATCTTATTTTTATAAGAAAGTTGATCTTCTAAATTTGATGGGTTACTTCTTCTTAAAAGAGAATTAATTCTAGCTAACAACTCCATTTGAGAAAATGGTTTAGTTACATAATCATCCGCTCCAATATCAAGACCTCTAAGTTTATCCTCTTCTTCTCCTTTTGCAGTTAAAAAAATAATAGGAGTTTTTTTTAAATCTTTAGTGGATCTTATTTGTCTACATATCTCTAAACCAGACATATTTGGTAACATCCAATCCAATAAAATTAAATCTGGTTTTAAACCTTCAGCTTCAAATAGAGCATCTTCTCCATCACTAACAATTTCTACATCAAAATTTTTTTTTTCAAAAAAAGTTTTTAAAACTGCAGCTAAACGATCTTCGTCTTCAACTAATAATAACTTTGTTTTCATATTTATTTTTTAACTATAAGTTTTGCTTTTTTAAATATATTTGAAATATCTGTTTTGTATTTCTTTTCTTTTTTATATACCTTCATTTCTTTCGAAGATATTTTTTGAGTGATATGATTTCCTGTTACATAATAATAAATCATTTCAGCAATGTTTTGTATTTGATCCCCTATTCTTTCTAGATTCTTAGCTACAGATATAACTTGAGTACAACTTGCAATGTTTTTAGTATCTTCAAGCATATAAGTTAATGTTTCTCGGAATAAAATATCATAACATTTATTAACTTCAGCGTCATTTAACCAAATTGCTTTAACCTTTTTTAAATCTTCTTCATTAAATGAATTAATAACTTTTCTAAAATTTGAATTCACAAGGTCAAATAAATTATCAACTGATAAAACCTTTTGATTGTTAGGCAGTTTTGAAAGCCATCTTGAAGCTTTAGCAATATTTTTCGCCTGATCTCCTATTTTTTCTAAATCAGATGCTATTTTTATAGATGAAATTACGTATCTTAAATCAATAGCTAAAGGTTGGCGTAAAGCAAATAATTGGATCGACATATCTAATAATTCTTGATAAAGTTTGTCTATTTTTTTATCGCGTTCAATAACTTTTTCAGCTATTAAAATATCTCTTTCATTTAAAGATTGATATGCATACGCTAATTGTGATTCAACTAATCCTGCAATTTTATTTATATGATCTTTTATTTTATCTAAATCTCTATCAAATCCTTTTACAATATGTTGTTCCATAGCATTTATATAATAAATGTTTTATCCAAATCTACCTGTTATATAACCAAGTGTTCTTTTTTCTTTTGGATTAGTGAAAATTTTTGATGTGTCTGAAAATTCTATAAGCTTTCCAAGATGAAAAAAAGCTGTTTTTTCAGATACTCTTGCTGCTTGTTGCATGTTATGAGTAACAATGATAATAGTTATTTTTTTTTTAAGAGAATCTATTAATTCTTCGATAATAGCAGTCGCAATAGGATCTAACGAAGAACATGGTTCATCCATTAAAATAACAGTAGGATTCACTGCTATAGCACGAGCTATACAAAGACGTTGTTGTTGCCCGCCTGATAAACTAGTTCCTGAATCGCCCAATCTATCTTTAACTTCGTTAAACAAACCAGCTTCTGTCAAACTTTTTTCTACAAGATCGTCAGATTCTGATTTCTTATTTACTAAACCATGAAGTTTCGGAGCATAAATAATATTATCATAAACTGATTTTGGAAATGGATTTGGTTTTTGAAAAACCATACCGATATTTGTTCTTAGTTTAACAATATCTACTTCTGGGTTATAAATATTTATTCCATTTAAAATAATTTTTCCTTCAATTGTACAATTTTCAATTACATCATTCATTCTGTTAAGACATCTTATAAATGTTGATTTACCGCAGCCTGATGGCCCAATTAAAGCAGTAACTTCATTTTGATTTATATTCATACTAATATTATCGATAGCCTTTTTTTCATCATAAGAAACTGATATATTTCGCACAGATATTGTGACTTTTTTGCTAGTACTTTTCTTAAGTTTATTAAATTTGGAAATTGGAATTATCTGTTCTTCTGCCATGTAGTTACCATTTCTTCTCAAATTTATGTCTAATATAGATAGCTGCAGCATTCATTACAATTAAAAATGAAAGTAAAATTAAAATCGCTGCAGATGTTCTTTCAACAAATCCTCTTTCTGGTTGATCAGCCCACATAAATATTTGTGCTGGTAAAGCAGTAGCTGGGTCTGTTATAGCAACGGGTGTATCAGGAATAAAAGCAATCATACCAATCATTAATAATGGAGCTGTCTCTCCAAGAGCTCTTGCTAATGCAATAATTACGCCGGTACAAATACCTGGTGTGGCAAGTGGTAAAACTTGATTAAAAATAGCTTGCATTTTAGAGGCACCTAATGCTATCGCTCCATCTCTGATTGTGTCAGGCACAGATAACAAAGAAGCTCTTGTTACTATTACAATTGTTGGGAGAGACATTAATGCTAAAACTAATCCTCCGACAATTGGTGATGATCTTGGTAAATGAAAAAAATTTATAAATACAGATAATCCCAATAATCCAAAAACAATACTAGGCACAGCTGCTAAATTATTTATATTTATTTCTATAAAATCTGTAATTTTGTTTTTCTTAGCAAATTCTTGTAAAAAAATAGCTGCAGATATACCTATCGGAACTGAAATACATGTTGCTACAAGTAAACAATAAAAGGATCCTATTATCGCACCTAAAACTCCTGAAACTTCTGGTTCCCTACTATCAGATTTGATAAATAAAGTTTTATTAAAAACAGTTAATACCTGACCATTTGATTTTAATTTATTTATTGCTTCAATTTGAAAATCTGAAATCTTTCTATTTTCCTCAGAAATATTTAAATTTATATTTCCCTTAATCATTTGATCAACATCATCTGATGCAATTAAATTAATTTTTTTAGATTTTCCAATTATATCCGGATCATTTAATACATGATCTCTAAGCGTTAGGAAACTATTATAAGAAATAAGAGATTTAATTTCTGAAGATTTTGGATGGCTTTTATCAATATTTAAAAATTTAAACAGTGATTGATGTATTAGTTTTGAATAATCTGAACTATTTAGTATCGAAATTTCTCGGGAACCAGTAGGATCTATCAACTTTTCATTAAAATTAATATCTAATTTAATTCTCGTTTGATAAAAAGCAGAATATCCTTTCGAAAATATTGTTATGAAAAGAATTAATAACATTGTTAAAGCAAATATAACTGCTAATAAGCCGCAAACTTTAAATAGTTTTTCTGAAGTAGTTCTTTTTGAACTAATAGGAATTAAAATATCATTTTTAATAATGTTACTCATATTTCTCTCTATATTTTTGAACTATCCTTAAAGCTATTAAATTTAAAAATAATGTTAAAATGAATAATTCTAGGCCCAATGCAAAGGCAGCTAGCGTTTTTGGATTATCAAACTCTTGATCTCCTGTCAATAATGTAACAATTTGAACAGTTACTGTTGTAACCGCTTCAAAAGGATTGGCGGTTAACCGTGCTGACATACCTGCTGCCATAACTACAATCATAGTTTCTCCAATCGCTCTGGATACTGCTAGCAAAATAGAACCAACGATACCTGGCAATGCAGCAGGTAATATTACTTTCCTCATTGTTTCAGATTTAGTAGCTCCTAAAGCATATGAACCGTCTTTTATTCTTTGTGGAACTGCAAGAATAATATCGTCTGATAAAGATGAAATAAATGGAATAATCATAATACCCATTACAATTCCAGCACAAAGCGCGCTTTCTGACACAATGTTCAAACCTATAGATTCACCTGACATTCTTATAAATGGTGCAACAGTTAATGCTGCAAAAAAACCATAGACAACGGTTGGTATGCCAGCCAAAATTTCTATTAATGGTTTTAGAGTAGATCTTACTTTTTTATGCGCATAATCTGAAAGATAGATTGCAGAAAAAAGACCTACTGGTACAGCTACAACCATTGCTATAAAAGTTATTAAAAAAGTTCCTGTTAATACAGGAATAGAGCCGAAAGCACCTGAACTACCTACCTGATCTTCTCTAATCGCTATTTGGGGGCTCCAGTGAAATCCAAATATAAATTCCAAAAAAGATATTTGTTTAAAAAATCTCAAACTCTCAAAAAATAAAGATAAGACTATTCCAACAGTGGTTAGTACTGCAACTATCGAACAAATTAACAAAAAATATTTGATAAACTTTTCAACTTTTTTTCTTGCAGGAAATTCTAAATTTATTTTTTTTTGAAAAAATATTAATAATATTGCTGATAAACAAGTACATATTAAAAAAACTGATGCATTATATATGGTAATTAATTCATTATATTTCTCAGAAGCTAGTATTAATTTTTCATCTGTATTAAAGGCATCTGCCTTACCTGATGCCATAATTTCTATTTGATTATAAATAAAATCTATGTTTATTTTAGATATTGTTTCAATTTCTGGAACTAAATCTAGAACTATTTGTTTTATTAAAAAATTACTGAAAAAATTTAATGTAAAAAAAGTAATAAGTGCAGGTATTAAACACCATAAAAAAATGTAATAACCGTAATATTTTGGATTAGAATTTAACTTAGATAAATCTTTATCTTGTATTAATTTTAACGGCTTTTTCTTTCCAATATAAAAACCATAAAATGCACATAATAGTATAGCTAAAATAACATACATCATAAAAATATTACCTTTATATTGTTACAAATTTGTTACAAATATGAGGAAGATTTATTTAAATTTGATTTTTTTTATTTGTATTATTTAAACTTTTTTGAAAGATATTTCTATAGTAGTTCCTACATTGATTTTGCTAGTTATTTTTAATTTGGCTTTGTGCCTTATTACAATATGTTTAACAATTGCCAATCCTAAGCCAGTTCCTTCAATATTTTTAATTTTCTCATCTGGTACCCTATAAAATCTTTCAGTTATTTTAGGTATTAGGCGTTGAGGAATGCCTTTACCTTTATCTTTAAATGATAAAATTAATATATTTTTAGAATTTCTTAATTTAATATTTATTAAAGATTTTTTATCAGCATATTTTATTGAATTATCAATAATATTTACAATCATTTGTTGTAATAGGTTTGATTCCCCTAAAACTTTTGCAGTTTTTAATCTAGAATATTTAATTTTTATTCTGTTTTTTTTAGCACTTGTTTCCGTTCGATTTATTGAATCAAGAATAATTTTATTAAGATCTACTATCTTTGTAATATTTCTTGTTGTATCAGTTTCTATTTTTGTTAAATGTAATAAATCCTCTATTATAGATTTCATTTTTAAAGACTCTTTACTTAAAATTTTCATAAATTTGTTTGTTTCTTGAACTGTAATTTTTTTTTGATTTTCTAATAATTCAATAATATTAATAATTATTGACAAAGGTGTTTTCAATTCATGACTTACATTGCCAACAAAGTCAGTTCTTAGATTTTCTAAATGTTGAAGACGAGTAATGTCAATAAATGATAAGAGTGTATTATTATCAGGCAATCTATTAATTTTTACATTAAAAAATTTTGTTTGTGACACATTAAATAATTCTAGTGTGAATTGAGATTTACTTGTTTTTTTATTCTTAATTTTAGTAATATTTTCAGAAAATTCAGGTGTTCGAAAAGTGTGAAAAATATTATCTTCTTTGCTTAAATTAAAGGTTTTTTTTGCAGCGTTGTTAATAAAATGAATTTTTTTGTTACGATTTAAAACAATAAACGGTGTATCAAACGCGTTAAATAAATCACTATTTGGTGAAATAGTACTGTATTTAAATACATTTGATTTTTTTTTAATAAAAGAAGTTTTTTCCTCTTTATTTGCTATGATTTTTTTAAAAATGTTTAAATTTGTAATTTTCTTCAATTTAACCAGTAACTAAAATATATTTTTTAATAAATTAGATTAATAAGTAGTAAAATATTTATAAAAATAATTTGTTTTTTCAATAATTTAAATATACTTGTTAAATTTTTGGTTAAACTTAATTATTTTTTTTACAAAAAATTTATTCATTTTTTTATTAATTTCTTTCTTTTTTGTTAAAATTTTAAATAAATCCGTATCGTTAAAGTCTAAAATAAGGTCTAAATAATCTAATTCTTTACTTTTTAATTCATTAATATGTATAGAAACATACTTACCTAACAATATATCTAATTCTTTTGTTCCCATATGGGTGCATTTAAACAAAATTTTTTTCTTTTTTATTGGTAATTTACTAATCTTAATTTTTTTCAACATAATAATATTATATATCTAATATAAATCAATATTGGAAAAATATATGTTAGATAAGATCTCTAAAAATAATTTATTTAATTCAATAGAAAATATAAAGGGAGTTGGTCCAAAAACATCAATATTATTTGAGAAGTTGTGTGGGAATAGAATAATTGATTTATTGATTACGATTCCAAGAAATTATAAAAAAAGAAAATATATTCAAAATATATCCGATGAATATCTTAAAGAAGAAATTGCATTAATAGTTAATGTTGTAAAACACTTGCCTCAATTTAATCCAAAAATGCCTTATAAGATATTATGTGAAAATAATAGTAATGAGATAGAAATAATATTTTTTAGAGGATATTTAAAATATTTAAAAAAAATATTACCTACTGGTGAAAAAAAAATAATTTGTGGAAAATTAGACAAATTAGGGCATAAATATCAAATAATTCATCCTGAAAGTATATCTCCAATAGAAGAGCTTCCGTTTCTTCATGGTTCTCTTTCTGTATATTCTTTAACAAGAGGTTTGACAATGTCTGTTTATAGAAAATCTGTATCGAAAGCGCTGGAAAAATTAATTGAAATTCCTGAATGGATTAATAAAGATATATTAAAAAAAAATAACTGGAGACCGTGGAAACAAACTGTTGAATTGGTACATAAACCGAAAGAATTAAATAGTGAAAAAATCAAAAAATTAAGAGAAAGATTGGCGTTTGATGAAGCGTTATCACATTATATAAAATTATTAGTTACAAAAGAAAAAATAAAAAAAAATATTTGTCATAAAATTGAAGTTGATAAAGAAATCAAAAATAAAATTATTTCAAAAATTCCATTTAAACTAACTGAATCGCAATTAAAAGTTATAAAAGAAATAGAAGATGATATAAAAAAAAAAAATCCTATGTTACGGCTACTTCAAGGAGATGTGGGTTCAGGTAAAACTATTGTTGCGCTTATAACTTTAGCAAATGTATTAAAAAAGAATATTCAAGCTGCTATAATGGTCCCAACTGAAATATTAGCAATCCAGCATTATAATTATTTTTCTGATTTATTTAAAGATACTAAAGTAAAAATAGTTCTTCTTACTTCAAAAATTAATAGTAAAGAAAAAGAGTCTGTAAAAAGAAAAATAGAAGATGGGGAGGCGCAAATTATTATCGGTACACACGCAATCTTTCAGAAAAATATTAATTTTAAAAAACTTGGTTATATTATTATTGATGAACAGCATCGTTTTGGTGTGCATCAAAAATTTCAATTATCTGCAAAAGGTTGTAATCCTCACATATTAGTAATGACAGCAACACCAATACCAAGAACATTAGCGTTAACAATGTATGGAAATATGAGTATTTCGAAAATAACAGAAATGCCATCTAATAGGAAAAAGATAGAAACAATAACAATGTCATCAGATAAAGTATCAAAGATTATTAAAAGTTTAAAAGATATTATTGATAAGAAGTTAAATGCTTTTTGGATTTGTCCTCTTATTGATGAATCGGAAAAATTAGATTTAACTGCTGCTACAAATAGATTTGAGAAACTAAAAAAAGTGTTTGGGAATTATGTTGGAATAATTCACGGAAAAATGTCTATAGAAGAAAAAAAAAAAATTATTGATAAATTTAAATCTAAAGAAATACTTATATTGGTTTCTACAACAATTATCGAAGTAGGAATTGATGTGCCTGATGCAACGATTATGATTATCGAAGAATCAAATAGATTTGGATTATCTCAATTACATCAATTAAGAGGAAGAATTGGTAGATCTGATAAAAAATCAACATGCTTTTTAATATATAAAGAAAAAAATTTGAATGAATATTCAAAAAAAAGAATTAATACTATTAAAAATAACGCCGATGGCTTTAAAATTGCAGAAGAAGATTTAAAGTTAAGAGGTTTTGGAGAAATATTAGGAATAAGACAATCTGGTTACCAATTATTTAAAATATTAAACCCGTTGACAGATATAAAAATAATGGAAGATGCGCTGGATGAAGCAAAATCAACATTTGAAAAAAGAAATAGTATAAAAAAATCAGATAAAGAAACAATTAATTTATTTTTAAAAATATATAATCAAAGCAGCTCGTTGAAATATATATCTATCGCGTAGATATACGCTAATTATTTACTTAATTTTTTTTAATGATTTAATTTTTTTTTGATTCTCAGATGGAGTAAGCATACCTGCGGAAATAATCATTTTTATTCCCTCTTCTACAGTCATACTTAATCTAATAATATCTTTTTTTGGTAAAAATAATAAAAAACCTGAAGTTGGATTTGGTGTTGTAGGAAGAAAAATATTTACCATTTGATTTTTTGTTTTTCGATTAACTTCACCTTTGGTATCGCCTGTTAAGAAACCCATCGCCCAAATTCCTTCCCTAGGATATTTTATTAATACAACTTCTCTAAATGAATTAGATTTTTGTGTAAGTATTGTTTCAAATAATTGTTTTAGACCGCTGTAAATATTTCTTAGTATAGGCATCTTTGATAGAATTTTTTCAAAAAAAGTCGAAAATATTCTTCCAAGTAATCCTGTTGTTATGAATCCTATTATTGCAAAAAAAATAAATACAGTAATTAAACCAAATCCTGGCATTTCATACGGAAATGTTCCAAGTAAAGGAGAAACTTTTTTATCAAAAAATTTTATTAAGCCCCATGCGATATAAAATGTAATAATTAATGGAGCACTTATTAATATACCCTTGAAAAAATTATTGCTTATTTTTCTAAAAATTTTTGAAATAATATTCATACTAAAATGGAATTAAAGATTTCTTCTTAGTATATTTTGTATAACCTAAATTTACACCTATTCTTAAACCAATACCAGATCTTACTGGTGTAATAATTATATCATCTTTCTGTTGATAGTTAATTGCTAAACCTGCTACTAAAAAAAGAGTTCCTTCAGCATCTGGATATCTATCATAAATCTTTTTAATATTTTCAGACTCTAAATTATAAATAAGTGTAAAAACTTTTGATGCATTGGCTCCTAAATCAAACCCTAATGACGGTCCATTCCAATATATTTCTTTATTAGTTCCATCTTTAAAATAAATTTTTCCACCTCCATATCTTATTCCTCCAAAAAAAGCAGCGCTAAATTCATCACCTTCTATATATGCGCTAGGTTTACCAAAATCATTAAATGATCTTTCTATTATTATTGAAACTCCTTCTGATAAGTCAGCAAAGTAAATCTTTGCTTTATCAACTATTTCTTTTTTATCAAAAGTATTTTTTTCTTTTCTTTCTATTGAAAATGAATCGTTCGTAATTAAAAAAGTAAAGAAAAATATTGATAAAATAGTTAAAAAAATATTTTTTTTCATATTTAATACTAGTTTACAGGTGTTGCGGTAATTTCTATATAAGTTTTTCCAAAATTTAATTTTGATATTTTTATAAATATAGCTTTTTTATTGTTCTCAAAAATTAATGTACTTACATCTGATCTAATAGATGATTTTTCCTTATATGAAAATTTAATCATTTCATTTAAAAAAAAACTATAAACTTCTTCGATATTTTTTTTATTTATTAAAGATAATCTACCCATCCAATTATCTCCCTTTCCAAGTATAAAAGTTTTTTCTAAGTCAATTATTGATTTACTTGGAATAGGAATATCAGAAATTTCACTTAAAAGAGTACTGCTTTCATCAGCTTTATTGGTTTCAACGTCAGGGCTTTTGTATTTTGGTGTTTTTATAGTTGTAGAGCAGTTTGTTAATAATAACGAACATATCAAAAAAATAATTATGGATTTAATCTGTATTTTTTCCACTTTTTTTTATTAATTCTTTTATATACTATTCTATCATGAAGTCTATTTTCTCGTCCCTGCCAAAATTCAATTAAAAATGGTTTAATTTCATAGCCAGACCAAAAAGTTGGCCTTGGAATATTTTTATTTTCGAATCGTTTTTCTATTATTCTAAATTTTTTCAAAAGAGTTTTTCTATCTTTAAGTATTGAGCTCTGATTTGATGCCCAAGCCCCTATTTGGCTTTCTCTTGATCTAGTAGAAAAATACTGGTCTGCAATTTTTTTCTTAACTATTTTTACACATCCTTCTATTCGTACTTGTTTACCAATTTGAGGCCACCAAAAAACTGCTGCAACGTTTTTATTAGTATTTAATTCATAAGATTTTCTACTTTTTAGATTTGTATAAAAAACAAAACAATTATTTTTCACATCTTTAAGTAAAACTACACGATTAGAAATCTTATTTTTTTTATTTATTGTGGATAAAGACATGGCGGTTGATTCAAAAATTTTATTCCTTACTGCTTCGTTCATCCATTTATTAAATTGTTTAAAAGGATCTTGATCAGAGTTTTTAATATCAAGCGGGTTTTTTTTATAATTAAACCTAATTTGTGAAATATCTGTTTTTCTTTTCATAAAAAAAAATTATATTTGTAAATAGATAGTATTTTATTTAATATTCTAAATTATTATATGATGAATTTTTTAATTAAACTGTTTGTTTTATTTATAATCTTTATACCAAAATTAAATGCAAAAACAGTAACGGTAAAATGTTATATAGATGAAAATCGTTCATATAGTTTTCTTTTGGATGTTGATGAAAAAAAAGTTAATTGGTTAGATCAAAACAATCAAGGTATGATTATATCAATATTTCCTGATGTTGATAAAGGTGGGTATTTGTTAATTATGGGAGGTGTTGGACCAGAAAATGAAAAACATACTTTTATTATTGATGTTGTAAAATCAACAATAAATGTAACAACAAACCTGGGTTTTAATAAAGTAGGAAAATGTGGAAATAAATCTATTATTGAACCTATAGATCCTTACGCAGAATAATCACTATTAATATCAATAAAAATGAAAAATATCATTTTATCATTTTCACAATTACCGTTCTTTTTTTTTTTAATATATTTTTTTTCTTTATTCTTTTTAAAAAAAAGAAAATTTTTTAAAATAATTATTATTTTAAATACATTTTCTTTAATTATTTTTTCTTTTCCTATTACTTCATATCTTTTAAAACTACCTCTGTATCCAAAAAAAAATATATATGAAGAAAATTTAAAAGAAAAATATTCATTAATATTAGTACCAACTGCTGGGTTTAAAAGAAATATAGATAATAAATATATACCATATCCATCAAAATCTTCAATAAATAGGCTTTACGATGCTTATAATTTTTCAATAAAAAATAAAAAGATACCAATATTTATTTCTGGTGGAAAAACAATAAATTATTTAGATAGTGAAGCAGAAATTTTAATTAAAAATTTCCATGAAAATTTAGAAAATAATAAAATTATATTAGAAAAAAAATCTATAAATAGTTATGAATCAGCTTTTTATATTAACAATTATTTAAAAAAAAATAATCTCAAAAAAAATATAATTTTATTTACTGATATTTATCATTTTAAAAGAATGTCAGGTGTTTTAGAAAAAAAAAATATAACAGTTTTTTTTTCCAAAAATTCTTTTACTAAAAAAAAAATAAAATATTATGATTTTTTTCCGCAATATAAAAATTATGAGCATTTAAACAATATTAAATATTCATATTTTGCTTTTATTTATTATATTTTTCTTAATAAAATTGATCATAAAATATTATTTTATTAATTTAATTTAATTTTTTTTAAAATATAAATAATATTCTTTACTTGCAAAATTTTCTGAAAATTTTCCTTTGGAATCCTTAATTTTATATCCTATAACTTTTATCAATTTTAACAAATCTTTTTCACTTAACCCCAATAATTTAAAATGTTTTTTATGAACACTTAAAAAAATATCAGGTTTATATTTTTTCAAAATTTTTTTTGAACCTTTTAAAATAAATATTTCTGATCCTTCAGCATCTATTTTTATTAAATCAGGTTTAATCTTATTTTTTTCTACAAAAGTGTCTAAACATATTTGTTCTTTTTTTTTTTTAAAAAAATTTTTTTTAAAATCTATTATTGAATTCATACCTGTTGGTTGATTAGATTCGTAAAAAAAAACATTTTTTAAATTATTTTCTCCAACCAATTTATCTATTACTGTAACATTTTTTATATTGTTTTTATTTAAATGAAGGTTTAAATATTTATTATTTTTACTTCCTGGTTCAAAAGAAAAAATTTTAGAGTTTTTAGGTGTAACCGATGTAATTGGCAATGTTGTTAAGCCAATATGTGAACCAATATCAATGACACATTTTTTTTTTTTACATTTTTTCATCATTATTGGAAAAATACTACCGTCTTCTAATCCCCATTTTTTAAAATTACTAAAAGCAAAAAAACAATGCATTTTAAAGGGACCATATTTTGAAATTTTTTGATTTACATAAAAATTTATATTAAATTTAATTATAAAAAATCTAAAAATAGAGCCTAACAAAAACCAAAAAAAATTTAATTTAGGTGATTTATCTTTTATATATTTAAGAAAGGAAAACATTAAAATAAAAATGTAGGCGCTGGGGGGATCGAACCCCCGACACGCGGATTAAAAGTCCACTGCTCTACCAACTGAGCTAAGCGCCCACGAAATATATTATTACAATGATTCTGAAAAACAATAGATGAAATTTTTAAATAATTATTTTTTTTTTTTTTTTAATTTAATTTCTACTGCTTTTGGTACAAATTGAGATACGTCGCCTTTTAATGAGTTAATTTCTTTTATTAATTTAGATGATATTAATTGATATTTATCAGAAGACATAAGGAAAACAGTTTCGATTTTAGGGTTTAATTTATAATTCATTCCAGTCATTTGAAATTCATATTCAAAATCAGAAATTGCTCTTAATCCTCTAATAACAATATTAGCTTTTTTTTTATTTACATAGTTCATCAATAAGCCATCAAATGTATCAACTTCAACATTTGAAATATTTTCATCATCAAAAACCTTTTTAATTATTTCAACTCTTTCATCAATCGTAAATAAAGTATTTTTTTTACTATTATTGGATACTGCGATAATCAATTTATCTACAAACTTAATTGATCTTATAATTATATCCAAATGTCCATTGGTAATAGGGTCGAAAGTTCCTGGATATATTGCAATTTTCATTATTTATTATTTTATTCTTCAGAATTAATATTCAAGTCTTTAATTGATGCCGCCGATAATACCTTTTCACTTGATTCAACATTAAATAATGTGACTCCTTGTGTAGTCCTACCAGCAATTCTAATTTTATTTACTGGTGACCTAATTAATTTTCCAGTTCCAGCTATCAGCATTACATCATCTTTTTCATCAACAGGAAAGGAAGAGACAACTTTCCCAGTTTTTTTACTTACTGTCATATTCGCTATGCCTTTACCACCTCTACTAGTAATTCTGTATTCATACGCAGAACTTCTTTTTCCATATCCATTATCAGCTACAGATAAAATAAATTCTTCACTATTTTCCATCTCAATGTATTTTTCTTCACTTAATTTAGTTCCTTTTGATAATTTGCTAAACGACATACTTCTTCGTAATTCTTTTCTTCTTATTGCATTTGCAATTTTTAAATAATCATTCCTTTCATCCATAGAATATTTTGCATGTTTTAAAATATACATTGATATAACAGTATCATCTTTAGATAATCTAATTCCTCTAACACCAACAGAATTTCTACCAGAAAATTTTCTAACGTTAGACATAGGAAATCTTAAACATTTTCCTTCTTTAGTTGATAAAAAAACGTCATCTTGTTCTTCCACACAAGTATGAACACCCGTTAATTTATCATCATCAGATAATTTCATTGCTATTTTTCCACTTGATTGTATCTTAACAAAATCTGATAATGCGTTTCTTCTAACTGTTCCTTTTGCTGTTGAGAACATAATATTTAGATTTTCCCAAGAAGCTTTATCATTAGGTAATGGTAAAACTGCGGTTATATTCTCATTTTTTGTTAAAGGAAAAATTCCTATCATTGGTTTTCCTCTTGCGTTTGGTGCAAATTCTGGCAATTTAAAAACTTTCATTTGATAAACTTTTCCTTTTGTTGAGAAAAATAATAGAGATGACTTTGTATTAGCAACAAAAACTTGGTTAACAAAATCCTCTTCTCTAGTTGCCATAGCTCTTCTTCCTTTTCCACCTCTTCTTTGTGCTCTATATGTATTTAATGGAACTCTTTTAATATATCCTCTGTGAGTTACTGTAATAACCATATCTTCAGATTCAACAAGATCCTCCTCTTCTACATCGGCTGTTTCACTTCCAATTTGTGTTCTTCTTTCATCGGCAAAATTTTCTTTAACTTCATTAAGTTCTTTTTTAATTTCTTCAATTAATAGTTCTTTTTTTTGTAATAAATTTAAATATTCATTAATTTTTTTTCCTAATTCTTTTGCCTCATCAACAATTTTATCTCTTTCTAATCCTGTTAATTTCTGAAGTCTTAAATCTAAAATTGCGTCTGCTTGT
>Ga0315336_1005011_pt1 | contig 14945 bp, 11 predicted proteins | sample ASW5metaG_FD_204512 | JGI IMG/M metagenome (GOLD analysis project Ga0315336, IMG submission 204512) | Ammonia-oxidizing marine archaeal communities from Monterey Bay, California, United States - ASW #5 | ecosystem: Environmental > Aquatic > Marine > Intertidal zone | place: USA: California...
TTCGGCGCTGCGGCCATCGGCCAGGGGATTGGCGTCCGCTTCCGGTCTTCCACCGCCACGGCCTGCTTGACCGCCACCGGGGCTTCCACCGCCACGGCCTGCTTGACCGCCACCGGGGCTTCCACCGCCACGGCCTGCTTGACCGCCACCGGGGCTTCCACCCGGTCCGCCACGGCCTGCTTGACCGCCACCGGGGCTTCCACCCGATCGGCCGCCGCGACGTCCACCGCCGGATCCTCCACTGCGTCCAGAGCTGCGTGGCAAGCCGATGGCGTCCATGCGTGTCTGTTGGCCGTCGTCGATCAGGGCCAGGATGGCCTCGTGGTGCGTCTTGGCCTGTTCGTCGGTCAATGTCTCCTGCTCGTCCAACACAGCCAGAATCTTCGCCAGCTTGCCGCGTTGTTCTTCACTGAGCTCAATCTGGATCGTTCCGGTCAACAACTCGAGTTTGCGAATCACGGTCGTGAGATCGCGTTTCGACGCTGGACCTCGACCGCCCATGCCGCCGCCCATGCCTCCCATGCCGCCGCCCATGCCGCCGCCCATGCCGCCGCCCATGCCTCCCATGCCACCGCCCATGCCTCCCATACCACCGCCCATGCCTCCCATACCACCGGCTTCGCCAGGATCGACCTCGTCGACGATATTTGGATCGAGTTTGGGCTTTTCGACCACCTGGTAGCCCGCCAAATGTGCGGCGGCAAACGAACCGATGCTGCCCAGCACCATGCCAATCAGCGAGGCTGCCAGCCAGACGGATACCGTTTTTTCGGAACGCTGGCGCTGCCATAACAGAACCAGCAACAGCATTGTCAACAACGCGACGACGAGAACATATGCTGTCAACGCGTCTATCTGCTTGAATGCGCCGACGTCCATTGAGGAACCTCTGGTTGCTAGATCATGAATTGTCTGACAAGTGACGACGGTGTCGAGACGGCAACCCGGCAGCTGAGCGGGCCCGAACCTTGTGGGAATGCTAATCAATCAGGAGTTCGGTCGCCATCAAATTCGCGAAATACCCCATCTGACGCTGTGTCACCGCTGGTCTGGATAGCCCATTGCCCCAGCGATCCGGGGTAAGTCGCTCAGCAGCACGCAATACAAAATGGTGGATGACGGCGGAAGCCTGAGACGGGTTTGCAGGAAATGTCTGATGCGTCTGTTCAGTCTTCGCCCGGCAGGTCGGTTGGCGTTGGCTGGAACGCGTCAGCTGTTGCGGCGGGCATTTCGATTGCAATGGAGTTCAGCCGGAACCGGCAGACCGATTGGCCGGCCGCATTTGGTGGTTCGAAGACACGGAATGTTCTTGAGACGAAACCCGTGCGATCCGACAGATCGCTGGGAACCGGCTGTTCCAATCTCAATCTGCGAGATGTTCAGCCTCGGTTGGGTTCGATGGGGGCCATCGGTCGAGGCCTGACCCGGGTCAACACGGACGCACACGGCTGTGATGCGTGTCCGCGGATTGTCATTATCCGCCATCTGCCCTGTCGCGACGGCCGGCTCAGTCGATCGAAGTTTCCGGCATGATGGCTGCGGAGATGGCGTTCCGCAGTGACCTCAGAGTCACCGGCTGCACCAGAATGCGAGCGCGTTGATTTTCTGCAAGATCCTGCCGGTGTTGTGAGTATTCGGATGGCAGGACTGCAATCACGCTCGCCGTTCCATCATTGCTTGTGCGGGTCATCGAGCGGAATCCTCGCAAGATTTCAGATTCGTCCAACGAGTCGCCGATCAATACCAGGCATTCCGGGGGATCGGGAGTCTCAAGCCGTTTCAAAGCACGGTCGACGTCGGTGGAGACCAGTACTCGGAATGCGTGTTTGCTGAGGTAGTCGCGCAACAGTTTCTGATGTTTGGTACGCCGTTCAACGATCATGATGGTGCGTTGTTTTTCGTCAGATTTGGAATCGTGCTTGGAGGTTGCCGAGGTGCGAAATCTGTTTTGTTCGAACTTGTGCAGCAGGCTCGTACCGGCATGGACAACGTCCCGACTTTGCTGAAAACGGTCAGCCGGATTCACTTGCAGAAGTTGGTTGACGATTTCAACAACGGGGGTCGGCAGATCGGGCTGCACATCCTGAATCGGGCGGATTTGCGCATAGCGGTTCAGTTGTTTCCGTTCAAAGCGATCTCTGGTGCGCGGATACGGAGGATCGCCGGTCAGCAGTTCGTAGTAAACAACACCCAGAAAGAACAGGTCGCTGCGTGGATCGTTGATCGGGGCTTGAGTTCCTTTTTCGAGCGTGGCGTATTCCAGGGCTCGGCCTGTCTCAGCTCCGTTGGAATTTTTGGAAATGCTGGTGTCACCGGCCAGACCAAAATCAACCAGTTTTGCGACTCCCTGAGAACTCATCAAAACGTTGGTCAGCTTGAGGTCCCTGTGTGTGATTCCCCGGTTGGCGGCGTAATCCAGTCCCTTCGCCATATCGACGATGCAGCGGGTGGCTTCTTGGGGCGAAAGCGTCTTGCGAATGTTGATGAAATCACGCAAGTTGCCACCCTCGACGAATTCCATGGTGAAGTAGTGAAAGTCATCTTGGCTTCCCACATTGAAGATCGGCACAATGTTCTCATGTTTCAGCTTGCGACAGATCTGCGCTTCTCGGTGGAACAGGGCGACACAATCGGCGTCTTTGGCCCAGCGTTGCCTGAGCAGTTTGAGGCCCAGCATGGAGTTGTCGACGACCGAGCATGCGCGAAACACTCGGGCGAAACTGCCGGATGCGTTGCGGTACATCAGCTTGTAGTCACCCAGCACGAGTCCAGCCAGGTCACCGCGCCGAATGATGCCGGTCTGATAGGTGGTCAGATGCTGAAGACGCTCCATTTCGCGCAGAAACTGCGGAACGGTCGACGCCGGACCGAGTGCGGCGAGGCCCTCGTCCAATTGTTGCGGGGTGACCAGTCGGGTGGCCACGATCCTCTGTACCAACTCGTCGAGTTCGTTCCGAGCCATGGTTTTCCGCGAGCCTGCCCAAGATGGGGTGGACTTGGCTGATCGGTTTGGATGGGGATGATTGCGGTCGCTATTCTTGGGGCTCAAATCAGCAAAGTGATGAACCAACCAAGAGTCAGGGCTTACGCCCCTTGATCCTACCATGCAGTGTATGTCATGCAAGTTAGGAATCGATGATTCAATTGGACAGATTACCGTAACGCAAGATACCAGCGGCGATTGTGGCGATGATCGCCAGTTGGCCGGACGGGGTCTGACGAAAGCAGAACAGATCGGCCCGCAAGCCACGCAGCAGTCGGGTTTGTTCGCAACCCAGCAGCCGGGCCGGGTTGAGGCTAGCCATATCGATGGCCGTTTTCAAATCCACAGCTCCGGATTGCGCGGCGCGGACCACGCAGGCATCGGTTGTCAAACTGGATCCGGCCAGCAACTGTTCTTGACCAGCCAGAACAATCCGGCCATCTGGCAGGATTTCCACGTCCATTGTGGCTTCGTGATAGACTCCCGGCGGACAGCCGGCCAGACCGGCGGCATCGCAGGTGATGATCGTTTGGTGGGGCGATTTGGCAGACACGATGGCTCGCACGACAGAATCGGGCAGGTGATGTCCGTCGGTGATGATGCTGGCCATCAAGCGGGGGTCTCCCAGTTGGTCCCAAATGTAGTTGGGATGGCGTCGCATGGTCCCGTGGGCTCCGTTGCCCAGGTGCGTGCTCAAAGTGGCTCCCGCGTCGGCGGCCGCTTGAATCTGGTCGGTTGTTGCCGCTGTGTGGCCGATGGCCACCACCACGCCGGAATCCACGACGCGGCGGATGAAGGCGGCGCCGCCGATGGCTTCCGGTGCGAGTGTGAGCAGGCGGATCCGTTGTCCGGAAGCGTCTTGCAGTATCTGGAATTCATCCCAGTCGGGGTCGCGTACGTGTTCCAGAGGATGAGCGCCGCGTGGGCCGTCTTGTTGGGAAATGTATGGTCCTTCAAGGTGACAGCCGGCGACCATGTCCTGCACCCATCGCTGTGATTCACAGGCAGCACGGATGGCCTCGAATCCTGCCAGAAGGGCCGCATGGGAATTGGTGATCAGAGTCGGACAGATGCGCGTGATACCGTGGTGGAAATGCGGTTCCAGTGTGTCAATGACGTCACTGGCCCGCAGACCTTCCTGGCAAAACCAGGTTCCACCGTGGCCGTTGATTTGCAGATCGAACAGGCCGGGTGCCACCCAAGGCAGTTCGCTCGTCGGCTGAGCAGGCCACAGGGGCTGCACGGCGGCGATCCGGTCACCGCTGATCAGGATTTCGACCGGTTCACCGGTATCATAACGACGCCCGGCGACGCGGTGCATGTCCACTTCATTACCGAACATGTTGCTGTCCGCACTCGTGGCGAATCGATGGAAAGGCATGTGAGCCGAGCCACGGTTTCGGTGGATCAATCACGTTGATACAGATGGTGGCAGGCTTCGAGTCGTGTCCCGTTTGCGTCCGTGATCGCGAATTGTGTGGGACCATACATGCTGGTTCCGGCGTGCCGACCATTCTTTGCCAGCAGATAGAACTTGAGGTTGAAATTGGGGCGGCCCTGAGCGTCTTTGAGCAGCGGTTGTCTGGTATGCCCGGCCACACGGCGCAAGACCTCGAGGCCAGCTTCCTTGGGTGACATGCCTTGACGCATCAGCTCGACGGCAGCGAAGCAGCATTGATTCTGCAGGTTGGCTTCGCCCCGGCCGGTACTTCCGCAACTGCCAATCTGGTTATCGACATACAGGCCGGCACCGATGATGGGAGAATCTCCAACGCGACCAGGAATTTTGAAGGCCAGTCCACTGGTGGTTGTCGTGCAGGAAATGTCGCCTTGCCGGTTCATCGCGGCACAATGGATGGTTCCGGTGGGCCGTGACCATTTGCGGGCCGGCTGGCTTCGACCGGCCGTGGATTGCATTTTGAGTTTGAAGAAAGCGGAGACCTCGGGGTCGACGTCCTGGTCAGCCGCAGGCAGCCAGTCATCGCGGCCCGACAGATTCTCTTTCCAGTACAACCAGATTTTGCGGGCCTTGTCGGTCAACAGATTCTCTTGTCGAAACCCATGTGCCTTGGCGAATTGCAGGGCGCCTCGGCCCACGATCAAAACGTGATCACTGCGATAAAGGACCTGTCGTGCCACCTGTGCCGGGTGCCTGATGTTCTGCAGGGCGGCCACGGCGCCGGCGCGGTGCGAGGGACCATGCATCACTGCGGCGTCCAGCTCAACCACGCCGTTTTCGTTGGGCAGTCCGCCATAGCCGACCGACGTGTCATTGGGATCCTCTTCCACCAGACTGACACCGGCGACGGCGGCGTCGAGCGTGTCACGTCCTTTCATCAACTCGGCGTAGGCGCGTTGCGTAGCCGGCCGTCCGTTGGCTGATGCGATGGCTTGGACCGGAAAGCTGTCTGCCTTGGGTTTGGGATCGGCAGCGGGCAGCGACGCGCCCGCGGAACAGGCGCCCGCGGCTGCCGTGGACGTGAGGAATTGGCGGCGAGGAAATCGGTGATCCATGGCACATCCTATGCAAGTCCGGATAATGGACCAGCCAGTCCTGGTCGCACTAGAAATTGGGCAGTTTGATGTTCGAGCGATTGTATCGCGGATCGCGAAAACGCGATACAAACTTCATGCCGAACCCCATTCCCAATTCGGTGCCAGCGCGGCGACTCCAGGGAGTGCCGGGATGTGCTTGCTGAACCTCACCATAGAGCTTCACGGCCAGCTTCTGTTGATCGTCCAGAAGTTTCAGATACTGCTCCTTGCTGACCGCGACCTTGAACGCCTGCTTGATCCGCTCAAACTGCTCCTCGTCCGGCACGAGGATCTTTCGGGTGCGGTGCACATTCCATTCGTTATGATTCTCGGCTGGTGGCTTGGGAGCGACATGAGCGTGGACGTCCATGGCCAGCAGATACTGAAACAGCCGCACGCGATAGGATAGCAACTGAGCGAAAATGAGGTCGTAGTTGGCGCGCCATCGCTGCGACGGCTCCCGGTCCCGCAAAGGTCTGATGCGTTCCAGCAACGGCAGTGCCTGGTTGATAAAGGTCATGGCCCGCGCGGCCCGGAGCACTTGTCGCTTCGCCTGCTGTCGGAATTCCGGGGCTTCGATTGAGTAATTCCACTCCCGAATATTCAATTCGGGGTCGTGCCCGGGAAGCTGATCGTTCTTGTTGGGATTGAGAGAGACGATGATGTCGAACAGCGTGCGGCGGAATTCGCTCCGATTCCGCGACTCGGCATACAATCTCCGTGGCAGCAAAAACGGCTGGTATTGCTTCATCGCCAGAAAGTCGAACTTTCTCCGATCGTGTGCGCCGGCGCCCGACAGGTTTTCTTCTTCGCCAGGAAGCACGAAGAAGATGCCGTTGGTCTCTCTTGCCAGCCGCACCATTTCGTAGGGGCCGAAACCGCTATTGTACACATCCCTCCGACTTCTCAGGCCGTCCCATTGCAGGCATTCGGGAAATGCGGTTTCCGGTCCTCGGTTGATTGGCACCCAGAAAGTGAGTTGGGTCTTGGGGTCCTTCCAGCGTTGTCGAGCATAGGGATAACCGAACACGGATTCGCGGCCCAGAACATAAACCGACGCCCGGGCCCGTTTGCACTCGATGATCGCTTGATCCACATACTGGCCATCGTCTCCGGATTCGTCGGACACCACAATGATCACCAGTTTGCGTTTTTGTTTTTGTGCTGCCGGCCGAAAGCGTTTCACCGCTTCCTGAATCGTCAGACACATGTTCTCCTTCCCCGTTTCGTCGATGGGGACGTCGGTCATGGCCTTGCGAATGATCGCCACGTCATTGGTTGGCGTCTTCGTCATCGGGTGGACGCCCTGTCCATAACCCCAAATGGTCGTCAGCAGAACTTCTTTGCCACGTTTGAGTTTCGCGTCCTTTTCCTGAGCCAGACCCAGGTCATGATAAACCTGATCGAATTTGTCCCGGATCTCTTCCCGGTCATCCTTCATACTGAACGACTCATCGAACAGCCACACGACATGCACGCGCTGTTCGCGCATCAGCCGAATGATCTCCTGGGCGATGCGTCCCAGAGCGGCACCATAGCCCTCGACCACCGCTCCGGTTTCCCCGCTGACCTGTCCGGCGCCCAGTTCTTCTGCCAGCAGCGCGTCACCGGGGATGGTGACGTCGGCGACTCGGACGTCGATTTTCGGGTCCTGCAGGCTTTCAGAAGTTTCGATGTTCACCTGAGCGGCGGTGGGAACCGCTGCGCCGACGGTGGTGGATACAATCCCACCGGCCACAGGGTTCAACGTGGTTGACAGCTCGGTTGTTTCCTCGAGTTCCTGGCTGAATTCTTCCTGGATGCGGTCTTCCGCAAACACGCTGCGGAGCACGGTTTCTCGGGTGGCATGACTGGACAATTGCCAGAAAGCCAGCACGGACAGAATCAGCGCATGGACACTGAGTGACACTCCGAATGCGGGGATGTTCAAGAATTTCAGCATCGTTTTGCTACTCCACACGCGGCGTGGCACACAATCGCGTTGGTCGAATCATGTCGCGTTGGGCCGTGGAATACCAGCCGATTCACAACCAGACAACCTGATGAATGTCGCAGTGCCGTGAGTGGCAAATGCGGGTCCACCGTGCCTCACAATTTGGGACGCGCCTTGGCACGCGCCGCCGCCTTTTTCTTGGCCATTTCGCGGCGTCGCTGTTCTTCAGCCAGTTGGATGCGTTTCTTGGGATCTGCCGCAGCTCCACGGCCCGCTCGTGTGATATTGACCGATCCTTCTGTCCAGGCCCAGCCCATGGGCGAACCCAGTTCACGTTCCGCCAGCATGGCCCATGGCGTTCCCGCATGTTCATCAATGACGCGATTCAGATAGGTTCTGGCCCTGGTCATCATTTTCTTGACGGCCGGCCCGGCATCGATCTTGGCCGATGGTCGCAGCCGCCACTGGTTGTTGCCTTTTTTGGTAAAGGTCTTGGGGGAGGACTTCATGTCGGCCAGAACCGTGTTGTAACCCAACGCTCGGACTTGCATGGCCAGAGCGCGACCCATCGCCAGATCATAACTGGCCTGCCACCGGGGACTGTCGAGTTTTTCGCGGTCCTTTTCGCCCACACTGAGTTGGGCGACGATTTCTCGCAATTTGTAGTCGAACTCCGCCGCCGGTTTCTGGGCTTCGGTGATCGCCGTGCGCAGGGCGGCGTCGTTGGGAGCCGGGAACGACAGACGCGGCATCGGGACCTTGTCCACGCGCGTGCCGGCGGAAACTCCTACCAATTGTCGCTTGGCCAGGTTCTTGGCCAACTGATCCTGGTAGTGGCGGATGGGGCGATAGTCGGGCAGGTAATTGCGCATGACGGCCGGGTCGAAGCCCGGACCACGACTCTCGGCGGCAACCAGAAACATGCCACCGGTTTCGGCGCACAGGCGTGTCAGGGCGTAGGGGCCGTAACCAGACGACATGCGTTCCAGGCCGCGCCCCGAAGCACCCCAGAATGGCAACCGCAGCCGTTCTGCCGCCACGGTTTCCGGACCCTGGTCCACAGGCAGATCTTCCTTGAAGCCGTCTTCGTAGGTCCAGGTCACATAGCCTTGCTCGCGTCCAAATATGGCGGCATTTCCCACGCAGTACACTCGGATTCCATAGCGGCTGAGTTTGTTGATCGTTGTTTCCAGTATCGCATAGTCGTCCCCACGCTCGTCGGTGACCAGGACGATCATCATGTTGCGTCGCATCTTGGTTCGATGGTTCAGCCATTTGTTCGTCACCGTCTGGACGGCCGCAAACACGTTTTCCTTGCCGGATTCATCCGGCTTGATGTTGCGTACCGCCTCAACCAGCGTGGCCATGTCGTTTACCGGTTGCGGTGTCATGATGTGGGTCCGCTCTCCGAAACTTGCCACGGCTGTTTTCAGTGCGCCGCGGTTGGTGTCAACTTTCAGCATCCCGAGTTGCCGATACACGTTTTCGAATCGTTCGGCGATCGTATTGCGGCGTTCCTTGACTGAAAGCGATTCGTCGAACAGCCAGACAACCAGCGTCTTGCGTTCGCGCAGGGACCCGGCGATCTCGAGTGTCAGCCGATCAATGGAACCTTCAACCCCGCCCGGATGTTCCGTCGAGCCGGTTGCTTCAAATTGTTGCAGAAACTCAGCCTTGGATGGTTCCGGCAGCGTGTCAACGTCCGGTTCGTCAACTGTCAGCAGTTCACTTTCCAGTTTCTCTTCGAGTTCCTTCTGCTGATCCTGAGCAACGTGTTGAGCGGCTGCCTGCGACGGACCCAGCACGTTGACATCGGAATCGTTACCGATGATGTCCACCACGGTGCTGTCGAACTTGTATTCGTCGGGTTCCACATCGTCCACGCTGGTGGTGATTGACCATTCAGGCTCCACGATCACCATGCGGGTCATGGTGCCGAGCGCGGCGAGGATCGCCAAGTGGAGCATCAGGCTGGCACCCCAGGCTGGGATCTCGCGCAGCGTTTTGCGAATGTCGGTCTGCGGTTCCGCCTGCTTTGTCGGCAAGGCGACGGCTTCTGTCTGGATTGGGGTCATTGGCAACACACCTCGGTTCCAACCACACAACACACCTAGTGGTGTTCACCCACCTGCTTTCCGAAAACGGGTAGGGACGGCCCGGCCACAACATGTCTCTGCATTATAATCATACGGCCTGGATGCTTGGGTCGCAACAGCTTATCAAGCCTCATGTTTGGTTAATCATCGACAAATAGCGGAGCGGACAATTGGTTCGATTTGGCATACCAGACACATTCTCGGTGACGCAGTTCCGCGGAATCGGCCTGCGATTCCTCAACACCCGCGCCCATGCAAAACAACAGGTCGGCCCGGAATGTTCGTTGCAAAAATGACTCTCAAGCCAACTTGGGGACATGGGTGGCCGGATTGCACCGTCCATTCGGCTGGCCTGGTGCATCCGTCGCGTATTCCCCATGCGTTCGCTTGTTCAGGTGAATCAGCCGCATGCAAGGGGGCCGCCGACCGCTCACAGACGGGCTCCGCCGGCCGAAACACGTTGGCTGGTAACACGTTGGCCGAAACACGCTGAGTGATCTGGCTCGCTGCGGATCCGCGACGGCGGCCTGACGGGCGGGCAGGGAGGGGCCGCGCCGCGGTTGCGCACAGGCAGGACGATTGGCGAACGGGAATCCCGACACGGGATGCGGATGAAATGCCAGCCGGGGCCAACGGCCGACAGCGATTGCGCGACCGAGGCCGGAAATAGGAACATTGTCAAGACATGCGTGCTCCTGGCCGACGATTGCCACGAAGTGTTGAACGAACCCGATTGGCGGCAGACACTGGATCGGGTGTTGCAATGGTTGGAGACGCGTGTGTCGAAACCAACGCCTACCGACGGATCGGCTGGGAACACGTGAGCCGTTTTGCGGCATGCCGCGACGGAGCCAGTTCTAGTCGCGACGGAGCTTGATCAGCTGGAATCTTGGTTGGGGCGCCTCTGGCAGGGACATCGACTTCCCACGCATGTCCTCGGGAGTGAGAACTTCGACGTCGAAACCGGCTTGGGCAGCCCGCGTGAGGAATCTGGCCGTGTCCGATCGGCCGGGATCGCCGATCCAGCAGGTCCCCCGGCGCGCCAGCATGTGTCCAACCAGACTCAGCAATCGGTCATGGTCCCGAGTGTCGTATAGAATGTCGTTGGCCAACAGCACTTCGAATTGATCATCGGCTGGCGCACGCCAATCCAGATGCATGGCTTCGTGGTTTGGCAGTTGATTGAGCGTGGCGTTGTGAACCGCCAGATGCACGGCTTCCGGGACGTAATCCGAGAGTGTGACCTGCAGGCCGGCTGCCAGACCGGCGATGCCCACAAGTCCGATGCCGCAGCCGATTTCCAGTGCCCGCGTTCCGGGCGTCCACGCCTGTCGCAACACACAGGCGGCCATCGTCGGTGCTGTTGGCCAGAGACAGGCCCAATACGGGGCCACGTCTTCGCTGCACGGTTCACTGGTCTGAATGGTCTGCTCCAGCACTTGATCAGGAACGGCTGGCAGCGCCAGGCGAAAGCTGGCACCCGACACCGCCAGGGTTTTGACCTGCCAGCCGCCAGGAATCTTGGGCAATCCGCTGATGTTTGAATGCGACATGCGCGGTTTTTCGCTCCTGTAGCGATCGGTCCGGTGTGCCAAGTCATCTCAGGCAGGGGGACTCTCAAGGAGGACTCTTGCGGCTCGCATCCCCGTTGTTCCCGCGGTATAGTCCACACCGATTGCTGTCGTGTCCAACGGGTTTCGCGAGCGTCAGATTCCCGTTCAGTCGTGTGCCTTGCGGACCTTCCCAACCGCATTGATTTCGCTGAAACAACAGAACGGGAATGGATGAAGCCATCATGATCATCGTCCTTGCCAGCATTGAAGTTGTAGCAGATCGTCGGCCGGAATTCCTGGTGGAATTCCAGCAGATTGTTCCCTTGGTGTGTGCCGAACAGGGGTGTATTGAATACGGTCCCACAGTGGATGCCTCGACCGAGATTGCCAGTCAGACGACCGATGCCAACAAAGTCACGGTTGTGGAAAAGTGGGAAAGCCTCGCGGACCTGGAGGCCCATCTCGTCGCGCCCCACATGCAGGCCTACCGCACGCGTGTCCAGGATCTCGTCGTCGGCATGGAACTGAAAATCCTGGAACCGGCTTGATGACGCGACCGTAATTGGCCGGGCGTCTCACGAACTGGCCTTGTGCCGATCGGCGCAACGGATAGTATCCGCGGCAATTCAGAGACGGCAATCGCAACCACAAGGAGTTCTGCGATGAATCGCTGGTCGCGCCGGATGTCCCTGCTGCTGCTGGCCTGCGGGTTGTTTACGACTCTGGGCTGCGCGGTGCTCCATGATCTGAAACCACATCGATTGCAGCGACTCAACCGCGGACCGGCCGTGGGTTCCGGAGCGTTGTACTCGGTGGCTGATCCGCGTGTTCCAGCCGCTTCCCGTTCGCAGGAAGACCGGTTCGGACTCCTGGAGCGGTCGGTTTCCCGTTAGCGCGCTGGGCCGTTTTCTGGATGAATCCACTCCTCAGCGCCCTGCCGCCGCAAGTCGTTGGCGCAGAGTGGCCCCAGTTCTACGGATCGCTCGACGTCAGTGGTTTGAGACGTGTGCAGCCGGGTTTGTCCATCGGGACTGAGAACCACTGCGTCCAGCGTCACCTGGGCGTCGCGTGTTTGAGTACAGACTCCCACGGGCGCGTGGCATCCCGCTTGCAGTTCGGCCAGCAAGCTGCGTTCGGCCTCGACAGATCGCCTGGTCTGACAGTCCGTGATGGCCTCGAGTTGTTCCCGTACCCACACATCATCCGGGCGGCACTCGATTCCCAGAGCGCCTTGACCGACGGCGGGCAGCAACACCGGTGGCAATAAACGCATTCCAATACGGTGTTCCAATCCGAGGCGGATCAGGCCGGCTTCTGCGAGAACCAGGGCATCAAACTCGCCCTGGTCGAGTTTCTGCAAGCGGGTGGCGACGTTGCCCCGCACGTCCGCGAGTGTCAAATCCGGACGATGATGTCGCAGTTGCGCCTGGCGGCGCGGGCTGCCGGTTCCAATCCGGGCTTGGGGTTTGAGTTCGGTCACACGGGTCGGCAGATGCTCAGAATCTGCAGGAAACACCAAGCAGTCAAACATGGCTCCCCGAGGCGGAATGCCTGCCAGTGTCAGTCCATCCACCACGGCGGTTGGCAGGTCTTTGAGACTATGCACGGCCAAATCAGCATCACCGGTCAACACCGCTTTCTGGACCTCGCGTGTGAACACGCCCAGGCCGCCAAACTGCTGCAGGCGGCCCTTCTGATCGCGATCACCCACGGTGGAGACATGGATGATCTCGACTGCGGCTGTGGGGGCGACGCGGCGCAGCTGATCGCGCACAAAACAAGCCTGCCACAGGGCCAGATCGCTGGAACGGGTGGCGATCCGGATCGTATCGCGTGCCACAGGGTGCGTTTTCATGGGAGGACGCCGTGTTACACAGTCGGCCCAATCGAGCAGTCCGATGATGGCTCGACGTGGCTGCAATCTTCGGCAACCCGGCAGGAATTGTCCAGCGCGCCGCCCTCGAGAATCGTCCATGTTCACTGATTTAATGAGTGGCGGGTGTTCGGGTGATCCGCTGCGTTGAGCTGTGGCTTCTGCAATGCACTGGCGTGAGATCACTGGCGTGAGACAGCTTGTCCGAGAACGGCCACGGCAACATGCCGCACACCGGCACGCCGCAAGACCTTGGCCGCTTCGCTGGCCGTGGTGCCTGTGGTCAGCACATCATCGACCAGAATCACGGTGGAGCCGGCGAGGCCGGCCGACTTGCTGCTGCGGACACGAAACGCATTCCGCAGGTTGCGCTGACGATTGGTCAGCGACAGGCGTTTCTGCAACCGAGTTCTGTGGGCCTTGCGCAGCACGCGAGTTGCCAGCGTCACCTGCAACCGGCGGGACAGCACAGTGGCGGCAATCGGAGCGGGATGAGTTCCCAGCAGCAGGCCACGCGACCAATGCGTGGGAATGGGAATGATCCAGTGGGCTCGCAGCTTGCTGAAGCGTTCCTGACGTGTCTCGATCAGCAGTTCCGACAGTTCGGCGGACAACCACTCATTCCGGCCGATTTTAGCTTGCAGACAGGCATCACGCAGAGCGCCCTGATAGACTCCCAATGGAATCAGCGATTCGAAGTCGAAGCGGCCCCGGCAGTGAACACAACCATGGCTTGGGGACGAGTGGGCGTATCGTCCCAACGGGCAGCCACATCGCAGGCATTCGGCCGGCGGTTGTGCAATCAGCAGTTGACGACAGTGGCTGCAGATGTCGCAATGGGAAATCTGCAGGAGATCGTGGTCGATTCGGCTGCACAGGGGGCAGCAGCGGGGATAGAGCAGATCGATTCCCAGCCGAATTCCAGTGGACAGCCAGTGACGACATTGGTGTTTCAGACCAGAAAAGCGACCAGTCATGACCTCCAGTGCTCCCAGCGAAGTCGGCGGACGAACGGGCCGAAGACTGGTGTGTGCCGTGCCGCGAATGGTTCGGGACGGCAGGCAAATCTGGTGGACCGGCAGAATTCGAGTTTAACAGACTGTGTTGCCGTGCGAAAAGCGTCGGAGTTGTTTTGAGCCGCACGGGCTTGCCGAATGGTGGGTGGGGCATGCAGGTCGAAGGTACGATTGTGGTGGGCGGCGGGCTGGCGGGTTTGGCCGCAGCGGCAGCACTGGCGGATCGGGGACTGCCGGTGACCGTGCTGGAGTCCCGGCCGCGGCTGGGGGGCCGCGCCAGTTCGCTGATTGACAACGAGACCCAAACAGCAATCGACAATTGCCAGCATGTCGCCATGGGATGTTGCACCAATTTCAGATACCTGTGTGACCGAGTGGGACTATCCCGGCTGTTTCGTACCGAACGACAGTTGAATTTTGTATCGGCGACAGGACAGATTCAGGCGTTTCGCGCCGCACCGCTGCCAGCTCCCTTCCATTTGTTTCCTGCGTTTTGCCGGTTGCCAGGACTGCAGTGGCGTGATCGGTTGTCGATTGCCCGCGGCTTACGGGCTCTGAGCAGCGTCCGAGGGAAGCAGGCGGGCGGTACCGTGGCCGAGTGGCTGCGACAGCATCGACAGACCGATCGGGCTGTGGAGACGTTCTGGCAACCGGTTCTCATCAGCGCGTTGAGCGAGAGCCTGGATCGCATCGCCGTGCAACATGCCAGGAAAGTGTTCGTGGATGGTTTTCTGGCCAACCGCCGCGGTTGGGAAGTCTGGATTCCAACCGTCCCGCTGGACGAACTTTACGGAGCGACGCTCACGCACTGGCTGGAGGAACGCGGCTGTCAAATCCAGTTGCGTGCCGGAGTTCGTGGCTTGGAATTGGATGGCAACCGCGTGCGGCGTGTGCGGATGCGGGACGGCAGTTTCCGGGAAGCGGAACAGTTTGTTGTCGCGGTACCTCATCATCGA
>Ga0315336_1005012_pt1 | contig 14944 bp, 10 predicted proteins | sample ASW5metaG_FD_204512 | JGI IMG/M metagenome (GOLD analysis project Ga0315336, IMG submission 204512) | Ammonia-oxidizing marine archaeal communities from Monterey Bay, California, United States - ASW #5 | ecosystem: Environmental > Aquatic > Marine > Intertidal zone | place: USA: California...
GCCGTCTCCGGCTGCATCGCCGCCGGCTCCACCGCCACCGCCGCCGGGGCCGCCGCCACCGGGGCCGCCACCGCCGCCGGGACCGCCACCGCCGCCGGGACCGCCACCGCCACCGGGACCGCCACCGCCACCGGGACCGCCACCACCTATTGCGCCCTGGGCGGCATCAGCGGCGCCACCGACTGCGTCGTGCGCTTGCCCCGCAGCCTGGTCGACTGCACCCTGTGCCTGTGCTGCGGCGTCATCAACGGCATCGTGAGCGCCCTGCGCGGCGCCTGCTGCGGCGTCGCCGGCCTGGTCCGCGGCCTCAGATACGGCTTCCTGGGCCTGATCGGCGGCCTCAGCTACGGCTTCGCTCGCCTGGTCCGCGGCCTCAGAAGCCGCTTCGCTCGCCTGATCGGCGGCCTCAGCGACGGCCTCCTCCGCTGCGGCGGCGGCCTCCTCCGCGGCGTCGCGAGCTTCGTCGGCGGCCTCGGAAGCTTCTTCGTGGGCGTCCGCGGCGGCATCGTCAATGGCGTCGTGAACGGCGTCTCCAGCACCCAGCTCGTCGGCGGCCTCATGAGCGGCGGCCGCGGCCTCGTCGATACCCTCGTGCACTTCGGCCTCGACCTCGTCGATGACCTCTTGTACCTCTTCCTCGACCTCGTCGATGACTTCCTGAACTTCTTGTTCGACCTCGGCGATCGTGTCCTGAACCTCGGCTTCCACCTCGGCGATCGTGTCTTGAATCTCGCCCTCGACCTCTTCGATCGCGGCGTTGAGCTCCTCTTCAGCGGTGGCTATCCCCTCTTGTACGGCCGCTTCGGCCTCGTCTATGAGGTTGCCTGCCTCGTCCTGCAGGCCGTCGATGGTTTCACCGAGCTCTGCCTGCGCGTCGTCGATCGCATCATGGAGGCCGGCTTCGGCGTCGCTGATCGCGCCGTCGAGCTGCGACTGGGCATCGGAAAGGGCGTCCTGCGCCTGGGCCTGCGCGTCCGCGAGGGCGCCTTCGGCCGCGGCCTGGGCGTCGCCGAGAGCATCCTGGGCCTGACCCGCCGCATCTCCGGCGGCTCCCTGTGCTTGACCGAGCAGACCGCCGTCTCCACCGCCACCACCTGCACTCGGATCGAGTGTGGCCGGTGCGGCGTCGCCCAGCGCGGACGCGGTGGTACCGGCCGGTGCACCCGATGCAGCTGGAACTTCGGACGCGGCGTTGGGTTCTGGGGCGCCCGATGCTTCACCAGCCGTCGTGTTGCCGCAGAAGACGATCTCGGTGGTAAATCCACCCTTGACGAACACGCGGTGGCGTGAGGAGATGATGTAGGCTTCGGGGTTGAAGCCCTCGCGATGGCCGGAAAACTTGACCTTTGCGCCCGCATACAACGCCCCATTGCCCTGCACGACGGCGCGACCGCGCAGGTAGTTTCGCGCCAGTCGATTCAGCTCGGCCACGGACATGGCCTGGGCCGCTGCCTGATCGTTGACCCACACGTCCGAGATGTAGGCCTCGCCGGCGTATATCGGTCCTGTCTCGTCGACGGCGTTATCGCCCGTTCCGATCTTCTGAACGTCGCTGGCCTCGGCGGTGCCCTCGACCTTGTCCTTGATGAGGTAGTCCCAGCCGACCGTAGTTATGGATACTGGGAGATTCCTTGTCGTAACCGTATAATCCAGAGAAATGACCTTGTCTTTGGCGACGTCGGTCACATTCCCTTTGTACTGGGGCTTCCTGAAGTCGACCTTCCCCTCGTTGGCCATCAGCTGGTAGCCATTGCGAGATGCCAGGCGACGCAGAAAATTCAAATTCGATTCGTTGCGCTGGAAGATGTATTTGCGCGTTTCGGTCGTCGAATCAACGGTTCCGGCCGTCGCGCCGCCCTCGCTGATGACCGCCGATGCGATGTCGGCGTCGGTCATTTCCTCAAAGACCTGGGTCGCTCTCGATGCCGAGAGCAAGCAGAGCGGATCCATGGCCAGTACGGTGACTGTGTCCCGTCCTCGCTGGTAGGTGTGGCGTACACCGGTGACGTAGCCGACAAAGACCGGACGCGTGTTTCCGCCGAGCTGGATCCTCACGTCGGCGCCGATGTCGAGACTCCCCCATGGCGTTCCCGCGCCGCCCGCAAACGTGAGCTCGGCCACGCCGATCATGTCGCAGTGGTCCTCCACGCTCAGGTACTCGAGGCCGTTTGGCTCCTTTTGAGTAAGCGTGTTCCCAGCACAGGTGATCGTGTACCTGGCGGTCTGGTTGGTGGTGATCTTCGCGTTGCCGGACATGGCAGATCCTTAGGTCTTTACTGCTGAATGGGATTACGCCGGGGGCTCGCTCTGGGAGGTCACGGACACGCCGAGCTCGCCTGGGTCGTCAAAGGCACTTGCGAGGTCCTCTGCACCTTGCTGCAGGGCTTCGACGATCTCGGCGAAGGGATCAAACGGCGCGTCTTCTTCCCAATTGCCTGGTTGTTGAGCGAGTTGTTGTTGTGCGAGTACTTGCGCCAACTGGGGGTCACCCGGGATGACCGCGGTTTCGCCCACTGGCGGTTCCATGGGGTTGCTCCAACCATTTGCGGCAGAGACGTCTCGCGCGTCAGCGTTGTATTCGGCGGCGATGCTCGTCGCGGTGTCTCCCTCTCTGATGGTTCGGGTCACCGCGGCCTCCGGAGGCCCGGAGAACATCGTTCCCAGCGCCGACAGAGTCACGGACGTATTGCCCGAGCCACCCAGATCACCGCGTTGACGCTCCTTGAGGCCCAACGTGACCTTGGCGCGCAGTGGCGTGCCATCGGCCTTGAACATCAGGAATGTGGTCGCGATGGACTCCACGACACAGTCGAAGTTGAACGCCCCCCACGTGAAGGTGAGGTACGGCGGGCGCTTTGCCTGATCGCCTTCCGGATCCTCGACATCCACCGACGTCTGCAGGTATGCGCGCAATTTCTTGACGTGCACTTCGTAGCAGTTCTCACCGGAATCAGTCGTGTCGAAGATCAGTTCCATCCCACATTTTGTGGGCTCTCCCTTTTCATACGTCAGGAGCGGACGGGCATTCTCGTGCTCGCCTGAATCCTTCCACGCAGCCTTTTCGTCCAGCTTGAACTCTTTCGGGTTGAACTGGACGTAGAAGACCTCGCTCGACAGATCTGCGTTCGTGAAGAACGCTTTTTCACTACCACCACTCGTTTCGGCCATCTGGGTCACCCTCCCGCCGCTGCTGGAGCAATTCGATCGCGCTTAAAACGCTCTCGAGCACTTCCTGCTGCAACGTCTGAATGTTCATGGTTTCTGATTCTGCTGATTTCGTCTGCGCCGCACCCAATCCACCTTCGGCGCGCGCCTGGGCGGTGTCCTCCGCCATTCGCACTTGAGACCTGGCATCCGCTCGCCGCTCGTTCTCGGCAAGGTGGATGAGTTTCATGAGCTTGTTGGCCAACTTCATGACGTTGCTGGCACCGACACCCTGTCCACTCTTCGCCGTGGACTGGGCAGCGGGGCCAGAGATGAAGTTCGACCGCGGTGGTCGGAGCACATTCTGTCGGACTGAACGCGTTCCACGTCGCTGCACCCGTCCGCCCCGTTCCCCACGATGATCCTGCCGATATCGGGGCTGGAGGGGCTCAGAACTGTCCACCGCTGCCGATTGTGCGATGCGCCGAACCAGCTGCGCAGCCGGACCTGGAAGCTCGGCCGATGCGCCGCTGGTGCTCCGCTCGAGAATCACCTGAATGACATCCTCGGGATTGGCGGCCCGCGCCAACGCCGTCAGAAGGCTGCCCCCAACGCGAGCACGAGAGCGCCGACGAATTTGTGGCGCGGCAGCCACCGGGGTGCCCTCAACCGCACGGCGCGCCCAACCCGGGGCCTCCGGCTCGAGAACGGCCTCATCGGCGGCATCGAAACCAGGCTCCAGGAGCGTCTGCTGATCGCCAACAGCCGATGGACGGTTGCGACGACGCTGTGGCCGAGCCGTTTCTGTGCTGGTCGATGGGGTTTCCAAGTATCCCCAGGTCTGGTCGAGCTGCCGCGTTCGAACGCGTCGGCGAGGGCGTGTCGCCTGCGCAGCCTCGAGCTCGGAAGTCGCCTCGGGGCGGACTCCAGCGGCGGCGGGAAGTACGCGCTGCGGAGTAAACCGATCCGCTGGCCCACGGATTGTGCGCGCGGCGGACACAGTGGGCCGACGACGGGCAAATCGACGCGGACCCTGGACGCGCTCCTCGGCCCGCAGCGCTGGCAATCGAGCTGGTGCGGCAGCGGCGGGTTGACGACGCGATGGACGCGCCGCCCTGCGCTCACTCCACTCCACAGGTGATGCGTTATCTGCGGGCGCGAAATCAGCGGCTCCCAGAACCACGGTCTCGGGTGATGCGAGAGGTCTCCTGCGACCCGGGGCCGCCGTCCGCCGCGCTTGGCCACGAATTATCCGGCCTTCGGGCGACTCCTCTAGATGGGCAAACACATTGGGACGCCGCCCCCGTGCATCGCCTACTGCGCGGCGCGCAGCATCTACGGTCACCAGCGATCGTCCGATACGGCCTGCCGCCTGAACTGCCGGTGCCACTGTCTTGAGCACCTGACGGAGCGAAGTCGGCTGGGGCGGACGCGCGTCGGGAGATGCCAGCTGACGAATCTCTTCGGCAACAAGGTATTGAAGGTCGCTCCGGTTGATCGCGCGAGGGAGTGTCGAGCGCTGCGCGGACCTGGCCTGGGGCGCACGACGCGCGGCGGCACGGGCCATCGGCGCCGCGGTGATCTCCGGTCGTCCCATCGCCAGAGTCGGCGCAGGACTGGAAAGCGTTGCGCTCGGTCGCACCCAACGGCGCCCGGGTTGAGTCACTCGGGGGGACGCGGCCTGTGCGCTGCGCTGACGGATGCGGGAGGTCGCGGGCGCTCGCCGAACTGAGCGGACCGTTCGGCGCGAACCGCTCTGAGTCGCTTCGGCCGGCTCAACTTGGGGCGCTTGTTCGATCAGGGTTTGCTCGACCGTCGGTCGCGGCGTCGCGTTGCGGCCTTTGGCAGGCGTCAACACGCCGCGCTCGGCACGCTCCACGGGAGGCGACGCCACGGCGTGCTCACCACTCTCTCTGGCCACTCGGATGTAGGCCGTCGGAGGCGTGTTGAGAATGGCACGTCCACCGGAGTCGAGTTCAGTGCTCTCGACCGCACGGGCCACAGCGCGAACCGTGGGACGATCGCGACGTGTCGTGGGCGTGGCAACTTCCGCTGGCGATTCGTCGAGATGCTGGGGCTCCAGGTACGAAGTCGGTACTGGCGCGAGGATTCCCCTGCCACGGATGGCGGGCGCAACCGCATCGGGCTGGTCGGCACGGCGCGATGCGCGCTCGGTCGCCGTCTGCGTTGGGCGCAACGCCACCTGGCGACGAGGTGCATGGCGGGTGTCCGGCTCCATCTCGGCATTGCGAGTCGCCGGGACCGGACGGGCCTCTGCACCCAACCCACGGGTGGGTCGGAGGTTCCGGCGTTTGCCGACGACTGCGGCTTCGACGGCCTGCTGTTCATCGGCCACATGTGAGAGCACAGTGGGGCTCAACATCGCGCCCATCGAACTGCGCCGGACGGTCCTCTCAGCGCGAGCGGCCGCGCGAACTGCCATTCCAGGACGCTCGATGCCCGCTGCGTGCGGAGACGGCTGGACAGTCGTCGTCGCGCGGGCGGCAACGCGGCTAGTCGGGCGGATCGCCGAACCTTCGTCCTCAACCGGTTCCACCGGAGCCAGGAGCTGCTGCTCTGGAGAGGGTGGCGAAGAGCGTCGCGCTGTGGGCGGGGCTACGGCGGATGCCGCCCGGGCAGAAGCGGCGGATGGCGCCGGCTCTATCAGACTCTCTGGCGTATGACGCGTCGGCCTTTGCCGCTGCAACGGCGATGGCGGCGACGCCAGCCCAGTCTGCGGATCGGTGTGAACGACCTCTCCATTCTCGGCGGCTCGCAGCGCGGTGCGAATGGGCGAAGCCGTAAGGCTACGGCGCGAGATGGCCGCTCGCGACGATGCGCGCAAGGTCGGTGTGCTACGCGCTTGCTCTGGTGTGATCGGCGGGGCCGCCGCTACCGACGCCGCGGTTGCCGGGGTCGCCGTGCGAATGGGCGACGCGCTGAGCCGACGGTGACGAACGGGAAGGCCACGGCGCAAAGCGCGCACAGTCGGCGGCACAGCGGGCGGCAATGTGGAGGTCGTCGGACGCCTACGCGGGACACGGGTTTCAGCCGTGCGTCGACGCTGGACCGAGGCACGGGGCGCGATTTGCGAATCGTCTGACCCGCTCTCAGCGGAGGGCGCCAGCGGTTCGAGCAGGCTTTGAGGTGCCGCCGACAAGGTCGAGCGAGGCCGTGTACGGCGACGCGGAGAGGCGCTCAATGCCCGGCTCATCCAGCCAGTTGCGCCTCTGGAAATACTAGGTGCTTCCACACTCAGGTCTTGCGTGAATCCAGTCTCGAGACCACCAATGTCGCCAGCGTGGGCGCGCATCGATACCCTGCTGGTTCCGCGATCGACAGCGGGCTGTGCGCCGGCGGCGGCCATTCCGTAGGAGATCTCTTTCGTTGCGACTGGCCGATCGGCAGCGACCGCTAAAGACGCCATCCATTCCGTTGGGCGTCGGGTCTGCTGTTTTTGGACAGCGGCGATAGTGCGCGAAATTTCGGGGGACGGTCCCGCACGACCAGAAACTTGTTGGGTTCTCGCCTGCTCGCGAGCCTGGGCGATGGGTGCCTCGCGCCGAGCAGAGGCTCGGCGGACACGTCCGAACTCTGGACCACGAACGCGCCGTCGCGCAGTACTCACAGGATCGGCAACCGGCGCTTCCGGAATCGGCGCCTCGAGGGTCATCAGTGCCGGAGACTCGCCAAGAACGCGGCGCAGTCCCTTCTGGGGGCGACCGACGGCGGGCATTCTCGCCTGCGCAACACGGACGGGCGCCTGACTGGATACCGCCTCGACCTGATCGATTACGACCTGGGTACTAGCGGCGGCAAAACTTCGCAATTTGCGCATTTCGCGACGAGCGGCACCAATTTGTTGGCGCTCGGGCAGCAATCGGATGCGCTCGACCAGGGTGCTCACTTCGCGCCGAGCCCGACCACGGAACGTGCGCACCAACTCGACGATGGCACGAACGATGGGAGACTCGTCTTCGAACTCTGGAACTTCGCGAGCCATGGCCCTCTCGACGGGGCGGCGACGGCGACGGGTTGGTCTGCGCGAGTCCGTGAAGACAGGCGTCCTCTCGACAGTTTCGACTTCGCTGACGCTGGCCCTACGACCGAATGGGCGATGGTCGGCAGGCGCGCTCGAGACCTTGCTCGCCTTCTCGCGGCGGTCTGAGGGACGGCGATCCCGGTAGATGACGCGCGCCGGCGTCTCGTCGAGTGCTTCTTCGGGAGCGGTCTCGAGGAACGTCTCCATGAGATCGGAGTCGATCCCGAAGCTGGCCAGCAAGGAGCGGCGAATCGTCGCCGCTCGCGGCCCAACGGACCGGAGGCGCTCACCGGCTACCCGGCGTTGCGGGCCACCAATTCGACTCATGAGTCCAAAGCGGCTGGCGCGAAGATCGCGGTAGTAGCCGGCAGAACTCAGGAAGGAGAACATCTCCTTCTGACTGTCGGCAATCACATCACCGTCGACGGCCAGGGGGTCTTCGACGCCGAGACGCTCGAAGAACTCCGGCTTGGCGCCGATATGCGGTCGAGTGGCTACGCGGCGCATGAGTCGCTGCGTGATCGACTGACCGGGAATGGTGCGGGCCATCGTCATGGACCTTCCTCACCGTTGTTAGATCTGGATAAATCGGGTTAAAAGTACCGAACGCCAAAGAGCGTCCGATGAAAAGACTAGAGTTGGGCCGCTATGTTTCCGACCTTGAGGCCGTCGTGCGCAATCTCGATACTCTCGATTGCGAGTTCGGAGCCGCCGGACGCGAGGGACGGGCCCTCCCAGCTGACAGGCCAAGCATTGGTGAACTCCCACCGCTTCACCACGTCACCATGGTTGTTCTTCAGGGAGATCGCGCCGCTGTATTTGCGGCGAATATCGTCGGTGAACTGGTCTTGCAGGTAGGCATCGCGCCAGCGAAGCATGTAGCTGCTGGCACTCGTCGCATAGCGAAGAACCAGGTTGTCCCATTTGGACTGCCCAGTGCGCTTGTGCGTCCTGCCGTTGAGCCCACCCTCCTGGATCTCGAAGACCTCAGCGGTGCTCTTCAGCCCACTGCACTCCATGAAGTGCGCGACCTCGGTGGTGCCATCGGCATCCTTGATCTCAAGGGCGAAGTAGTAGTTTCCATAGGCGTCCGGGTCCGACGGATTCACGTCGTAGTTCGTTCCCCGCTGCGGCAGATAGGGACCGATGGGACCGCGATTGTTCTTCTTGACTGCCATCATAAAACCTCAAAGAAAAAATCAAAGACCCAACCGGAGCTCCACAATAATGAACTCGGCGGTTGAGATGGGGCGAAGCGTCACAGCTACGTTGACGATGCCCGCGTTGCGAACCTCCAGCGGATTGAGTTCCGCGTCACATTGAACATGATAATCCAAACCTGCCTGATCGCCTGTCAAAAGTCCAGCGCCCCAGAGTTGATCGAGTCGCGATCGTACCGTTCGAGCCACGATTTCCCAGAGCTCAGGCCGCTGGTTCTCAAAAACGACCCATTCCGAATCTCGGCGCAGTTGCTCCGACACCAGTGAGACGATCCTCCGGGCATTGATGTGCATCCACCTTGGATCGAGGCTCAGCGTGCGCGCGCCCCAGATGACCACTCCCCTCCCGGGTTGGGTGAGGATGGGATTGATGTGGGCGGCGTTGAGACCGTCGCTTTCCCGCCATTTCACCGGCACTGCAGGGTGCGTGACTCCGCGGATCTCCTGGTTCGCCGGCGGCCAGCGGACACCGAATGGCGCGTGTTCCCTCTCGGTTCGCGCATAGACGCCGGCCACACTGCCGGACGGAGGGAAGCTTCGGTCGCCATCCATCAGCCACGGGTAGTAGATCGCACCGTAGCTGGCGCTCTCCCTATTCTTCTCGCGGAACCGGCTGACCCAGTCGACCAGCGCTTCATCGTGTAGATCGCGCGGCGTGTCGATGATCAGGAAACGGTTGTTCATCTCCCGACAATGGGTGAGGAACATCTCCAGGGTGGGCTGGTACGCCAGGGTCACGCGGCCCCGACGGTCATAGTGCACCTGCAGATAGGCCAGGATCGGCATGGCCAGGAGGCCCAGGTCTTCCTCGCCGCGAAGGCGATCGAGCAGCGCCGCGAACAGCGTGGAGAAGGGGTCCTCGATGCACAGGTCGGCCTCTGACTCCAGACAGAGTCCGAAGAGATGGCAGACCTGCCCTCCGTTGACGAAGAAGTTCTCCACCGCCTTTTGGGTGGTTGGATCGAAGAACATGCGAGCGGGATTCTCGGCAAACTCGCCGTAATCCGTGACCCGCATCTCGATAAAGTCGCCTTTAACCGTCCCTTTTGGCCACCGCTTTGGCGTAAGCACACCGATCAATCCAAGGACGTCGCTGCGGACATCTGAGGAGTCGCGAGCGAGCTCGCGTGCGTGCTGGACGGTGATTCCGGGTCGGATGACCAGCCCCCTACTTTGGCTTGTTTATCTTCTCGTTGATGTCGGAGACCTGTTTGACCCAAACGTGGCGCTCTTTGTGCGTCATGTCCAGCAGCTCAACCCGACTCCAGTGGAAATGGTACGCCAGGAAAGCTACCTCCTTGAAGATGTTTTCAAGGGGGTAGCTTACTATTCCCCCAGGCGTCCGAACTCCTTCTCGAAGCGGTGTCCACACTCGGGGCAGGTCACCTGGACCAGCGCCTCGTCCTCGTTGATGCGGTTGTACATCTCTTCGAGGAATCGGAGGTCGCCTGCGAACAGGTTCTCGACCACCGATGCGTTGACTTCGGAAAGGTCACCGAGGCGGGTCACGACTCGGGATAGCAGGACAATGATGAGGTAGGCGCGGTTGCGCTGCACTCGCAGATCGTTGAGCGGAATGATCTCGTCCTTGGCATTGGCCAGACGCATCACGCCTTCGCGGTGCACATTCCCGTCAGAATCGACGTAACCACGCGGAAGGACGAACTCATACTCAGTCTTGAACTCCATTCGGGAGATTCCTCCATGACTGTTGCAAAAAAAACCGGCGCCCCCGGCGACCGGAGAGCCATTCTACACAAAATGGTCAAACAAAAAGGGCGGCCCCGAAGGACCGCCCTTGTTCGTCGTCAAAGTGCGACTACTTGGTCACTCGCTCGACCTTCTCGACGGCGATTTCGATCTTCTCGATCGCCATCTCGGAGGAATCCGAGTTCATCTCCGGCACGTACCACTTGCAGGGCCAGCCTTCGTAGAAGTTGTAGCGAGACACAATCGTGGTCAGGTCCTGATCCAGGATGGTGATGGTGCCAGAACGACGGTCAATCAGGCCGTCCTCGATGTTCTTGCGCCACTGCCACAGGTCGTCGGTCGCGGTAAATCCGCGCTCGAGGACGATGTTCGAGTAGGTGGTGCGACCGGGCTTCTTGCGAACGACTTTGTCGTTGCCTTGCTTGAACTCGATGACCTCGGTCTCCGAGTCCATACCGGACATGGTCTTGAAGCCACCGATAATGGTCTTCTGGTCGCCCGTGATGCCGGAAACTTCAAGCAGGAAGTTGTAAGCACCAAACAGTTCTTCAGTTGGCATATTGTCCTCTCAATCAAGCGCCTCGGTAATGGCCGACGAGGCACTGGGGAAAAAGCTGACGGCAGTTTTATGATTTGCCATCGAACCGCCAGCCGATGCCAGTGTACTCAAACCGGCGACAGATGTCTCACGCTGAAGCGCAGAAAAAGCAAGGCCCCCTCGGAGATCCCGAAGGGGCCTTGATCGTGCCGCCCCAAAAACCTCTGCGCCTTGGTGGCGGCAGTGGTGGCGGAGCGGGCCAGGCTGCCTGCTACTCTTCGATGAGAGCGCCGCCGTCCCACTGTCCGATGGCGAACACGACGAATTCAGCCGGCTTCACCGGGCAGATTCCGACCTGCACGTTCACCTGGCCGGCGTCGATGAGGTAGCGGGGGTTGGTCTCGGCATCACACTTAACGTAGAAGGCCTCTTCTGGCGTGTTGCCGAAGAGCGCACCGGAGCGCCAGACACGCATCAGATAGGCGCGCACGTCGCGGTTGAGCTTGCCCCACAAGAACTTGTCGTTGGGCTCGAACACGGCCCACTGCATGCCGACCAGAATCGACTGCTCGATCATGATGAACAGGCGGCGCACGTTGATGTACTTCCAGGACGGGTCGGACTTGGTCGCCAGGGTACGGGCGCCCCAGACACGGATTCCGCGGTCCTTGAAGATGCGAATGACATTGATGCCACGGTCGTTGTACTGACCCTGCTCGATGCGGTTGATGTTCTGGGACAGGCCGGTGATGCCCATCAGGATCTCGTTGGCCGGCGCCTTGTGCACGCCGCGCTCGGTATCGACGCGGGCGAACAGACCGCACACGTGACCGCTGGGCGGAACATAGAGCTCGGTCTTTTCGGCCTTCATCACCTTGCGGCGGAGGGGCCCGGTGATCTTGATGTCCTGTGTGCCGACGTACCAGCTCGGCTTGGTGATCTTGACCCACGGTACATAGAGCGCGCCATAGCCCTTGTTCGAGGCGGGGATATCCATGTCACCCATGGAGACCATCGGGCCGTCGAGGATCGCAAAACGGTCCTTGCGGGTCTCGCAGTGCTCGAGCATCTCGCGCTGCTGGTTGAAGTTCAGTCCAGTGGCGCAGTGCAGGGCCATGTCGTCGCAGTCGTCGAACGCGTACAGACCGAGCTTGTCAGCCTGGTTCTCGCGAATCGACACATCGAGATCCTGCACGCCCATCAGGTAGACGTAGCACTTGCCGCCGCCGTTATCGTAGAAGCCGTTCACGCCGGCCACGAAGTTGAAGACACTCTTCTGAGAGAGGAAAGCTCGGAACTCCTCCTTGAGCGTGTCGTCACTGGTCAGGGCCTCGAAGACCGCGTCGGCAGCATCGTCAAGATCTTCGATCGTGCGACCGACCAGCGATTCGATGCTGCGGGTCTCGACGAGGTACTGGGCGAAGAAGCTCTGGAGCCAACGGAAGAACTCCGACTTGTTCGTGACCGGGAATGGCGCCACCGAGTACTCGGACAGGAGCGCGGTGCCCTTGGCACCCTCGAACTCGAAGCCGTACACCTCGAGGAGGTCCTTGGCGGACTTGGGCTTCGGCTTGTCGAGGGCGAAACTGGCGTGGACCTGGTTGAGCAGATCCTCGACGGCGGCCTCGTCGTCGGTGATCACCTTGCCGGCAGCGTCGAGCACGCTGTCCTGAACCTCGACCGACTCCTTGCCGACCGTAATCTTGGTCTTGCCGGATCCGCCTTTGCCCACGCTGGCTTTGTGGCCATTGAGCTCGAGCAGGGCCTTGAGGTTCTGAACGCTGGTGCGCTTGAAGTTGAACGCGGAGGTCAGCGCGTTCACGGCGGCATCGGTGTCCTTGCCAATGCCTCCCTTGGTGTCGACGAGCTGCGGAATCACCTTGCCGGTGATGTTCCGGGTGCCGTCCGTGCCGCGAATGGCGACGGCGTCGACGCCGGGCTCGTAGTGAAAGAGGCCAAGAAATCCGGGGGTCGAGGTGGAGACCGAAGCGATCGGCTTCGCACCACTGTCAACCTCGCGGATGTATACGCCTGGAGTGTGATATTCCATGGTTCGGTCATTCCTCGCTGTCGTTGGTTTCCGTCGTTGAACGGTAATTTTGGCCTGGTGGGCCTATTCTGGGTCTGGAGCTCTCCGGGCGCGTCTTGATACGCCCGAGTCGCCCATTGGGAAGCTCGTGTGCGGGGCCATCCCCGACATCCATCCGCTCGGGCCGTTTGGCATGGCTGACGATTGTTGGGGACGAGGACGCTACCAGAGACCCTTCCATCGCGCACCGAGCCTGGTACGTCAGGTAGGGCCGATAGGGCGCCTCGTGGATGGTGAAGAAGTTGATCGCGTCGCCGACAGTCAGGTCGTCAACGAGGGCCATCGCCACTTTTTCCATGATCACTTCTTCGCCGGTATTTTCTACGCCCCATGCTTGCCCAGTCGAATCGACTTCGACCCCGGTGGGCAGGGTGTAGCGGCGCGGGCGGTAAACGAGGTGCGTCGCTTCGTACAGTCGGAGGAGCGTCCAACCGAGGAGACGCTCGGCATCGCTTCGGAATTTGGAGTGGACCGATATCAGGTAGTACAGGTCCAGATAGATCGGCGGCCGCTCGTAAAAAATCCCGTCGCCAACCTGAACTTTCGCTGCACGGAATCGCTTGCTGTTCACCAGGGTCTGGTTTTTGGCGGCGCGGTACATGTAGATGTAGACGATTTCCTCGCGGTCCTTGGGAACGAAGGACAGATCTTCTTCGATGCGAGGCGGCGGCCCCTCCTCTTTCCAGCCCTCCATGAGGAAGCGATGCAGCGCCTCCGTCGTCTCGCCGATGATGTTTCGGCCCTGGAGCGGTCCGCGCTGGAACCCCTCGGGAAGTATTCCTGTCGGTGTCATGCTCAAGGAGTGTTCTCCTCGTCGGATGCGCGCCGGGCCCTGGCGAATGGATGGGGCCGTGGTCCCGGCCGGTGGTCGTGTTCGCTCATCGGGGAGGCCAACGTGTATTCCTTGCGAATTTCGCCCATCTCACGGGCTGGCTGTGGGATGGGCTCGCGATCGTGTCTGCCCACCGTCGGACGGTCGAAGCCCTCGAGTCGCTTGGACCGGACCGGACGCAGGGCAAACGGAAACCGAACCAGTCGAATGAGCTGCGGCGCGTTCTCGCTCACGTCGGCCACGCGGAGCTTGGTGATCTTCACCTCTTCCCGCACGCGCACTTCGAGGCGCTCCGGCCAGGAGATGGGTCGCTCGACCAGGCGCTCGACCAAACGACTGGCCGGCTGCCGATCTTCCCAGTGGTCCCACCCCGGCACATGCCGATTCAGACGCAGCTTGGCTCGCTCACGCGGCGTCATTCCAGGTGTGCCCTCCCCCATGGAGACAAGACCGCGATCCTGCTCAACGGAGCCACCAAAGATCAAGGCTGATGCTCAGATTTCTGGCCATTCCTCCCGGCGACCGGCGGAAGTGCACGAACGTGGTAGGTTTCGCGGATGCAGGACGGACGCAGCAAGAACAGTCACAAAGGAGGCGCTCGCCTCGGTGGCCGCGCGGCCCGCCGGAACAAGAAGAAGAGCGAGGGTCGGCTGGAGAAGTTGGCGCAGCTTGTGGGCAACGACGAGATCAAGCAGCGCATCGAGCGTGGAAACGCCAGCCGTGACGCCATGTTGCAGCACCTTTGCGAGCGGCTAAGGGTGATGCAGCAGCTCCAGATCCGCGAACTGTCGATGACCCAGAGGGGCGGCCACTGGTCCTGGTGGAGAGACGCGGCCGACCGAAACAAAGAAGATCTCCAGGAGCCCAAGCCCACCCGCTGGAACGCCGCCGCGAGGGCCTATGAAGACGCCTCGCGCGCCCTCTGCAAAGGCGACATCACCCGAGGCCGTCAGCACATGGACGACGCCATGAAACTCGAGCGCGACGCCCACGAAACACTCACCCGGTTGGTCGAGCTCACCGATCTCGAATTCGATGCCCGACCCACCGACGGCCAACTCGCGGACATCACCGCCACGGCGGCAGCCGGCCCGTGCGAAGAGCCGGACGACGTGAGCATTGCGGCAGAGATCTACAACGTCACCACGACGGTGCCCGACATGCCCAACCGGAAGCGAATTCGCGACCCGTGGTGGACAGAGGAAGAGGAAGAAGAGGAGGAAGTCGATGGAGGTGGTGCGTGATCTAGAGCGCCTCGTCGCCTTCCCCACGGTGTCCAACCGCCCCCTCACTGCACTCGCCGCCCACGTCGCGGAGCGCTTTGAAAGCCTGGGCTTCAGAGTCGATCGGTTCGACGACCCCACTGAGG
>Ga0315336_1005013_pt1 | contig 14943 bp, 13 predicted proteins | sample ASW5metaG_FD_204512 | JGI IMG/M metagenome (GOLD analysis project Ga0315336, IMG submission 204512) | Ammonia-oxidizing marine archaeal communities from Monterey Bay, California, United States - ASW #5 | ecosystem: Environmental > Aquatic > Marine > Intertidal zone | place: USA: California...
GCCCGCGTTATTCGGAGATATTCAGGGTCGCCCAGGATTGTCATCCTGTCGCCATCTCTGAGCACCGTGTCGCCCCTTGGAACGATGTTCGTATCTCCCCGGTGAATCACAGGAATGAGATTCCCGGGGGGAAGCCCAAGTTCACGCATCGATTTCCCTATCAGCGATTCTGTTCGAGATCCGATTTTGATCGAGAGATATAAAATGTGCTCGTCATTTAGCAGAACGCCCTTCAGATCGCGTTCGTCATGTGCGTAAAGCCAGTCTTCCATAAACGATTCATGATCAACTCGCCTCGCGACGTGGGCTAGAATTCTGAGATGCTGACCGGAATTACTGAGAGGACTGATAAGAAATATTAAAGCTTTTACCTTTGTGTGGTTAAGCTCCAGATCCACTTCCAGGTCCGGCACGGGAATCTCAATTCCAGACTTGGCCCTCACGATTACCATTTCGGGCCGTGTGATCCCTTCGATACTCATGTGTGGCATAGCTACGCCCTTCATCACAGGAGTCGTTCCGATTCGCGTTCCATCTATAAATTTGCTGGAGATCTTATGAGCGGTGAGCGGAGTAGATCTAGCCAGCCATGCCGATGCCTGTAGAACTACTTCTTCAAAGCTCTTCTCTCCTGAAATCTCTACAAAGTGACTTCGTGCGATGACATGATCGAATAGGTCAATTTGCCGAAGTACGGACTCATTGAACAGATCACTGATTTCATCATCAATTCCGTCCGAACTGCCCCGACCCAGCCGCTCGAAAATCCTGAAGATTGCACCGCTACGATCGACTTTGTCTGCAGCATAGTACTTATACCAGAGCCCACCAAACCAGAGTAAACCGATCGTAAATCCAATCGCGTCGGCACCCATCTGGAAAATCAACCAAACACAGGCCGCAATCCCGGCAAGCTGAAGCCACGGATAAAACGGACTTCTGAATTCTGGGTCATAAGACTCTATCCGTGACTCCCTCATCACGATAACAGCTGTACTACTCATTGCAAACATCAATAGCTGAAATGCTGACGCCAACTTCGCAATCTTTACGGGATTCAGAACTGTCACGAATAGAACTATTACGCCAATCGTGAGGAGAACCGAATTAACTGGAGAAGACGTTTTGGCGGATACCCGGCCTAAAAAATCCGGCAACAAATGATCCCGACTCATTGCGAGGGGATATCGAGAGGCACTTAACACGCCTGCATTGGCAACGGAAAATATTCCCAGTACTGCCGCGACGATCATCACAACTGAACCCGTTTGTCCGGCAAATACCTCAGCTGCAGAAGCAACGGGCGTCAGGTCGCCCGCAAGTGTTTCGCTACCCAAGACTCCCACCATGACACTAGTGCCAATCAGGTAGCATACGATAGTCGTGATATAAGCGAGAATCATTCCGAGGGGCAGGTTACGCTGGGGGTTCTTTACCTCACCTGCAACACCTGCAACCTTCGTCAATCCCATGTACGCCACAACCACAAATCCAGCCGTCGATATGAGCGATCCCGAGGAAGAAGTCATTATTTCACTGAATAGATTCAGTTCAACATTGACGAGTCCAAAGCCGCAAAACCAGGCTACCAATACTAACAGTCCGATAACGAGATAGACTTGCGCAGCACCCGATTTCTTGGCTCCCAAGAGATTAATCACGCCGAAGAAAATCGCCAGCGCTGCTGCGACGGGTTCTATCGGCAGCGATGGAAAAAACAGTCCCAGGTATGCGCCAACACCCACTAGTGCAAAAGCCGTTTTTAGGATGAGGGAAAACCACGTTCCAAATCCACTCATCGTCCCCCACAGTGGGCCCATTGCACGATCCAGGAAAAAATAGACACCACCAGAGCGAGGCATCGCCGTGGCTAGCTCTGCTTTCGCCAATAGCCCGGGAAGCAAAAATACTGCGGCAATTAGATAGGCAATCGGGAGGGCCGAGCCGACGCTCGCCGCCGCGAGGCCCGGTAACAGGAATAGACCAAAACTCAGTGTAGCACCAGTCGCCAGGGCGAACACATCAAAGAGGCCCAACTCTTTTTCTAATTTTGTCGGCTCCGGGGAAGTGGTCATAGGTGCACCTAACAGACAAATGGGTGTACGCTCCGATCATCATAAATCGCTTGCGTCACCAAGGGAGGATATTTTCATTAAATGCGTCAAAATCAGAATTGGTCCGTAAGGCGTTGAGTAAGATGCGTTTACGCCCCCTCAAGCGACAGAATGGGTAGTCCAGAACGCAATTCCTGAAGTGGATCGGAGTTGAGTGATCATTATCATGTCTGATCCAGAACCCACCCTACCAATCATTTCCTCATATGAGACGCGAAGCACGCTCGATTCTATTCGCGTTCGGTTGTCTTCTGATTTCCGGCGTGTTAAAAGATTCCTATGCACAGCAACGAGATCCAGGATATTCGTGGAATCTCGAGTACACGGGCGATTACATGGCCAATCTATCTGGCGGTGCGCAACGAGGACAGGTTTTCCTCGGAAACCTTGATGCCACGCTCGAACTCGATGGGTCTCGACTCTGGGGTACGGAAGGAAGTAGGGTGTTTCTCTATGGTCTGGGAAATCAAGGGGGCGAGCCGAGCGGCCTTGTGGGTGATGCCCAGGGTGTCAATAATATCGAGGCAAACAACACATTTCGGCTCTACGAAGCCTGGATTGAGCAGTCATTTGCCTCCTCAACCGCTTCTATTCTAGCCGGGCTCCTGGATGTCAACGCCGAATTTGATGCAATCGGGACGGCAGGACTGTTTATCCATCCATCCCACGGTATCGGGCCCGATTTCTCCCAGAGTGGAGAAAACGGCCCCTCCATTTTTCCTGTTACCTCATTGGGGATTCGCGCCAGGTGGGTTCCACGCCCAAATGTCTTTGTGCAATCTGCGGTTCTGGACGGAGTTTCCGGAAATCCAGACCGACCGAACGGAACACGGATCAAGTTCGGAGAAGGAGATGGGCTGCTCATCGTTTCGGAGATCGGATACCTCCGGGGTCGGCAAGACGCCTGGATCAGCCGGACAGACGAAGATGGGCAGGAACTGAAAGCCATGCTCGGATTCTGGACCTATACCAGCAAAACCGCGACCATTCTTGAAGGTCCCCAGAGCAATAACTGGGGTGCGTACGGTCTCGTTGAATCCTCTCTCTACCAAGAGCAGGGAAACGCTGGACAGGGGCTCAGTGCATGGATTCGCACTGGGATTGCACGATCGTCCATCAACCGTTTTGGCACGTACTTGGGGACGGGCGCTGTCTACACAGGTCTGTTTAATGGGCGTGATGAAGACCAGATTGGTCTCGCTCTCGCAATGGCATTCAACACGGAAGATTATCAGGAATCACAGGACGACCTTGGGCTCCAAACGACGTCCGCCGAACATAATATCGAATTCAGCTATCTCTCCATCCTGACGGAGCGCGTCTCGGTGATATTCGACATCCAGTATGTCATAAATCCCAACACCGATCCGAACCTTTCCAATGCATTCGTTGGTGCAATGCGCTGGGGTATTTCGCTCTAGCGCCCGCCCCGCGTCAAGTGCCCACTCTGCGCCTAGCGACCGTGCCGCGTCAAGCGCCCGCACCGCGTCAGGTGCCCGGCTCCGCAACAGCGTTCTGTGGATACATCACGAGATTCTGAATAAAGAACTCCATCATGCGGAATTGATTGATTCCAGAGTGTCCCCGATCGGGTCCTACCTGAACATCAAAGCTCTTTCCCGCATCCTGCAGCGCCTTAATCAACTCCATGGTCTGTGACGGATGAACGTTGTTATCTGCCGTGCCATAGTAGAGCATCAAAGCACCTTTCAGATTCTCGACATACGTCATCACAGAACCAGCTTCGTAGCCTTCGGGGTTCGCCTGGGGCGTCCGCATATATCGCTCGGTATAAATCGTATCGTAGTGTTTCCAATGCGTCACAGAAGACGAAGCTGAAGCGGCCTGAAATACTTCTGGATATCGCACGATTCCCATTGCCGAAACATATCCGCCATACGACCCGCCATAGATTCCGACCCTGGACCCATCGATATATGGACGCTCTCGAAGGGCAACTACGCCCGCCGCCTGATCGTCAACCTCAACCACTCCGAGCTTCTGATAGATAGCATCTAGAAAACGTTTACCCCTTCCGTTCGCGCTTCGTGAATCCAGTGATGCGACCAAGAATCCATACTCGGTTAGTGCGCTCGCGACTCTGAAGGTCTCTCGCGCACCGTTTGTATTAGGTCCGGCATACACACTGACGAGCAATGGGTAACTCTTCGATGGATCGAAGTTGGATGGCTTACTCAGCATTCCGTACAGATCTGTTTCGCCGTCTGCGGCTTTGAACGTAAAAATCTCGTTCAACTGAAGACCGAGCTCATTGAAGCGACTCATGTCGCTCGTGGCGAGTTCTTCAATCTCATTTCCATCCGAGTCGCGTAGCGTAGTGGATGGCGGGATATTGTGGGTCTGAGCAATGTCCGTGAAATACGCTCCATCCGGAGAAAATCGAATGGTGTGGTTTAACGCCGGGTCTGTCATGCGCTCATCACCTGTCCCATCCAGCCCAACGCGGTGCAACTGCGTTTTCATGGGATTGTCGCCCGAGCGAGCCATGTACCACAGCTCGTTATTCTCCTCATCGACTCGCACGATTCCAGCGGTTTCGAAGTCGTGGTTTGTTAGCGTGGTAAGAAGCTCGCCAGACAGGTCATATAGATAATAATTTCTCCAGCCTGTCCTTTCTGACTCCCAGATAAAGCGCTGTCCGTCATCGAGAAACTGCATCGTTGGGCGGTTGCGAACCCAACTCTCCGGCCACTCGTCCCGAACAACCGTTCTGCAATCTCCCGTTTGTGGACTACATGCGGCGATTTCAAGGATGTTCTGCCAGCGATTGGTTCGATTGATGAGCAATTCGCTTCCATCAGGTGACCATGACGCATTGTAAGCATAGTGCCCGACCACGTCGTCTTCGAAAGGAGCACCGTCACGAATGTCCATCCGCTCAGTCTCACCTGTGGCAAGATTGTAGGAGAAAATATCTACAATCGGGTTCGAGACGCCAGATTTCGGATAAGCCTCGGTGTCTACTGTACTCTGCAATTTGGTCTGATCCATTTGCAAGAAGTAGTCCGGCACGCCACTCTCGTCGAACCTGAAGTACGCGAGATGCGATCCCGATGGAGACCACCACATAGCGGTTCGCTGTCCCAACTCCTCGCCATATACCCAACTTCCAGTACCGTTCTTGATACGATTGTCCACGCTACCGTCCATCGTCAGCTGACGCTCGTTGGAACTGTCTGCATCGCTTAACCACAGATTTCGGTCGCGATAAAATGACCGTAGCGAACCGTCTGGGGAAGCCACCGAATCAAACTGGCGACCGCGGGCAGGACCACGTCGCCGGGGACCAGTTTCCTGCTCTTCCATTTCCAACTCTGTCGCCGCCAGGGTAGAGACGTCGAAGCTAAATCGCTTGCCATCAAAGGTATACTCAAACGAGCCGCTGTCATCAGACCAGGCCACATTAAGCGCTCCCGACACGAACGCTCCTCTAAGCTCGGGGCTCATTTCTGCGTACTGATCGTACCCAGGCATATTCTTGATACGGTCCTGTCCATTCGCCGAACTGGAAACAAGGGTTAAGGCGACAAAAACTCCTGCAACAAAAGGAATCGAAAATCGGAATCGTGAAGTCATGAGAATCGTGGCGTTCTAGTGTGACATCATGCTCAGCAGCCAAATTCGCCGCAGGCACAAGGACGCCAATGTACTACCCGACCCGTTGGCGATAAAGTGGAAACAGTCCCCTAATGCAGGCTGATCTGACCGCTTTCGTCCACGTAGAGAACCAGTGACCGACCTGAGTACTCTTTTCGGTTGATACCGCGCTCATACGAAGATCGTCGCCCAGACTTCGACATTGTCGTAACGAGGACGTCCACCAGGTGGACACCTCCAAGTCCAAAATGTACGGGCATCGCATTCTGTGAATTGTAACCTGATCCGGTATCCAGGACACGAGTACCAAGCAGTTTGCCTGTATCCGACTGATACAACCTCACTTCTGAACCTGGCAAAAGGTGACGACCCGAGTCATCCAGAACGGATACGAGTAAAGAGCCCCCGCCCCGCGTTGCGTCCAAGCGATTGCCCAGGATATAGTGCATCCCGTCTTCGGCTGCGCCGGTTAACGCAAGGTCGAGATCTCCGTCCATGTCGGCATCGAAGAAGTGTGCTCCGTGGTCAGCCTTTTGAGCCTCTATGAGTTTAGGCGTGACCTCCACGAATCCGTTTCCGAGATTTCGATACAGATAGTCGAGGTAGCTCGTACCACCGGTTATCGTTCCATTTACGTAAACGTCGGGGTAGCCATCATTGTCGTAGTCACCCCACGTCGATGTGTCGTAGCGATTGTCTTCAGCGAGTCCCATTTCTGGTGCTACGTTTTCAAACGTTCCATCGCCTTTGTTTCTAAATAGCCCGTTCGGACCATAGTTGGCCATGAACACATCCAGGTGGCCATCATTGTCAAAATCGACGACCGTCGCCCTCACCGTTCCGTGTGCCGCGTCACCCAATCCACGGCCACCCGCCGCAATTCCAGCCGCCGATGCCACATCAATAAATGTATTTCCATCGTTGCGAAAGAGCCCGTTCGCATCTCCGTCCATGTTGGCGACAACCAGGTCGAGGTCTCCGTCCTTGTCGTAGTCCAGCCATGCGGCCCCAACTGTGCGACGAGCATCATCCACACCCCTCTCAGATGCTACATCCTTGAACGTTCCATCGTGATTTTCAAACAGCACGTTCGAGGTGTCTCGTAATCCGATGTACAGGTCCACATCGCCGTCTGAATCATAATCGATCCAGCTGGCCTGACGAAAACTGCCCTGAATACTCAGGTTTGCCTCTACTGTGACATCCGTAAAACTAACTCCATCGCCGTCGTTTCTATACAGCTTATTGGAGCTCCCCTCGCGGGAGACGAAAGCAACGAAAAGGTCCACGTGCCCGTCCGCATTGTAGTCGCCCCATGCCGCCGTTCTTGTGACGTTGACGTCTGCGAGTCCCACACGTTCGGCTACATCGACAAAGACTCCTTCATCGTTTCGGTACAGCCTGTTCGGCTGCCCATTAAAACCGACGAAAAGATCCAGATCTCCGTCGTTGTCGAAGTCTGCGATGGCATTTGTTAGTGATCGGCCTCCTCCGAAGAGATCGGACTGGATTATCTCGAAGTTCGGACGGGCATCGTTGCCTATTGCGGATTCTTGGGCGCGAGTGATGCTCGGCAGACACAAACTAAATATCAACATGGCGGCGAAATAAGATTTCACGTCGACTACCGTTTGATCAGATTCAATGAGCACACCAGGGCAGATAATGATCGGAATAATTGGTGTGGCGAATCCACTATAGTGACGCCGATGCAAAGTGACAAGGCGTGGGCAATGGACGGTATAACGGACATGATGGATATTAATATTGACATGATGTAACTTATTTTTTACATCACGTATAGTTAAGCATACATTCAATCAACCCACTCACCATGTCACGTCAAGAAGTCTATTCCTGGGCATCTTTGCTGTCCACCCTCGCTTTCGCGGTTTTTTACGTAGCATTCGCCTTCGGAATACCCTCTGTGTTCGAACCGTTTCAAGAAAACCTTATTCAGGCGCTTGTCATACTTATTTTTGTCGATGTCGTGTTCCAAGTTGTCATCGAGCTTCAACGATACAAGGGCGGTCGGATAGAAAAGGACGAGCGAGATGAGAAAATTGAGGCTCGCGGATTCAAAATGGCCTATTACGTTTTTTTCGTCGCAGTCGTGGTGCTCGTGGGACACCTGTTCACCCTCGAGGTGGTAGAATCGTTCGCGTCTGAGGAGTATCTCGAACTAATGAAATCGATCACGCTGCACTACCTGGTTTTTGTTCTGATTCTCGGCTCCGGAGCCAAAACGCTAACCCAGCTCGTTTATTACAGAAGAGGTGCTTGAGATGGACGGCACTGGAATAACGAACTGCATCCGCCATTTGCGTTTTCATCAGGACGAGATGACGCAACAGGAGCTCGCGGATAAAATCGATGCTACCCGGCAGACGGTGCATGCGATCGAAGCAGCCAAATACGCACCTTCCTTAGAACTAGCTTTCCGAATAGCACGCGCCTTTGATCGAAGAATTGAAGACGTGTTCACCTACGGCATGGCGGCCGACTGAATAATACGCCAGTCGTAGAATCGATAAATTCTAGAGAACCCAAACCCGTCCAGCGAGTTTGTGCGGGCGAACTAACTCATCGGAACTCATGCGCTTCTTTCTCTTGCTCGCTGCAGCACTCTTGCTCTTTTCTACCCCGTCAACCGCTCAGGACAGGGCCGCTTCGCCACGCGGTGAGGCCTCAACCCAGATCGATGGCAACTGGATCGTAGTTGACTACGGACGACCCATTCTCAGAAACAGAGCTGACATTTTCAATATGGGTGATTCATACGGAGAATTCGTTCTCGGAGACGCACCTGTCTGGCGGGTCGGCGCCAACAAGGCAACCCGCATGATGACCGAAAAAGATCTGATGTTTGGCGATCAACACCTTCCAGCCGGCGACTATGCGGTTTTTGTCGACTTGAAAGACGGCGAATGGAAATTCATTCTCTCCAACCATGTTACAAGAGCTGAATTCCGTTCAGAAGAGCCCGGTTTATGGGGTTCATTCGGATATCTCGAATCGGAAGATGCTCTTCGAATGGATATGGAAATGGGAGAGCTACCCTGGACGGTAGATCAGTTCACCATTTCCTTTATTGACGTTTCGGACACGGCAGGTACGCTGGCACTCATGTGGGACAATACCATGGCTACCGTCGCGTTTTCGGTGATGAACTAGCGGGGATTTCGCTACTGGATCCTGAGAAATGAGCCTGAGCTGATCGTACCCTGATCCGAGCTGAGGTGGTAGAAATAAACGCCGGAAGGGGTCTCGGAAGAGGGCTCCCATTCTACCCGTGTGCCCCGGCTGAATTCAGAAGAATAGACCTCACGTCCCAGAGCATCGAAGACGGTTAGGCGATCTGCATGGACGTCAGAGCTGGCTATCTCGAAATACGTCTTCTGACTACCAATTCCAGGATTGGGAAATACGTCAGGTGTCGAGGACGTTGGGAATTCTTCCTGATCAACTCCGGTGAGTGTCACCGAGCTGAGGTAGTTGAATAGCGCGAGAGCCGAGCTGAAATGGTTTGATGCCGCGTTGTTATCGACCATCGCGATTGACACATCCAGTTCGGGTGAGTACACGAGTAATGACGTCTCGCCAGTGACAAGTCCCGAATGGCCCCAGGCTTCGACTCCTCCAAAATTGTATCGCTGCGCTCCCAGGCCATATCCAGTCCAGGTGGCGTTCTGTCCGGAAAGGTTGTGAAATGTCAGCATTTCGCTCTTGCTCGTCGGCGCCAAAATGTTGGCTCCGTAAAGAGCAGCCCCCCACTTTGCGATATCAGTCGCGGTTGAGATAATACTTCCGGCTGCGCCCCGAGTAGACGAAAGCGAAGTTGACGAAAAGAATCCGGAGAAATTGTCTGCCACACCGTCGCCCGAATAGTCATACCAAGCAGTCGCTAATTCTCCTCTCGGAGACTCATAAACTGGATAAACAGTATCCATCAATTCAGCGGGTGCGAAAACATTCGACTTCAAATAGGACCCAATCGGCTCTCCAGCGGCTGCCTCGATGATCATGTCCAACATGATGTAGTTCGAATTGGAGTATCTAGCATCGGTGCCTGCAAAGAAGGCTGGCGGGCCAAGAAAGGTCGACAGTACCTCAGCAGGTGTGTACACGTGCGACGTATCTGCGAGCAATACCTGGATCAGATTGGCATAATTGGTAAAATTGTACAGCCCGGAGGTGTGACCGAGTAGTTGCCTTACGGTTATACCCGAATTGACGTACGTCATCGGAGAAAGCCATGCTGAAATTCGGTCCTCGAGGTCCAGCTTGCCCTCTTCAACCAGCTTAAGTGCTGCTGCTGCGATGAACGTCTTAGTGATGCTTGCAAACCCGAATTGATGATCCGGCCTAATGGGATCTTGAATGGTTGGATCAGACATTCCTGCTACCCCGGTCCAGACAGATTCGTCAGGAAAAACGACCGCGAACGACTTTCCGAGCGCGGATTGAGATGCAAATTCCGAATCGAGGATTTGCTGAAGAGAGCTGGATATAGACGGATCTGAGGCTGTTTGAGCGAAAGAGCTCGATGAAAACAGCAGCAGTAGCACGACGACAAGACTCTTTGAGGCGCGATAGATCATGGGGAGGTCACAACATTGTATTGAGTCTCCTTTGTAAGTAATGCACGACAATCAGTTGCGGGTATAAATGGATACCCTTACAGCTGAGAAGTGCCATCGAAGAAATAATTTCCTGCTTCTATTAGCCCGCCCTCGTTCCATCGGGAACTGCCCGTTCCGGCATGGCCAAACAAGGAACAACTCCGTCAGCGAATCCGATGTCAAAGAGCATGCCTTCTGACAGTTCACCAGCCATTTTTCTGGCTGCCAGATTAACAACGAAGAGGGCCTGCTTGCCCTCGATCTCTTCAGGATTGTCCCGTTCTTTCTTGATACCGGCCAGGATGCTTCGTTTGTGGTCTCCGAAATCGACTGACAACTTCATCAGTTTGTCCGAGTCGGCGACCTCTTCCACGGAAATAATCGTCCCAACGCGGATGTCTATTTTCTCGAAGTCTGAAAACGAGATCTCGGCTTTTATTTCGGCTGGTGTCATGGTGGTCTACCGTTAATCTTCGAGATCTGAATAAAAAGTTAACCCGTTCATATCCGGATCAAAAAACGCGAACTCCTTCGTTCTCCAAATCGTCTCTCGGACAGCAGTCTGCTCGTGAAACACCTCTCGATCGGACCATTCGTCGAACAGATAGCCGACATTCTCAATCACGAAACGAATCATGGGCCGCTCTACGCGATCCCACTCCTGCTCATCATGCCACTGCAGATGGAGAGACACGGCTCCCCGACCTACTCCTGCATACTGGGGGGCTTCCTGCGAATCCTGAAACATGAGCCGAAAACCCAGTTTGGTTACATAAAAATCAATGGATCGCGCGACGTCCGTAGAAGGCAACACGGGATTGATAGACCTGAATCGCGCCGAGTCATCATCCTCATCCCTCAACTCGCCACCTTCCGGTCCATAGAAAAACACCCAGGTTGCGAAGTCATCGGTGAACTCTTCGAAGCGGTGCTCGACGCCTGCAGGTACAAAAAGCACCTCGCCCATTTCGAAAGGCTCTCGAGACTCTCCGTTTAGGAAAAACCCTGATCCGGAGGCTATTACATAGATTTCATCACGCGAATGAGGGGCCTGATAGTCTCGATCTTCAGGTTTGTAATACTCCACCTCAAGGGTTCCGTGCTTGAGTAGCTGCCTGAACAATCCACCATGATGTTTGAGGGCTTCTTGCGCATTCTCAATCGTAAGTCGTTGCATGGGTTTCTTTCTCTAGGCTAAAACTCGTCGCTAGTTGCTTTGGCGAATAACAAGCTCAATCATAAGGGGGCGATGATCCGAGATCACGGGCTCATCCAATACTCGCTGAGAGAGAATCTCGAATCGGCCGGAAGGCTGCAGCAGGAAAAAGTCGATCTCGCGCGCCGGGTCATAGGATGGAAACGTGAAATGGTCCTCTCCTTTGTCCACCACTTGCCACGATTCACTCAGGTGATCCATCACTGCTGTCTGCGGTTTGGAATTGAAGTCTCCAGCAAGAATCGTGGGTAGCTTATCGTCCGAATCGAGGTAATTCTCCAGTTTTTGGGCCTGCGCAAGACGCTGCTCCTCCGTTTCATAGAAGTGAATCCCAATAAAGCGAAGCAGCGCACCGGTATCCGGCATTTCGACAATGGCCGCGAGAGCAGTCCTGGGCTCAGTTCCATCGGGTAACCGATAGTTCGTGGAAGACACAATGGGGAGTCTTGACAGCAGCGCCATGCCGTATGCACCACCCTGATAACTCATGAATCGGCCAAATCGCGACTCCATGCCGGTAAGGCGACCGAGTTCGACGGCTTGATCAACCTGATTGGTTCGATCTGCGACGCTATCTACTTCTTGAATGGAGACGAGATCAGGATTTACATCGCGGATCAGTTCAGCAATTCGTCCCAGATCCAGAAGTTCGTCCATGCCTTCACCGTGATGGATATTGTAGGCCAACACTCGAATGGTATCACTCGCGGCTAGCTCGGCTGCTGGCCTATGGTCGGCTTCGGTGCAGGCAGACAGGAGAAGAAAGACCGGAATAAGAATGCGGAGCGGAGAGTGTTGAATCACTTTTTTCGACATTGTTTGGCATGTTGGCCGTTCGGCCTTTCAGACTATGGTACTCGGGCGAGCGCTAGATCCAACGTCGCACTTTATGAGTGTACTCGGGATACTCTTCAGGAAAGAGACCTTCGAGAGCATCTTCTTCCGGAATGATCTGGAATCTATTCATATACAGAACGAAGGCGGCCGAAAACGCGAGTGAAAACACATTTGACAAGTTGAAGCCAAACCCAAGAATGAACATCATCATTCCTACGTAGATCGGGTTTCGTGACACCCCGAATATTCCAGTCGTGATGAGACTCGACGCCTTGTCCGGGTTAAGGGGATCTACTGTCGTTTCAAACTTTCGCATGGAAAACATCGCGATTCCAATAACTACGAAGCCTCCCGTGAGAAGGCCGGTAGCCAACTCACGTCCGAACGCCATATCGGAGCCAGGAGTGATTTTGGCCAGCAACCACATTCCCGCCATGACTAACACGGAGACGGCAAGGGGTGGGACTTTCAAACTCAACTTCATTTGATTCTAAAGATTCATTTCGTTCTAAAGAGGGCTTTTGGGCTCTGCTGCTCGTATTAAGATACGCTTCCAGCTGACTGAGATTGGCCGAAATGGGCGCGTATAGAGCGAATCTGCTCCGGACTTGTCCTACAACAACCTCCAATGAGGCGAGCCCCGAATGCATACCATTCCGATGCCGCACGGGCACATGCGGACGAATCATCCATCCCTGACCAGGTTTTACTGCCCGCGTCGTATACCTCACCCGAGTTCGGATAGACGATTATTTCAGATCGTTGAATGGTCGCAGACAACTCGCTGATAAGCGACGACACGAGATGTGGAGCAACACAATTGACCCCGATTGCCACCACCTGATCGCATTCATCCAGCAATGCGGCACACTCTGTCATGGGCGTGCCATCGCTGATATGAGCTCCGTCCCGACACGAAAAACTCATCCACGCGGTTCGGTCAGGTGTTTTTGAAAGTAAGTCAACAAGCGCTTCAGCCTCGCGCAGATTAGGAATCGTTTCGCAGGCCATGAGGTCAGCTCCGCTTTCGGTCAGAATATGCCATCGGGGTTCATGAAAGCTCATCAGTTCTGATCGCGAGAGCGAATAAGCCCCCGTATACTCTGAGCCATCCGACAAGAAAGCACCGTACGGACCCACGCTCGCGGCGACAATTGGGCGCAAACGATCAGGATTATTGGAAGCGAACGTATTTCGGGCCTCCGCGGCGATGTCTACTGAGCTCTGAATTAACGCAATAGCCCCTTCTTCTGTATGGCCCGCGCTCACGAATCCCGAAACGGTTGCCTGGTAACTCGCCGTTGATATACAATCCGCCCCAGCGTCCAGGTAGGACGTGTAGACTTCTCGCAAAATCTGAGGACTATTCTCCAACACACTCGCCGACCACAAGGACGATTTCAGGTCACATCCCCTGAATTCAAGTTCTGTTGCCAATCCTCCATCTAGGATCAGCACTCCATTGGCATCGAGAAATGGTTGTATGGGAGAAGAGACGGACACGGGTTTCTATCCTTTACCGATGTAACGAGGTCGGTCTTCGACCTATTTCGTAGCGAAGCAATAAAATAGTCCATCTCCTCCTGTGCCCTCGAGGTTCTCCTGAGTACAACCCCTCGAGCCATGAGCAGAATTCCACGACGTAGGATTTGCACCGCCGCCAGTTCTGTCGTGGTGTCCTAGCTGAGCGCTTCCCTCGCCTGTGCTCGTCCAGTTGCCGCACGTCGAGTCTCCTTCTCCGACGAAGAGTGTGCCGTCCAGATTGGATCCTGTGATGATATCATGCATGTTCGGGCTGTCACCCCGGCCATTGACCATGGCCCCGAGTTCGTTGATCGAAGCTTCTTTGGTGAGATTGGCGTCTTCGGAATGAAGCTGATCAACGTTTGCAGCCACAAGGACTCCCCGCGAGTTGTGCCAAGGTCCCTCTCCGATTCGGTCTCGGGCATTCACTGCTTCTGAATCTTCCGTCGCATGGGCACTCAGATAGGCGCGCCATGTTATGTCGTTTGAGCCAACGGCCTCGGCGCGCGCCTGACAAATCGCGTCTGCGCCTTCAAGACCTCCCAGGTTTGCTCCATTTCCCGAACCGACGCTCGTGATGAAAAAGCTCATGTCTTCATGAGCCGCATAGTCCTGGGCTTGAGTAGTAGCAGTGGAAAGACACGCTATTACGAGGAGAGAGAAAAGTGCTTTCATGGTTTCGGGCTTAAGAATTCAATGGGATGGCCTACGCGGGCAACCTAATGGGCGCCCCGGGAAGAACCAACTGCCGCGAATCGCCTTTCTAAGTTTCGCCATCGCATCACTTCTGTTTCGCAGGCGAAACAAATTTAGCCATGTTGTTGAGTCGGCATCTCTCACTATCGCCGTTTTTGACTCGTTTGGACGGGTGTGCCAACTTTTGATGTGTGTTGGCAAGGTGCTTGTAGTTCTCTGGGCACAACCGCTCGAAAGAGCACTTAAAAACAACCTCTACCCGAGAAAACAATGACACGCTTCAACACACTTTTCGCCGCCGCCCTAATCGCAATCG